>Ga0209941_1000112_pt1 | contig 163728 bp, 127 predicted proteins | sample ThiBiot_300_plan_FD_183945 | JGI IMG/M metagenome (GOLD analysis project Ga0209941, IMG submission 183945) | Wastewater bioreactor microbial communities from Cape Town, South Africa - Thiocy_solids_1 (SPAdes) | ecosystem: Engineered > Bioremediation > Thiocyanate > Unclassified | place: South... | reverse complement strand
TTTTTCGATTTAATCGCAGAAATAATCGGAAAGCTATTTTTCATAAAGTAATTAATAAAATGATGCATCAAATTCCCCATCCGTATTTAGTATTAAAAACACTTTATCACTATTCTACCTAATCCTAAAAATGAAAATTTATTTTCCCTTCGGTATTCATTCTTTGGTAGAATTTTTCCAATAAAACCTGCAGGCTTGTATTCTCAAATTCAGGCGGCATCAGGTTGTGGGCAATGTGGCGCGCATTATCGGAAGCCGTGTCTATCAGGTAATTCAACGTATCGGTTTGGCTTTCGGGGAGGTTAAAGCTTTGTAAGGTCATTTTGATCGCTGCCAGATTTCCGCCCAATTCATCATGCAGGTCAGCCGCAATTCTTTTTTGCTCCTGCTCTTGTGTAGCAAGAATTTCCTGCGAGGTTTTTATTTTCTGCTCCTGTAACTCGAAAGCTAAGTTTTCCTTTTCTTTTTTATATTGGTTATACCGGTACATAAGTCCATAAGAAATGATAATAACTTCGGCAATAAGGCCTGTTTCAAAAACAGAGGGTGGAAAAACATGGTGTTCCATTCCTATAAAAAGCCCCCTTAAAACAACCCCTGTAAGAAAAAGCAACTGGCCCGTAAGAAGAAACAGGGCAGGCCTGAAACCCTGCCGGAAACTGTATATACAGGCAATAATAATCAATAAAATGGCGGCTATTCCCGCCTTATTAGTTATATGGAATACAATCAGCTCAATGGTGTTGGAAGGCTGAATATAAAATACAATAAATTGAACTAAGCCCATCAGGAACAAAAACCACTTCAGGTACGACATGGATCTATAAAGCGCTTTTGATTGCGTGGTATTGGTCAAAAAACTTTGCACCATTTGCAATAAAAAACCAATAGCTAAAGATGCGATAGCAAGCATACTTGTCATCCTGTAGCCATTTGAAGAATCAAGCCCCAGGAACTCCGGATCAATACCTTCATCTTTTATAATAAAAAGCGACATCATTAATATGTACAGGGCATACCAGATATGAATGTTTTCTTTGGTAGTGAAAAATAAATACAGGTTGAATAGTGCAAATAATAATAACAAACCGATAATAATACCCATAATAAAATAAAACCGGTGCTCAAAAATTTTCATGGTAGCCGCATCTGCAAGCACAAATGAAATGCTTTTATAAGCATGGCTTTCATCTACTCTTATCAGGAAAGTATCAATGGAAACAGGACTGACTTGTATGGGAAATGCAGGATGCGCATAGCGGTAAGGCCTTTTTTTCAGGGGATATTGATAGCCGGTAACAGCGGTAAAATACCATTGATTATCTTTCTTCTTCCATAGCTCAGCCTTCCTGATGCCAAGCCCGCCCAGCAATAAGATCAGGTTTTTGGAAGTACTGTCTTTATTGCTGACGCTGAACCGGTACCAATAATAATACGGGTCATATCCTAAGAAAATCACTCCCTTATCCGGAAGGCTTGTAAATTTTTTTTGTATCTCCGGTTTTAATACAGAATCTAAAGAAATTAAAGAAGTGGTTGCCAGATAACCGGTAGCGCCATTGATCATTTTATATTTTTTTCCGAAGAAAGTCTCTACATCCACAGGCTGTGATGAGCAGACAAGGAACATGCAGATAAAAGGAATACATAAAATGATTTTGTTGCGGTACATAGCATTCCTATTTCAGTAATTCAAAATAGACCAATTTTTTCACAATAATACTTCACACAAAAAGTTCTAAAAATACCAACTAGTTGGTATTGTTGATTTTTTTTCATTGGCTAATTTTTGTATGAAAATTATTGATGATCAGGTTTAGAAGAGTACTAATGACGAATTGATAGAAATATCCAAATCCATTCCTGAAAGATATCCTGCTTTGCCTTTTGAATATTACCTGATTCACTACGTGCCTATACTAAAATGGGTACTGTTTGGCGTGAACGATATTAAATAGATTTTTTAACTTTTAAAATTATATTATGAATAACAAAATTCTACTGTCTCTCATTCTTACTTTGTTTTGTTGCGCAGCCATAAATGCACAACGCCCTTTTATAACCGTATGGAATCCCGGCACGGCGAATCCTCAAAGTATAACGTTTCCGGGGTATGGCAGTGGCTATACCATACAGTGGGAAGAAGTGGGCTATCCGGCGCATAATGGTACTATTAATAATATGACTGTAATCAATGAGATTGCATTTGGCAACGCCTTGAATCCCAACCCGGCTATTGCTACCTACTCCGTAAAAGTAAGCGGTGGGCTTGACCGGTTTCAGGCCGGGGGCCAGTATGGGAAACAGTTAATAGAAATAAATCAATGGGGCGATATTGCCTGGACTACCATGAGATCAGCATTTGACGGCGCTACACAACTGCAGTTGACAGCTACGGATGTGCCCAACCTGTCAGGCGTTACAGATATGGGATATATGTTTTCAGAATGTATCTTTTTTTCCGGTAATCCGACTATGAACACCTGGAACACTTCTAATATAACTAATATGGAGTCAATGTTTTTTGATTGCCGTCAATTTGACCAAAATATAGGAAGTTGGAATACCGGCAATGTAACTAATATGCATGCTATGTTTGGCAGTATAGGTCTCTCGTTTTTTAATCAAAATATAGGGAGTTGGAATACAGCGAAAGTAACCGATATGTCGAATATGTTTGCCGGCGCAAGATCGTTTAATCAGGATATCGGCAACTGGAATACAGGAAGTGTGAAAAACATGATGCAAATGTTTGCGAGTGCCACATCGTTTAATCAGAATATAGGTAGTTGGAATACGGGCAGCGTAACCAATATGTCTGAAATGTTTGTCGGCGGATCCTTTAATCAGGATATCGGCAACTGGAATACAAGTAATGTGACCAATATGTCTGAAATGTTTTACGGCGCTACATCGTTTAACCAAAATATAGGAAGCTGGAATACGGGTAATGTGACGGATATGAGTTCTATGTTTTATAATGCCACATCGTTTAATCAGAATATAGGAAGCTGGAATACAGGTAATGTGACGAATATGGCCTTTATGTTTGTAAACGCCAAATCGTTTAATCAGGATATAGGAGGCTGGGGTACAAATACACGTAATGTTGCGAGCATGGCCGCTATGTTTTACGGCGCTACTTCATTTAACCAGGACATTGGACATTGGAATATTGGATCTATATCCGGATATGGCATGCAATTTATGCTGGATGGTTGTGGAATGGATTGCGTCAATTACGGGAAAACGCTTACCGGCTGGTTAAACGGCGGTACTACATACCAAAGTGGTGTTACCCTGGGCGCATCAGGGCTGGCCTACTCAAGCGATGCCAAAGTGGCCCATGATATTTTTGTAAACATAAAAAGCTGGGTGATTACCGGGGATAGTTATGATCCAAACTGTTCAGTAATCCCGAAACCTGTTGTAGAAAATTGGGGGCCGAATCCTGTAACCGGTATCACAAGCATCAAGGTATGGCTATCAGCCATGCAATCTCCTCTGTATGTAAAAAGGCATTCTGAAATAACTCCTGGTAATAATGCATCTACCGCTACCGGAAGGGTAACCTTATATTTTGCCAACCAGGACTTTAAAGATTTTAATAATCAAATTCCGGTGCCTGCCTTGTTGTTGCCGGATGTAGATGACCCCGCAACCATAAATGCGCGAAAGGCCAACCTGCTGATAGAAAAACGTGACGGCATCAGTAATGATGGCAGCGGCTCGCCGGAATCTTATACAGGCGCTGTTCTTACCATCAATCCTGCCGATGAAGATATTGTATGGAACAACGATGGCGGTTATTGGGAAGTAAGCTTTAACGTAACTGGGTTTAGCGGCTTTTTTGTAACAACACCGGCCAACGCACTCCCCGTAACTTATACCACATTCAATATAGCGGCAGAGAAAGATAAAGTGATGTTGCAATGGGCTACAGCCACAGAAGTAAACAGCAGGGAATTTAAAATACAACGCAGCATTGACGGAACTAATTTTCAAACCATTGGTTCTGTGGCAGCGGCAGGCAGCAGCAATGTGCTTCGCAATTATGTGTTTAGTGATGCAGAGGGCGCCCGCTTAAAAGGACAGGTATTGTATTACAGGATAGTGGAGACAGATGCGGATGGGCGGGAATTTTATAGTGTAACCAGGAATGTAAAAATACCCGGTAATGGCAATAGCCTTGTTCTTGCATACAACCCTGTAAGAAGTGAAGCCCTGTTGAAATATGAATGCCGGTCACGTGAGAATATACAGGTGCGGGTTATGGATCATTTAGGTAGGGTAGTAGCAACATTGCGGCAGGCTGTGCAGCCGGGCGTGAATGAAATAAGGGTGCCTGCCGGCAATTTTGCAAAAGGGATTTATGAAGTAGAATTGAACAGCAATAAAGACAATTATCATGTAAGAATGATGAAAGAGTGATAGGGCAACAGAAAGTTCTAAAATACCAATTAGTTGGTATTGTTGGGTTTCTTTAACCGGCTGATTTTTGTATAGCCTTTCTTTATCCTACTGGCGTAGGCTAACTACTGGCTAACTACTGGCACAGGTCTCCCGGCCTGTGATAGTTCGTTACTAAGCCGAATAAGTGACGTGTAGCCGCAGGTCTGGAGACCTGCGCCAGATAAATCAAACCTATAAGGTTTGCTGCGCTGCTACTCCGGGCGGCAAACCTCATAGGTTTATATTACCCGAATAAAATCTTTAAAAAAACATAAACATGAAACAAAAATCACTTTACCTGATCGCTGCATTTCTTTTAAGCCTTTCGGTTCATCTCCAGGCGCAAACGGATTCCTCTGCTACAATAAACCTGCAAAATATGCCGCCTGCGAAGGGAGTAAAACAAAAGCCGCCTTTTAATATAATCAAGGTAAACCTGCCGCCGCTGCTTTTTAAAAGTTATTCACTGCAATATGAAAGAGTATTAAACAGGAAGATTTCAGTGGCTGTTCAGTACAGGACTATGCCTGAAACAGATATTCCTTTTAAGAGTAGTATTTTACAATTAATAGGAGACGAAGACCCGGATACAAAAAAAATAATTAATGATTTCAGGATGAGCAATTATGCCATCACTCCCGAAGTGAGGATCTACCTGAGCAGGAAAGGATATGGCCGTGGGTTTTATATTGCTCCCTTTTACCGGTATGCCTCTTTTACTTCCAATGACCTGAATGTATTTTATACCGATGAGAATAATGTGGAACAAAGCATAAAAATGTCGGGTAAGCTTACCAGCAATACTTTTGGCCTGGCAATTGGAGCACAGAGCACTTTGGGCAAACGATTTGTGCTTGACTGGAGTTTGTTTGCCCCCCATTACGGATCAGCCGACGGCGTTTTCAGCGGCACTACTTCCCGGCCATTGACTTCTGCTGAACAGGATGATTTGAGGGGGCAACTTGAGGGTATTGATATTCCTCTTACTGACGAAACGGTAAATGTAAATGCTAATGGGGCTTCTTTAAAATTAGACGGTCCCTGGGCAGGATGGCGGTTTACCATAGCATTGGGATTCCGGTTTTAAAAAGATGGTTAGTGTGGTGAGTGATAAACCGTTGTTCATTCAACCAATAAACCGATTAACTAATAAACCAATAAACCATAAACCAAATGAGATATTCTTTATTAAAATTCGCCTTCCTGTTTATCGCTGCAAGCTGTGTGTGCGGTATGTGTTCGAAAGGTGATGATGATAATGATACCAACCAGGATAATAATTCTGTTACAGGTTTTTCTTTTGTGGGAAATTCATCGGACAGGTGGACAGCTACTAAAATTGACAAACCTGAAATTCTGTCAAGTGGTGTAGTATTTGGTTTTACTAATAATGGTAATTCTGTTTATAATCAAACACTAAAAACTAAATATCCTGGTCTTACAGAAAAAATAAGTGTTTTTCTTTTCACTAATAATTTGCAAACCGGAAGATACTCCTTAAAATATGGGCAGGGTTCACAGGGGACAGCAGAATTTGCAGTTCAGCAAACATCTGCTAACTCACCATTAGCAGATTCGTTATATCGGATAATTGAAGTTGGGGCTGAATCTTATTTTCAAATTGACAAAATTGAAAACAACAAGATGAGTGGAGTGTTTTATTTTTATTTTTCCCAACCTATATCAGGCGCTAACTCATTGAAGGTTTTAGAATGCAAAGAAGGCAAGTTTACTGCTATTCCTATAAAATAGGTATGTACTACTAATCACTAAATTTTTAAAAATGAAATCTGCTTTATTAAAATTCGCTTTCTTATTTATTGCTGCAAGCTGTATCTGCGGTATGTGTTCAAAGAATGATGCGGGCAGCGATGATAATAATACTAATAATAATGTAGAACCTGATTTGAAACCGGATGCTACCTGGGTGTATTTTGACGATTGCCCAGGACTGGTTCAATATTACAATAGCCTTCCCAATGCTACGGGGTTTAATAAGAGGCCACAATTTCAAAAATGGGTAGCAACCAAAACAAGCACGGCATTTTCTGGCCTGAATACGACTACCGGCAAGCGTTATATGACATGGAGTTTTGAAAACACAGGTAATACAAGATTTTTGTCAAACACACTGAACCCCGGAGGGAAGGAAAATCTTTCTGTGTTCATAAACGAAATAGCTGCTACGCCTGGTGTCGGCTCTTATACAATAGATATAGATTATAAACAAGGTTTTTGCTGGTATGATGTTTATGCCTCATCCGGTGCAAAACATGATTCAACAAGAACCCAGGGAATTGATAATTCAACATTAAATATTACCAAAATGGATTTTTTTCAATCAATAGGTACTACAGTAGACAGGTATAAAATGAGCGGTACAGCCACTTTTAATATCATGTATTGGAAAAACGGTACTTCATCCACTACAGATATACATACTCTTCAATGCCACTTTAATAATGTGCTTATTGATTTTTTGAAATAAAAAAATATCAAAAATTTTAATACCGGTCCTTCATAAAAATCATCAATTATGAAAAAGAAAATCTACTCTGCGAATTTTATCAATGGTAAAGAAATAATGTTGAGGAACATTCTCATGTTCTTCTTTCTTATTATTGCCGTACCGCTTTCTGCACAAAACCCTTATCTTGTTTCAAGCCCCATCCCGCCTGGGCCGGGCAGATCAATCCCAAAAATTGTAACTACTGCATCCGGTAAAGCATTTTTTAATACTATGGATAATAATAACCTTTTTGATTTAGGCTTATGGGTAACTGATGGAACACGAGATGGAACTACTAAATTTAGTTTTGATGGGGGAGCAACCTTGCTTACGCCATTGGGCAATGATAAAATTGTTTTTGCCGTTGGCAATATATCTGGCTATGGAGATTTATGGATAAGCGATGGAACAGTACAGGGAACTACGCTTATAGAAATATTCAGGACTTTTTTTGTTGACAGGCCGGCTATTTCAGGTATTGCTTCGCTGGGAAATGTGGTTGTTTATGGCACATATATTAATGAAACCGGCCTGCAGTTACGAAAAACAGATGGCACGCCCGGAGGAACAACAATGGTTTATGATTTTGGGTCAACAACAGTTGCAAACCCTAACACTCTTACTTATTTTAAAACTATCGGTAACCTGGTTTACTTTGTATTAACCGATGGGATAACGCATCGTAATGAAATATGGCGTTCCGATGGAACTACTGCCGGCACTTACCAGGTGAGAGATATCGGGGAGGGTTATAACCTTTCCAGCGATTTTATGGTATTCAAAAACAATATTTATTTTATCACCACTTCAGCTACTTATGGCGATTATATCTGGAAAAGTGACGGAACTAATGCAGGCACGGTACCATTAAAACAAATTTCAACAAGCTCTCAATCAGGGAATATAAACCCCTCTTATGCTGCTGTAGAAAACAATATGATTCTTGCTAATAATCTTTTATATTTTACAGCCAATGACGGCACACATGGCAAAGAACTTTGGAAAACAGATGGCACAGAAGCAGGAACAGTGATGACTTTTGACTTTTACCAGGGGGCGGTTGGTTCAAATCCAAACTGGCTCACGGTTTTAAACAACCAGTTATATTTTACAGCCAACTCAAGTTTTTTCCCGCAGGGTACTGCGTTATATTTTTATAATGGCTTGCAATTTTCACCGCCTATTGGCAACTCCGTAACCAATCCATCCAACCTGGCTGTTCAGAATAATACCATTTTGTTTAGCGCTACTGGAAATGCATCAGAAGGAAATGAACTTTGGGGATACGATGGGAGCAACACCTTTCAGATAGCCAATATAAATCCCGTTGCCAATGCATCTTCTAATCCTTCATTGATAAGCGTTTCAGGAAATAATGCTTATTTCGTCGCAAACTATGATGCTAATAGAGATGGCCTTGGCAATGACCTTTGCATTTTTAAATACGCTGCCCCGCAAAAAATTTGGACTGGCAATGTGAGTTCTGACCCTGCCGATGCCAATAACTGGTCTCCTGCAGGCGTGCCCACTTCTGCTGACAATGTATTGTTTCCGGTTAATGCAACCAACCCGGTTAATGATCCTGTGCTTTTTTTAAATGATTTTGTCAATAACGGATCAACAGTGAATGTTGGTAGCGGCCATATTTTTATAAACGGAAACGTCTATAATGAGGGGACAGTCAACAATACAGGGTCAGGGATATTCTCTGTATCCGGGGCCACAACTTCTGACCATACTTTTGGAAGCCCGGGTATATTCAATGGGCAAGTCACCCTTTCAGGTACTGTAAACCTGCATTTAAATTCTTCTTCTTATATCCCGACCTTTAGAATTGAAGGAAAAGACACGATTTACGCAGGCCCGTATTCTCTTACCATAGATAAATTTCTTTTGGCTCCTGCCTTTATCATACTGGGTAGTGGGAGTCTTAGCATGCCTGTGGGGAATACGCCGGTAACATTTCCGATAGGAGTGGGTAATAAGTCTTACACGCCGGTAACCATTACCAATAACAGCGGGGTTTTAGATTATTTTAATGTAAGTATGAAAGAAGGCGTTTTCAAAAACGGAATTACCGGAGATAGTATTACCCGGGAAGCGGTAAATAAAACATGGGATATTTATCAGTCAACTAATAATGGCTCACCCAATGCAAATATTACCTTACAATGGAATGCAGCCGATGAATTGCCCGGCTTCGACAGGAATAGCGTTTATCTCAACCATTATACTTCCGGGGCATGGGATTCAGGTACACCCGGCATTGCAGGCGGCTTAGGGCCTTATACTTTTACAAGAAATGGTATTACTTCATTTTCACCCTTTTCTATTTCATCTTCTGCTTCCGCATTACCCGTAGATCTGGTTTCTTTTATTGCGGGTAAAACAAATAATGCAGTTCAATTAAGCTGGCAAACTTCATCGGAAAAAAATGCCTCTTTTTATGTGATAGAAAGAAGTGCAGATGGAAATAATTTTTCAAAGATCGGGCAGGTAGCAGCTTCCGGAGGTAGCTCTATTGCTAAAAACTATTTGTACACTGATAATACACCTGCTGGGGGAACCAATTTTTATCGTTTAAAAATGGTGGATACAGATGGAAAATTTATCTATAGCAAAACAATTGCGGTGAGAGAGAAGGATAAGGAAACGCTGCAAATATTTCCTAATCCTGTTGTGAACATTTTATATATACAGGCACCAATACTTTCTGAAAGGGAAAATGAACATGCTATGATTCAAATTTTCGATGCCGCCGGAAGAAAAGTAAAAGAAGAAAAAATCTTTCCCAATGATCATTCCTATTTTTCAATAGATATCCAGAATTTGCCTAAAGGTGTTTACCATCTTCTCTTTAGCAGCCGGTCTAAAGATGAAAGCCAGAAATTTGTAAAGGAATAAAAATTTGTTTTTATGTTTATAAAAAAAATTATTTTTAATATATAAAACTTACATAGCATGAAAAAATTTACCCTCGTTTTTATCGCTCTTCAAATTTATTGGCTTTCAGCCAATGCCCAATGGAGTGGCGACCCGCAGGTAGCCGATACAAAGGTTTGCACTGCAAATACCAACCAGCATGGATCGCGGGTAATACCTGATGGTAGCGGAGGGAGTATTGTCTTTTGGCACGATCCAAGAAACGGTGGTTCCGGTGATGATATATATTATAATAAGCTCAATAGCGCCGGTAATGCAGTATGGTCTTTGGTATCTGCAGGGCTTGCTTTAACCAGTAGCGGCAATGGCAATTTTATTGACCAGGTAATTAGTGATGGTAGCGGTGGAGCTTTTATAAGTTGGGAAACTGATAAGGAAGTGTTTGTGCAACATATTAATAGCGCGGGAGCAAAGGCCTGGGCTACTAATGGTATATCATTATCTTCTACGGGGTATTCAGGATTTATTTGTAGCGACGGAAATGGTGGAGTTATTGTAACGTGGTCTGATTATAGGGACGACCTTGTTGATGGGCGTCCAACCGCTTATGCACAACGCATCAGCAGCGCCGGCGCTAAACTATGGGCAGCCGGTGGGGTTCTTTTAGAAAATGCTTCGGGATTTAGTGCGTCTGTCGGAATCATACCAGATGGTAGCGGCGGCGCTATTATTTCAATATTCGACACGCGCAATAGCGGCTATGATGCCGTAGCAGATGAATACGATAATATTGATATTTATGCGCAAAGAATAAACGCTTCCGGAAGCGCGGTATGGGCAGCAGCAGGAGTGGCTGTTTGTACTCAAACAAGTAATCAATATTATGAAGCCAATAACCTGCAATCTTATATTGTTTCTGATGGCGCCGGAGGCGCGGTTATTTGTTGGGAAGATTACAGGAATGACGCCAATAATGGTAATGCATCCCCTTATAATGCAGATATCTTTTGCCAGCGTATCAATGCGAGTGGAGCAGCCCAATGGACAGCCAATGGAGTAGCGCTTTGTACAGCATCCGGCGATCAGTATGATGTAAATTTAATGCCGGATGGCACGGGCGGAGCAGTAGCTACCTGGTACGATGAAAGAAATAATTTCAGGGTGTACACCCAAAAAATAAATGGAAATGGGGTGGCGCAATGGACAGCCAATGGTATAGCAGTAGCCAATGAATCCAATGATTTTAGTTACACTGCTTCGCCTGATGCGACTAATTCATCCATGCTGGTAACATGGGCCAGTAGCGGGAATGTGAAAGCGCAAAAAATAAATGTGTCTGACGGCGCTCTGGCATGGGGCGCGGGCGGCACATTAGTGTGTGGCCGCATTGATAACCAAAGTGAACCTTTCATAGCTCACAATGGCGGCTCAGGAGCCATTATATCCTGGACAGACGACCGGAATGGCGTATCAGGTTCCGATATTTATGCTAACCTTGTTTTTGCTGATGGTACGCTGCCGTTGGCCCTGGTTACATTTGATGCCCGGCTAATCAACAAAAATGTTTTATTACAATGGAGTACTTCATCAGAGCAAAATACTTCTCATTTTGACATAGAGCGCAGTACAGATGGAAATCATTTTTCAGTAATAGGAAATGTAAACGCAGCAGGCAACAGCTCTTCAACTATTAAATATTCTTTCCCTGATGATAACCCTGTTGCAGAAACTAATTTTTATCGCCTGAAAATGGTGGATAAAGATGGAAGATATTCCTATAGCAAAACTGTTGCGGTGCAGATAGAAAGTATAAAATCTTTAAAAATGTATCCTAATCCTGCCAGGAATACCTTGTATATAGAAACAAGTGGCGCTGATGAGGAAGCTATTATTCAAATTATTGACCTGTCAGGTAAAAAAGTAAAAGAACAAAGAGTGACCCTCACAGGGCATACCCCTGTTGATATCAGTAATTTGCCAAAGAGTATTTATAAGATTATTATTAAAACAGGAGTAACAGAACAATTGCAATTTGTAAAAGAATAAAGTGAACTATTAACTTTGATTGGTATGGATCATTTTTGGCAACTCTCCACCAGACGGTAATAACCGTTCAACTTCCGGCGCCGGTATGTTTGCTGATAATGTAATAATTTTGCGAAAAAATCAACATGCAGATTGAAGTTTTAAAATCCAAGGTGCACAGGGCTACGATCACGGAAGCTAACCTGGAATATGTAGGGAGCCTTACCCTGGATGTAGCGCTCATGGAGGCGGCAGGAATGATTCAGAATGAAAAAGTTCAGGTGGTGAATGCCAATAACGGAGAGCGTATAGAAACCTATCTTATTGAAGGAAAAAGAGGCAGCGGCGTTTGTTGTCTCAACGGGCCTGCTGCACGTAAAGGAATGCAGGGGGATGTGGTGATCATTATTTCTTATTGTATTTTACCATTTGAAGAAGCTAAACAATATAAACCAAAAGTTGTTTTTCCTAAGGAAGGGAATCAATTATAGGCGGGGAATATGCTTGCTCTTTTTCCATCTATATATTTTTTAGAGGTATTATAGTGATTAACGTTTCTTCTTTTCTAAGTCTCAATAAATCCGCGTTTTATAAGTGTTTGAGACTTTGCCCAATCGTAAGCCTATATATCCACATGTTCTTTATTTTTTCTAAGCATCTATTTTAAATTTCCTTTTTCCTTTTTTATCAAATGTCGCTAAGTGCTTTCCATTGTAATTATATATTGAACATTCAAATTCTGGTGTTTTTTGTATAAAATTGAGAGCATACTCCTTTGCAGATTCAAATGTGTCAAACACTTGGTAAACTTCATTTTCGTTTTGTCCGTTTAAAAACAGCGTTAAGTCTTTTTTGAAAACGTGTCCTGTTGTGTATTCTGCAATCAGAAGCAATTGCATTGTACTGTAAAGTACTATTCAGTAATGTGGTTAACAATTAACTGCTATCCATTTTTTTTATTGCATTTCAAAATTCACCTTTTTTTATATAGGCTGCTATATTGTCTTTTATTTTTTCTTTTATATAATTAGTATCGTCGAATATTTGCCTTTTAACAGAATTCCAATCAGAATCAGAAGCCATAAGTTTTTCAACCGATTCGACAGAGCCTTTTATTTTGAAATTTCCAGAAGAAACCGAAAAATCGGTAAATTCTATTTTATATTTTCCATTTTTAAAATAAACGTACATATGGAACATCAATGATAAATAGCTATTTTTAACGAGACGCTTCATACTCTTCTTCGAAATATTGGTGACGTTAACCATATAAAATAGTCTCACCGAATCACTGCCAGCATTATTTAAACTATTTATTCCAAAAGATTTTACTACGTCATCTTTTCCTTGATTATCGAAATTTTGATAAACCAACTGAGTCATGCTGTTTTTTACGTTTTGGTAAATTTCATTTTTTGAGAATTTAGCCATACTGATTATTTCACTAATAGAGAATTTATTAGTTACAGAGTCCTTCGGGAAAGTAAATATGCTTTGTGATTGAGTATTTAAATTAAAAATAAATATGCAAATACAAAAAAGTGCTATTACTTTAAAAAGAAATCGTTTCTTGATGAATTCCATTGTGTTTTTTCCAAGTAAAATCATAAGCATAAAAGTTTTTGCAGTTTATAAAGCTCGAAGATATTTGTAATTGTTAGTTTTCTTGTCATAGTTTAAGTTGTAGTGTTATGTTTTTGTAATAGACTTTTAGGCTTTGTCTTTCGTGTTCACCTACAAAACTATTATGAGCTACTAAACATCTAATTTTATAAAGTTCGTCAATCATTACATTTAGCCAATGTTCGTTTTTATTAGGAAAATATTTTCCGAAGATGCTCCAATTTGCCACAATAATTTTTCCAAGTTGAATGAAATCGCAATAAAATAAGTCGTTGTCACCACGAATTGGAAGATACTTGTTTTCCTTTTCACTGTCTTTCATTTTATTTATTGTTTCCCGAACTTTTGTCGGTAAATTAACTGTTTCAGTTCTCATTATTTCTGCTATGAATATCCGCAATGAATTTTCAATGCAGTATAAGTATAAATAAACATCGGACATTTCTCTCCCTTTGTCTTGAATGTCTTGTGGCAAAAGGTTTAGTTGTCCAAAATCAACTTGCTGGACAATATCAGCAATTGCATCTGCCATAGTTTCTGTTCCATAAAGTGAATTAACTAATGCGTAGAATTCATTCTTTATATGTGTTCGTCTGCCAGTATATTGTTGAGAAATTGATTGCATTTCTCTTTTAAATTCTTTCAACGTCCCACACGTGATAACAAATTTTGGTGTAATGCTTTTGAATTTTTCTTGACGTAGCAATGATTGTCTTAGTTGTCTATATTCAGCTTCGTGTTCAGCTTCAATTGTCAAATCAGTCGCTGCACTTGTCATTAAATTTTTAAGTCTTTCTACGTCCGTTTGATAATTGTCCATATTGCAGAGTGTCTGTTTTCATTACCGCTTACTCAAATATATGAGAAAGTTTTTCACCACTTCTACTTTTTCATAAAAAATAGTTCCATTGGTTATCAATCAGTTCCTTTGGTTTTGCGAAATACATACAAATAAAATGTAGCTTTCGTAAAGCCAACTTAATTTTTTTATGATCCTTCTAAATTTTTCTCTACGGAGCAGTGTATTATACCCTCCAAAATCTTTATTCAATACTTCATGGCAAATAATTCATTATTCAGTAGTTTGCCAATTGTTTTATTGATGATCCAAACAATGTGTTATGAACCGAAGAAATTTTATGGAGCTTCTGACTTTAACTGGCGGCGCTGTTGCTTCAGGGTTTGTGCCAGATATGGTTTCTTCAGCGAGCGCAGGTACAGGTACAAAAAATGTTCGTAGTGGCAAAAATGAAATGTCGGCGGATGTGGTGATAGCAGGCGGTGGTATGGGAGGGTTTGCTGCTGCAATGGCTGCATTGCGCAATGGAAGCTCGGTACTTCTTACCGAAGAAACAGATTGGATTGGAGGCCAGTTGACCCAGCAGGGATTGAGTTGCCCTGATGAACATCAGTGGATAGAAACGCATGGCGCCACACAGCTCTACCGGGATTACAGAACCGCAGTACGCGAATATTATAAACAAAATTATCCGCTTACCGATGCCGCCAGAGCACGGAAAAATTTAAATCCTGGCGATGGTGGCGTATCCAGGTTATGCCATGAACCACGGGTGGCTCTGGCTGTATTATACAATATGATTGCGCCTTACCTTAGTTCGGGTAAACTAAGAGTACTGCTGGAACATAAAATTGTAAGTGCGGAAGTAACAGGCAATAAAGTAGTTGCTTTAAAAGCCAGGAGTACTAGCGGGGGGGATAAACGGGAAGTGTGGCTTACTGCTCCTTACTTTGTAGATGCCACCGAGCTGGGTGATCTGCTTCCTTTAACGGGCACAGAATATGTGACAGGTGCAGAGTCCCGTAATGAAACCCGTGAACTACATGCCCCTGAAAAAGCAGACCCTGATAACAACCAGGCATTTACTTATTGCTTTGCCATGGACTATATTCCGGGAGCCAACCATATCATTAATAAGCCGGCTCAATATGATTTCTGGCGAAGCCATGTTCCCAATCTTACTCCTCCATGGGCAGGCAAGCTGCTGGATCTTTCGTATTCAAACCCCTCAACCTTACAGCCCAGGGCGCTTGGGTTTCAGCCGGAAGGATTGCCGACAGGTAGTTCGCTTAATCTGTGGAACTATCGCCGTATCATCCACAAAGACAATTTTAAACCGGGTTTCTATGAGGGTGATATTACCATTGTGAACTGGCCACAAAATGATTATATGCGCGGCAACCTGATTGATGTTTCCGGAAAAGAATTTGAAAAAAATATTACCAATGCAAAGCAACTGAGCCTGTCACTTTTTTATTGGTTGCAAACGGAAGTTCCGCGGCCCAACGGAGGCCAGGGATGGCCGGGATTGCGGTTGCGTGGAGACATAATGGGAACAGAAGATGGGCTGGCTAAATATCCGTATATAAGAGAATCGCGCCGCATTAAAGCTGTCTTTACCATCCTCGAAGAACATGTAGGCGCTGCCAACAGGGCGCTCATTACAGGTAAGGAATCGGGTAACCAGGCAGCAGAATTTTATGACAGCGTTGGTATCGGTTATTACCACATTGATTTGCACCCAAGTTGTACTGGTATTAATTATATTGATTTTGGCTCCCTGCCTTACCAGATACCCCTTGGCGCGCTATTGCCGGTGCGCATGGAAAATCTGTTGCCTGCCAATAAGAACATTGGTACCACTCATATTACGAATGGCTGCTATCGCCTTCACCCGACGGAATGGAGCATTGGAGAAGCAGTTGGCTCATTAATAAATTATGCGCTGAATAAAAAAGTATTGCCACGCGGGATCAGGGAGAAACGCGATATGCTTGAGGATTTTCAAAAGATGATTCGTTCGCAGGGAATAGAAACGCAATGGCCTTCGTAGGGGCAGGCTTCACGTCTGCCCAAAGCAGGCTTCACGCCTGCCCAAAGGGCAACCGCAAGAGTTGCCCCAACATTGGATAATTAAAACCAGAATTTATTACCTTTCGCAAAATGCAGCCGAATGTTATTTAAAAATTCAATATGAAAAGACGACGATTCTTATCTTCAATGGGCATCATCCTTCCAGCCACAGTATTAAGTACGGAGCTTTTGTTTTCATCCTGTAATACTGATGTAAAAGAGGAAACATCTTTTAGTGAAGATGATATCAGCCTGTTAAATGAAATAGGTGAAACCATTATCCCTGCAAGCGCTACATCTCCCGGTGCTAAAGCTGCGAAAGTAGGCGAGTTCATGAAAGTATATGTAACAGATTGCTATACTGAACAGGATCAGCATACATTTACTGAAGGGATCAGTACTATTAAAAAATTATGCAAGAGTAAATACAATAATGAATTTATCAATCTGGCTCCCGAACAAAAACGCGAATTGCTTACTATGCTTGAGAAAGAAGCATCTGAACAGGCAGTACGTAAAAGTGAAAAGGTAGTAGCAGATGGCGATGCAGTGCAGACCGGAAAAGCGCAGGAAGATAAACAGAGGAAGGGAAATGATAAGCATTATTATCCGATGATAAAGGACCTGACTTTGCTTGGATATTTTACCTCTGAACCTGGCGCTACCAAAGCATTGCGATACATTCAAACACCAGGTTATTATAAAGGCGACGTGCCCTATAAGCAAGGTGATAAGGCGTGGGCGACATAGAATAAAGGCAAGAAACAAGAAGCAAGAAGTAAGAAGCAAGAATATCAAATTTCAAACGAGCATGGGCAATATCAATTCAAAAGGCGTGAATGAAAATACGTATGATGCCATCGTAATAGGCTCTGGCATAAGCGGCGGCTGGGCTGCTAAAGAGCTATGCGAGCATGGCATAAAGACATTGGTTTTGGAAAGAGGCAGGGATGTAAAGCATCTTGTAGATTATCCTACTATGTCCAAAGACCCCTGGGATTTCCCACACCGGAATCATTTAACATTAAAGATAAAAGAGGAGAATCCCATTGCTTCAAGATGTTATGCTTTTAGAGAAGATGCCATGCATTTTTTTGTGAAAGATAAAGAACACCCTTATATCCAGGAAAAACCTTTCGACTGGATACGTGGTTACCAGGTAGGCGGGAAATCATTGCTCTGGGCAAGGCAAACACAACGATGGAGCAAATATGATTTTGAAGGCCCGGCAAGAGATGGCTTTGCAGTTGACTGGCCGATCCGTTATGAAGATATTGCTCCGTGGTACAGCCATGTTGAAAAGTTTGTAGGCATTAGTGGCAATAAAGATGGCCTGGAAACATTGCCTGATGGCGAGTTTCTACCGGCATGGGAAATGAATGCCGTTGAGAAAGAAGTTCGTAACAGAATTATGGCGAACTATAGCGGTCGTACCCCGGTTATTGGGCGTTGTGCGCATTTGACACAACCACAGGATATTCATCTTCAACAGGGTAGGGGTAAATGCCAGGCAAGAAACTTATGCCAGAGAGGATGTCCATTCGGCGGTTATTTTAGCTCTAATTCTTCTACGATACCATGGGCTGCTAAAACGGGCAATCTTACGCTACGGCCGGATTCTGTGGTTCATTCTATTATCTATGATGAGCAGAAAAACCTGACTGCCGGTAAGCAAGGTAAAGCAACAGGCGTGAGAGTAATAGATGCTCACACTAAAAAAATAACCGAATATTTTGCAAAGATCATTTTTGTAAATGCGGCCGCACTAAATACCAATCTTATTTTATTAAATTCCACATCAACCCGTTTTCCCCATGGGCTTGGCAACGATAATGGATTGTTAGGCAAATACGTAGCCTTTCATAATTACAGGGGCACACTATCTGCAGATATAGATGGGTTTATGGATTCTTATTATTATGGCAGAAGGCCTTGTGCAGTAATGCTGCCCAATTTCAGAAATGTATATAAACAGGAAACAGATTTTCTTCGTGGCTACATGGTGTTTTACAGCGCTTATCGTACCGGCTGGGGTCATGGCGTGCCAGGCGAACAAATGGGTGAAGCATTTAAGGAAGGGAAAACAGAACCCGGCGATTGGCACATTTCAATGATGATGCAGGGAGAAACCATTCCTAAAGAAACCAACCATGTGCGCCTGAGTGAAGACAAAAAAGATGAGTGGGGCATACCGTTATTATCCATTTCTGTTGACTATGATGATAACGATGAAAAGTCTATGAAAGATTTCCTGGTGCAGGGTGCAGAGATGCTGAATAAAGCCGGATGTAAAAATATTAAAACCCACGATAGCAAGCAGGCTCCCGGCCTGGATATTCATGAAGTAGGTGGGGTACGGATGGGTAAAGATCCTAAAACATCATTATTGAATAAATGGAACCAAATGCATACATGCCCCAATGTGTTTGTTACAGACGGAGCCTGCATGACTTCTACCAGCACGCAGAATCCATCCATTACTTTTATGGCATTAACGGCAAGAGCAGCCAATCATGCAGTGGAAGAATTAAAAAAGGGGAATCTTTAATTAAAAATTGAAAACTATTGTCAAGTCAGTAGTGAGTGAGCAATAACTCAAAACTGACCACTCACTACTCACAATGGTTACTCATCAAGCTCAATCCCAATCTTCTTCATTAAAATAGATGCATTCAAACTATTACACACGCCGGGTTTCAGCAGGTAATCAAAATACAATTCATCATTACTTACCTGCACATCAAAGTGATAATTCAAAATATTGTCGCTAAAATTTTCTTTTAGATTAGCAAGCTCAAGATCATGGGTAGCAATGATAGCCGCAGCTTTATGTTTAATTAGTTGCTTTATTAATGCTTTGGAACCGGTATGCCTGTCGAGCGAGTTAGTGCCTCTTAATATTTCATCTAACAAAATAAAAACTTCTTCTCCTGCATTTACTTTTTCGATGATCGTTTTTAATTTTTTTAACTCGGCATAAAAAGTAGAAGTGCTTTCTTCAAGGTTATCTGTGATACGCATACTACTGATGAGCTGCACATGAGATAGGGTGAATTCAGTGGCACACACCGGAGCGCCTGCCATTGCCAAAACCACATTTACGCCAATACTACGCAGGTACGTACTTTTGCCAGCCATGTTAGAACCCGTTACCAGCATGAGTTCTGCATTATTTTTAATATCAATAAAGTTATCTACTCTTTTTTCTTTTTGTATTAAAGGATGGCCAATATTTTTTCCTGCAATTGAGAAATATTCCGGCTTAATGGTTGGAAAGATCCATTCAGGATGATTGAAATATAAAATAGCAAAACTATTCAATGCTTCAAATTGGGCAAGGGCATCAAGCCATGAATGGAAACTATTTTGTTGTTCGGATTTCCATTTTTCAAGATTTAGAACCTGTTGTAAATTCCATAAAAGCAAAAGGTTCAGAGGGATAGCGACCACGAAATTATACCTGAGGTCGAGCCTATCCAATATTTTTTTTATCAGGTAGATATCTTCAGATGCTTTTTTATTATTGATTGTAAAGCCGGATTGTATTTCTCTCAAAAGTGGATTGTCAAATTTTTCCTTTTCAATATGTGCGATGCTCCCGGAAAGGGTACTTAATTCATTGGCTATTTTAGATACCTTTTCGTGAATCGGCGCCACTACTTTATCAATTTGATAAACGAGGACTGAAAAAAATAGTAGAGATAATAAAAGCACATTAAGCCCTGCAACATCAAAAATATAGAGTGCAACAACAAGCAAACTGATTGCGGGCAGAATATATCGCAACCATTTCCATGGCTTAAAATTAGAAAATACAGGAGGCTCTTTCATCCATCTTTCAAGCCTGCTTAGAGTTGAAAAAGTAATAGTATCTTTTTTGCCAATTGCCTGTAGATCCTGTAGCCACAGGCTTTTAGCAGATAATTCTCTGATGGCTGCCTGCCTTTCCAAAATATCCGGTATAGAAGCAGGAAATTTTAAATAATCCGCCAACTGCTTGCTGCCTGGTTCGGAAGTAGTGCGGTTGATATATTGGAATAATGATGCCCTGCCAAAAATGTCCAGGTCATTGGCATAAGGATGCTCTTTGGGAATATGCTCAAAACCTCCATCAAAATCGTAATAATTCCCTGCAAGAGATCTTAGTTCATCTTTATTGATTTGAATAAGATAATTAGTATGTTCTATTTGAGAATGATTTTTTAAATCAGCATAAATAAGCCGGATAAAAATGTACAATAACAAAATGGAAGCAACCACAGCATATATGATTCCCAATGACCAAAGAAAATAAAATCCGGCAAAGATGGCGATAATAGCGCCGAGACGTAGCCATGCAAACGATGATCTCCTTTGTTGCAGTTTTTTTAATTGTACCTGTAATTCTTCTATTCTTGTTTGGTAAAATTGCGTTGGTTCCATTAATTTTTGTTTGCTTAATTTCTGTAAAGAAGAAAATAAACTTTCCATAAAAAAACCTGCAAGTATTGAATTGCAGGTTCTATGATTTCGTGGAGCTGCAGGGATTCGAACCCTGGTCCAAACACATCCGCCGTAAGCCTTCTACATGTTTATTCAGATATTATTTGTCGGGAAAAAGCAGGAATCTAACCAACCAACTTTATCCTTAGAAGAATAGTCTTAAGCAATGGTCACTTCATTCCATTACAGCAGCCCGTTTTATTTTGAGTCGGCGGAAGAGCGTGGCAACAGGCCTGGCCAGCTCAACGGCCCTAATGGAAGCGAAGCTATCGCTTACGCAGCCATGGCAAAATTGTTATTGCCATTTAAAGTTTTCGTATTCAGATTAAAGCGCTAATTACGCAACGCGCTACATGCTTATACTTACAAAGAACTATGCTGTCAAAACCGGTCAGCCCCGGGTAATTTATAAGTTGCAAAATTAACGCAAAAAGCTGAAAGGCTCAAGATTGAGATTCGCTACGTATTGATTAATCAACAACCTTATGAAATAGGGATTGTAAAATAATTAAAAACCCTGACTACTAAACGTCCGGTATAAAGATTTACTGCGCCAAGGCTGTAGCACAGCCGCACCGGTAAATTTTCCTTCACGCAGTTCCTGTAAAGCTTCATTGGCTTCGTGCAGTTGAAATAATTTTGTCTCTGTTTTGATGTTGGCTTCGGCGGCAAGTTTCAAAAATTCTTCACCATCTTTTCTGGTAAGATTGGCTACAGATTGAACGCTCCTCTCTTCCCACAAAATATCATAAGAAAACGAAGGAATATCACTCATGTGAATACCACCGCAAACAACTTTACCACCTTTATCAACATCCTGCAATGCCTTTGGCACAAGGCTTCCCACAGGTGCAAAAATAATGGCAGCATCTAATTTTACAGGTGATGGCTTTGATGAATTGCCAGCCCAGGCAGCGCCAAGCTGTAAAGCGAATTGTTGTGCATTCAAGTCGCCATCTCTTGTAAATGCATATATTTTTTTATGCTGAAAAATGGCCGCCTGTGTTATAAGATGGGCTGCAGCTCCAAAACCATAAATACCGATCGTTTCTGCCGACTTATCAATCATATTGTAAGAACGGTATCCTATTAAACCTGCACATAACAGGGGCGCTCCATTGGCATTTGCATATTTCTTACCTAAAAGAAAGCAATATTGCTCATAAGCAACCGTGTATTCAGCATAACCGCCATCTATTGTGTAGCCCGTAAATAAGGCATTTTCACACAGGTTTTCTTTTCCCTGCAAACAATATTTGCATTCGCCACAGGTATAGCCAAGCCAGGGGATACCAATAATATATCCTTCCTTTAATCTTGTAATAGCGCTTCCTTTTTTTACAACTATGCCAACAATCTCATGACCTATAATCAACGGAAGTTTAGGGTTTATTAGTTCTCCATCAACAATATGCAAATCCGTTCTGCACACACCGCATGCAATAATTTTTACCAGTACCTGGCCCGCTGCCGGTGTGGGAATATCTAAAGTTTTTAAAACCAATGGCTGCTTTGGTTGTTCAAGCACCATTGCCTGCATAGTGGCCGGAAGTTGCATAATTTTAGTTGTAAAATTATTTAATTCAATATCGCCTTTTTATTTTTTTTCTGCAACTGGCTAAAAATTCCCACAGCCATCAAAACATCAGGCAGCCTTTCCCCGCTCGTTTAATTCTTTCAGTAACGCCATCACTTCCTCATCGCTCGTCTGGCTGAAATCTTCATAAAACCTACCCACGCCATAAAATGGTTCGGGTGTGTACAAACTGATAAATTCATCTGCTTCTTTAGCGATGGATTTAGCTGCTTCCACAGAAGACACAGGCACAGCAACCACTAATTTTTTTGGATTTCCGGCGCGTAATAATTTTAATGTCACCAGGATTGTTTTGCCTGTTGCAATGCCATCATCTACAACAATTACGATTTTATCTTTTATATCAAGCGGCGCTTTGTTTCCCATAAATTTTTTATAACGTTCTGCAAGCGACTTCCGGATGATGTTTATTTCATGTTCAATATAAGACTGCGGTATATGGTATGTGTTCTCCACAATACTACCTTCCAATCCTACGGCGCCAATAGCGAATTCTTCATTGTTTGGATGGCCTATTTTTTTTGACATCAACAAGTCCAGCGGAAAATTAAGGTACTTTGCCAGGTAATAACCTATTGGCACGCCGCCGCGCGGCACGGCCATTATCACACCTTCTTTATTTTTATATTTTTCAAGAAGCGGCGCCAGCTTCATGGCAGCATCATATCGGTTAAGGAAAAACATGATCAGGATGTTTATGTTTACTGTTTTAAAGCAAACGATTTGACAAGATATTTTTCAAACCAATCTTTAGCAAGTTGTGATACGACAAATAGCTTGCCGGTTTCCTCGAATAAATGCGAAGCGCCCTGAACTATTTCAATATGTTTAGTGCATTTCATTTTTTGAAAGGCTTTTTGGTTTAGTTTGATTACTTCATCATCCAGGGAACCTATAATGAGAAGCGTAGGGCATTTAACGGATTGCAACGCATTTTCCGTGGCAAGATCAGGCCTGCCGCCCCGGCTTACAAGGGCTTTAATGTGATCTCCCAAACGGGCAGCCGCATTAATAGCTGAGGCAGCGCCGGTACTTGCGCCAAAATAGCCAACAGGTAATTTTTTTAATTGCGGATGCCGGGCAGTCCATCGCGTTAACTGCTGTAATCTTTCTGTAAGCAGGGAAATATTAAAACGATTTTGAAATGTTGCATCTTCTTCCGGCGTGAGCAAATCAGCTAACAATGCTGCCTTATTGTTCCTGTAAAGGGTTTCAGCAACATAATTATTTCTCGGGCTAAAACGACTGCTGCCGCTGCCATGTGAAAATATGATTAATGCAACCGGCTGTTCAGGTAAGTATAAGTAGGCGTTGAGAGAAAATCCATCAAAGGGAATACTGACTGAAGTTCTATTTTCATGCATTTCACTGTGTTTCCTGCTAAGGCGATCATTTATTGTTTGTTGCATGATTATTGATTTAGCTTAACAAAATACGTAGCTATAAAAAATGTTAGCAATGACTACTGTCAAGCATTTTGATGACTTTGCTTACCAGGGATTTTCTCTTAAATATTGACATTTAAAAAAAAATTATGGAAATATCTTTTTTAAAAGAAGGCACAGGACAGAGCATCTCGTTCAATCAAATGATCAAAGAAAACTCTGTTGATCTGAATGATACAAAAGCCTTGGATGCACTGATGGATGCAATTGGCGATTCAAAATATGTGCTGCTTGGTGAGGCATCTCATGGCACGCATGAATATTATACATGGCACGCAAAGATCAGCCAGCGCCTCATACAGGAAAAGGGTTTTTCGTTCATTGCCGTAGAAGGAGACTGGCCCGATTGTTATCGCCTCAACCGCTATGTAAAACATTATAAAGATGCTGCAGAAACAGCGCAGGAAGTTTTACGCGATTTTAACCGGTGGCCAACATGGATGTGGGCAAACTGGGAAATCGTTGCATTCTCAGAATGGATGCGCAAATACAATAAACCGCTTCCGCAAAACCAGCGTATCGGCTTCTATGGGCTGGATGTTTACAGCTTGTGGGAAAGTCTTGAAGCAATCATAAAATATTTAGACAAGGTTGATCCTAAAGCAAAAGAAGTTGCTATGGAGGCATGGAAATGTTTTGAGCCTTATAGTGAAGATGAAGGACAGTCTTATGCGAGAGCAACTCAACATACATGGGTACCCGCATCCTGTGAAAGTGAAGTGGTTGATTTGCTTGTGGAAATTAGAAAGAGAATGGAGCAATACAATTCCGATCCGGAAGCAACATTAAATACCGAGCAAAATGCCATCGTTGCAGTGAATGCCGAAAGGTATTACCGGGCTATGATTAAGGGCGGGCCGCTGTCGTGGAATATTCGTGACCATCACATGGTTGATACTTTAAATCGTTTAATGCTTTATCATGGCATACATGCGAAGGCAATTGTTTGGGAACATAATACGCATATCGGCGATGCACGCGCCACAGACATGCGTTATGATAAAATGGTGAATGTCGGTCAATTGGTGAATGAACAACATTTTCATGATGGCGTTTTCAGCGTTGGTTTTGGTTCATACCAGGGCAGTGTGATTGCAGGCAGGGATTGGGGTGATGCGATGCGCGTAATGGAAGTGCCAAAAGCAAAAGCAGATAGCTGGGAATTCATCTTACATGAAACCGGCGCAAAGGACCGCATTGTTTTTATGAATGAGGGGATGCGGAAATTGTGGGGATCAAGGGAAATCGGCCATCGTGCTATTGGCGTAGTGTATAACCCACAATGGGAATATGGCAATTATGTACCAAGCATTATTCCTTCACGCTACGATGCATTCATTTATATTGATAAAACCAAAGCGTTACATCCGCTGCACATTCGCCCGGATGGACACCAGATGCCGGAAACGTATCCGTTCGGAATGTAACACACGATTAAGGCAATCTTTGTAGTGATATAACCATACCACAATTGAAGAATCACGCTTAAATGAAAGTGAATCCTTCGTTTCAATTTAATTCAACACATTTAAAAAAATATAGGAATTTCACAGCGTGATGTCTTCATCGAGCAAACATAATACCGCAACAAATTACACCATGCACAACCGCGTGACATTAGTGCGTGGCGGGAAAGATTATTTTGATTTACTGGAGCGTATCATCAACCAGGCACGTACCATTATTCATTTCCAGATGTATATTTTTAATGAAGATGAAACGGGTAACCGTATTATCACCGCGCTAATGAATGCCGCTAAAAGAGGTGTGAAGATCTTTATTGTGCTGGATGGCTATGCATCAAAAAACTTATCAAAAGCGTGTATCGGAAATTTAAGATCAGCCGGCATACATTTCCGCCGGTTTAATCCAATATTCAGAAGTCAATATTTCTATTTTGGAAGAAGGCTGCATCATAAAGTGATAGTTGTTGATGCATTTGCCGGCTTAGTTGGAGGCATTAACATAACCAATCGTTATAATGACTTAGATAAGCCTGCATGGCTCGACTGGGCGCTGCATGCAGAGGGTGAGGTTTCTTTACAACTCAACAAAATTTGCGCAGATGTGTGGAACAAATCTGTATGGGGCAAACGATATAGAACCAGGTTCATACTGCCGGAAAAGTCCCTGATGCCAACTGAAATTTGCATGGTTCGCACCCGCGTAAACGATTGGGTGCATGGTAAAAAACAAATTTCGAAAACATATATCGAAATGCTGAAACAGGCTCAGCATTCCGTAATAATTATGTCAAGCTATTTTTTACCCGGTGTTCTTATAAAGAAACATTTAAGCGCTGCTGCCAGGCGTGGTGTAAAAATAAAGATCATTGCTGCGGGAGCATCAGATGTACAGTTGGCTAAACAGGCCGAACGCTATGTGTATAGCTGGTTGTTCAAAAATAAAATTGAAATCTATGAATACAAAAAAGCGATCCTGCATGGCAAGCTCAGTACGTATGATGAAAGATTTGTTACAGTAGGCTCTTATAACATCAATAATGTAAGCGCTTATGCAGCCATCGAATTAAATGTTGATGTACTTGATACATCTTTTGCAAAAAAGACGGAAATGGTTTTGCAAAAAATAATCTGTGAAGATTGCGTACAGATCATGGAAGCCGAATATATTGGAAAAGAAACTTTTTTAGTACGTGCATGGCAGCGAATTTGTTTTGATACGTATCGTGTGGTACTTTACCTTTTTACTTTTTATTTTAAAAGGCAACATGGCTGATCTGACAGCTCTGATTGGAGTATTTAAAAGCCTGATTGGTTTTAGCTTTTAGCTGCCAATGCAATAAGAAAATTGCAAACTGACATGAATCAATACTATTGTTGACATAAGTCACTTGTTGGATTTTGAATGATGTATAGTTTTATTTCTGCAGAAATGAAAAAATATTTTTATCATGGAAAAAATTATCACGAAAAAAATAATTGCTCCAACAGATTTTTCCACGACAGCAGAAAATGCCTGTATATATGCAGTAAACCTGGCTGCAGATATTAAAGCTGAACTCCTCGTTTCATACAATAGAACTGCCTCTTTCTGTCGCAGACTATCCCGTTTCGGAAGAACTTTTTGATGAAGCAGAGGTGGAAAAGGAATTGGAAGTATTAAAAAATAAATTGCTCACCGCAACAAATAATAAAGTAACTATCAAAACAAGGAATATTGTAGGCTTTGCGGATCATGAGATAAACGAATTATGCAATAGAACCAAACCTTTTGCTGTTGTTATGAGTTCTCACAGTTCTAATTTACTCCGCGGTTTTTTTTACGGCAAGTACAACTGTTTACACAGCAAAACATTTAGGTTATCCTGTAATTGTTGTGCCGCATGACGCGGTCTATAAGCCTCTTAAAAAAATTGCATTCGCTTCGGACTTGAAAGATATTTATGAAATACCTGTACCAGAAATTGAAACCATTGTGAAATTATTCAATGCAAAGCTTGAAATTTTTTATTCCGGAAAAAATGAAAATGTCATTAACCGAAATGCTATCAATAATTTACTGTTAAACCACAGGCTGGCACATTTAGATCCGCAATTTTATTCAATAGAGAATGATCACGTTTGGAACGGCATAACGACGATGGCAGAAGAACATGCAATAGACATGCTGATTATCCTTTCTAAGAAGCATGGCCTTTTTCATAAGTCGCAGACAAAAGATTTTGTGTTTTACCCCAAAGTGCCGGTAATGGTGATTCATGAAGATGACTTAGCTGCAAAATCATAAATTCATTAATTTACCTTTATAAAATCACAATAGGAACTACATGGACTCTCTCACACACATAGCGCTTGGCGCTTGCATTGGAGAGGCTTTTTTCGAAAAAGGCTTTGGCAAAAAAGCAATGCTGTGGGGAGCTTTGGCACAAAGTATTCCGGATATTGATTTTATTTCAGCATTTTATCTCACCACACCCGAAAGCTTATTGGCACATCGTGGCTTCACCCATTCCATTTTATTTGCAGTACTTATTATTCCCATATTTGCACTAACTGCTGAAAAAATTCACCGGCCGCATAACATTCCATTAAGTAAATGGTTTTTATTTTTTGCTACGGAAGTTTTGGTTCATTTGTTTATAGATGCTTTTAATAACTATGGCATAGGATGGTTCGAGCCTTTCAGTCATGCTCGCTATTCTTTTAATGTCATTTATGTGGCTGATCCGTTTTTTTCTGTTTGGCCTGGTATTGCTTTCGTAGTACTAATTATTTTAAATCCCTTCCATCCTAATAGGAAATTTTGGTGGAAGTTTGGCGTGATCATTCCATTTTTATATTTAGGATATTGCACCATCAATAAAATAAAAATAAATAAGGACGTAAAGGAAATTTTGATCAGCCAGTCTATTCCGCATGAAAGATATTTTACTACACCGGCGCCTTTGCAAAACTGGCTGTGGTACGTAGTTGCAGGAAATGACAGTGGATATTATGTTGGCTTTCGTTCAGTGTTTGATCATAAAAAGAAAATGGATTTTCAATATTTTCCCCGAAATGATTCTCTGCTTAAACCTGTTGCTGACCATGAAGATTTACAGAAGCTGATCCGCTTTTCACAACAATTTTATACTGTGGAAAAAGACAACGACACACTCGTTTTTAATGACCTGAGATTCGGACAAGTCATCGGTTGGCAAGATCCCAAAGAAAAATTTGTTTTTCATTACTTCCTTCAACATCCCGAAGACAATACACTCGTGGTGCAGAGAGGACGCTTTGCCAAATGGAACTGGCAGGTAGTAAAGTCGCTATGGACAAGAATAAAGGGAAATTAATTCTTAAATTCTTTTTAAATCCCTGTTAGAAAATACCATTTTAGTCAATCTCTATTCGCTTCTTCTTCCGGCAAAATAACATTCTGCGGGGAACTCATTGTTTTTCCTAATTGATTTTGTGCTTTAAGTGTTCTGTCGTCTGTTTTTGATGTCTCTATCCACATTTTCCCGGATTTCCTGGATACCTGCATCGTAATACCAAATTTTTCATAAAACTCTTTCTCAAGTGCGGAGACCGTGCGATGCCTGTTGATATCTATATTCCCTGGTTGAAAGGATTTCACTTCGGCGCTGATTATTTTATCAGGTGAGATCCGGTCTTTGAATGCTGAAACTTTTTTTTCTGAATAGCCTCTTTTATAAAATTCTACTTTTAAAAAAGGATATACCTCATTAAACCTTTTCTGTACATCAATAATTTTTGTGTCATTGTCAATCTGAAATTTCATATCATTTCTTTTTAAGGTGTAACAATTTATTTTATTCCAATCTTATTAATGGAAGAGCAGTGGCGAACTTAGGCAGGTAATTTCAGATCAGGGATGACTTTAATCACAGGGAAAGATGAACTTAATCACCTGGCCGGAAATTGGTGGAATTTACTATCATAATTTTATTGGAGAAAACAGGCAATGTTTATTATTCATCATAATTTTTGAATGCCTTCATACGGATGCAAAAAGCCTGACAAAAGTCATCGCTTTATTTGATACACATCACAGTTTTAACGGGTATGATTAAATTTCTTTGTTAGAAATAATAACATCCTTTAACCGGTTTTTTCAAACAAAAAAAATGAAAACAATATTAATCGCCACAGACTTTTCCACCGCTTCACGGAATGCCTCTAGGTATGGCATAGAATTAGCCAAAGCTCTGAAAGCAAACATAATTTTATTCAATGCATTTAAGGCAGGCGCTTCTCCTTCGCCGGAACTGAAGAAGAGCAAATTGCGGTATGATGCATTGATGCAGTCGGACAAACGGTTGCTGGAAGAAGCAGATTTCCTGGACCCTGAGCATGAAATAATGGAAGTCGTTTGCGACGAAGGCGTGGCTTACCATTCTATTATGGATATTGCCAATGAAAAGAAAGTGGATTGCATTGTTGTGGGCAGAAAAGGGAATGGCAATGCTATTAAAGATATGTTTGGAAGTACCGCCACTGCTCTTACAAAGAATAGTAATATCCCGGTAATTGTAGTTCCGGAAGAGGCAAAGTTTGAAACAAATGAAGCCGAAGAAAATAAGGGGGCTGTGGTAAAATATTTTAAATCAAAAGCGCTCCTGGCAAAATAAGCCGGCGGTTTTTGACCCGGGTTATGACCTCAATCATTGCGACCCATCGCCTTTTATCCCTTTTGTTGACCGCAATCATTGCAGGCTTTTGATTATCCGGGTAGCTTTGACTTATAAAACCGGTAATAAGATGAAGACATTCACGCAAGATATTCACAGGATAAGGATACGGAAAGAATTTGCCTGGCTGATAACAATGATGCTGATAATAACCGGTTTGCCGGCGCTTAAAAATGCCATTGTTTTTATTCTTGTAAAACTATATGAACTGTTTATTCAACGAACCATTGAAAGATAAAATCACCTTTAGAAGAGTTAAAAAGAATTTTTATGAAAAAGAATGAAATAGATGAATTTATTGAAGCCAGATTTAAAAATATTGAGAGGTATTTTCATAAGGCCATTGTGAATTTTGAAACAGAGCATATCCTGAAATTCAGGGCTGAAATAAAAAAGCTCAAAATTTTCCTGCACCTCATCAACATGGAATCAGAAGATGGGCTGTCGTGCCGTATTACCAAAAGAATGAAAACCCTATACGGATATTTTGGGATCATTTATAATCTGCAAATGCAATTAAAAAAGATAAAAGAGTATATGCAGAAATCCGTTCATAACGAGCCGGCCTGTTACGTGAACAAGTTAGAAAAAGAATTGAAATATTGGGAAAAGCTTAGTCACGATTTCATTGATGCCAGTTATAATTTTATTAATGACAAACAGGAAATAATGGCCATATTACCGGATAAGTTGGCTAAAAGATCAATTAAGAAATTCATTCATTATACGCTCTATGAATTAAATACTATGGCGGGCCGGACAGACGATGAGGCATTGGATAATGTGAGGAAATCTATGGAAGATATTTATTACAACCATGAATTTATCACGCCTTTCATTGATGAACAGCAAAGTAACCTTTTTAATAAAACAGCAGTTGAGGAATGCATGAAATTACTTGATGGTTTTCGTGACAAATGTGTGGCGCTCGCTCTTTTGGAAACCTTTTGCACAAGCGGACCGGATGAGCATGAAAAGCAGCTATTAAAAGAATTGGAAAACGAATGGCTGAACGAAAAGAAAGATCTGAAAACCAGGTTAATTGCTGTCCTGGATTCTATGAACATAAAAGCCAATAACCTGAAAGAATTTGCTGTTGCAGATATAGCAGATGAATAACATTTTTCTTCCGGATATTTTTACTAAAAAAGTTGTTTAATGGCGGATATCAGCACCATCACATTTAATCCCTGCATTGATAAAAGCACGTCTGTAAATGCGCTTAAACCTGACAAGAAGCTGAGGTGCTCTGCGCCGGTCTTTGAGCCGGGCGGCGGCGGGATCAATGTAGCGAGGGCCATTAAAAAGATCGGCGGCGAAGCCATTGCTGTATATCCGTCAGGCGGCTATTCGGGAAAGTTTTTAGATCTTCTTTTGGAAAAAGAAAATATCAGTATTCTTCAAATCCAAACGCAACAGCACACAAGAGAAAACATGATCGTTCTGGATAGGGCTACGAATCAACAGTACCGCTTTGGTATGCCGGGGCAACATTTATCAGAAAATGAATGGCAGCAATGCTTGCAGGCAATAGAAGAAAGCCCGTCGGAGTTTATCGTTGCCAGTGGAAGCCTGCCGCCCGGAGTGCCTCCTGATATTTTTGCAAGAATATCGAAAACAGCAAAAAAGAGAAACAGGAAAGTAATTGTTGACACCACCGAAGAAGCGCTGCAGCCTGCATTGGAAGAAGGCGTTTATATGATAAAACCCAACATTGGCGAGCTAAGCAGGCTAACCGGAAAAGATGAATTGCAGGCGGAGGAAATTGAGCCTGCAGCAAAAGGCCTGATCAGGAAATACAGATGTGAAATAGTAGTGGTATCGCTTGGCGCTTCGGGCGCTATGCTGGTTTCGGGAAAAGATGTATTTAAAATTGCTGCCCCCGCAGTAAAAACAAAAAGTACTGTTGGCGCAGGCGATAGTATGGTTGCGGGAATTGTTTTCTCTGTTTCAAAAGGGAAAAATTTGTATGAAGCCCTGCAATACGGCGTAGCCTGCGGCACTGCGGCAACCTTAAGCCATGGTACCGGCCTGTGCAAAAAAGAGGACGTTGAGAGATTGTACGGATTGATAAAAAATGAGAATCTGGAAAAATGAAAACTAATAAAGATTGGCACCTGAAAAATAAAATGCCTGAAAACGCAAGCTTTGGACAAAGAGTTAAATGGCATTTAGCCCATCAGAAGCATTGCTCATGCAGGCCAATACCGCAAAAGCTTTTAGATGAAATGCAGAAAAGAGGAATTGTTCCGGCTTAACTGTATCATCCTGCAAATTTCACAATAATAAACCGGTGAACGGATAGAATGGATCACTAAGCAGAGCTTTTTGTCTGATGATTGATTAGAATAGATAATGTTTAACTGGCCTGATAGCAGCAGCCACAGCAAATTCGAAACGCCGCTAAATAAAAACTTACATTTTCAAAAATTCCATCAACTTATAAATAAGTACTGCCGGCCATACGAGCGCTTTCAAAAAGCCAAGCACACCCATCCAGAAAGTGGTTGATTGCTGAATGAAATAAACAAGCGCACCGATAAAAGCCAACCCATACATGCCGCCGGATGCTCCGGCTGTAGAGGTGGTTCTTCTTTTCTTATTGCATTCTGAAAAATTTTTATCATTTTCCATGTTAATTTTTTTTACAGGTATATTACAAATGTCTTAGCGAGCTTGTCGTGCAATCCCTGCTTTTTCTTATCAAATGCAACCATTAAGAAACCAATTAAAAGAACAATAGCAGAAAGTATTTTGGCAAAATACCTTCCCGTTGCATTTGCAAACGTTAGCCGCCCGCCGTTTTCTGTACAGACCTTGACGCCGACGGCAAGTTTGCCGATTGTAGCCTGCCTTACTGAACTTTCCTGCCATGCAAAATAAATCCAGTTGACAATTAAGGAAACTGCACCAGGCCCCGGGTCGCTACCCCGATCATCATATATATAATAATTACCAAAAAGTATTCTTGAAATGACTCCGGCTGCGGCGCCCACAATTAGCAAATCAATAATAAAGGCTGCGGCACGTATCCAAAAGCCGGCGTATGTAATACTTGCGGGATGGCTTATTGCTTGTTTCCATATACTAAATTTATGAGAATGAAAAAATACTTATTTTAAAACTTTCAACAGTATTCATCCGGGTCTTCCGCAAAAGCTTCTTTCACAGCTTCCTCTATATCTTCTTTCAGGCTGGCTGATTTTGAATTTTTTTTACCCAGGCCTTCCAGTATGTCCTTTACAATTTTCTTACTGTGTGCATTCATTTCACATTCGCATGCTTTTTCTCTTGTTAATAAAATACCCATAACTGCGCCTATGGCAATTCCCGCTGTCAAAGAGATCAGTATTTTATCATTTTTATTCATAAAAATTTATTTAATAATTGACGATGTCAATTAATTGAGAACCATTTGCAGGGCAATGATATTACTCAATGTGTTGAATGATGATGGTTATGGTTATGGCCATGCCCCTGGGAAAGGCCTTCGGATTCTAATTCTTTACTTGCTTTAAATCCGATCTTATCCGGCTTTTTTCTTTTTCCACAGACCTATAAGTAAAGGCAAAATAAACGTCAGTGAGTAATAAAGATAAACATCAGGTTTGTAATATCCACCCTCAGTCTTAAACGCTTTTACCAGTAAAAAATAGTCAAGAACAACAGCTATAAAAGTCCAGAAGAGAGCTATCAGGAAATAATATGAAACGGAAACGCTCTTTATTTTTTTTATTAAGATCCATAGGGTGACAATAGTTGCAATGGGAGTAATGATCCAGCCGATCATTGATTTCGGTACTATGAAAAAGAGAATAACGCCGAGCAAGTATCCGAACAGCCATAGAAAAAATCCCCAGCCGAAAACATCTTTGAAAAACTGTTTGTTTATTTTCATTTGTTGTTAGATTTTTTTTAAATTAATTTCTGCAGTTAGCCCAAGTCCTGGATAAATGACAACCCTGTGTTTTTAGCAGGATAAAGAGTTTTTTCGTAGTCTCTCGTTTTAACGTACAAATAAGATCAGTGTATCAGTTATTTCATTTAGCTACTAAAAAAGAGGCCAGGATAAAAATCCAGCCTCTGTTTTAATCCAATATCCTATGAAAAACCGGCGTAAAAATAGAAAGCGTTTATTCCATAGATGATGACGGTAATTAGTGAGTCCGATGATGTACATAAGTATTTGGGGTTTTATACGACCTAACCTCGCGGGATGATTGATCTTTATGAAAAAGAGACTATTGCTTTCATTTTGAGCTAACTGAATAAAACTTTATTATTAGCTTTACAAAAGCGTTTCCACCTGCTGAAGTAAGCTATTTCAAAAGGATAAGATCAAGATTTTATGAAACCGGTAATCTGCGAAATTTTTTTATTAAATCTCTGATAAAAAAAGATGTTGTACAGTATCTCAAATAAAAATGAAAGCGCCAATCATTTTGAAGCTTTTTTTGAGCATGCAACAATGGGCATTATAGTTACTGACAGCAATGGCCTCATTATAGCAATCAATCCTTTTGCTTTAAAAGAATTTGGATACCCGCAGGAAGAACTGATCGGGAAAAAGATTGAGGTACTGATTCCTCAAAGGTTTTATGACAAGCATATTCATCACAGGAAAACATACATTCAAAACCCGCATAACCAGCCAATGAGCCTCAGGATGGATTTGATGGCTTTAAGAAAGGATGGAACAGAATTTCCGGTAGAGATCAGCCTCGGCCATTACACAAGCAACGGAAAGGATTATGTAGTTGCCTTCGTTCTTAATATTTCTATCAGGAAAAAAGCGCTTGACGAGCTTGAGAAACTCACCAGGGAAATGGAAGATACCATAACGCGCCGCACAGGCGATCTGAAAGCGGCGATGGAACTATTGGAAAAATCAAATGCAAGGCTTGAAAATGTATTGTCTTTTCAAAAAACATTGCTTGACACTGCCGGCGTTATGATCATTGCCACAGATGAAAAAGGCATTATCAGTCTTTTCAATCCCGAAGCAGAAGGCCGGCTTGGGTATAATCAGTCAGAGATCATTGATAAAGAAACACCGGCGCTCTTTCATACTAAAAACGATATCCAGAGAAAAAGAAAAGAATTGCAGAAAGCCTTCGGCATAAAGATCACAAATCCTTTTGATGTACTGGTAGAAAAAGCCAGGCGCAACATTCATGAAGAAGAGCAATACAGCTATATAGATAAGAACGGCGTATCATTTCCCGTGTCGCTGATCATCACTACCCTCAGGGATACCAAAGGAAATATTACAGGTTTTATGGGAGTTGCTATGGATATATCTGAAAGGGTCAGGGCTGAAAAAGAATTAAAAAATGCAGAACGGTTATTCCTTCAGTTGCTGCACAATTATCCCGATGGAGCTATCAGCATTATTGATAAAAATTTTCGTTTCGTTTATACAGGAGGCAAGCTGCATCAACGGCTTCATGTCAATATCGAGCAGCTAATCGGTAAAGAAATATATCCCCTGTTTCCCCAGCCTTTGCGCAAGATCCTTTTTGAGATGCTTGAAAAGGTGTTCAGAGACGGAGTATTTATTTCTGATTTTGAGCTTCCTTATTTGATCAAAAACCGCAACTATATCATGGATGCTTTCCCTCTTGTAGAAGAAGGCGGAATGGTAAATAATATTGGCGTGATCATTAAAAATATTTCCAGCTTAAAAAAAGCAGAAGAAAACCTGCGGGAAGCATTAAAAAAAGAAAGGGTATTGGGAGAATTAAAATCCCGGTTCGTTTCCATGGCTTCGCACGAGTTCCGTACGCCGCTAAGCACAGTGCTCTCTTCAGCCTATTTGATAGAAAAATACGCTTCCGCCGAAGACCAGCCAAAGCGCGAAAGGCATTTGCAGCGCATCGTGTCATCGGTAAACATGCTTACCGATATTTTAAATGAATTTCTCGATATTGGTAAAATTGAGGAAGGAAAATTGCAGGCAAAATTTTCTATTTTTAACCTGGAAGAAGCTACCAGGGCGACAGTGAGTGAAATTAAAAATACCCTGAAAAAAGACCAGCAGATCAATTACCGGCACGAAGGCAACTCGGATGTCTTTTTAGATCATTCTCTGATGAAGCATATAGTGATGAACCTTATATCCAATGCAGGCAAATTTTCTCCGGAAGGATCCGCAATAGACGTTATGACCAGCAATCAAAAGGGACAGGTTACCCTATCGGTAAAGGATAAAGGGATTGGTATTTCGGAAGAAGACCAAAAGCACTTAACAGAACGTTTTTTTCGCGGGGCCAATGCCGGCAATATACAGGGCACAGGCCTCGGGCTGCACATTGTTTCCCGGTATGCCGAAATGATGAATGGTAAAATAGAGTGCAGGAGCCAGCTTGAAACAGGAACTGAATTTGTTGTACAATTTAATACTAAAAAAAACCGCCATGAAAAAAATACTGCTGATAGAGGACAATGAGGATGTCCGCAATAATACTGCGGAAATACTTGAATTGTCAAACTATGAAGTGATAGTAGCCGAAAACGGCAAAACAGGAATTGAGAAGGCGCTGGAGCACCTGCCCGACCTCATCATCTGCGATATTATGATGCCTGTGTTGGACGGCTATGGCGTGCTTCATGCGGTTCATAAAAATAATACGATAAAGAATACGCCTTTCATTTTCCTTACGGCCAAAACCGAGCGCAGCGATTTTCGCAAAGGAATGGAACTAGGCGCAGACGATTATATTACCAAGCCTTTCAGTGGTACAGAGCTATTGAATGCCGTGGACAGCCGGCTGAAAAAAATTGACCTCCTGAAGCAGGAATTATCTCCCGGAATCGAAGGCCTGCAATATTTAATGGAAACATCTATCGGCAAAGATTATATAAAGCTGCTTACTGAAGACCGGAATATTAACAAATACAGGAAAAAACAAATTATTTATTCAGAAGGAAATCATCCCAACAGGCTTTATTATGTATTAAAGGGAAAAGTAAAAGCTTATAAAAGCAATGACAATGGCAAAGAACTGGTTACAGAACTTTTTTTACCGGGCGATTTCCTGGGGTACGTTGCCATGCTGGAAGATACGGTTTATAAAGATTCTGCGGCAGCGCTGGAAGAAACGGAACTGGCCATCATTCCGCGTGAGGACTTCGACCAGCTTATTAATACCAATAAAGAGGTGGCGCAAAAATTTATCAAGCTGCTTGCCAAAAATATTTCTGAAAGAGAAAATCAACTGGTCAATATCGCCTATAATTCATTGCGCAAAAAAGTGGCTGATGCACTTTTAATGCTATACAAAAAATACCACAAAATCCCGGAAAGCGCCGAATCAATGGTCATCAGCCGCGGCAGCCTGGCCACCATCGCAGGTACAGCCAAAGAATCACTTATACGCACGCTGAGCGATTTCAGGAATGAAAATCTTATTGATATAAAAAAGGATGGAAGCATCCATATCCTTAACCTGAAAAAGCTTGAATTTTTAATCAATTGACTCCAATAAAGGATAAACACAAAAAGAGAAGTGATAAAAGGATATAGAATCTAAATGAAAAATGAATTATTGCAAGAGATTTCTGTGTATCCATTAGCCGGCTCATTCGGGAACTTGTGCTCCAAAGAATTAGGGTATGCGTAGTACACATTAAAAAAGCCCTCCCTATTCGGGAGAGCCAGGTACACTAACCAAATTAATAATAATGAGGATAGCTATTTAGAAGAAAAGAACTTAAGCTAAGTTGATTCTTTAAAAGTAGCCAGGATTCTGGGGAAGAAGTTGAGGATTAACTCCAATTTCAGAATTAGGCACAGGAAATAATAAATTATGATTATCAATAGTTATTCCGAAAGCATTGAGCACGCTGATCGCCCGGCCGGTTCTAAGTAGGTCTTCCCAACGATGATTTTCAAATGCCAGCTCAACTCTGCGTTCATGATAAATAATTTCGCGTAAAGCGACCGGGTCTGCTGTGGTAATAGTGCTTACATTTGCGCCAAAAGCCCGGTCTCTTACCATATTTAAATAGGTTAATGCCTCCGGAGATTTCCCAGGCTGTTCATTCAGCACTTCAGCTAAAAGCAATAAAGCATCAGCATAACGGTAAACAGGAAAATTGTCGCTTGAGCCGGTTGTATTAGGCAATGGTGAATGTAAATATTTCTTAATATAAGGTACACCTACTTTACCGGGAGTGGGGATATACCCGATAATACTTTTAACTGCCGAATAGGTAAAATAATCACTGGCATTATAAGTACCTTCGGCTATGCCAATAGAAGCATCCAGCCGTTTATCGTTGGGTTCAAAATCATCTATCAGGTTCTGAGTAGGCGTATTCCAACCGCCGGTACTGGTATTATTTATGGTAATACCTGTTAACAGTTTGGTATTTGTACTTCTTGGAATAAAATGAAACGATAAAGGATTCGGAGTAGAGCCTGTTACTGTGCCACCCAGGAACTGAATTTCAAAAATGGATTCTTTACCGTTTTTATTAGCAGGTAAAAATACATCGTCATAGTTGGCATACAAACTATAGCCCATTGTTAATAAATCCTTTAGTAATATTTCTGCATCACTCCACTTTTTTTGCGTAGCATACACTTCTGCCAGCAGCATGGTTGCAGCGCCTTTAGTTGCAACGCCGGTTTGTGGGAATTTAGGCGCAGGGAGTTCATTAATTGCATCTTTCGCGTCAGCAATGATCCGGGCATATACATCTTCTACCGACGAACGGGGTATAAATGCGTCGCTGGTTTTGGCCACTTCCGTTACAAGTAATGGAAGGGGACCATACAAACGCACCAGCTTGAAATAATTTAAAGCCCGTAAAAATTTAACCTGTCCATCAAGATTTGTTTTTGAAGCTTCAGGAATATCTGCCGCAGGTAATTTGCCGATAATTATATTACACCGGGAAATACCTGTATAACTATGATGCCAGGCTGCCGCTGTATAAGCATTGGTAGATGTATTAGTAAAATCAGAAATATTCTCCCTGTCCACATAACCCGTACCGCGGTTAGAAAGTATGGGTTGATAGCCGGTATTATCCGAGTGCATTTCTGAGGTAAAATAATCATTGACCAGTACGTCCCTGAGTGGTGCATACGCTGCCACTACAGCAGCCTTAAACTGCGCTTCAGTTTTATAAAATGCCTCATCTGTATAGGAGCTCTTAGGTTTTAAATCAATAAAATCTTTATTACAGGACGTTACTGCTATTAATGTCAATAGAGCAGACGCCATTGCTATCTTTTTCATATACTTAGTTTTAATTATGTAATTCATGCCTTACTATTAAATTATATAGTATGCTTACTTATTTAAATGTTGCTAAAATACCAAGAGAGAAAGTGCGCGGAACAGGATATGCATTTGCATCTATGCCCCAGCCGGATGTGGGATCCGATCCTCCCGCGTTAACTTCCGGATTCATACCTGTGTAACTGGTAATCATAAATGCCCGCTGTACAGATGCATATACCCTTAAATTTTTGAGCATGATGTTTCCTTGCAAAGGCACGGTATAACCAAGCGAAATATTCTGAGCTGTAAGATAAGTGCCATTTTCTATCCACTGGGAGTTTACTTTTCGGCCAAGTCCTGTTGTACCGGTTTCGGTGCGCGGATAAATGCCGGAGCCTGGTTTTTCGGGAGACCGCCAGTAATTATCCAGCACAGCAGCCAGCGGCACACGGGAGCCATCCATGTTGATTTGGTAAGGCCATTTCGCTGCATTTAATATCTTGCCTCCTACTGAAAAGTTCATATTAATATTCAGGTCAAAATTTTTATACCTGAAATTGTTGGCCATGCCACCGGTAAAGGTTGGGGTTGGGTCGCCTATAAAAGTGCGGTCGTTCACATCGTCAATCATACCATCGCCATTGATGTCTTTAACCTTAACGGTACCCACGTCGGAACTGCCATTCGGGTTAGTTGGAGTAGGTAAGTACTTGGCAGAATTAGCCAGGTCTGCTTCATTTTCATACAATCCTAAGAATACAAATCCGTAAAATTCTCCCAGGTGATGCCCTTCCTGCTGACGATAGTAATCAGTTTCTGGATTAGTGGTTCGACGTATGTAGCCTGGTGAAACCAGTGTCTTGATCAAATTCCTGTCGAAAGAAAGATTCAAACTGGTATTCCATATAAGATTACCGGTTAAATTTTTAGAAGATACCGTAAATTCATGACCCCACATCTCTAAAGCCCCAACGTTATCAAGTATGGATGAAAATCCTGAATAGACAGGCATAGGCCTGTTCATGATCAGATTATCGGTTATTTTGTGATAATAATCGTATGTAAAGCTAAGCCGGTTGTTTAATAGTACTATATCCAAACCTAAATCAAACTGTTTATTACGCTCCCAGCGTAAATCTCTGTTAGGTAACCGGTTATTAATTGAACCCTGGGTGATGATATTGTTGAAATCGTAATAATAATTACCAATAGTAGCCTGGGCATCATAATTACCTGAGAAAAAATTATTACCGGTAATACCATAGCCTGCCCGTATTTTTAAGAGGTCAATATCTTTAAATTTTACCATGAACGGCTCATCGCTTATTATCCAGCCGGCAGATACAGATGGAAAAGTTCCCCACCGTGCGTTTGCCCCGAAACGTGAAGAACCATCATGCCGGAATGCACCGGACAACAGGTATTTACCTTTGTAATTGTAGTTCAAGCGGGCAATGGTAGAGAGTAAGGAATAATCCGTGTAATTGCTGTTACCGGTAACACTGGTAGCTGCCGTAAGATATTCAATATCATCGCTGGCAAAGCCAAGCCCGGTTAAGGTATTGCTGTTTTGCGAGAATTTCTGCGCCGAATAACCTGCCAGGGCCTCTATATGATGATCTTCAAAAAATGTTTTCTTATATTCAAGATTGGCTTCTGCTGTCCATGAACCGTTATCTACCGAGGAACTGGTTCCCGTGGTCTGCCCAACAGTAGAGGTTACCTGCCCGGACTGAAAATATTTGTGGGTTTCAGCGCCTTTATCTACCGCTACGTTGGTTTTAAGGCTTAAGCCTGGCAAAAATTCATAGTTCAGGTAAGTGTTTGCTAAAATACGAGTGGTCCAATAATCATCATTGGTAAGATTATAAATTGCCAAAGGGTTAATATAGCTTACCATACCCGGTGAGCTTACAGAACGTATATAGGTTCCATCGTCATTATATGGGCTTATCATTGGGCTGGCTTCGAAAAAACGTTCAAAAAACCCTGTAATTCCATCGGTACTGAGCCGGTTATTATGATCTTTACGATAGCTTGGCGCTACGCTAAATCCTAATTTCAACTTATTGTTACTTAATGTTAAATCCTGGTTAACACGAAGCGAATAGAGCTGAGTGCCATTATTGATAATAACCCCCTGCTGGTTCAGGTAACCAGCAATTATGGTAGATGAAGAATGTTCGCGTGCCGATTGTATGCTTAAATCATAACTCTGGATGGGCGCTGTACGACTTAACAGGTTATACCAGTTGGTACCTTTGCCATACCTTGATACATCGCCCTGATACTCAGCAGGAATGTTAGCAGCATTAAATCCTTCGTATTTTACCTTGTCTTCATAGCGTTCCTGCATAAACCGCGCAAACTGTTCTGCATTCATGGGTTTGGGAACCCTGAGGTCCGGTATCTTCTGAATACCATAGTTACTGGAGAACTCTATTTTCGATTCGCCGGCTTTTGCGTGTTTTGTGGTAATGAGCACTACACCATTGGCTGCTCTTGAACCATATAATGCTGTAGCCGAAGCATCTTTTAAAATACTAAAGCTTTCTATTTCGTTTGGATTAATATTGTTGACACTACCTGTAATCGGGATGCCGTCAATAACAAAGAGTGGCTGGTTGCTGGAATAGAATGAGGCAGCGCCGCGGATGCGGAAACTTACTCCACGGCCAGGCTGTCCGCTCTGCTGTGAAACCTGGACACCGGCAACCTTACCCTGTAGTTGTTGAGCGAACTGGCTTACAGGCATGTCCTGCAAGCCTTTGGTATCTACTACACCAATAGAACCGGTAACCTCACGGGCTTTCTGTTTACCATAGCTAACAACCACTACCACATCGCTTAATGATTGGACTGATGGTTTTAAAATTACCTGTACTGTAGTTTTATTCTCAATATTTATTTCCTGCGTTTGTCTGCCTATGTAGGAAAATACCAGCACTTTATCCGGGTCTTGTACTTCGATGGTAAATGAGCCATCGGCAGCAGTAACAGTGGCGTTATCAGAACCTTTTACCTGTACTGTTACTCCTGAAAGAGGTTCGCCTTTTTCATCACTTACCTGCCCTCTTACAATACGTGCTGCTATATTCAGATTTTCATAATCCGGGTTAATGTTTTTTTCCGAGACAATGATAATACCTGATTCTTCAATGAAACGGTATTTTAGCTGGGTAGATTCAAGCACCTGGCTAAGAACCTGTGAAACAGGGATTTCTTTTACATGGACAGAAACCCTCTTTCTGTTAGGAAGTATATCGTTGCTAAATACAAAACGATATGAAGTTTCCTTTTCAATTGATTTAAAGAGCTTACTGAGCTTTACGGCGTTTAAGGAAAGGGTTATTTTGATACTTTGTGAGTATCCCCCGGCGCTGACCGACATGATTCCCATAAATACTAAAACAGTTGTTAACTTCATTACTCTTAACAATTTGGCGTAAGGCGGCTTAAGCAAATACCGCCAATGAGCATGATTTTTTTTCATACTTTTACTTTGGTTTAAAAATTAAAAAATAGAAACAGCTTCCTTCACATGCGGCTGTTTCAAAAAAATGAACCACCACGGGGTAATGCGTCAACATTACCCCTTTACATTATTGGTATAATTTAATTGTCAATGTATCTCCTTTCACTATTTCATACTTAAAGTTTCTGGATTCTTTTAAAATGCTAAATACAGTTCCTACTTTTTCTTTCTCAAAAATTCCTGTAAATCTATACTGGCGCAGGCTCTCATCTTCAAACACTACTTTAACACCATACCATCTTTCTATCAGTTGCGCTATATTGACAAAAGTTTCATCAGTAAATTCAAGTTTATTTTCTGTCCAGGCTATTTCTTTTACATCTCCCAAATGGTTCTTTGAAAGGGCCTGCACCAGGTGGTCAGTTGATATTTGATTTTGCTGTGTTCCTACTTTCGCAGGCTTCTGTGCGGATGTATTTTCATTTGCCGGAAAACATTTTACTTTTTCATTTGGATGGAGTATCACCTTATGGCCTGCTTCTTTCTTCAGGGTAACCTCCACTAAACCTCTTACCAGGGAGGCCTCCGTTATTTTCTCGCCAGGGTATGCCTTTACATTAAAAGCCGTGCCCAGGGCTTTTACATCCATAGTTTCGGTATGCACTATAAAAGGCACAGTAGCATTGGGTTTTACGTCAAAGAAGGCCTCTCCTTCAAGATATACGTCGCGTATAGCCGTACCGTATTGTTCATTGATCGTTATCTTACTACCGGCATTCAACATTACTACTGAGCCATCTGACAATTGAAAATTCTTTCTTTCGCCATTTGCAGATGTAAATGAAGTAGTAACTTGTTTTTTAGTACGAGTTAAATTAATTGCTAAATAACCTGCAACCAATATGATCATAGCCGCAGCAGTAAGCTTTAGCAGTATAGAAAAAATATTCCTTGCTTTCTTTTCCCCGATTATTTCTTTTTTTTCGTAAATATTTACAACAGGTGCAGGGGTATTTATATTTAATTTCTCTTTCAGCCGGGTTTCCTGTTCCCTTTGGTCAGCTATAGCAAGCGTAGTAAATATTTCATAATACTTTTTGCGTGCGGCTTCAATTTCTTCCCTGTATGCAGGATTCTGTTTCACCCATAATTCCCATTTGGCAGTATCTTCCGGTGATGAGCCTTTACAATAACTAATAAAAGATTCATCCAGCAATAAGTCCTCAGCATTCATTTTAGTGGGCATTCTTTGTGTCCATTTATTAAAGTAGAGTGCTGGGATAATAATTTTTACCCGGTAAAATGAAAATATTTTAAAAAATTATTTCTTCACAAGAATTGGTATAGAAATAAAATTCCATTTTGTCGTTTTGCGGTTGGTGAGAATACTATCCGTAGCAGGTTGCTACCAGTTCTTAAAAAGGATCAACAAAGCAGCAAGAATAACAGTTAGCACATGAGAAATAGCAATGTTATAGGATATATTTTCGCTTTCCATATTTAACTTTAGCGCCTTTAACGCCTCATGAATTTTATTGTAAACAGTGCGGTGAGCCAATCCCGTTTCTTCCACTATTTCATTATAACTTAACCCCTGATAAAATTTAAGTATGACCAACTCTTTTTCACGTGGCGGAAGAGAATTAATGCGATCCATGAGAAATTGGTTCAGGTATTTTTGCCCATCTTTAGCAATCATATTTTCTTCCGGGGTCATAGCCGTATTTATAAATTGATCAATATCTTCATCCCTTAAACCCGCGGCTCTTTTATCCTTTTTGCTATAGTCGCTAAGCCTTCTTAAAAATGAAGTTATGAGATAGGTTCTTACGTTATGCGCCATTTGCAGGCTGGTGCGCTTTTCCCATAAATAAAGAAATTGTTGTTGAATAGCATCTTTTACGAGATCAGCATCCTTAAATTGTTTTAATCCAATGAATAACAGACAATGGTAATATTCCCTGTACAATGCAAGGAACATTCCTTTGTCACCTTCCATTAGCCCTTTCCATATAGTTTCATCACTATACATATATTCAATATCATTTCCTGATAAACAAAATTGTTTCTCTAATACGGTTGACAACCATTCGGGTTAAGATGCTGCATAATATCATTCCATTTGTCTTCCTTATTTACTGAAGAAATACTTTGGCCCCAGTTTAATAATAAAATTCTTCGTACCGGTTTAAAAAACTATCTGTTTGATCATTGGCTTGAGTTTATTGGTATTCGAATCAACGGCTGATACTTACGAAGAAGTGTAAAAGTAAAAAAACAGAATAAGTAAAAGTAATTTTTCACAAACAAGCCATTAAAAAGAGTGAAAAAATTTCTTCTTAAGACAATAATATTTCCGGAATAAATTTATAATCTACTCTAACTACCCGGTACCAATTCTTTGAATTTTTAATTAGCAATAAAACCTGGCTTTTTACATAGCAAACCTTTCAACATCAATTTTGGTTGATGTTGAAATCAGTTTTTTCCGATATTAACTGAATTTCATGTTGTTGGTAATCGCGCTTAACGTGTGTGCTAATCCTCTATTAAATCCATGTACTTTATCATTTGCTGATGAGTAAGTACTCCCTGGTGATTGTTATCTAATTTCAAAACCTGTTCAAAAAAGCCTTTAGCCTTTTCTGTATATCCATTTCCCAAACCAAGATTTCCAAGCCCCATTAAATATAAGCAATGGATATTATTCAATAAATTTAAGTCGGCATCAAACACCAACAGGTCGGGCAGTGAGACAGCAAAGTAATCAATAGTGATTTTGTCATCAATGTGCAGCTTGCCAAAATCAATCAGGCGCTGAAAAATTTCTTCAGCCTTCTTACGGTTGTTCAATTTTATCCATGCCAGTCCCTGGTAAAATATTTTATCCGGTTGGGGATCATTATAAAAGATGGCCTGAACAGGTTCACTTATTCCCTGCGTGGCTGATTGATAATATTTTGTTGCTTCTTCAATATTGCCTGACAGATCGTTTGCCAAGCCTTTTAAAAAATGAATATCATTTTCCTGCGCACCCGCGAGCTTTCCTTCACCAAGATTAGATGGATAATTTTCTGCTTCCATCAATAATTGTAAAGCTTCCTGGTACTTGCCTTCATCAATAGATATTTTGGCAAGCTCAAGATGGCAAATTAAATATTGCTTGATCACTTTGCCTTCGCCACCTTCCCAGGGATGGAATTTATAATTGCTTAAAAGTTCTTTTGCCTTTTCATAATATCCGAGTTGATTGTACAAGGTTATTCTTTCAAGATACAGATCGTCCCTTTGGTCAACTAAGGATATATGTTCTTCTAAAAGATGTAATCTTTCCTGGTGATCTTTATTCAATCTCTTATACAATTGATCTAATTCCATCAACACGCGGGCATCTGTTTTATCTAATGAAAATGCCTTTTCCATTGAAGCCAATGCCTTATCCGGATCGTTTAATTTATTGTAATAAGCCAGGGAAAGATTCCGGTGAACCGTTGGAAAATTATCATTTATGTGTACCGATTGCTCCCAACATTCAATGGCTTCTTTATACTGCCTTTTGTCAAACCAAAAATTACCGAGATAATAAAAAGCCTTTGAATCATGAGGATTCAGCTCAATTGCTTTTTGAAAGACAAGCACATCTTCGATTTTATTAGGAAAAACAAAGTCTGGTGAAAGCATGGCTGCATTTTGAAAATGTGCTATTGCTTTTTGTTGATTTCCCGATTGCGAAGCAAACCAACCCAGGTAATATTTCACTAAAGTATTTTTATCATCGTAAGATTGATAAACATCCAGCAGTTGAATAGCTTCTTCATAAAGGCCTGCATGTGCATAATCAAAAGCATACTCAATAAAATTATTTGCATTGTTTCTGCTAATAATTTTTAAGTGATCCAATACTTCATCGGCGGTATGTGCGCTATCCTCCAATCTTTCCAACAACAAATATTTTTCAAACAGGCAACCAAAGTTGAATGGATCCAACTCCAGCGACTCATCAATACATGCTGCAGCCAATTGGTATCTACCCAGTTTTCTAAGAATAAAACATTTGATGTGCCTGGCTGTATGGCTGTGGTAATTTTTAATTAAAGATTTCTGAATAAATTCAAGAGCTTGTTCATAATCTTTTTTCATTGTGGCCAGCCTTGCAAGATTCAAATAACCGGCATGTTGCCATGCATCGTTCCAGGTACATTTATAAAAAGCATCGTAAGCCTCTTCATTTTTATTTTGCATTTTAAGCGCCCATCCAAGATTATAATAAGGCTCACCATCATACGGGTTGGGATTACGTTGTGTAATTGTTTCGATAGCCTTTTTAAAAAAAGGAACTGCTGTATCAAAGCGGCCCTGGCGCAGGTACCATAATCCCATAGCGTTGTTATTGCGTGCATCTTTAGGATCCCTTCTTAATGCTTCCTCATAATAATCGCTTGCTTTATAAGTAGCGTGGCGATATTGTTCAAGGTGAAGGCCCGTTAAAAAAAGCTGCTCATTATTTTCAACATCAATGGGTTGCCTTGCAGGCTCTGCGGGCGAGGGAACCTCCTGTTCCACATACTTTTCTTTCTGATAGCTTATTAGCTCCTTCCCTGTATCTGCATCTGTAATTACCAGCTTTATTTCTTCGGGCGCTGCTTCATCTTCCAGTGTTATCTTTTTTATATAGGGGTTTTCAGGTGAAGAAGAAATGGTTTCAGAGAATAAGTTTTTTTCATCTTTTATAAGATCTATTTTAATTTTTTCATAAACTGATGTTACATACAGAATAATTTCTGCTTGCTTCCCATTCACTTCAAGATTTACAACTACATCTTTGGTTGCATTCTTTACTATTCCTGCTTCGCAGTAAGGCATGAAATACTGCGTGAAAGTTTTTTCCTCGTAAGGTTGTATCCATGAAAAATCAGGTTGGTTGTCTGTATAAACTCCCGCCATCAGTTCTATGTAGGGGCCATCTTCATCCGTAAGGTTATCATCCCATGTGCGTCCGAACTTGCCATTACCCCATGTCCATTGTTTTTTACCCGGAGAAATATGGTGGTCGGCTACGTGCAGCAATCCGCCTTTGGTATCATGTTCATATCCGCCAATGAAATTGTATTTAGAACTAACAGCCATGTATGACGTAGGCACAGGAATATTTTTATACTTTGAAATATCGGTGCCGGGCGCATAATTTACTTTGTAATAAATGCCTTTTGCAATGGGGAATGAAGACACATCTCTTTTACCATGATCGTATACCGCATGAACATCAGGAGGGAAAACAGATTGATAGTAATCATTCACCTTAACGGCTGGATTAGCCCACCACAAAAATGTTTGCGGAAACGGAGTGCGGTTGTACAGTTTCCCCTGTATTTCAAGGTATGCTTTTCCCGGATGAAGCGTAAAGCCTGCCATACCTTTGGTTCTGAACATTTTTTCAACTTCGTTTACCCATACCGTTATACTGCCATCTTCATTTTCTTTTATGGTGAAATCAATAGGTTCAAATGTAGATGGCCTGTGGTGCTGCGGCCAGTTGAACTCAATGCCGCCGGAAATCCACGGCCCTGTAAGCCCAACCAATGCAGGCTTTATCACCTGGTTGTAATAAATAAAATGACGCTGCATCACTTTATCATAAGCCATTTGAATTCTTCCTCCCAGTTCAGGAAGGATCATTATTTTCAGGTAACAATTTTCAAGAAAAACTGCTTTATATATCTTGTCAATCTTTTGATCATCAATTTTTTCTATGACGGCATGAGGATAAACTACTCCACTGCTTCCCTGGTAAATTCTTTTTTCAAGGAACATAGGATTCTTTTCGGGTTTGCCTGCGGGATAGGTGGGAATGGTTACCTCTTCAACCCAGGCTTTTATTTCTTCGTTATTCATTAGGAATATATTTTATAAGCGGCAACGATCCGTTTAAATTTATTTTTTGCGGCCCCGGCAAAAGCGGAATACACTGCCAGGATTTGCCCCATCCCACCCCCCGTCCGACCGGGCCATCCGGGCGGGCTTCCCCAAAGGGGAAGGATACGCTTTTCAAAATTATTATTTTATCTTACTTTACTTAATGGAGTAAAATCTCATTCTAATGGATTATTTTACTAAGTTTAATCTTCAATGAAAGCTGTAATAAAAAAGAAAGAGGGTTTCCGGGGACAAAAAGCCATTGTAATTCCACGCCAGATACTATTAAAAGGATGTGAGAAAAATGAAATTATCAAGGGGCTGTATGTAACCGATATCGGGTATTATCCTAAAGCAGCGCACCATTACCGCGAACGGGCGCAGGGCGCAGAGCAACACATATTGATCTATTGCCACGAAGGAAAGGGGAATGTAAAAATCAGAAATACTGAATATAAAATGGAAGCCGGCGATTTTATAATGATCCCTGCAAAAAGATATCATTGGTATGCAGCAGACGAAGCAAATCCATGGACTATCTTTTGGATACACTTCCAGGGAATCATTGCTAATAAAATGGTTTCTTATATAGAAAAGAAAAAAGGATTAAAAGGATTTATCCGGTTCAAAGAAAAAAGCATTGAATTGTTCAATGAAATATATGTACAGTTAGAAAGAGGATACAGCAGCGACAACCTGATGTATGCCAATATGTGCTTATGGCATTTTTTTACCACATTCCTTTTTAATGAGAAGTATGATCTCTCGGGAAAATTAAGCAATAAAGATTCTATTGATGTAGCGATAGATTTCTTAAGCCTTCATGTTAATACCACACTATCTCTTGGGCAAATAGCACAGCATGTCAATTTATCTCCCTCACATTTTTCCTGGTTATTTAAAGAGAAAACAGGTTTTGCGCCAATTGAATATTTTAATCATTTGAAAGTTCAAAAAGCTTGTCAATACCTGCTATTTACCAAATTGAGGATAAAAGAAATCTCATTAGAACTGGGCATTGAAGATCAATATTATTTTTCAAGAATGTTTACGAAAGTAATGGGGCTATCGCCTAATGAATACAGAGAAAAGAGAATCCAGTAGTCTGATTTTAGTTAGTGATTACGGGAATACAAGCATGTACAGACCGCAGTTCCTTATTTCAAATCAAATAACTTTTCCGCATCCAGCCAGTTATTCATTCTTTCGTATTTTGTATCGGATATATTATGCGGAGCGCTAAACATGATGCGCCTTCCGTTAAAGACAGACAAATTAAAATCATGATCATCAATGAGCACATCGCCCTTTAATACGCTTTTGTCTCCACAGAATATTCTTCGTTTCCAGTGTATGAACGGGAAATGATGGTCAAGCCATTCGTATTTATCTTCAAAAGAAAAGGGAAACTCCATAGCCGCAGAAGCAATATATACCTCAAACCGGTTATTGAGTTCTTTGATTATTTCCCTGCTGTTCTCTATCACAGGCAGGTCTTTAAAAAATCCATTTCGCAACGGATATTCTTTTACAATCTTTCTACGCTCTTCGGGTACTATAGCATGAAGCTTTGTGCCCTGAAGGTCTGCTTTGTTAAAGCGTTCTCCAAAATCGCGCTCATACCATTCTAAAAAACGCTCAATGGTATCAGCGATCACATCATCCATATCTATTAGTATTCTCATTATAAATTTATTTGGTTAGTGGTGAGAGTGTGAGAGACTAAGGCGAGATAGGATTTTATCTTGGAACAGACTTTCAAAATTTCGAGAGCTTCGGTAGAAAGCCATTTCAATTCATTCTTGTCTCTATAATCTGTGTCCATAAAAAGTTCAAGCCAATAAATACATTCATCTGCTTCTTCTACCACAATGCAAACCTTGGAATACTTTTCGTTTTTTGACCTGCCCCGGCAAAAAGCCCGGAAATTGGCTCCTACCGGTGTGCCGGATTTACCGAATTGATATGTCATAATTTTTGTGGCAGTATTAAAAGGCATTGATTCGATAAATTTGAGCGTCCTCACTGCAAATTGTTGTGTACGCCTGCGAAACTGCTCATTAAATTCTGCATTAGTCATATCATTGAAATTTAAGTATTCTTGCCCTCTCACTCTCTCACCTCTTATTTAATTCCCACATAAGCAGCGAAGCAAACATTTTTATGCAAGATCTCTACGCTTTTAAAGCCTGTTCTCTTCATCAGGTCAAGTTGATAATTCAATGACCGAAGCGAATCTTCTTTATCAATATAGTCTAATACTTTGTACCGATATTCAGCACCACCTATCTTCTCCAGATAATCGCCATATTTTTCCCAAATAAGATCATTCATCTCTTCTGTTTCCTGAGTAACCAAATCAGAGATCATCAGGCATCCGCCGGGTTTAAGCAGATTAAACAATTTGGCAAATACATTTTCCCAATCAAAATCATCACGCAAATGATGCAATACGGCGCCTGCTAAAAGAATGTCGTAATGATTAAAAGGCAGATCTACTTCACGCAAATCTCCCTGCAAGATAATAACTTCGTGAGCCGACACCTCGGAAACTCTTGCATAAGCCTTATCCAACATTGGCTTGCTTAAATCAATTAATGTACAATGAAGGCCCGGTAGCTTTGATAACATTTTTAAGGTATAGTTACCTGCGCCGCAACCTATGTCTAACAGGTGCACTGAATGTGGATTTATTCTTTTAGCTGCTTCAGTAAGTAATTCTAAAGACAGATCTGCGTCTATGGTTGACTGTTGCCCTGTTTCGAGATTTGAAAACCTCTCCACATCTTTATCAAATCTTTCCCTGATCTCTGTAATGGTGGACTTATTCATTTTGTAAGAAATTAATTATTATACTGCGCAAGGGTTAAAACCGTGGATCTTTAGTTTGAAAAATTCACCGTCTTATTATAAAAATGCAAAGCATTTTTCCTTTGTGCTCTTTGTGCTTTTGTGGTAAAAAAACTTTTGCAAAGCAAAAGAAAAAACAACTGACCACCAGGGACACTAAGAGCACAAAGAATTATTTCTGCAAAATAACTTTATACGATATAATCGGCAAAATCTTTCCCTGATCTCTGTAATGGTGGACTTATTCATTTTGTAAGAAATTAATTATTATACTGCGCGAGGGTTAAAACCGTGGATCTTTAGTTTGAAAAATTCACCGTCTTATTATAAAAATGCAAAGCATTTTTCCTTTGTGCTCTTTGACCTTTGTGGTAAAAAAAAACTTTTGCAAAGCAAAAGAAAAAACAACTGACCACCAGGAACACTAAGAGCACAAAGAATTATTTCTGCGAAATAAACTTTATACGATGTAATCGGCAAAATCTTTCCCTGATCTCTGTAATGGTGGACTTATTCATTTTGTAAGAAATTAATTATTATACTGCGGTTAAAACCGTGGATGATTTTATCCGGTCACCCTCTCACTCTCTCACTCTCCGTCCTGACTTAACACCGAAAATAATTAAGTGAATAATACCAAAAGACAGCGAGAAATAGTACAAAGCAAAATCCTGTGTTTCGGAAGTATAGTGATGAGCGAAAGCCAGCCCTATCAATAATATGGCTAAAACAGTTCCGCATGTATTCACAATCTTATAAGCCTTTGCATCAAACAAACCTTTGTTTAGATAGCTTCTCTTCATTCCATAACCAACATATATATCAAGCCCTATGATCATCCACACTATTAAACGAATCCAGGTATCAAAAGGTAAAAACACCATCATACCAAGGCAAACCAACACACCCAGGATCGGGATTAAAGGCACAAGCGGCACTCTGAAAGCCCGTGGCGCATCCTTCATATATTTACGCATGATCATAACGCCCAGGCACACCAAAATAAATGCAAATAAAGTACCGATGCTCGTCATCTCGCCTACAATACGTCCCGGAACAAAGGCTGCAAACGCACTTACAAAGAGCATAAACAACAAATTGGATTTATAAGGAGTACGGTGTTTAGGATGGATCTGTGAAAATATTTTTGGCAGTAAACCATCAGTGCTCATGGAATAAAATACGCGACTTTGCCCAAGCAGCATTACCAGTATCACAGAAGAATATCCTAATAATATCGCTACAATAATAGCCGTATTTAACCACGGATAAGCAGGAATGACAAGGCCATCAGCCCCAACAGGCCCCATTTGTTTAATAGCAATTGCAACAGGCGCCAGGTCTGCGCTTCCGCCTACATTAAACATTTTATAATTGGCCACTCCTGTCATCACATAAGCAAAGAAAATATAAAGAACAGTACAGATAGCCAGTGAACCTAAAATACCTATAGGCATGGATTTTTTAGGGCTTTTAGTTTCCTGCGCCGCTGTGGATACGGCATCGAAACCGATATAAGCAAAGAAGACAACTGCAGCAGCCCGTATAATTCCCGACCAGCCAAAACTGCCGAAAGCGCCGGTATTTTTAGGGATCAATGGTTTTAAATTTTCAGGCCTTATATACTTGAAACCAATGATTACAAAAACAACTACAATTGATACTTTCAGCACTACTATAACACCGTTCACCCAGGCAGATTCATTAGTGCCCTTTATAAGTATCAACGACATCAGCGCTACAATGAACACTGCCGGCAAATTTAAAAAACCATGAACTACTTCCCCACCTGCCATTTGTACCGAATCAAAGGGAGTCATCATTAACTCCGGAGGCAAAGCCATGCCGAACGATTTAAATAATTCTCCAAAATACCCTGCCCAGCTTGATGCCACTGTAGCAGCTCCCACAGCATATTCCAGTACAAGGTCCCAACCAATGACCCAGGCGATGAACTCTCCCATCGTTGCATAAGAATAAGTATAAGCGCTTCCGGCCACAGGGATCATAGAAGCAAACTCGGCATAACACAACCCGGCAAAAGCACAACCTACAGCAGCTATAATAAATGATATCATAATACCAGGCCCGGCATAATTAGCCGCCGCCATACCGGTAATTGAAAATAATCCCGCACCGATAACTGCACCGATCCCCAAAGCAACTAATGAAAAAGGCCCCAATGTACGCTTCAAAGTTTGGGTTCCTGTTTCAGATGCTTCGCTCAATAAAGCGCTTATTGGTTTTCTGATAAATAAACTCATTGTTGTCGGGTTTTTTATAAAGATTTGGAAAAGTAAGGAATAAATCAAAAAATGCTGTAAAAAGATTTTATATGAAATAACCGAATCCTGACCTGTACAATAAAATCAGCCAAAAAATATTGATCATTTCAAACAATGTCCCAATGGTAATTTCAAAGGTTTGCTAAAAAGAAACCGGCGTTTCAGCCGGTTCATTTTTAAAAAAGTAAATTTCGCAGACAAATATATTTCCCGAAATTTTAATTATCTATCTCAGAAAGTTCTTTAATGTGACTACATATAAGTCACCTTCACAACAGTTCCGTCTCCCATGCAGGTGATGTACCAGGTATGGGCGTTTACCTGTTTAATTCCCACAGGCATATTAAGTGCATCTACCAAAACCGCTGATGCAGCGCCGTTGGTCAACATCAATTGGCCGGTACCATTATTAAAACCGTTAGGGAGTGCAAATGTTCCATAATGTAACACGAGATGGCCATAACTATTTCCTTCAGCAATATCCACCAGAGTGGTAAAGCCTTTTTGATAAACAGATACATTGCCGGATAATGAAACTTTATAGATCAATGCCTGTCCTTCCGGAAAAGGAAACCCTGTAAGAGTAGTCACCAAAAAATCATGTCCATCGAAAATGATACCGGTTGGCACACACTGAATTTGTGGAGGGCCTACCGGGGTGGGATTGGCAACACCAGGCAACTCTGCAACTACAGAATAGTTTCCGGCGCTTTTGCGATGGATGATGGCATTGGCTCCTGCATCTGTAATATAGATATCGCCATCCGGGCCTTTAATAAGATTATAGGGATGGGTATCCTGCGGGTTGCTTGCAAAAGGATATTTGATCACAAAGGCTCCTATATCTTCATAGGATAAAGTAGATGCTTCTATAGGAGCATCGCCTGGCTTGAACCCCGATACATTGGCTCTGTATAAATAATTTGCGGCAAGAATGTATAAGATTCCGCGATCAAAAAGAAGATGAGCCGGCCCTTCAGTTTCGCCTGAAGCTGCATTGGCAATAGATGATAAATGTACAATCGCATCGTACTTTGCGCCATTTGGCTTGATAACAACCACCTTGCCATCATTGTTGGCAGTGCCGGCTTCCGCTACCCAAATATTACCTCTTGCATCCACTTCTATTCCCATAGGCACCGTCAGTCCCGAAGCCACTGTGGTCGTTGATACGGTTGGATTGTGCGGCCCCTTGTAACATCCCGCAAAAAAGAAGATCAACACCAACGACAAAAAGCCTGATTTCAGCCAGGCATGCTGTTTTAATACAACTTGCATTTGTTTAATTTTTAAAAGTTAGAATATACAGTGTCAAAGAATTCCTTAAAATGAATCAGGAGTTAATATAGGCAGGCTGAATAATTAAAACGTTTAAGCCTTAGCGATGGGTGGTATTCAATGAATGTCTCGCCCGAATGTTAGCCAATTGAAAACTATAAGCGAAGGTAAATACAAAAAGTTGATATTTGTTCTTCTGCTTTAATATAAGCTGATGGCTGATAGCGAACAGCCGATTGCCTTTGTTACCGGCAGGACTATTATGCATGCTGCATTTTCGGCACAACAGGGACAAGTCCGTGTTTTGCCATAACGAGCTTTAACCTTTGAAGATCCGGAAGGCCACCTGCATTTACTATTTCGGCAACTTCCTTAAAGAAAATAGAACTAAGCAGCGCCGGAGTAATTACTGCCAGCCCTTTGGCATCCACTTGTTTTAGATTGTCAAACCCATGTACGGCGCCACGGGGTATGAAACAAGTCTCGCCCGGCTGAATGTCTATAGCTTCACCATCAACCGTAAAAGTTAAAGTGCCCTCTAAACCATAAATGGTTTCATCATAATGTTCGTGGTAATGAGAGATAGGTACCTTTGCGCCAACCGGCACTGTAAATTCAAACATGGCTGCAGACCCGTTTGTATCTGCTGCTTCCAACAGGAAATCAATAATGATTTGACCTGCTTTGATAGTTTCTCTTTTCATATCATTTATTTTTTAGAGCATAAAACTATATTGGCCTTACAGCAAAGCCCTTGATTTCAGATAAGAAATTATTTTTCGGCAATTTTTTTTCTGATGCGGCTCAAAGTTTCAGGAGTCATGGCTAAATAAGCAGCAATTTGATACAACGGTATCCTTTGCAGCAAATGAGGTTCTTCTTCTACAAACCGCAGGTATTTTTCTTCAGGCGTTTCAACAGTGGCTTCAGCAAGACGTTTTTTCAGCATATAATTCGTGTCTTGCTGCGCCCTTATAAAACCCAGCGTGAAAGATTGAATTTGAGAAATAGCATACACCCAATTTTTTTGATTGATAGCCTGAAGTGTACTGTCTTCAAGCGCCTGAACATATAGTTCGGTTGGCTTATTATCAAGAAAGCTTACCAGTTCACTACACCACCCGTCTTCTATTTTAAAATAAATGGTACGTTCTTCGCCATTGTTATTAATATAATATTGCCTTAGGCAACCTTTTTCAACAAAGTAAACCTGCCTTACGATTTCACCGGAGCGATAAAGGTGTTCATTCCTTTTTACATGTATGGTTTCAAATAACTGAATAACTTTTATTAACTCTTTATCAGAGAGTTTATATACCTGTTTGAGTTGAACTGAAAGAGGAGAATCATTCATATTTATTTTTAAGCTGGGTATTGCCGATAAAACAAAGGTAGCCGGTGAATGAACTATATAATAAATTATTTTTTGAAGGATTTAAAATTTTTAAAAAATGAGTTTTCAAGATCACGCAAAAAAAGCAGAAAGTGTGCCTTCCTGCTTTTAAGTTATTAGCTGCTTTTCTTTCTCCCGCTATGAGAGTGTTCCCCTCCGCGCTTCGATGCGCCGGGAGAATTGGAAATTTTTGCAGCCCTTTCTTTACCCATTCCTTTGTCACGCAAGGCTTCGTACTTGTCGTCATCCTTTACGTGCTTATGATCTTTATGTGCCATGACAAATAGGGTTTAGTTGTTCTTTTTCAACACAATATTTTTGCCAACTTTTTTAAATGATGAAGGCTAAAACATTGCATGAATAACTACAACATTGTATGAATAACAGGGTTAAACAAAAATTTAGGTAAGATTATTGCGAAGCAAAAAATTAAACCATTCATGATGAAAAGTAAAGCAAGCATTAAAAGCCATCCCCTGCATCCTATTTTGGTAAGCTTTCCTATTGCGTTCCTGGTGGGAACATTGATTGCTGATCTGATTGCGAAATTTTCAGATAATGAAAGCTTCTGGCAATTGGGATATTATCTTGAGATTGCCGGAATTGTAAGCGGGTTACTGGCCGCCATACCAGGCGTAGTAGATTATTATTTTACTGTTCCACCCAAAAGCTCTGCAAAGAAAAGAGGTATGAAACATGCTTTGCTGAATGTATCTCACCTCATTCTTTTTTTTATTGCCCTGATGATAAGAAGAAATGAAGATGCTGATTTTAATGTAGTAATAGGCCTTGAAGTAACAGGAGTCATATTAATTAGCATCGCCGGCTGGTTGGGCGGCACTTTAGTGTATCGCAACCAGATAGGTGTAGATCTAAGATATGCAGATGCAGGAAAATGGAAAGAAGCCTATTGTAATGATACAACAGAACCCATAAAAGTAGCCACTGCCGAAGAGTTAAAAATTAATCAAATGAAATTACTTCATGTAGGTAGTAAAAGAATTGTACTTGCAAGAACGGAAAAATCCTATGTAGCTTTTGATGACCGTTGTACACATAAAGGTGGTTCATTAGCAGGCGGTGCAATGATCTGCGAAACGGTTCAATGCCCATGGCATGGTTCACATTTTGATGTAACTACCGGTGCAGTAAAAGCCGGCCCTGCAAAAGAGGCTATTAAAACTTATTCAGTGTCTGAAAAAGGAAGGCATATTTTCTTGCAATTGGGATAATTATTTCTAAAAAAATTTTAGAAATAATCTTTCCAATAAAAAAACCTGCAAATGTTGAATTGCAGGTTCTATGATTTTGTGGAGCTGCAGGGATTCGAACCCTGGTCCAAACACATCCGCCGTAAGCCTTCTACATGTTTATTTTTGCATTACTTGTCGGGAAGAAGCAGGGGCAAAACAAACCAATCTTTTCCTTAGCTGAATGGCCTTAAGCAATTGTCACAGCCTTCAATCGCCGCAGCCTGTTTTATTTTGAGTCGGCGGAAGAGCATGGCAACAGGCCTGGCCAGCTCAACGGCCCTAATGGAAGCGAATCTATCGATTACGCAGCCATGGCAAAATTGTTATTGCCATTTAGAGTTTTCGTATTCAGATTAAAGCGCTAATTACGCAACGCGCTACATGCTTATACTTACAAAGAACTATGCTGTCAAAACCGGTCAGCCCCTGGAATAATAACAACCGCAAATCTACGTAAAAAAGCTGAAGGCTCAGGCGGCTGTAAACGGTATCTTTATTGGGTTTGTTATTGAGTAATAAAAGTTGCTGATGCATTGCATTTTAGTAGTCATGCCTGCGGTAAATTTTATAAGTATGCTGGTCAATAATATGGTTTCAATGTTTTTTTTAAATGAAACCTGCTGATGATGCCTGGATAATTCAACAGTATTTTACAATCTTTCCATTACCACACGCTTTGTTATCTCGGCAAAAATGAGGTAAGTGATTATTATCGCAAATACGCTTAAAAAGATGCTGGCAGGCAAAGGAAACAATTCAAAGTTTTTCGCAAAAGGTAAATAAGGAATTACAATACATACGATAAATGTAAAAAGGCTTGATAGCTGCAAATATTTTGACGGCTTGCTCCTGAAAAATAAATACCTTGTTCTCAGCACAATGAGAATTAAGATTTGCGACAAAAGGCTTTCCATAAACCAGCCCGTTCTAAAGATTTGCGGGCTTGCATGAAAATAATAGTATAAAACGCCAAATGTTATAAAATCGAACAGAGAACTCTGCAACCCGAAAATGATCATAAACCGGCGGATGTATTTTATATTCCATTTGCGTGGCGTTGTTACAAGCTCCTTATCTACATTATCTGATGCGATGGCAATTGCAGGCAAGTCGCTTAAAAAATTATTTAATAAAATCTGTACAGGCAATAATGGCAGAAAGGGCAGCATTACAGAGGCAATGGCCATGCTTATCATATTACCAAAATTAGCGCTCGTGGTTACATAAATATATTTCATGGTATTCATGAAAGTTTTTCTGCCTTCTTCAATACCCTCTCGGATCACATCAATGTTTTGGTCGAGCAAAACAAGGTCGGCGGCTTCTTTTGCAACATCTACAGCATTATCAATGGATATTCCTACATCAGCAACTTTTATAGCATTGGCATCATTAATGCCATCTCCCATATAACCCACCGCATGGCCGGTTTGCTGCAGCGCCTTTACAATCCTTTCTTTTTGTTCCGGCACCACTTCTGCAAATACATCTACCTGCCTTGCATTCATGCGTAACACATCATCACTCATGTTTTCCATATCACTTCCCGTAATGATTTTTTCTGCATTTAATTTGACTTGCGCTGCAAGGTGCTTTGCTACAAAATAATTATCGCCTGTAATGATCTTTAAGGAAATACCCGTTTCCTTCAGCCGGTTTATTGATTCTATAATTCCTTTTTTGGGTGAATCAGATAATGCAAGAAGGCCAAGAAATATCATATCTTCTTCATCGTCTTTATTAATGACCGGATCATCACTTACGTCTTTATAACAAATTGCAATTACCCTATAGCCCTGCCCGCCCAGGCTCTCATATTGTGTTTGAATGGATGTTTTTATTGCATCATTTATGGCTTGTATTTCATGGGCAGCGCTTTCAACTTTTGTACAAACAGCGAGTACATTGTTTACTGCGCCTTTTGTAATCATGATGAGCCTGTTATCTTCTGTAACAGCGATGCTTAGCCGCTTACGTTGAAAATCGTAAGGTACTTCATCAATCTTTTGATAGGTATCTATATTTATACCTGAAGCGTTTTTAATGGCTTCATCAATCGGATTATAAAATCCTGTTTGGAAAGTTGCATTTAATAAGGCGTACAGCAGAACTTTGTTATTTTGTTTTCCGTTGTAATCAATAGCGGCATTAAGCTTTACAATACCTTCTGTAATGGTGCCGGTTTTATCGCTGCACAAAACATCAATCTCACCAAGATTTTGAATAGCGCTTAGTTTCTTTACAATCACTTTTTTATTTGCCATCCGTTTGGCGCCGGCAGCCAGTGCAATTGTAATTATCGCCGGCAATAACTCAGGAGCCAGCCCGACAGCCAAAGCCAGCGCGAATAAAATAGAATCGAATAAAGGTTTATGGAGTGAGAGGTTGATAATTAAAATAGCAACCGAAATAACGATAGTCAAATACATGAGCAGGTAGCCAAAGCTGGTTATGCCTTTTTCAAAGGCTGTGGGCGCCTGTTCTTTTTGAAGAGAATACCCGATCTTTCCAAGAATAGTTTTCTCTCCCGTGGTCACTGCAAGCACAATAGCTGTTCCGTTGATAACACTTGTGCCTTTAAATACTGCATTGGTAACTTTTGATAAAGGTGCGGTTACAGTACAACTACCATTCGATTTCTCCGCAGGGAAAGACTCACCTGTAAGTACAGATTCATTTACATGCAAGTCGTTTGATTGAATAATGTAACAGTCGGCAGGAATAATATCTCCGGCGTTCAATAAAATAATATCTCCGGCAACTACTTCATTTACCGGGATTTCTTTTTCGATGTTATCCCTTTTTACAGAGGCTTTGTTGTGCACCAACTGGTGAAGCTTTTCAACGGCACGCCCGGCACTTCGTTCCTGGAAAAAACCCAGGATACCTGTGAGCAATAAAACAACAAGAATGATTATGCTTTCTGAATATTCGCCCAAGATAGTTGAAAGGATAACAGCAAAGACCAATAGTAATATTAACGGGTTTTTATACTGGGATAAGAGCAGTATTAAATCGTTTATCCACGGCTTCCTGATTTTGGTTGTACCTGCGTGCTGCAGTTGTTTCCGGTAAGCTTCAGCTTCGGTTAGTCCTTCTGTGGAAGTATTTAATTGCCGGTATAGTTCAGTTGCAGTATGCGTCCAGAAAAAATCCAACGGTAATGATCATTTAAATGAATGATAAAGGCTCTTTTGAAGATGAGTATTTACAATTTTGAAAAACTGGCCGGTAATACTGCGGCTGAGAACATTCCTTTTGCCATCAATATTTTATTTGCTGTGCTATAATTACAATGCATTTCATTTGCCTCCATCAGTTGCACAATTTTGGATCATATCTTCTCTCAGCTCTTTTATTCTTTTCTTTGCATCATTGACAATTTCCTTTATTTCTTCAGTCATCTTTTTTCTTTTAGTATTCCATTTATCCACCGTCCTTTTTCCTTTCCTGGTAGATGTAAAAAAAATAATAGCGCCAGCAATTGCTACGCCGGCAGCAGCCATGCCCAGGAACAGATTTTTATTTGCTTTCATAAAAAAAAATTTATAGTTCAAAATTAAATTAAGTATTATAACAGGACAATGACCACTCTTGGGTATTGCTGGCTAATGTACGCCAACCGGAGCCATGTTGGGAATTAGCCTGCAGGCGTTTTTCGGTTTTCTTTTTTGGTTTTGTCTATCCATATATACACGGCATAGGTTACTGTTATCAAAAACAGAACTACAAAGAAATATTTGTATTGCAGAATGAAATGGTGGAAATAAGCGCCCACCAAAATATAAGCACTCGCAATGCAAAGTTTCAAAGGAATAAATTCTGCATTGGTCCAGGTTGTTTTTAGCTTGAAGAAGTTCATGACAGAACGTTTTTGATATACGAAATGTACAATTTTTTTCCTGTTATAATTTATTGCTGCGCCCTAATATTGCTACAGCTAAAGAATTTGTACTAAAGGTATATTGCCCATTTTCTCATATTCCGCTTTCCTGATATTTTCAATTCCTTTTAATATTGCGTCAGGATTAAAAGAAATACTGTTTATTTCTTCGTCCACTAAGAATTGGGCAAATTCCGGGAAGTCGCTTGGCGCCTGACCACACAACCCTATTTTCCTTCCGGCTTTTTTAGATTTGGCGATCATACCCGCAATCATTTCTTTAGGTGCTTCATTTTGTTCGCTGAATAAATCGCTTACAATAGCGGAATCGCGGTCTATACCGAGAGTAAGCTGTGTAAGGTCATTGGAACCGATAGAAAAACCATCAAATATTTTTGCAAACTTCTCTGCTAATATTACGTTGGCGGGTATTTCTGCCATCACATAAATTTCCAGGTCGTTGACACCTTGTTCCAATCCAAAACTTTTCATTACGTTAATCACTTTTTTCCCTTCGTCAATAGTTCTGCAAAAAGGAATCATCACTTTCACATTTGTCAAACCCATTTCTTCTCTCACCTTTTTTATAGCCTCACATTCAAGCCGGAAACCTTCTTTATACAAATCGTTATAGTACCGTGAAGCCCCACGGAAACCAAGCATCGGGTTTTCTTCCTTTGGCTCAAAGTCCTTTCCACCGATAAGATTGGCATATTCATTGGTTTTAAAATCACTCATTCTCACGATCACATCTTTAGGATAAAATGCAGCGGCGATCGTAGCTACGCCCTGTGAAAGCCGGTCAACGAAATATTTTTCTTTATCAGGGTAATGGTGCGTCAGTTCTTCAATTTTTTGTTTAGCTGCTGCATCTTTCAGTTCATTAAACTTCACCAATGCCATCGGGTGAATTTGTATGGAATGCGTAATAATAAATTCAATACGCATCAGCCCCACGCCATCATTCGGGTAAAACGACAATTCAAATGCCTTGCCCGGATCGCCAACGATCAACATTACTTCAGTGGTTTCCGGCTTTCTTATAGATGAAAAGTCAAGTTCGGTTATTTTAAAATTTAATTTTCCTTTATATACAAAACCTGTTTTCCCTTCGCTGCATGAAATGGTGATCATTTCACCATCATTGATTTTATGGGTAGCGTCACCGCAGCCGACAATTGCAGGCGCACCCATTTCCCGTGCTACTATGGAAGCATGGCTGGTTCTGCCGCCTTTATTGGTAATAATGGCAGAGGCTTTCTGTAAAATCGGATCCCAGTCAGGGCTGGTAGTGTCTGTAACAATTATTTCACCAGCCTCTAATTTGCCGGCTTCATCAGGCGAATGTAAAATTCTTGCTACGCCGGTGGCTATTTTGGAACCAATGGCTTCGCCTTGCGCCAGCGCAATTCCCTTTTCCAACAATTTATATTCTTTCACCAGCAAAGGATTCTTTCGGGAGTGAACCGTTTCAGGCCTTGCCTGGATGATAAAGATTTCATTGGTGATACCATCTTTTGCCCATTCAATATCCATTGGCTTCTGATAATGCTTTTCTATCACCAAAGCCCAATTGGCAAGTTTCATAATTTCTTCATCGTTCAGTACAAAGCGTTCCTGCTTTTCTTTTGGAGTGTCGGTATTAATGATAGATTCAGTTTCATCAAAACCGTAAACCATGGTTTTTGCTTTGTCGCCTAAGTTCTTTTGAATAATGGCATTTTTACCCTGAAGCAGAGTAGGTTTAAAAACCAAAAATTCATCCGGTGTAACAGTACCCTGTACAATGTTTTCGCCTAATCCCCACACGCCGCTAATATGTACAATATCACGAAAGCCTGATTCAGGTTCCAGTGTAAAGATCACGCCGGATGAAGCTTTATCCGAGCGAACCATTTTCTGAACACCCACGGATAATGCTACTTTCTGATGGGCAAATCCGTTTTCTTCCCTGTATTTAATGGCACGGTCGGTATAAAGCGAAGCGAAGCATTTTTTTACGGCATTCAGCAAAGCCGCCTCTCCTCTGATATTCAGGTAACTTTCATGTTGCCCTGCAAAGCTTGCCTGTGGCAGATCTTCAGCAGTAGCGCTGCTTCTCACAGCTACTTCACAGTCATGTCCGCCGCATAGTTCTTTATATGCCTGCACTATGAAAGATTGAAACGTTGGAGAAAGCTCACTGGCAAGTATCAGTTCTCTTGCTTTTGCACCGGTTTCATTAAGATTAGCATAACTGTTCCTGTCTAACTGGTGCATCAGGCTATCCAGTTTTGAATGCAAAGCGTTTTGTGTAAGAAACTCTTCAAAGGCATAAGCGGTGGTAGCAAACCCATCGGGCACCGGAATACCTTTTGAAGAAAGCTTTGAAAACATTTCGCCTAAGGAAGAATTTTTACCGCCCACTTTTGCGGTATCGCCAATCCCAATCTCGTTAAATTTTTTTATGTGGATATTCATAATAATTAGTTGTCTGCCGGATGCATCGCCATAACAGGAATATGGCTGTGAAGAACGAATTGCTTTGAAATGCTTTTGTGAGCCAGCTTTTCCAGTAATCCGTGTTTCTTTGGCAAGGTGATCAATAAATCAATATGATTCTTTTCAACAAAGCTGATGATACCTTCATCTGTATTTTCACCGGTGATTAAATGATATTGCGGTTTCAGAGGCGCCAGCAATTCCTGAAGCATGCCGGATTCAAAAACCGTATCGGGCTGGTAGGATTCTTCTTTACCGGAATTGATCACATGCAGTTCGGCATGGAAATCATTTACAAGCTGTTTTATTTCCTCAACCGGTGTGGAGTCTATCACTTCAGTAAAATCGCAGGCGAGGCATACCTTTTTTATTTGTGAAAATGCGGCGTGAGGCGGTATTGTGATCAGCGGCCACATCAGGTGTTTCATGGCGTAAACTGTATGCCCGCCAAAAAACACACGTTCCGCAGCAGTAGTACCCTGGCTACCCATAACTACTGCATAAGGCTTTATCTCTTCACAAATTTTTTTCAGCTCATAAAAGAAAACACCGGTAGTGAGCCTGCTTTCGATCGTAAGGTTGCCGCCTGTTCTTTTTATTAATTGCTCTTTCAGTGCGTCAATCCTTGTTTGATCTTCCTCTGCAGTTAGGGGCACTTCGAGATAGGCAGCCACCTGGATCTGGAGAATATGTACCAGAACTAAATTGGCATGAATTGCCAGAGCCATGTCTGCCCCATAATTAGCTGCGTTGAGGGCTGCATCAGAAAAATCTGTGGCTACAATGATCGTTTTCATAAATTTTTTTTATTGTTAATAATTTCTGATCAGCGCTATTTGATCATATTCCTGTAAAAAGCCATTGCTTACCAATTCTACATTCCCGCCATTTTCCAAAACCTTTTCTATCAATTCATCTACCGGGTTCTTTATGCACGAAAATTTATTGTACGATCCGGCCATTTCATAATTCAATGTATTTTTTTCTTCATGGATGGTATCATATAAATATCCTTTTTCGATAAGTAAAATTTGCCCTCTGCGATTCATTACTTCCTGCCATACATTTGCCATTCCCGATACAAGCATATTTTTATTTGCAGCTTCTTCCAGTTGGCCCAGTAAATATTTTTGTTTTATTTTTTGCCAGTCAACAATGCACAGGTCCAGTATCTTTTTAAGATATTCCAGAGAGGATTCTTCATAATCACCTTTCATATATTCAACAATGGCTTCATGGTGGCTGGTTATATTTTTGAATTGTGTGAATAATTCTTCCGTGCCCATTACAAATACCGGCAGCCTGCTGTATTTGAGAATGATATCAAGGGAATGGTCAACATGGCGTAAAAATGTTTTCATCGCCATTTCATGCGCGGCAGTATCAGGAAGGCCAATCTGATCCGGCAGCTCTTCCTGGCTGGTATTTTCAGGAACCATACTTTCGGGTATGATCCTTACGAAGCTGTTTGAAGCGCTTAGAAATATCCGGCTTTCCTTTTCTTTTAATAACAGGATATGAAATTGCAGCAACTGTTTTTTGCTATACACAAGGTCGCGGATCTGCAGCGATTCATTTACAATCACCTGCTCTTCCACATCTATATTGAGATAATATACTTTCTCAAAAACCGGCGAAACAAAAATAGCAAGGCTTTTCTTATGCGTGCTGAAATTCAGGTTCCTGATAATGGCCTTCAGCTTTTGAATTACAAGCATTGACATTTCGCCCGGATATTTATCATTTAATTCACTTACTGCTTTATTGGTTGCTTTTGCCAACAAGAATGTTAATTTGCTTTTCATTCCCATCTTGGGATCAAACGGAAGAAAGATCGAGACCGAGGGAAAACGGTAAACGGAATTGATTCCCGGCCTCTTTATTCTTTGTATTGCAACCCGTGGTTCGGGCATTACCTGGTAATTCATAACGGAATTGTTTAATTATCAAAAACTGGTTTCACCTTATTGTCATAATATTGATATTCGTCTCTAAAAGATGGATTCTTTTTATTGGTACGCTTTTTATTGAATGCTTTTATGCTTCCAGTATTACTTTCAGCGCCTTTTCCCTGGCGGCATCGCCAAACGTTTTATAAGCCTCAATGATCTGTTCCATCTTAAAATGATGTGTGATCAATTTTTTGGCGTCCAGCTTTCCTGACTGCACATTTTTGAAAAGCATCGGCGTGGTAACTGTATCTACAAGGCGGGTGGTAATGGTAATATTCCTTGACCATAATGTTTCCAAATGCAGTTCAACACTTTTACCATGCACGCCAATGTTGGCAATACATCCGCCCGGTGCGATAACAGACTGGCATAATCCAAAAGTAACCGGGATGCCCACTGCTTCAATGGCCGTATCCACACCTTTTCTGCCGGTAAGCGCCATTACTTTTTCAATGGTATCTTCCTTGCTGCTGTTGATTATGCTTGTAGCGCCAAACGTTTTTGCTACCTGCAGCCTGTTATCATCTACATCTATCATAATGATCTGGGCGGGCGTATAAAACTGAGCAGTGAGCAATGCTGCTAACCCGATAGGCCCTGCACCTATGATGGCTACCGAGTCGCCCGGTTGTATTTTTCCGTTCAGTACGCCACATTCAAAACCTGTGGGCAGAATATCGCTTAACATTACCACCGCTTCTTCGTCAGAGCCTGCGGGTATCGGGTACAGGCTGTTATCAGCGTATGGTATTCTTACATATTCAGCCTGTGTTCCGTCAATCATATTACCCAATATCCATCCGCCTTTTACGCAATGCGAATACATGCCTTTTTTACAATACTCACATTTGCCGCACGAAGTGATGCAGGATATCAGCACATGATCGCCTTTTTTAAAATTGGCTACACCGCTTCCGGTTTCCTCAATAATACCTACCCCTTCGTGGCCTAATGTTCTTCCGTCGGTAACTGTTGGCACGTCGCCTTTCATAATATGAAGATCAGTACCGCATATCGTGGTTTTAGTGATTTTGATAATCGCGTCTGTAGGCTCCTGGATAGCAGGTTTGGGCTTTTCTTCCCATGATTGCTTACCGGCGCCATGATAAACGAGGGCTCTCATAAAAACTTATTTTAATAATTAAAGGATATTGTAAAGGTGAATTGGAACCAGCTCCGAAACGATGATGATTGTCAGTATTAAAGATGATCCTGATTGGTATGCACTGATGATAGCAAACGTTTGAAGAGGATGGCTTCAATCATTTATATTTTTATTATTAGTTGTTAGTAAATTTGCAATCGCAATTTTTAAAATGAGCACTTCTGTAAGTACTTTAGAGAACAAAATAGAAAGAACTGTTTATCCTATTTTATTCGCTATCAGCTTTTCACATTTATTAAACGATACGATACAATCCTTAATCCCTGCGATTTATCCGATATTAAAAAGTAATTATGATTTGTCATTTTCCCAAATAGGCTTGATCACGCTTACTTTCCAGATGGCAGCATCGCTCTTGCAGCCCTTTGTAGGTTTATATACTGATAGAAAACCACAACCTTATTCTTTAGCGGCAGGAATGGGATTTACATTGGTAGGGCTGGTTATTTTATCTGTATCACACAACTTTCACCTGGTTTTGCTTTCAGTGGCTTTGGTGGGTGTAGGGTCTTCCATTTTCCATCCTGAATCTTCAAGAATGGCCCACGCCGCAGCAGGAATGCAACCGGGGCTTGCGCAATCTATTTTTCAATTAGGTGGCAATTTAGGAAGTTCTATTGGCCCTTTGTTAGCGGCATGGATCATTGTTCCACATGGCCAGATGAGTATTATCTGGTTTTCATTGATTGCGCTTTTGGCTATTTATGTCTTAACTAAAGTTGGCAACTGGTATAAGGGGCATTTGGTAAGAATATCATCCGGTAGAAAAAACAGATCGTCCGTTTTACATCCTGCATTCTCCAGGCGTAGAGTAGCTTTTTCAGTTGGAATACTTTTAGTTCTGATTTTTTCAAAATATTTTTACCTGGCCAGCCTTACGAGCTATTTTACTTTTTATTTGATTAATAAGTTTAACGTAGGAATACAAACGTCTCAAATTTATTTGTTTGTATTTTTATTCTCAGTGGCCGCGGGCACGTTGTTTGGCGGACCGCTGGGCGATCGTTTTGGCAGGAAATATGTGATCTGGTTTTCTATACTTGGTACTGCCCCTTTTGCTTTGTTGCTACCTTATGCTAATCTTTTCTGGACGGCAGTATTAGTTGTTCCGATTGGGGTCATACTGTCTTCTGCATTTTCTGCTATACTTGTTTATGCACAGGAATTGATCCCTGGCAAGATAGGATTAGTATCCGGTTTGTTCTTTGGTTTTGCTTTTGGGATGGGCGGGATAGGATCGGCTTTGTTAGGGAATCTTGCAGATAGAACCAGCATCGTTTATGTCTTTCATATCTGTTCTTTCCTTCCATTGATCGGAGCTATAACCGGCTTTCTGCCTAATATAGAGGGCACGCGCAAGAGAAAGAAAAAGGAACTGTGAGTGATGAGTGATTGAATGCAGGTTTCGCTACTATTCTATGAGATTTTCATTTAGTTCTAATATGCATATCATTTGACGAAATCCCGGTTAATAATTTCTCAATCTTACAAAAGCTTCCATAGCTGCGTATTTGGTAAGCCCAAGGCTTGCATATAAATTGGCTGTATTGGCATTTCTTTCTTCTGCTCTTTGCCAGAATTCCCGTTCATCACTTCCCTGGAAAGGCACAGAATCTTTTTGTGACTGATGGATAAAAATTCCATAGCGTTTTTTTCTTACCTGCTCGGGGCTCATAGGTACAGCCATTTCAATTTCAGAAATAGCCCATTCCTCCCATGCACCTTTATAAAGCCAAACATAACAATCATTCAACCATTCATTGTCTTTTTCGTTTTTAATTACTTCAAGCGCCGCCAGAACTATATCAAGGCAAACCTTGTGAGTACCATGAGGATCAGCAAGATCGCCGGCGCAGAAAATTTGCTGAGGTTTTATTTTACGCATAAGCGCCACCGTTAGATCTACATCTTCTTTGCCCATTGGCTTTTTTTCAATAGTGCCGGTTTCGTAAAAAGGAAGATTCATAAAATGGATTTGATCATCTTTAAGCCCCACATACTTACAGGTAGCGCGCGCCTCGCACCGGCGTATTAATCCTTTTATTTCTCTTATTTCTGGGCTGTCCTGTTCGCTTGATTTTTTATGTTCTAAAAAATTAGAAGAAGATTCAAATATTTTTTTACTAATGGTATCATCAATATGAAATATTTTTTCAAAACCTACGGCAAAATCGAGGAATCTTGTCACAAACTCATCAGTAACGGCAATATTTCCACTGGTTTGATAAGCCACATGTACATCATGCCCCTGATCGTGCAGGCGCATAAAAGTGCCTCCCATGCTTATAATATCATCATCAGGATGAGGAGAAAAGATCAGGACTCTTTTAGGATAAGGCTCACTTCTTTCCGGATGGTTGGGCATGATGGCATTTGGTTTTCCACCCGGCCACCCGGTAATAGAATCGCGAAGCATATAGTAAACTTCAAGATTAATTTCGTAAGCATTTCCTTTTTCTACCAGAAGATCGCTTAATCCAAATTCATTATAATCATGATCAGTAAGGCTCAACACCGGCTTGTTTAATTCAGTAGCCATATTGATTACGGCACGCTTAATAATTTTTGGCGTCCATTCGCATTCGCCCGCAAGCCACGGAGATTTGAACCGGGTGAGTTCCGAGGCGGCATCTTCATCCAGTACAAAAGAACAATGATCGTGATGTTGCAATAAAGACGCGGGGATTTCTTCGGTAGGCTTGCCTTCTACTGCTTTTTGAATCACGGGAGCTTTTGTTTTGCCCCATGCCATTAAGATGATACGGCGTGATTTCAGGATAGTGCTAATGCCCATGCTAATAGCCATTCGCGGCACTTCAGACATATTGCCAAACTCGCGTGAATTGGCAATCCTTGTTGAGTTGTCTAAAGCGATCAGCCTTGTCTTTGAGTATATGGTAGAGCCTGGCTCATTAAAACCAATATGGCCATTGATGCCTATTCCGAGTATCTGAAGATCTATGCCGCCTGCTTCTTCAATCTTTCTTTCATAATCGGCACAATGTTCTTTGATCTTATCTTTAGGAACCATGCCGTTGGGTAGAAAATAATTTTGCGGATCAATATCGGTTTGTTCAAATAAATATTTGCGCATAAAATAATGATAGCTGTTAAGCGCATCAGCTTCCATTGGATAATATTGGTCGAGATTAAAAGTGATCACATTTTTAAAGCTTAAACCTTCTTCGTTATGCATCCTCACCAATTCTTCGTACAGGGATTTAGGCGTAGATCCCGTTGCAAGGCCAATTACAGCTTTTTTACCTTGTGCATTTTTTTCTTTAATAAGAGTTGAGATCAACTGAGCAACATACGTTGAACCTTCTTTTGGGGTTTTAAAAATCTCTACAGGGATTTTTTCAAGTGAATCAGAAAAATTGGTATTCATTATAATACTTATTGATTTGTTTGTTTTGTCGTTGAATTTATCTTTTTGTATTTGGCTCCGGCAAAAATATGGCTTTTAAACGTTTGCATATAGTTTTCAGGTGAGTACTTCAAAAAGTTTCAGCGCGGTATAAGTAGGGTAGCTATGACGATATAGAGGCGACCGTACACAACGAACAAAAATGGATGAAAATAGCAAGTCCTTGCAGATCATTGTTTATCGTAGAATTTACTTAAGCATCAATGTGATCTATGAATAACTGATGCTTCTTTTTTTAAGGAAAGGCAATGAAATGCTCACAATTCATCCAAATCCTGATCAGAAATTCTGTTTTTTAAATGCAGGATTTCTTTTTGCATTTGTTCTACCTTTTCTAAAAGATGATAAATAGCTTCTATTCCTTCCAGGTTAATATCAAGATCATAATGCAACCGCACCAGCTTTTCCAGTTTTTGTATCTCATCAGCAGGGATATAAGCAGATTGCTCAACTGATGTAATGCTTATTAAGCCTGAATCTTCCAGAGAATTGATAAAAGAATATTCCACATTGTGGTATATGCAAAAATCTTTTGCCGGTATTAATTCATCTTTGTCCATATCAAAAGTTTAAGATGATAATTTTGATAATTCAGTAAATAATTCTTTTTGTCGTGCCGTAAGGTTGGTAGGAAGCTTCACATTCCATGTGATGTACAGATCACCAAATTGCCCTTCTTTTTTATACACAGGGAAACCCTTTCCTTTCAGCCTGATGCGTGTACCATTTTGTGTTTCAGGTGTCACCTTAAGCTTTATTTTTCCACTGAGCGTATCAATTGTTTTTTCACCTCCGAGCAAGGCGGTGTAAAGATCAATATCTTCGTTCTTGTATAAATTATTTCCTTCGCGTTTCAAAGTAGTATCATTTTTTATTACAAAGGTGATGAAGAGATCTCCGTTAGGGCCGCCATTAGCGCCCGGGCTACCATATCCTTTCAATTTGATTTGCTGGCCATTTTCTACGCCCGCAGGAATGGTAATGCGTATATTTTTACCGTTGATAGTTAACGTTTGCTTGTGCGTAGTATAAGCATCAGTAAGCGATAGCTGTAGTTCTGCATTATAATCCTGGCCCCGGTATTTTGCCTGGCTTCGCCTTCCTCTTGCGCCACCGAACAGCGATTCAAAAAAATCAGAGAAGTCTCCTTCATCGCCTGAAGAATAAGTATATCCCTGGCCACCAAAACCTTCGCCAAACCCACCGAATCCGCCTGCTCTTTGTTGTCCTTGTTGTTGGCGGGCTTGCTCATATTGTTCAGCATGCTTCCAGTTCTCACCATATTGATCGTATTTTTTTCTTTTTTCCGGATCGCTTAATACTTCATTGGCTTCATTAATCTGCTGAAATTTTTTGTGAGCCTCTTTGTCATTGGGGTTTACATCCGGATGATATTTTCTTGCCAGCTTACGATAGGCTTTTTTTATATCTTCTGCGGAAGCATTTTTAGCTATCCCCAACGTTTTATAATAATCGACAAAATCCATTTTCTTATTTTAGCTTTATAGGTGTTTGATAAATCAATGGATATTAAATAATAATACCCGGCAGATTCTTTCCTCAATATTATTATCAAAAGTAACGCCTCTATTTTAAATACTAAACAAACAGGCAATCAAAGGTAAAAGAGAATTGATAGTTGTATTGTAATCATCAGCGATAACTTTACCGATAGTAAAGAAAGCCGCAACATCTGGCGGCTTTCTTTGGATTATTTCAATCATAAAAAAAATTTAATTATGAATGATTGTATCTCTTGTACAATAAATATCAGCTAATAGGATCTTACCGGCTATTTTAATTATTTTAGCACATACCGCAATCCAATGCCGAGGTTCAGATTTGAGCCTGTGCTTGGCGCAAGATAAAAGAATGGGTCTAAACCCAAACTAACACTAATAGGAGCATCTTCAAATTTATAATCAACACCGCCGGTTAACCTTAAAGCAAATGAAGTACTGTTGTCATTGTATCTGCCTGTTCCAAAGCCAAGCATACCACCGCCGCCAACGAAATATTCAAGCCCTGGCGCCCCGGTAATTGGCCCCTGGTATTGGTATAAGCCTTCTATACCTATGCCACCGCTAAAAAACAAGAGTGAGCCTTCGAGCGCTGTGTGCTCTGCGGTTGAGTGGCGAATGTTGATACCGCCTATCGAACCATTTCCTGCATAAAATTTAGCGCCGATTCCTGTTTGATAGGTTTGTGCATTTACTCCTGCTGTTGCCATACAAATAAAGGCAAATAATAAAAAAGATACTTTTTTCATAAAGTTGATTTTTGTTAACCGGAAAACATGCTATTGCCATGCAATCACGATTAAGTTTTTAAATAAATTTCGGCAAAAGTATAAATTAAAAATTAGAGGGTCATTCATTTTCTTCATCCTCGTTCTGTATTCGCTTGTGTATGATTTACTTTACAATCAAGCATACATTTCCTGCTGCAAAACTTTGATTCTTTCATCTTCAAGGTATTCGTCATACGTGTAAAGACGGTCAATGATCCCTTTCGGTGTGATTTCTATAATACGATTGGCTGTGGTTTGCATAAACTGGTGGTCGTGAGTAGTCATTAATACAATACCCGGAAACGCAATCATGCCATCGTTAAATGCGGTGATACTTTCAAGGTCAAGGTGGTTGGTGGGTTCATCAAGCATTACTACATTAGGGTTTTGCAACATCATCCTGCTTATCATGCATCTTACTTTTTCACCGCCGCTTAGTACATTGGTTTTCTTATTAATTTCATCTCCGCTAAAAAGCATTTTACCTAAAAATCCTCTTAAAAAATCCTCATCCACATCCGTATAATGATCAGGCACATATTGCCTTAGCCAGTCGAGTAGTGTGAGGTTACCTGTGAAAAACTCTGTATTATCATTAGGTAAATAAGCAGTAGTAATAGTAGTTCCCCATTCAAATTTTCCACTATCTGCCTTCATTTTGTTATTGATAATTTCAAAGAAAGAAGTGAGCGCTACCGGGTCTTTGCTGAGGAAAGCGATCTTTTGTCCTTTTACCACATCGAAGCTGACACTGCTAAAGAGGACTTTGCCGTCAACTGATTTGGAAAGATTTTGAACATTTAAAATTTGATTGCCAGGTTCTCTTTCAGGTTTAAAAATAATGCCGGGATATTTCCTGTTGCTGGGTGTGATATCTTCAAATACTAATTTATCAAGCGCCTTTTTCCTGGATGTAGCCTGTTTGCTCTTTGAGGCATTAGCGCTAAAACGAGCAATAAACTCGAGGAGGTCTTTTTTCTTTTCCTCCATTTTTTTATTCTTATCCGTTGCCTGCCTGGCTGCAAGCTGGCTGCTTTCGTACCAGAAGGTATAATTGCCGGTATAGATCTTTATTTTTTGTTTATCCACATCTGCTACGTGTGTGCATACCGCATCTAAGAAATGCCGGTCGTGGCTTACTACCAAAACTATATTTTGATAATCAGCCAGGAAATTTTCAAGCCAGCTTATGGTGCTTACATCAAGATTATTGGTAGGTTCATCCAGCAATAAAATATCCGGATTACCAAAGAGCGCCTGCGCCAGCAATACGCGCACTTTCATATTAGCGGCCACATCTTTCATCAGATTTTGATGCTGTTCATCAGGCACTCCTAACTCATTTAATAATGTAGCTGCATCACTTTCTGCTGTGTAACCGCCCATTTCTCCAAATTCTGCTTCCAGATGCCCTGCCCTCATGCCATCTTCTTCAGAAAAATCTTCTTTCATGTAGATGGCATCCTTTTCCAGCATGGTGGCCCACATTTTTTTATGTCCCATCATCACTGTATTTAATACACTCACTTCGTCAAACTCAAACTGGTCCTGTCTTAACACGGCCATACGTTCGCCTGGAGTAATCGTTACCGAGCCTTTATTAGGTTCTATTTCGCCACTGATGATTTTTAAAATAGTAGATTTTCCTGCGCCATTAGCCCCGATAATTCCATAACAATTCCCTTTGACAAAATTGAGATTTACTTCGTCAAACAAAACTCTCTTGCCGTATGCCAGCGTTACATTGTTTACACTTACCATGCTGCTTCAATTTTTAGAGGCGCAAAGGTAAGAAAAGCCGCCTATCTCCCAAGTGAATAAATGTTTATGAAAATCTTTAGAGAGGCTTATGCTTTGTTGCAATACCCTCAATTTTATTTTTTAAAAGATATGACAAATTGTATTTTTTTTAAACAAAATGTCGTATATTTGGGAAAAGAAAATGACTATGTCACAATCTAAAAATATTAAACCATATAACTTCGATGAAGATGTACCTTCTATGGTGGAAGAAGCTGCTGTTAAATACGAAACACTAAGAGTGATATTAGGTGGTGGTAATTCTATAAAAAAATCATTTTCCGGAGATTTTGATTTAATAGATATTTCCCGTGCAGGCATTAAAAAATCTACCTTAAAATCTCTTGCCCGGTATCTTGGGGTTACTATGGAAACAATGAGTGGGCTGTTGCATTCTTCTTACCGCAATATTCAAAGAAAGGATGAGGATGAATTGCTTGATACATTAAAAACCGAAAAAGTACTTGAATTGGCAGCGCTTGCTCAACGCGGCATCGAAGTTATTGGTGATAAAGAATCTTTTGCCGAATGGTTGCGCAGTCCCCTGATTTCTCTTGGCAACAAAGCGCCTCTCGATTTTTTGGATACGTCATTTGGTATTCAGATGATAACTAAAATATTAGGCCGCTTGGAGCAAGGTGTTTATTCATAATCTCTTTTTCTAATGGAATTATTCCGTATAGCTCAGGAACAATTTGCTGACGATCTCACCGGGAACGGTTCGAGGCTTTTTGGCGGGCGATGGAACAGCGAAGGGATTTTTGCTGTTTATGCTTCTTCATCGCGGTCACTTGCTTTATTGGAAACTCTTGCTCATACGCCAGCTAAAATGCTGGGTACTAAAAATTACCAGCTTATTATTTTGCGTGTTCCGGACATCATTCCGGCAGAGGAAATTTCATTCACCAATTTGCCTATGGGCTGGGATGCTCCGGATACGAGGCTATATACACAAAAACTTGGTGACAAATTTTTCCAGAGTAATACCAGCCTGATGCTTGCCGTACCAAGTGTGTTAATGCATGAAGAAATTAACTATGTGCTGAACCCGCTTCATACAGATATGAAGAAAGTAAAAATTGTAAATAAAAGAAGGATTTATTTTGATAAACGGTTTAGCGAAACTCTTTAATATTCAATCCTACCTTCTTAATGCAAAATTCAAAAAACCGGCAATCTTAAATTTCTTCCCATAGATTCTGCAAAGATTACTAATTAATCTATTTTCGCAACATGTCGTTTACAACTTTTATACAATCAGCAGTTACAGGAAGTTTATCGGAATTATACCAACAGGAATTTACTGAAAAAGATTTTCAGATCAATGAAACCAAACCGGAATTTGAAGGCGATTATACTGTTGTACTTTTTGCGTTAGTAAAACTTTTAAGAAAATCTCCGGAAGCTTTAGGTAAAGAGTTGGGTGAATATTTATTAAAAAAATATCCTGATTTTTTTTCGGGATTTAATGTGATCAAAGGATTTCTTAATCTTAAAATTGCAGATGTGCAATTGATCAAAGTGTTACAGGAAAATTACCAGAATGCACAGTTTGGAAAAAGATCAGGCGGCAATAAGAAGGTAATGGTAGAGTACTCATCGCCCAATACGAACAAGCCTTTGCACCTCGGCCATTTGAGAAATAACTTTCTTGGTTGGAGTGTAGCTGAAATTTTAAAAGCCAACGGAAATGAAGTAATTAAGACTTCTATTGTAAATGATCGTGGCATTCATATTTGCAAAAGTATGATCGCATGGCAGCTATTTGCCAATGGCGCTACCCCCGAGTCAACACATGAAAAAGGCGACCACCTGGTGGGTGATTATTATGTAAAATTCAACGATGAATATAAGAGAGAAGTTAAAGAATTGATTGATGCAGGAAAGCCTGAAGAAGAAGCAGAAAAAGAAGCTCCCATTATGAAAAAAACACAGCAGATGCTGCTTGATTGGGAGCAGGGAAAGCCTGAAGTCAGGGCGCTATGGAGTGAAATGAATGGATGGGTATATAAAGGATTTGATGAAACGTATAAGCGCATAGGTTGCGACTTTGATCACACTTTTTATGAAAGCAATACTTATCTCTTAGGAAAAGATTTTGTAGAAGAAGGATTGAAGAAGAATATTTTATTTAAGAAGGATGATGGCAGTGTGTGGATTGATTTGTCTGATAAAAATCTTGATGAAAAATTAGTGCTGCGCGGCGACGGCACATCGGTTTACATTACCCAGGATATTGGCCTTGCACAACAAAAATTTGAAGATTACCATTTGGATAAAAGCATTTATGTGATAGGCGATGAGCAGATATATCACATGAAGGTGTTAAAGGAAATACTTCGTAAACTGGGAAAGCCTTTCGCAGACGACATTTATCACCTGAGCTATGGAATGGTGGAATTGACCACAGGCAAAATGAAAAGCCGGGAAGGAACTGTGGTAGATGCGGACGACCTCGTGAATGAAATGGTAGCTACTGCAGAGAAGCATACTGAAGAATTGGGCAAGGTAAAAGACTTTACAGCAGAAGAATTAAAGGAATTGTATGAAACCCTTGGCCTGGGCGCGATGAAGTTTTACCTGTTAAGAGTTGATCCTAAAAAACGGATGATATTTAATCCTGAGGAAAGTATAGACTTCCATGGATTTACCGGGCCGTTTGTTCAATATACTTACGCGCGTATCCGATCTATTTTGAGAAAAGTGCATGCAGCGGCCGGTGCCGAAGCCCAAACTGTGGATAGGGCGCTGGTTGGTAAATTACTTCCGCTTGAGAGAGAATTAATTATTTTTTTGGAGAAATATTCCAACACAATTTTAGAAGCGGGAAATGAAATGAATCCCTCCATTATTGCCAATTATGTTTATAATCTCGCCAAATTATTCAACTCATTTTATACAGAACATTCAGTAGTTAATGCTGAAAATGAAGAAAAGAAGAAGCTACGCCTTGCGTTGAGTATTATGACATCGGGAGTTATAAAAAGCGCATTGCAATTGTTAGGCATTCATGTTCCCGAAAGGATGTAAATTAATATTGATTGAAAAGATTTTCTTGAGTATAACTAAAATTTCATCAAGATGAAAGAACATTCACCGATAAAAATAGAAGAGGGTATTCAATATTGGGATAACTGTTATAAAGAGAACGATACTCCCTGGGATTTACATACGATTTCATATCCCTTAAAGAATTATATAGACAGGTTGACCGATCGCAACTTAAGCATCTTAATACCGGGATGCGGTAATGCTCATGAAGCTGCTTACCTGCTTGACCAGGGATTTCGGAATGTCACCCTCATAGACCTTTCGCCAACTTTGACTTCTGCTCTTCGATCCAAATTCAAAGGCCTTCCGGTAAAAATTATAAACGCCAATTTTTTTGACCATCAGGGGAAGTACGATCTTGTTCTTGAGCAAACTTTTTTCTGTGCCATTGATCCTTCTTTACGAAAAGCGTATGTGAATCACTGTTATGAACTGCTGAACGATGATGGTAGAATTGCCGGTGTATTTTTTAATAAAAAATTTGCAGAAACAGAGCCTCCTTATATTGCATCAGATCAGGAATATCATGAACTATTTGAGAGCCGTTTTCATTTCAATGAATTCGTTCCCTGTACTACCTCGGTAGGCCCACGGCTTGGCTACGAGGTATCCTTCGAGTTTCAAAAGAAAGTATAATTGAATCCTGGTCATACTATTTTCTTTTCAGCCTTACCTTTTTAGACAGCGTATTCCATACAGGCAATACATCCGGAGAAAGATCAAAGTAAATAATGGATCCTCCATACAATGCAGTGAACACAATGGTTTTAGTCATTATACCTAAAAAACCATGTAATGAAATAAAGGTATAATAACAAATAAAATAACAGGTGATGGCCAATAGAATGGCATAAATAGTTTTTAAACTAAAAGGATGCATGTTGAACTTCTTCTTCAGAAAAATAATACGGATGATATTGTAGATAAACATAGAGATCAGATTGGAATAACCTGCTCCTACAATGCCTGCCTGTTTCACTAAAAAATAGTTAAGCGGCACTGCCAGTGATAGTAAGACCATTCCACTCACAAATTCAAAACGCCAGAATGTAGAAGTGCCAATGATTTGCGAATTCACACCCGTACCCAGGTCAACTACCCTGGCCATTCCGAGAAAGAAAAATACCCATTGAGATTCCAGGTAATCGGGCTTTAATTTAAAAGTAGCTACTGCATCGCCATAGCTAAGCCATATTATGAGAAAGATGCCAAGTGAAGCAATTAATAAGTTAATTCCAGAGCGTTGATAGATGAGGTTGATCTTATCAAAATCTTTATTCTTCCATGCTTTGGATAATACTGGTATAGATGCAGCAATGGCGCCTCTTTGAGGCGCCTGGACCAGGCCAGACACCACGCTGCCTAAAGCAAAAATACCCGCAGATGCTGTTCCCAAAAGCGACATAATTATGATTGTGTCAATGAAGGTGGCAATCATAAAAATGGTGCCGCCGAAATAAACCAATGTCGCCATTGAAACCATCTTTTTATAAAATTTTTTAGTAACATGGCTTATAGTAAATGTGATATGAAATTCTTTTTTCCATACCAGGTAAACTAACAGCACAAGCGCTGTGGCTCCATAAGTAAAAGCATACATTTTAATGAACGTATCGAAACTGCTGATCCAATTAAAGCTCATAAAAAATATGAGCAGCATTGTTAACAGCTTAAAAAATAATTCCCGTAAAAAAGTGGTTAAAATGGATTTACGAATATTCCATGCAAAAACTTCCAACATAGAAAAGAGCAGAATAGAAAATCCAAAAGGGAATGTCCACCGGTAATATTGTATGAATTCAGGAGAGTTACCGCCGAATTTTCTCACTACCAAATCCTTAAACACAATACCGGCGATGATTACACAACAGAAGCCGATAAAGCTGATCAGGAACGTCCAGGTTAAAAGGTCATTTTTCTTTTTGGGAAGGTTATCATTATAATAAGGATAAAACTTATAAACCACCGATACCATTCCCAGATTGGCAAAGGCAAACATGAGATTGCCTACGGCAATAAAAATACCTGTCATTCCATATTCTGAGGGAGTAAACACTGAGCCTGCTCTTGTAAAAAGATAAGTATTGACGAAGCCTATAAAGAAACCGGCATATACAAAAACCGTTGAAACAATGCTTTGCCTTCGTATCTGCGACATAGATAAATTTAAGCACCTAAATTAGGGGTAAATATTTTGTTGGCAATAATAAAGAAAGAATAAAGTATTTTAGAGCCATCTTATCAGAAAGACAGAATAAGTATCAAATCACTTTTATTATTATTAATCCTAATCATTTCAGATGAAAAAAAGTATCTTTTATTTTTTGGTTTTTTGCGGTCTGCTGGCACTGAATGTAGCGAGTGCACAAACGCCTTCGTGGCACCCGGTAAAGGGCACATTGACTACGCCCTGGACAAATAAAGTTAATCCTGATCATGTACTCCCTGAATATCCCCGCCCGCAAATGGTACGTGAAGGATGGCAAAATTTAAATGGTCTTTGGGATTACGCTATTACTTCGTTGTTGGATGGTCAGCCCAATGAATGGCAGGGAAAAATATTGGTTCCTTTTCCAATTGAATCAGATTTGTCGGGCGTTAAAAAAGCAGTTGGCCCTGAAGAAATACTCTGGTATCAACGTACATTCACTGCACCTGACTTAGCGAACAAGAGACTGCTCCTGCATTTTGGCGCAGTTGACTGGAAAACTGCCGTATGGATCAATGGTAAGAAAATGGGAACACACCAGGGCGGATACGATGCCTTTTCATTTGATATTACTTCCGCACTTAAGAAAGGACAACAGCAAATCGTTATCAAAGTATGGGATCCTTCTGATAAAGGATTTCAACCCTTAGGTAAGCAAACACTGGATCCGCGCGGCATTTGGTACACATCTACCACTGGCATCTGGCAAACGGTTTGGCTCGAAGCCGTTCCGCAAAATGCTATTGAAAATTTAAAGATCACCCCTGATATAGATGCTAAAACAGCATCCATAATCGTTTCAGCAAATGATAATGCAAGCAATTATTCGATCAGGGCAATTGCTTATGATCATGGAAGGAAAGTTGCAGAAGCACAAGGTGGATTGAATGTGCCTTTGAAGTTGCATTTGAATAATATGAAACTCTGGTCTCCGGATGATCCTTTTTTATATGATCTGGTTGTTTCATTATACCGTAATGGCCAAAAAACGGATGAAGTAAAAAGTTATTTTGGTATGCGCAAGATAAGCCTGGAAAAAGATGAGAAAGGGGTGCCAAGATTATTTTTAAATAATAAAGCATTATTCCAGTTTGGGCCTCTGGATCAGGGTTTCTGGCCTGATGGCATCTACACAGCTCCCACTGATGAAGCTTTGAAATTTGATATTCAATCCACGAAAGACTGGGGGTTTAATATGATAAGGAAACATGTAAAAGTAGAGCCTCAGCGCTGGTATTACTGGTGCGATAAGATAGGCATGCTGGTATGGCAGGATATGCCAAGCGGGGACAAACATATTAAGCCCAACGAACCGGATATCCAAAGAGTAGCTCAATCTTCTTATAATTTTAAAAGTGAATGGGAACACTTGATTGACGGGCATTACAATCATCCATCTATAGTTACCTGGGTTCCTTTTAATGAAGGATGGGGGCAATATGAAACAGCAGCTATAACAGAATTGACTAAAAAAGTAGATCCTACCCGGTTGGTAAATTCAACTACCGGATGGGCAGACCGCAATGTAGGAGATATGTATGACAAGCACGATTATCCGGGCCCCGGCATGTTTCCGGTGAGCAATGACAGGGCTTCAGTATTGGGTGAATTTGGCGGCCAGGCATTGGTGGTAAAAGATCATCTCTGGCTTACTGATTTTACTAAAGCCCCTGGCCATTATAAAACTTCTCAATCAGAATCAGCGCTTCATGAAAGATATGATGTGATGATGGATAGCTTGACCCAATTGAAAAAAAGAGGGTTGGCTGCCGCAGTCTATACCCAAACTACTGATGTAGAAATAGAGGTAAACGGTATAATGACGTATGACAGGAAAGTGATGAAATTTGATAAAGATCATTTTAAGAAGATAAACAGCGAGGTAATAAAGAGTGAATAAGTCTTTATAAATTCAATGGATTTCTAATTAATACAGTGCTGTTAATTTTTATAGTTGGCTTCTATTTAGCATCCAAGTACGCGTACCTTTGTGATTCGAAATTAATAGTTAGAGTCATGAAAAAAATATTTTTTGTTGCCGGCGGAGTTATCTTGCTTCTTGCAGCTTATGGCTTTTCACGTTATAACTTTACCAATCATAAAACAGATAAACCAAAGATTATGTCAGAAAATAAAAACCTGGAAGTAGCCACATTGGCTAATGGTTGCTTCTGGTGTACAGAGGCCGTATTTCAGCAGTTGGAAGGCGTAGAGAAAGTAACCAGCGGGTATAGCGGAGGCCATGTAAAAAATCCGACTTACGAAGAAGTGTGCAAAGGAAATACCGGCCACGCAGAATGTTTAAAGATCGAGTATGATCCATCCAAAATATCATTCGATGAACTGTTGGAGGTTTTCTGGGAAACTCATGATCCTACCACATTGAACCGGCAGGGAAATGACGTTGGTCCGCAATATAGAAGTGTAGTATTTTATCAGAATGAAGAACAAAAGGAAAAGGCAGAGAAGTATAAGGCGGAGCTGAATAAGAGCGGCGCTTTTGATAAACCTATCGTTACTGCCATTGAGCCTTTCACTGTTTTTTATCCGGCGGAAAATTATCACAGGGACTATTATTTAAATCATAAAACACAACCCTATTGTTACTACGTGATAAGACCTAAGTTGGAAAAGCTAAAAAAAGTATTTGCAAATAAATTGAAACCTTCAGCTCAATGATATTTATGAAGAGTAGCTTTATTTGTATCACTTTTATATTTACCGGCTTATTTTCCTTTGCTCAAAAATTTACGCTGTCGCCAACCGTACAAATATCCGTTCCACAGAGCGAGTATAATACCGCAAATAGTGATGTAGGCTTTGGTTTGAGAGTGAATGCGCTTTACAGACCGTCAGAGATGCCTGTTAAATTAGGGGTTGACCTGGGTATGCAGGAAAAGGGTAGGGCTACTCAATATTTTTCAGGATATGTTTATGGCTATTATGATAATTTTAGAGTGGATGCTACCAATAACATTGTTTCGCTTATGGCTCTTGCCCGCTTTCAATCCGCAAAGGAGAGAAAAATAAAACCTTTTCTTGATGTTACAGGAGGATGGAATGTGTTTTTCTCAACAGTAGAAGTGGAGCGGCTTACTTTTTATAGTAGTTATAATTCTTCTTACTCTAATTCTTCAAAAGCCCACTGGGCGCCAGCTTATGGAGCCGCAGGAGGATTGGATATTTCTTTAAATAAGCGTAATGAGATTGGCCTTGAATTAAAAGTGGCCTATTTAATAGGAAGCTATACAAAGTATCTTGTTAATCCTTACATTGATGGCAATGGCAATGCATCTTTTGAAGAAAAAAGTTCGAGGACTGACATGCTGATTCCCCAGGCAGGAGTGAGAATTAATCTATGATAAGATGAATGGTAAACAATTATTCTTCGAGCTTTACTCTTCTTAGTTCTAATAAATTAAGGCTATTGGGAGTAAAACCTTTCACGTAAGGTTGCACAAGGCGAATGACCATATCATACCACAAAGGCACTACCGGCGCATCTTTTATCATTAGCTGATCAGCCTTGCGATAAAGCGTATATCTTATAGAATCGTTTTTTTCCGATAAGGCTGCTTCATACAATTGGTTGAATTGCGGATTATTATATCTTGTATAATTAGGTGGTGCGGGATTTTTACCGTAGAATACACTTAAATAGTTTTCCGCATCGGGATAGTCGGCAATCCAACTGCCGCGAAAAAATAATGCTTCGGATTTGGCAGTTTGTTCCAGCAATAAACTTTTTTGAATTACCTCCACATTGATCCGTATTCCTATTTGTAATAACTCATTGGCAATGTAACTTGCAAGGTCTGAATAGGCCGGTATCGTCAGGAGCTTTATAGCGGGTAACCCTGCGCCATTGGGATACCCGGCTTCCTTTAATAAGGCCAATGCCCTGGCAGGATCGCAATGATAGCCTTTCACTAAAGTAGAATCAAAGGATGGAAACCCTGCCGGAACAAATCCACTCTCAGCCGCTGTGCCTATTGAGTTTCGGATATAAAGCATCATCTTTTTACGGTCAAATCCATAATTGATTGCCTGTCGTATTTTCACATTTCTTAACGGAGATGTTTTTACAATATCCAGGCTGCTATCACATAAAAAACCAAGATATTCTGTGTTGAGGTAAGAATGTTTTTGAAGTATTATTTTGCCTTCCCATGCCTTGCGCAGCATACCCCTTTTTGTAAGTACTTCATCTTTAAAAGATGGATCAATATCATTAATGAATTCAAGCCGCTTTTGTTGGAATTCCAAAAATTCAGTTGCTTTATTTTGAAGAAATGTAATCTTTATGCCATCAAGATAAGGAAGCCTTGTGCCAGCGCTGTCTTTTTCAAAATAATTGGGATTTTTTTTAAGCACAAGCGCCTGGCCTTCTTCCCATGCTACAAACTGAAAAGGGCCGGTACCGCAGGGATGACGTCGAAAATCCTTACCATATTTCTCTACAACTTCCTTCGCAACTATCGAACAATATTGCATACTCATCACTCCTAATATTGGATGAAAGGGCTTTAATAATTTTAATTGAAATGTAGTATCATCAATGGCTTTAAATGGCTGCACTGTATCCACTCTTCCATTAAAGATCCATGCGCCGCTGCTGGCAGTATTCTTATTAAGGATGCGTTCAAAGCTATATACCACATCTTCTGCATTCATCTTTCTTCCTTTGCCCTGCGGGAAGGCGTCATCATCCTGGAAAAAAATATCATTACGCAAATGAAAAGTGAAGGTGAGGTTATCTGTAGAGATGTCCCAACTTTTTGCAAGAGAAGGAATAATATTAAGATGGTCATCAGTTTCTACCAGCGTATTATAAATTTGATGTACTGCCCAAATAATAGATTGGTTCTTTGCAAAAGCAGGATCGAGCGTAGCAATACCAGATTGTTCGTTATAGTGAAAAATATTTTTTGTTTTTTCGTGATGAGTGCAGGATATGAGCGAGAAGCAGAATAACAATAACGACAAAAAACTTCTTTTCGTCAATTGCATTGTAAACGGAGCTATTCGTTTTTTTAACTTCATCTTTGTTTATAAAAAAATAAATTTAGTGAATGAAGAAGATACTTTCCTTTTTTCCTTTAATGCTTCTCTTTTTTAATATTTCTTTTGGGCAACGTTTTACCCATGCCGATACGCTCCGCGGCAGTAATGGCCCCGGCAGGGCATGGTGGGATGCAACTAAATATGATCTGTATATAAAATTTGATATTGAAGATAGCAGTATCAGTGGGTATAATGAGATCTCTTTTAAGGTTCTGAAGAAAGGGCACATAATGCAAATTGATCTACAGGAGCCGATGGTTATTGATAGCATCACTTCAGATTATTGGTTGAAAGAAGGTGATGGAAAGAATAGACTTGTATCCCAAAACCATAAATACATTAAGGATGGCAATGCCTATTTTATTGATAGCATTAATTCTGAAAATCCTTTTATCAAAGTTTATTTTCATGGCAAACCTCACCAGGCTAAAAGTGCTCCCTGGGATGGAGGCTTTGTTTGGAAAAGAGATGAAGATTTGAATCCATGGATATCCGTTGCCTGCCAGGGTTTAGGCGCGAGTGTTTGGTATCCGTGCAAGGATTACCAGGGAGATGAACCCGATAGCGCTGAAATGCATTTTACAACGCCGCCCGGCCTCGTTACGATAAGCAATGGCCGGTTGCGAAGCATTAAAAAAGATGGTGAAGGAAATAACGTATATACATGGGCGGTAGAGAATCCTGTCAATAATTATGGTATTACTTTCTACATAGGTAAGTATATTCATTTTGATGAAATATACAAAGGTGAAAAGGGTGATCTTGATATGGATTACTGGGTATTGAATAATCATCTTTTCAAAGCAAAAGAACAATTTAAAGATGTGCCACGGATGATGAAGGCATTTGAATATTGGTTTGGCCCTTATCCGTTTTATGAAGATGGATATAAGCTGGTTGACGCACCATATCTCGGAATGGAACACCAGAGTGCGATTGGTTATGGAAACAATTATAAAAACGGATACAATGGCAGAGACCTTTCAGGGAGCGGTTGGGGGATGAAATGGGATTTTATCATTGTGCATGAGAGTGCGCATGAATGGTTTGGAAACAGCATCACTGCAAAGGACATAGCTGATATGTGGGTGCAGGAAGGCTTTGCTAACTATGCCGAAACACTTTTTACAGAATATTATTATGGTAAGAAAGCAGCAACCAGTTATGTGGTGGGGATAAGAAAAAACATTTTAAATGATAAACCCATTATCGGGCATTATGGAGTGAATGATGAGGGCAGTGGCGATATGTATTACAAGGCAGGAAACATGATTCATATAATAAGGCAGATCATAAATGATGATGAAAAATTCAGAAAGATTTTAAGAGGAATGAATGAAAGATTTTATCACCAAACGGTTACCAGCAAACAGATAGAGGACTATATCAACCAACAATCAGGAATCAATTTTTCAAAAGTATTTGACCAGTACTTAAGGACAACAAACATTCCTCAATTGCAGTATAAAAAGAAGAGAGGAAGAATTTATTACAGGTGGGCCAATTGTGTGGACGGATTTGATATGCCTGTAAAGATTTATAATAACAAAGGTGAGTTGTTCCTTATTTATCCCACTACGAAGTTTCAATCATTGCCTGTTAAGCTTAAAGAAATAATAGTAGATGAAAATTTTTATGTGAATGCTGAAGAAGTGAATTAAAATTTTCTTTGATACCTGGGTTTGTTTTGAGAAATAAAAGTACTGAGTCCATGATGGGCGTGTGCAAGCGATTTCATCCATTCAATAGTTCTTTTCCCGGCGCTTGAGTAGGTATATAAATATGTTGTTCCGTTTTTAAATTTTACTGTTATGGAATCTGCGCTTGTTTCAAATGCATCAACTCCTGAAGATCTTCCGCTTGTACTATGATACGCTAACACATTCTTTGAATTTTTAATTGCTTCCCGTAACATAACAAAAACTATACCCTCAGCGAGCCACGAAATCCCCGTGCAGCATAATAAGAATCTGCGCCGTTGTGATAGGTAAAGACAGTATCGTAGCGGCGATCGCAAAAGAGGGCGCCGCCTAATTTCCTGATATCAGGCGGGGTTATTATCCAGCTTGATGTTTTGGTATCGAACTCGCCCAATTGCTGCAACTCTCTGTATTGCTCTTCCGTTAAAAGCTCAATGCCCATAGCAGCGGCCATATTAACAGCGCTGTCCGCAGGCTTATGTTCTTTTCTTGCTTCTAATGCTTTACGGTCGTAACAAAGGCTCCTGCGGCCTTTAGGACTTTCTGCAGAGCAATCATAAAAAATATATTCGTCGTTTTTTTTATCATTCCCGATAGCCATCGGGACTACAACATCCGGTTCACCGCCGGTTCTTTCCATTTCGTTAAGCGACCATAATTTTTCCGTATTCTTTTCCAGCCTTATTTGCACCTTAGCCCATTCAATACTTTTATGGCGGCTCCTGTTTTTTTCAAAGCGGACTTTTAATGTGCTGAGTAGTTCTTCACGTTGTGAAGGTGATAATTTGTTGCTCTTCATTGGGTTTAATGTTTGAGTTAAGAAAATGAAACAGATAGACTCTTTCTCTTTTGCAGTTATTTTAATGGCTCTATTTTTTTAAATGTTCCTGTTCCCTCTTCACTAAGTGATTGCCAATTTTCCAATAATTCATCTTTATGATTACTTGCCCATTCGACTACTAATGCCAGCGCATTTATTTATTCTTAAATAAAAAACTGACTCTTCCAAATTTAAGATTTTTTGTCAACGTATATTTCAATGCTTTTCTGCTCCACTTTCTTTATCCTAATCATCCAATCCCTTCCCATCGAGAATTTTCTGCAAATATTTTTCAACTCTTGCTTCCTTTGTTTTGGATTGTTTAGGTTGGGAGAAATAAAACAGGTAGGCCCTTTGCCGCCCCGGTGTCAGTGCGTTAAATGCTTTTTTCAGAGCGGCACTCTTATTTAATTTGTTTTGAAATTCTTCAGGAATTTTTAATTCTTTAGTTTCTTTTAATTTCACTTTTAAGCCGGCTCTTTCTACTTCGATTGCTTCATAAATGTAGGTTTTCAGAATTTTTTCCATCTTAATTATTTCCCCGATATTGGTGAACCGTACTTGCCTTGCGGCCTGCACATTTTTTGTTTGTTGAATTAAAACACCATGGGCATCGTTCAACAAGACGCCTTTGAAAAATAAAAGCGCACAATATTCTTTAAATCCATGTATTAAAACAATGTTGCTATTCTCAAAGGTGTAGCAGGGACAGCCCCACTTCAGTTCTTCCGTGAGCCCACAATCAAGAATGATCATTCTCAACTTTTCATATTCTTTTTGCCATTTTGTGGCTTTATCAAAAAACCAATCAACCTTGTGATTCATTTGTATAGTCATTTAGCTTTGTCAAAAATCAAACGTTTTGTGAAGTTTAGTGAAGAAAGTTAAATTATTTTCTGCTGTTGATACAAAGAACGGCTAATTAATGTTTTAAAATCTTAACAGAAAATGAGAGGGCGACACATTCACCTTGTTACCTTATTTTCTTTTAAAGAAAAAGCCTGCATAAGCCCATTCTTTACAATAAAATAAATTTAGGAATAAGTATAATTCCATTGTCCGGGTGATCTTCTGATCCGGAATACTGTATATCTCATACAGGCGGCGCTAATTGCTAAATCATTAATAGCTTACTTTTATCCTCAAAATTTTTTTAAGTTATATAATGAAATTATTTCCCGAAACCGCACAACAACAATTAGAATTCGATAAAATAAAATCATTGCTCATTGCACATTGCCGTTCGGAATATGCACGAAACAAGGCAAAGGATCTACGCATTCATACTCATAAAAAATTTATAGAGCCGCAGCTTCTGCAAACACATGAATACAAATTACTTTTTGAAAACCATTTGTATTTCCCGGATGATGCAGTTTTAAATCTTTCTAACGAACTGAAATTATTAGGCATTGAAGGTTCTGTACTTTCAGGCGAACAATTTTTGCAAATAAAAAAACTGGCTAATGCCATACAGCAGATATTCCGGTGGTTTACTCCCGACAGGAAGATTGCCTATCCTTCTCTTTTATTGATCATTGAACCAACTTATTTTGAGAAAACCATTTCTCTCTTAATAGATGAGATCCTTGATGAATACGGTATTGTAAAAGACAGCGCCTCTGAAAAACTGGCTGACATAAGAATGGCCTTGTATAGAAAAAGGGCGGAGCTTAAACGGGTATTTGCGCGGATCGTAAGTAAACTAAGAAAGGAAGGTTACCTCACGGATATTGAAGAAAGCTTTATGAACGGCAGAAAAGTGCTGGCCGTTTTTGCCGAACAAAAAAGAATGGTGAAAGGAATTTTGCATGGCGAGAGCGATAGCCGAAGAACTTCCTTTATCGAACCGGAAGAAACTACTCATTTGAATAATGATATTCTTTCTTTGGAAAATGAAGAGCGCAAAGAGATATATATAATATTGCAGCGACTTACTTCAAAGATGAGGGCTTATCATCCTCTTCTTAATACCTATCATCAAATAATAGGCGAATACGATTTCGTAAGAGCCAAGGCCAGGATGGCTCTTGAGTATCATGGCCATCTTCCTGCTTTGCACGATCTGCCAACCATAAAGCTTGTAAACGCTTTACATCCTCTTCTTTTTATTTATAATGAAAAACTAAAGAAACCTACTATCCCGGTAAACCTTTCTTTAGATGATAAGAATAGAATACTGGTGATCAGCGGGCCGAATGCAGGCGGCAAAACAGTTACTTTAAAAACGGTGGGCCTTTTGCAAATGATGCTCCAGGCAGGGCTATTGGTTTCGTGTAACCATGACAGTGAGTTTGGTATCTTTAAGCAACTGATGATCCATATCGGTGATACGCAAAGCCTCGAATTTGAACTAAGCACTTACTCATCCCATCTTATCAACATGAAATATTTTATGGAAAATGCGAATGGGAAAACATTGTTTTTTATTGATGAATTAGGCAGCGGCAGCGATCCTAACCTTGGCGGTGCATTCGCCGAAGTGATCATGGAAGAGCTGGCTAAAAAACATTCTTTAGGATTGGTAACTACGCATTACCTGAACCTGAAAGTAATGGCCGATAAGGTAAGCGGCATTATCAATGGAGCGATGGCTTTTGATGAAAAAAAATTACAACCTTTATATCAGCTCATCATCGGAAAGCCCGGCAGCTCTTATACTTTCTCTATTGCAGAGCGTATAGGATTACCACAGCACCTTATCGGTAAAGCCAGGAAATTAGTGGATGAAAACCATTTTTCTCTTGATAAATTACTAAACAGTACTGAGCAGGACCAGCAACAGATACAGGCAGAGAAAAAGAAGCTGGATAAGCTCATTAAAGAAAATGAAAAGCTGCAAAAAGAAATGCAGCAATTGATCCATAAAGAAAAGCATAAGCAGCAAATAGAATTATTAAAAGAGCAAAACCAGATCAATGAAGCGAAGCTCACTTACCTGAAAGAAATGGACCGCAAGCTCAAATCACTTTTGATAGAATGGAGAAAAACCGATGATAAAAGTAAAGTGATAAAGATGATGCAGGCGCTGCTTTTTAAACAACCGGAAAAACAGATCCTTAAAAAGAAACAGCAAAAAATTGACAGCAAATACATTGAAACCGATGAGCCTGTGAAGCAGGGCGACAAAGTAATAATGACGGCCAACCGGCAGATAGGCATCGTTACCGGCATCCGCGGAAAGAAGGCCATAGTTCAGGTTGGCGCAGTTCCTATTACTGTAAGTATTGGCGATTTGGTAGTTGTAAAAGATAGGGTAGAAGAAGAGTAAGAATAGTATCTGACCGAAAAGCTTGTTTGCTTTTATTTATTATTGACAGAAAGCAAAAGGTGAAATATTCTTACAAGGATATTCCTTTTTTAAGAGTAAAAAATTACCTTAGGAGCTCTAATTGAAATCCCACCATATAAAAACGAAATGCCTTGCAAAGAGGTTGCAAGGGAAGATTATTTTGATTGGGTTATGAAAACTAAAAATGAGAAGTAGATTCAATTGGCATTGATGGAAAGAAATAAAAAAGCCCCGAATTTTAAGACGAGGCGGCTTAAATGTTTTCACAACGGAATAATCCTTATTGTGATTTGCTTTCAAGGATGTGAAGATAGATTTTAATTTTAAAATAAACTATATGTGCAAAAAAATTTTAGGACTTGATTTAGGAACGAATAGTATAGGTTGGGCGTTAATAGAACAAGACTTTGAAAATAAACAAGGAAAGATTCTTGGAATGGGAAGCCGTATTATTCCGATGAGCCAGGATATTTTAGGTGAATTTGATAAAGGCAATTCTGTTTCGCAAACAGCAGAAAGAACAGGATACAGAAGTATTCGCAGATTAAGAGAACGTCATTTGTTGCGGCGTGAGCGGTTGCATCGTATCTTGAATGTTTTAGGTTTTTTGCCTGAACATTATGCGGCAGAAATTGATTTTGAAAATCGTTTGGGAAAATTTGTGGAGGGAAAAGAACCTAAGTTCGTGTATAATAACAAACAGTTCATCTTTAAAAAATCTTTTGAAGAGATGTTGGCTGATTTTAAAGAGCATCAGCCGCAACTTTTGAAAAATGAAAAAGAGGAAGATAAATTAGTCCCTTACGATTGGGCAATTTATTATTTACGTAAAAAAGCATTATCACAAAAAATAGAAAAAGAAGAATTGGCTTGGCTGATTTTAAACTTCAATCAGAAGCGTGGTTATTATCAACTGCGAGGCGAAGAGGAAGAAGAAAATCCGAATAAACTGGTAGAATTTCATTCGTTGAAAATAGCGGAAGTAACGGCAGATGAAAAGCCTAACAATAAAGGTGAAATATGGTATTCTTTGACGTTGGAAAATGGCTGGATATATCGCCGTTCAAGCAAAATGCCTTTGTTTGACTGGAAAGATAAAGTGCGTGATTTTATTGTTACTACCGACTTGAATGATGACGGTTCGATAAAAAAAGATAAAGAAGGTGTTGAAAAAAGAAGTTTCCGTGCGCCGGGTGAAGATGACTGGACTTTACTAAAGAAAAAGACAGAACAGGAAATTGATAATTCGCACAAGACTGTCGGGACGTATATCTACGATACTTTACTTCGAAATCCGAAACAAAAAATAAAAGGAAAATTAGTCCGCACTATCGAACGTAAATTTTATAAAGAGGAATTAAAGCAAATCCTGCAAACACAAAAACAATTTCACGCTGAATTACAAAGCGAAGATTTATATAATGATTGTGTTCGGGAATTGTATCGCAACAATGAAGCGCATCAACTAGTATTGGGCAAAAAAGATTTTACGCATCTTTTCATTGACGATATTATTTTTTACCAACGTCGGTTGAAAAGTAAAAAATCATCTATTAGTAACTGTAGTTTGGAATACAGAAAGTTTAAAGATGCTGACGGGAACGAAAAGACCGAGTACCTGAAAGCCATTTCCAAATCGCACCCTTTGTATCAAGAGTTTCGCGTGTGGCAGTGGTTGTATAACTTGAAATTTTATGAGAAAACTGATGATAAAGATGTAACAGGCCAATTTATTCAATCTGTTGAAGATGTTGAAAGATTATATGAATTTTTAATGTCCCAAAAAGAAGTTGACCATAAAGATATTCTTAAACATTTGCTCAGTCCACAAGGATTAAAAGGAAAAGCGCTCAATGCAGAAATAAATAAGTATCGCTGGAATTATGTGTATGATGCTGAAAAAAACGAGTCAAAAAAATATCCTTGTAATGAAACGGGCTATGAAATAAAACGCCGCTTAGAAAAGGTTGAAAATATTGCAGATGGTTTTTTAACGGAAGAAACGGAAACGCAGTTGTGGCACATTATCTATTCTGTTACGGATAAAACCGATTATGAAAAAGCATTGAAACCATTTGCAGCTAAACATCATCTGAACGAAGTTTCTTTTATTGAGAACTTTAAAAAGTTTCCGCCGTTTAAAAATGAGTATGGTTCATTTTCCGAAAAGGCAATTAAAAAACTGTTACCGTTAATGAGAATAGGAAAATATTGGAATTGGGATGCCGTTGATAACACAACTAAAAACCGAATTGATAAAATTATCAACGGAGAATACGATGCGACTATCAGAGATAGAGTGAGAGATAAAGCCATTCATTTGACAGAGCATCAGAGTTTTCAAGGCTTGCAACTTTGGTTAGCAAGCTATGTTGTGTATGGTCGTCATTCCGAAGCCAATATTGCAAGCAAGTGGAACTCTATTGATGATTTAGAAAAGTATTTAGAAGCATTTAAACAACATTCTTTGCGAAATCCGATTGTAGAGCAGGTTGTAACCGAAACGCTTCGCGTGGTAAGAGATATATGGCAACAGTATGGAAAAGGTGCAAAAGATTTCTTTGATGAAATTCATATAGAATTGGGCAGAGAAATGAAGCATACTGCCGATGAGCGGAAAAGACTTACCAATCAAGTTTCTGACAATGAAAATACCAATCTTCGCATTAAGGCATTGCTTGCTGAAATGAAAAATGATAATGCGGTAGAAAACGTTATTCCATACTCGCCTATGCAACAGGAAGCGTTGAAAATATACGAAGACGGCGTGTTGAATTCTGATATTGAAATTCCTGCCGACATTGAAAAAATCAGTAAAACGGCGCAGCCGACAACAACAGAATTGCAGCGTTACAAACTTTGGTTAGAGCAAAAATACCGCTCGCCATACACAGGCAATGTTATTCCGTTGAACAGATTGTTTACCGCCGATTATGAAATAGAACATATCATTCCGCAAAGCCGCTTTTTTGATGACAGCTTCAGTAATAAAGTGATTTGCGAATCGGCTGTGAATAAATTAAAAGATAATCAGGTGGGGTTGGAATTTATAAAAAATCATCACGGCGAAATTGTGGAAACAGGAAATGGGAATAAAGTAAAAATATTTTCCGAAGAAGAATATACAGAATTTGTAAAACAGCATTATGCAAAGAATCGCCCTAAACGCAACAAATTATTGTTGGAAGATATTCCTGAAAGAATGATTGAACGGCAAATGAATGATACGCGATATATCAGCAAATTTATTTCTTCTGTTTTGTCCAACATTCTTCGTGTAGATAAGGATGACGATGGCATAAATTCCAAAAATATCATCCTGTGCAATGGAAAAATTACAACTGCATTGAAACAGGATTGGGGATTGAATGATATTTGGAACGACTTGATTTTGCCGCGTTTTGAAAGAATGAATCAACTGACGAACAGCAACGCTTTTACTTCGTACAACGAAAAATATCAAAAATATCTGCCAACTGTCCCGCTTGAATTATCAAAAGGATTTCAGAAGAAAAGAATTGACCACAGGCATCACCCAATGGATGCTTTGGTAATTGCCTGCGCTACGCGTGACCACGTGAATTTGCTGAACAATCAGTATGCAAAATCAGAAGTAACGAGATATGACCTGCAAAGAAAATTGAGAAAATTTGAACGAGTTGCTTACTTCAGCAAAAAAGCAAATCAACAAGTGGAAAGAGGTGTACCGAAAGAATTTTACAAGCCTTGGGAAAACTTTACTGTTGATGCGAAAAATGAACTGGAAAAAATAATTGTCAGCTTCAAACAGAATTTACGTGTCATCAATAAGACGACTAACAAATATGAAAAGTGGATTGATAAAAATGACATTAAAGTAAAAGAGCTTGTGCAGCAAACGAAAGGCGACAGTTGGGCAATTAGAAAATCAATGCACAAAGACACCGTTGCAGGTAAAATTAAATTAGACAGAGTAAAAGTTCCTAAAGGCAAAATCTTAACCGCAACAAGAAGAAGCATTGATATTTCTTTTGACTTAAAAACAATAGAATCTATTACCGATACGGGCATACAGAAGATTTTGAAAAATTATCTTTTGAGTAGAAATAATAATCCTGAATTAGCATTTTCGCCAGAAGGCATAGAAGAAATGAACAAGAATATTGAACAATACAACGATGGAAAGAAACACCAGCCTATTTATAAAGCAAGAATATTTGAACTTGGCAGCAAATTTCCTTTAGGGCAAAGTGGAAATAAAAAAGATAAGTTTGTAGAAGCAGCAAAAGGCACAAATTTATTCTTTGCGGTTTATCAGGATAAAGACGGAAAACGAAGTTATGATACTGTTCCGCTTAATGTAGTTATTGAACGGCAAAAGCAAGGATTGACTTCTGTTCCCGAAACAAATGAGAAAGGCGATGTATTATTGTTTCATCTATCGCCAAATGATTTAATGTATATTCCAACGGAAGATGAAAAGGAAAATAGAATTGATTTTAATAATTTGAATAAAGAGCAAATGAAAAACCTGTACAAAATAGTTAGTTTTACAGGAAATCGCTTGTACGCTATTCCTTTAAATGTAGCATCAGTAATAGTGAATAAAGTGGAATATACACAACTGAATAAAATTGAGTTTATAAAAGAGAAAGAAGCCTGTATCAAACTCAAAGTAAATAGGATAGGAAATATTTATACATTTACTTCTAATGAAGTCAAAAAGGCTTTTGATGAATTTAGAAAGGCATAATAATAATTCAAAATATGCACTTGATACTAACATATTGGTATATGCTCTCGACATTGTAGACTGCATGTTTCCAGAAATTGCCATAGCTTTAATTACGCCTGAAGCATATATTTCTAATCATGTCTTTCAAGAATTTTTATTTCAGTTGCATAAAGCAAGAAGAATAGAAAAAAGGAAAACGTTTAAATTAGCATTAAAGATGTTGAATATTATGAAATTGAGCAGTGTGAATAAAGATACATACAGATACGCCTATCATCTGATGACAAAATATGGTTTTCAGCTCTCCGATTCAATTATAGTGTCAGATGCCATACTCAACAATTGTAATATTTTATATTCTAGAGATATGCAACACAATCAAAAAGTTGACAATAAGATAATAATCATTAATCCTTTTTTGCTGCAATGATCAAACGCACCCTCTACTTCGGCAATCCCGCCTATCTCAAAACCAAAAACGAGCAGCTCATTATTTCACTAAAAGACAGCGAAGAAGAAAAGCAAATTCCTATCGAAGATATTGGGGTACTGATTTTGGACCATTCGCAGATAACCATTACACAGCCCACGCTTTCAAGATTGTTGCACAATAATACTGCTGTTATCACTTGTGATGAAACGCATCATCCGATTGGGTTATTTTTAAATCTTGACGGGCATACTTTGCAAAGCCAGCGTTTTAAGGCGCAAACAGAAGCATCTGTTCCTTTGAAAAAACAATTATGGCAGCAAACCGTGGAGGCAAAGATTCTGAACCAAGCAAAATTATTAACGCAGGAAAGACAGGAAAATAAGATGTTGCTCAACCTTGCAAAAAATGTAAAGAGCGGTGATGCTGACAATTGCGAAGCGCAGGCGGCTAATTATTATTGGAAAAGAATTTTTCCTGAGTTCCTCAACTTTACACGCTTTCGCGAAGGTGATCCGCCGAACAATATATTGAACTACGGCTATGCTATTTTACGCGCAGTTGTAGCACGAAACCTTGTAGGCTCAGGGCTTTTGCCTACGTTTGGGATTTTCCATCGCAACCAATACAATGCTTATTGCCTCGCGGATGATATTATGGAGCCTTATCGTCCTTATGTGGACAAAGTGGTGTGCGATATCGTGAGGATGAACGGAAAATTTCTGGACATGACTGCCAAGATGAAGGAACAGTTGCTCGGTATTCCTGCAATGGACGTGATGCTGAACAATGAAAAGAGTCCGCTAATGAATGCTGTTCAACGTACTACTGCAAGCCTTGCCAAATGCTTTGAGGGAAAAGCAAGAAAAATTTTATATCCTGAAATGTAATAATTTGCGTTAATTATTTCAATCTCGCACAATGGAAAAAATAAAATCTGAAGGCAAATGTTATTATTGTAACAAATTCTTTTCAAAATTCGCTATAAGCAGGCATTTAAACGCACATCTTGCAAATCCTGAAACTCCAAAAAAGAAAGGAAAATCTTATCATCTAAGAATAGAATTAAATCCTCGTTGGGGTTCGGCTCTCTATTTTCTGAACGTATTGGCAGATGGCAAAATCACTTTTGGCGACCTGGACATTTTTCTCCGGGAAATATGGTTGGAGTGCTGCGGGCATTTAAGTGCCTTTCGTAATCCCCAATCAGAGCGGAAGGGTGACTGGAATATTATGGATGCTTACGATCTTTTAGATGCCGGTAAGGTAAAGGAATATGAACAGATTATGGAAAACGCTACGGGCGAAATACCCAAAAGCCGTAAGCTGCAGAATGTTCTGCATAAAGATTTAAAAATAAATTATGAATATGATTTCGGAAGCAGTACCGAACTGCAACTAAAAGTATTGAGCGAATACGAATTTGGAGCAAACGGAATTGAATTATTGTCGCGCAATGAGCCTCTTAAGATTATGTGTGATGTATGCGGCAAGAAACCTGCAACCATAATATGTAGCGTATGCATAGATGAAGATGAAGGACATTTCTGCAACGATTGCGCAAAAAAACATAAAAAAACCTGTAATGATTTTGCAGACTATGCAGCAATGCCTGTTGTGAACTCGCCAAGGATGGGTGTTTGCGCTTATGAAGGTGGTATAATTGATACGCGACGCGACGGGCCTTATAAAATGCCCGCATAAAGTCTTTATACGTTATTTGTTTTGCATACGTTTCTTTTGTTAGAGGTTTTTTTTGTGTTTTTTGCTGTTCACTTTTTTATTATGTAAATATGTATGAACGCTTAAATGCCTATCGCATTATGTGGATATTCGTAATGTTTGATTTGCCAACAGAGACAAAGAAAGACCGGAAAGTGTATGCGAAATTTCGTAAAGATATTTTGTCAGATGGATTTCAGATGTTTCAGTTCAGTATGTACATACGTCATTGCAGCAGCAAGGAAAATGCAGATGTGCATATTCAGAGAGTGAAAAAATTTTTACCTGTCAAAGGCCATGTAGGCATACTCAACATTACCGATAAACAATTCGGGCAGATGGGAATTTTTAAAGGAAAAGAAGAAATAGAAAAACCGGCTACCATTCAACAATTGGAATTGTTTTAAAACAACAGATGCTGTGTATGGACATTTAGTTTTCTTCCTGTACAGCCATGATATACATGTTAAAGGCTTTGTTTGGAAAAGATATATACGAATGAAAAGAGCGGAATTTATAAAAAGCAGGCGATAGGAAATTGAGATGATACAAATAAAAAAAACGGGAAATTTTCCCGTTTTTTTATTCTGTTGACAACCTGAAACCCTTGTTGGTAGTTGATTTTGAACACTTATGTTGTCAAAGACCTAAGTTAATTCAAATGTTGAAAGCAAATCACAACAAATCATTCCTTCATCAGCGAATGAGTAGTGTTGTCAAAGACCTAAGTTAATTCAAATGTTGAAAGCAAATCACAACAAGGAGTGAATAATTAATCACTTGTTGGCTGTTGTCAAAGACCTAAGTTAATTCAAATGTTGAAAGCAAATCACAACAAGCAGATGGATGTTGCAAGTTTTATGAAGTTGTCAAAGACCTAAGTTAATTCAAATGTTGAAAGCAAATCACAACGTATTTCACTTCAAAAAATACCAGGTCAGAGTTGTCAAAGACCTAAGTTAATTCAAATGTTGAAAGCAAATCACAACCTATTAAGGCTGCATTTGCTTCGGCTTCTGTTGTCAAAGACCTAAGTTAATTCAAATGTTGAAAGCAAATCACAACGGTTTTGAATTTTGCGCCCTCTTTAATGTGTTGTCAAAGACCTAAGTTAATTCAAATGTTGAAAGCAAATCACAACGTATTCTACAAAATGCCAAGAACATCACACGTTGTCAAAGACCTAAGTTAATTCAAATGTTGAAAGCAAATCACAACAACTATTTACAGGCATTAAATATTTTGGCTGTTGTCAAAGACCTAAGTTAATTCAAATGTTGAAAGCAAATCACAACCATAAAGGATTTTCTTCTTTAAATTTCTTTGTTGTCAAAGACCTAAGTTAATTCAAATGTTGAAAGCAAATCACAACATTAGTTCCATCGGTTTCCAATGCTGATATGTTGTCAAAGACCTAAGTTAATTCAAATGTTGAAAGCAAATCACAACTGAAAGTTTAACAGTAAAATAAGTCCCTTTGTTGTCAAAGACCTAAGTTAATTCAAATGTTGAAAGCAAATCACAACCCTATATCTGAAGTATAATATCTTGGTATAGTTGTCAAAGACCTAAGTTAATTCAAATGTTGAAAGCAAATCACAACTAAATCTTTTTGTTTGTGGTGTCTATAAATGTTGTCAAAGACCTAAGTTAATTCAAATGTTGAAAGCAAATCACAACTGTATGTGGCGGAATAAGACGGGAAAGACGGTTGTCAAAGACCTAAGTTAATTCAAATGTTGAAAGCAAATCACAACAAGTACCAGCAGGTACACCTCGACCACTTTGTTGTCAAAGACCTAAGTTAATTCAAATGTTGAAAGCAAATCACAACATATTCTGTTTCACTTAAAAAACTATCTCTGTTGTCAAAGACCTAAGTTAATTCAAATGTTGAAAGCAAATCACAACCGACAGCAAAGTAGATACGCCGCTGAGCAGTTGTCAAAGACCTAAGTTAATTCAAATGTTGAAAGCAAATCACAACTCTTCTACGCTTATTTTAAATACATCGCCGGTTGTCAAAGACCTAAGTTAATTCAAATGTTGAAAGCAAATCACAACTGCCGAAAGCGTTTATTTTACTTTTTGTTGGTTGTCAAAGACCTAAGTTAATTCAAATGTTGAAAGCAAATCACAACCCAAAGAAGATCGAAGCCAGCTGTAATGATGTTGTCAAAGACCTAAGTTAATTCAAATGTTGAAAGCAAATCACAACGCGTTCGGACCGGTTTAGGCCAGTATTTGAGTTGTCAAAGACCTAAGTTAATTCAAATGTTGAAAGCAAATCACAACTAAAGAAGGTAATTACATCCATGTTGAAGAGTTGTCAAAGACCTAAGTTAATTCAAATGTTGAAAGCAAATCACAACAGTTTGAGCATCAGTTTTCCAAATGGCGGCGTTGTCAAAGACCTAAGTTAATTCAAATGTTGAAAGCAAATCACAACGTAATGTCGTTGGTTTATTGCAAGTTCAGAGTTGTCAAAGACCTAAGTTAATTCAAATGTTGAAAGCAAATCACAACGTAGAAACATTGAGTACTTTTTGAAAGAATGTTGTCAAAGACCTAAGTTAATTCAAATGTTGAAAGCAAATCACAACATAAATGAAAAACTATGTTAATAAGATTAGTTGTCAAAGACCTAAGTTAATTCAAATGTTGAAAGCAAATCACAACGACTGCGGATTTGATTCGGCGACGGGCATGGTTGTCAAAGACCTAAGTTAATTCAAATGTTGAAAGCAAATCACAACGCAGCTTGAGCAGGTCGGGCAGCGCGATGTGTTGTCAAAGACCTAAGTTAATTCAAATGTTGAAAGCAAATCACAACCAGATTTTGTATGACCAATTATTTTACCAGTTGTCAAAGACCTAAGTTAATTCAAATGTTGAAAGCAAATCACAACGGTAAAGATTTTGGAGATGTGGAATCAGGTGTTGTCAAAGACCTAAGTTAATTCAAATGTTGAAAGCAAATCACAACGGCCGAATCGAAGCTGCCACACCGCATTGAGTTGTCAAAGACCTAAGTTAATTCAAATGTTGAAAGCAAATCACAACTTTTAAGGATTGCTTTTCCATGAAAGCTTTGTTGTCAAAGACCTAAGTTAATTCAAATGTTGAAAGCAAATCACAACTATTTGATACAGAACAATCCAAAGCTTTATGTTGTCAAAGACCTAAGTTAATTCAAATGTTGAAAGCAAATCACAACTGTAGGTCCGGATGATAGTAAAAAAATGTTGTTGTCAAAGACCTAAGTTAATTCAAATGTTGAAAGCAAATCACAACTCGGACTGCAATTGTGCTACGGCTTGCTGGGTTGTCAAAGACCTAAGTTAATTCAAATGTTGAAAGCAAATCACAACGGCCAGGCCGCGGCCTTCGAAATGGGCCGGGTTGTCAAAGACCTAAGTTAATTCAAATGTTGAAAGCAAATCACAACCCTCGCGTGGAAGGCGCGGCAGGTCGGACAGTTGTCAAAGACCTAAGTTAATTCAAATGTTGAAAGCAAATCACAACGGTGCTGGAAGACATGGCCAATATTGCAGCGTTGTCAAAGACCTAAGTTAATTCAAATGTTGAAAGCAAATCACAACTGCCGATGGTGAGTTTTAAATATCTGGATAGTTGTCAAAGACCTAAGTTAATTCAAATGTTGAAAGCAAATCACAACGGATTGAGAAAGATGATTCCTTTCAGGTCGGTTGTCAAAGACCTAAGTTAATTCAAATGTTGAAAGCAAATCACAACACTTAACGGCAAGTAAAGCTAATTGGTCTTGTTGTCAAAGACCTAAGTTAATTCAAATGTTGAAAGCAAATCACAACATTACTTACCTTTACATTAGTTCTTTATTGTTGTCAAAGACCTAAGTTAATTCAAATGTTGAAAGCAAATCACAACTATATAGCCGACGGCACTATACCTTCTGATGTTGTCAAAGACCTAAGTTAATTCAAATGTTGAAAGCAAATCACAACATTACTTACCTTTACATTAGTTCTTTATTGTTGTCAAAGACCTAAGTTAATTCAAATGTTGAAAGCAAATCACAACGAAGCCGCCGTAGCTGCTCTGGAAGACAGAGTTGTCAAAGACCTAAGTTAATTCAAATGTTGAAAGCAAATCACAACGGGATCACTTTTATAAATCTCAATGTTCTTGTTGTCAAAGACCTAAGTTAATTCAAATGTTGAAAGCAAATCACAACGCAAGATCCTGTAATAGATTTTGAAACCGGGTTGTCAAAGACCTAAGTTAATTCAAATGTTGAAAGCAAATCACAACACTTATTTTCCCGCGATAGGAATTTTCATGTTGTCAAAGACCTAAGTTAATTCAAATGTTGAAAGCAAATCACAACCAGCAGAGCTTATACGTTCATCCGGGAGTTGTCAAAGACCTAAGTTAATTCAAATGTTGAAAGCAAATCACAACTGATGCTACGAACAGGCCTACGCTATTTACGTTGTCAAAGACCTAAGTTAATTCAAATGTTGAAAGCAAATCACAACTTAAACTAAAATTAAAACGAACCGGGCACCGTTGTCAAAGACCTAAGTTAATTCAAATGTTGAAAGCAAATCACAACTAATTTTCTTTAAGGAAAGCAACCTGTTCTGTTGTCAAAGACCTAAGTTAATTCAAATGTTGAAAGCAAATCACAACAAGTTGGACGAAGAAATAGACGAAAACCCGTTGTCAAAGACCTAAGTTAATTCAAATGTTGAAAGCAAATCACAACACCCGCGCGCGTAGCCGCGATAAAAAGACCGTTGTCAAAGACCTAAGTTAATTCAAATGTTGAAAGCAAATCACAACTTGCGGGCAGGGAAACCCCACCAGCTTTGAGTTGTCAAAGACCTAAGTTAATTCAAATGTTGAAAGCAAATCACAACTGGTCAGCATAGCAGTATTAATAGAAGAAGTTGTCAAAGACCTAAGTTAATTCAAATGTTGAAAGCAAATCACAACTAGATACAACACACATGAATGCAAAGAGTCGTTGTCAAAGACCTAAGTTAATTCAAATGTTGAAAGCAAATCACAACTAAATCACCTAATCTTATTGGGTAGGGGGTGTTGTCAAAGACCTAAGTTAATTCAAATGTTGAAAGCAAATCACAACGGATTACGTCCTTTAGATTATTTAAAACAAGTTGTCAAAGACCTAAGTTAATTCAAATGTTGAAAGCAAATCACAACGCTCTGCCGAGATGTTTATGCCTCATGACGGTTGTCAAAGACCTAAGTTAATTCAAATGTTGAAAGCAAATCACAACGCAATTGACGAAGCAAATCAAGCTGGGTCTGTTGTCAAAGACCTAAGTTAATTCAAATGTTGAAAGCAAATCACAACAATAATCTTCGCCATAATCTTCATCGTTCCGTTGTCAAAGACCTAAGTTAATTCAAATGTTGAAAGCAAATCACAACCTGGTTGCCATTGAGGAAAATATTTTCTTGTTGTCAAAGACCTAAGTTAATTCAAATGTTGAAAGCAAATCACAACGATTACAGATTTGACTCCATAAAGGAAATAGTTGTCAAAGACCTAAGTTAATTCAAATGTTGAAAGCAAATCACAACGGCATTAAACTATTTCAATTAGAACTTACAGTTGTCAAAGACCTAAGTTAATTCAAATGTTGAAAGCAAATCACAACTTATTGGTATTGGCATTTTTAATGCCCATCGTTGTCAAAGACCTAAGTTAATTCAAATGTTGAAAGCAAATCACAACGACATGCCGCCAAGCTAACCCGGGGGCGGCGTTGTCAAAGACCTAAGTTAATTCAAATGTTGAAAGCAAATCACAACAGGATGCCAGCTTGTTCGCCGTCATCTGCGGTTGTCAAAGACCTAAGTTAATTCAAATGTTGAAAGCAAATCACAACGGATCAGGTACAGGATCTTTATCTGCTACAGTTGTCAAAGACCTAAGTTAATTCAAATGTTGAAAGCAAATCACAACGCCTTTCAATATCACCACGCCACTTTGTATGTTGTCAAAGACCTAAGTTAATTCAAATGTTGAAAGCAAATCACAACCAACGTATGTGCGTCGAGTTGGGCGATATGGTTGTCAAATTCTTGTCCATTCCCTTAAAGGGCACTATGATTAAGATTGAAATGCTACACTAATAATAGCCTTGTTGATGAATCAAATCAAAGAATACCAAGCGGCATCTGTCTTTTTTGAAATTTACTCTTTTTTCTTAAACTTATCAGGAATGATAAATTCATAGCCTTTTGGAGGCCATGGCCCGAGGCTTTGTCCTGTAGGCCTCAGGCTTGTAGGACGGATCGGTTCATAACCTTTCGCATTATATTGTATATTCAAAAATGGCGTTTTTTTGATCTTTCCTTCATGGAGAGACCTTATGCCCATATCAATCATGCCACTCGTCAATAAATTCCGTTCTATAGGTGCAGTGGGTTTGCCGGTTACAATAAATTTTTGGATGTTAAGGGTCAGGTAACTAAAGTGAGAATAACTCATACTATCATCCAGTACGAACTCAGTGGCCACCATTTTTCCATTGGCAAAAGCGGCATAAGCCCATCCCTGGTTCACATATTCATCCAACATTAAAATAGCTCCTTTCGTGCCATCGTTATAGCGTACCACTACTGCTGAAGGATTTTTAACCAGATCCCGCATTGATCCCGAAGCCTTTGCTTTTATTTTATCACAGGCTGCGTTTACCAGCTTTAAAGATATTTTTCCGGAATCAATGGCATCCCATACATCTTTTCCTTTAAGGCCTTCCACACTGGCAATACCGGTTTCTCCGCCAGCTCTCCGCTCAACCATACACTGGAGAATTTCAGTAACATGAAAGCCGTAGGCATCCAGAGATGCATAGCCAATACCCACCGCTTCTGTGATCTTGCTTCCAAGAGGATGCTCCAGTGCAGGGTCGCGCCAGCAATAAGGCAGCGATGACCCGGCCATCATAGGAACGTTCAATTCTTTAGCCCTGTCATAAATCCATTTACTATCAAGCCAACTGTAAGAAAGCGCTTTATCAGAATAAACAGGCACGGATCTATTGGAAGCGTCGAAAACCCTGAATATCTGCTCTAAATAATTCATCCTGGGGTATAACTTTTCACCCAGGCGATTGTACTTATAATCACCATGCTCACCAATAAAAACAACCGCATCTACAGCTAATTGATCACCACCGAGGCATAAGGCTTCGGCAATAGACGGATAGATTACCGCTCCATTCATTTTACCAATTCTGACCCCTGTATCGTTAGCTCCTATCTGGTCTATCCACATAGACACAATCTTTACCTGGGGTTTTACCATGCCATCATCTGTAGGGATACCTGCGAAGAGTTTGGTGCCGATTACGTCAGCGTGCGAACTGTTTCGATAAGTGTTACAAATAAAAGCAACTGTTTTTAGCTTATCGTTTTCCGAAGAGCCGGGCGCTGACGATAGAAAGGGCGCTGCATTGTTGTTTTTTGCTGACCCGAAACCGGGAATCAGGCTCAGCCCTGCTAAAGCAAATACCGATTTTTTTATAAAATCTCTTCTGTGATTGTTTTCTTTTGACATTATTATTTTTTTTAAGTGTTGTTATTTGCCACGGATTACACAAATTTTCACGGGTAATCCGTGCGCTTCGTGAAGCGAAGTGTCTGTGAAACCCGCCTGTCCGGCAGGTAGGTCTGTGGCTAAAAATATTTGGTGGTAGCTTTTACTCATTTTGTTTTAATTAACTCAAACAACTTCCAAAAAGCTGAAAATAATCGGTATTCATCATTAACCTTTTATTTCTTTTCTCTAAACTCTTCAGGAATGATGAACTCATACCCTTTTGGTGGCCATAGCCCAAGATTTTGTACTATAGGCCGAAGGCGGGTAGGCCGGATGGGCTTGTAATCTTTCGTGTTATACCGTATGTTCAAAAATGGCGTTTTTTTGACCTTTCCTTCATGGAGAGATCTTATGCCCATATCAATTAATCCGCTGGTCAGTAAATTCCGTTCTATGGGTGCAGTTGGTTTGCCTGTTACAATGAACTTTTGAATATTAAGGGTCAGGTAACTAAAATGAGCATAGATCGGGCTGTTTTCGAGAACAAATTGAGTTGCTACTGTTTTTCCATCGGCAAAAGCAGCGTAAGCCCATCCTTCGTTCACATATTCATCCAACATTAAAATAGAACCCCTGGTGCCATCATTATAGCGTATCACTACTGCAGAAGGGTCTTTCACTAAATCCCGCATTGATCCTGAAGATTTTCCTTTTATTTTATCACAAGCGGCATTCACTAATTGTAAAGATATTTTTCCCGAATCAATGGCATCCCATACCTCTTTTCCTTTAAGGCCTTCCACACTGGCAATACCTGTTTCACCACCGGCTCTCCGCTCAACCATACACTGAAGAATTTCAGCTACATGAAAGCCGTAAGCATCCAGAGATGCAAAACCGATACCTACAGCTTCTGTAATTTTGGCTCCGATAGGATGCTCCAGCGCAGGATCGCGCCAGCAATAGGGTAGTGATGAGCCGGCCATCATCGGGACGTTCAATTCTTTAGCCCTGTCATAAATCCATTTGCTGTCCAGCCAACTATAGGATAGCGCTTTATCGGAATAGACGGGTGCAGATTTGTTGGAAGCGTCAAAAACCCTGAAAATTTGTTCCAGATAATTCATCCTGGGATACATTTTTTCTCCCAAACGGTTGTATTTATAATCACCATGTTCGCCAATAAAAACAACCGCATCTACAGCTAACTGATTACCTCCGAGGCATAGGGCTTCGGCAATGGACGGATAGATTACCGTTCCATTCATTTTAGCGATCCTAACTCCTGTATCGTAAGTCCCAACGAGAGTGCCACCGGCATCCGGCACGCTACCTCCTGCATTGTTAGCGCCAACCTGGTCTATCCACATTGATACAATCTTTACCTGGGGCGTTACCATGCCATCATCCGTAGGGATACCCAGAAAAAGTTTGGTGCCAATGACATCAGCGTGTGAGCTGTTTTGATAGGCATTGGCAATGAAAGCGACTGTTTTTAGTTCTTTGCTATCCGGTGATCTTTTTGAATTGTAATTATTCAATATCATTTTCAAATGGGAATATTGGCTTACGCCTGTTATTGAATGTAAACATCGTCATATCTGCCTGTGTAACCCCGGGTGTATTTACCTGTATTATCGTTGGGCAAACAGGGGCATAAGCCGCAATAGGAGCATTCACTCCTTTGGCAACAATTGCATCAAAAAGGCCAGGATCAATACCAAAGGTTAATAATTGCTGAAGGCTGAAAGGAGGGGTTCTCAAAGAAGTGAGCATAATAATACTTCCTTTCCTGGGAGATACAATAGCCGTCTTGCCCATTTTATAATTTACCTGCCCGCCATGCCGTGGACGCTCTTCTTTGAAATTTCCATCATTTACTCCGAGGAGTGTAACCTCAACAGGAAATGCCTTAGCTCCATTTTCATTAATACCTTCAATTGACAGATCAAATGTTTCTCCCACATTATGTCTTTCAGCCTCTAAAACGGCCTGTGGGTCATAGATACAAACAAAATAAGCCAATTCTTTTTGTTGCTCAAGCGCCTCCAATAAACAAATATTATTTCCCGGGCTTCCTCCTCCTATATTATCGCCCATATCAAGGAGTAATACGGGTTTTTTGCTCTCTCTTACCTGTAGCAAAGAAGAGGGGACATCAATCTTTTTGCCAACAAAACTTTCTTTATGTTGAACTATATAGTTTTTCAGCTTTTCACCTGTAGTTAGAGCCAGGTCTCGGTTATTATCGGAAACTACAATTATCGAGGTGCCCATTTCTTCCACATCTGCATAAGGAAATCCTAACTGAATACTTAAAGACACAATACCTTCCTGCTCAGAGAGCGATTGCGCATATTGGTATAGGCTCTTACATGGCTCATCGGCAGTAAGCTGTTGCTCTATGCTGATGGCTACAGGCACCTGAACCAGGACTTGCACCAATTCAATTTCTTTTCGTAATTGCTGTACTAATAAACGTGCTGCATCCTTTCCTCTTTCCCGCTGATCTACATGCGGATTCTGACTATATGACACCAATGCATTGGTAGAGGAAACCATCAAGGGGCTCACATTTGCATGAAGATCCAATGTGCCCACTACCGGTATATCAGGCCCCAACTTATTTCTTAGCAGGCTTAGCCAATGGCCATCCATGTCAGGGAAATTTTCACTGACGCCTGCGCCATGAGGGGCAACCAAAAATGCATCAACCGGCAATACTTTATCCACTTCTTCCATCAAATCTTTCAGTAATGCCTCGTAGGTTTCAGCAGTAATAGTTCCACCGGGGGTTGCTTCAGCATATAAAAGGGGAATGATCTCCATATCTTCCTGCTGAAGAATTTCTATCATTCCGCCTATTTCATGATGAGCATTTTTGTATTCATTTACGATGTCCTGTCCTTTCAGGTATCTTCCTTTTTTAAAATTTTCTATAGTGGTAGGCTGCGGTACAAACGTGTTGGACTCGTGGTATAAGCCTACTAAACCAACTTTCTTTTTCATTAACTTGTTTTTATTATCAGAGAATTAAATTAATCAATTCATCATTACAGGTCTTGCCCCATCCCAACCCTTCCCCGAAGGCTGGCGGGGAAGGACACGCTTTGCAATGCACTCCCAATTATCCTTTACTACTCATACTAATACCGCATCTCCTTCGTCTGCAATTTCTTCCTTAACATCATCTATCCCTGTTGGCTTGTTGGCCCAGTAAGAGGATAGAATAGATGCAGAAAAACCCATGATAGGCCCGCATACTGCAGGCGCCAGGCCTACTGTAGCGATCTTTCCCATCACTTTGGCAATACCGGAAGCAAGCCCGGCATTTTGCATCCCGGTAGCAATGGCTATGGTCCGGCAGTCCCGTTCATTCATTCTAAATAATCTGCCACTCCAATATCCAAAGAAATAACCTAATACACCGTGCAAAAAAACAATGAATAAAAGGAACAGGCCTATATTCAACAAACTCTCTCTGCCGGCTGCAATGATAATGGCTACGATTAAAGCCACGCCCGCCATAGATACTATGGGCATAGCCGCATCCAGCCACTTTGCCCTTCCGCTTAAAAAGCGATTGAACAGAAGCCCGGCTACAATAGGTAATATTACAATTTGGATCATTCCCCACATCATCCCCAATACATCAATCTCTACAAATCCTCCCGCAAATAACTTCATTAATAAGGGCAGTATAAAAGGAGCCAGCAAGGTGGTTACCGATGTGATGGTAATTGCTAAGGCTACATTTGCTTTTGCTAAGTAACAAAACAAACCTGCAGTCACGGAAGTAGGGGCGCACCCTAACAAAATAATCCCCGCTGAGATTTCCGGATCGAAATTACTTACGCTTGCTAAAATAAATCCTAATGCAGGCATGATCGTAAATTGAGCAATAACGCCTATTACAACAGATCCCGGCCTTTTACCAAGCTCAATAAAATCCTTTAATCCCATGGATGATCCCATACCAAACATAATGATCTGGATCAAAGGCGTAATTAAAATGGTTAATTCAACTCCCCTGAATCTGACAAAGAATTGGGGATAATACAAAGCAAGCGTAACAACTGCAAGGATCAATATGGTGAATGAAAGCCCTTTGAAAAGGGCAGAACCTCTGGCCGCATAAGACAGAAAAGCAAAAAAACCTATAAAGAACGGGCCAGCGTGGCTTATGCTACTTGTTACTCCCATTATGATCGTAATAACCAAACAAATAAGGGATAATCCCAGTGATAGTTTGAAAGGTATCTTATTATTGTTCATGCGGAATATTAAAGTTTAGTATTTTCTAATTTGCTTTTAGATGCTTCCTCAGGCGGCCTCCTGTGCCAGTAAGACGCAAGGATAGACCCTGTAATATTCATCAATGGACCGAATACGGCGGCTGCTAAGCCAAGGGTAGCTATTTTCCCCATCTCTTTGGCAATACCGGATGCAAGCCCACCATTTTGCATACCTACCTCAATAGAAATAGTACGGCAATCTTTTTCACTCATCTTGAACATCCTTCCTGCCCAATAACCTAATAGATAGCCCAGTGTGTTATGGATCAATACCAGCAAAATCAATAACATGCCAATATTCAAAAGACTGTCTCTGCCTGCAGCAGTAATAATGGTAATAATAAACGCTATCCCAAACATAGAAACCATGGGCATCGCCGCATGAAGCCATTTCGCTTTACCCCTGAATATTTTATTGAAAAGAAGCCCTGCGCCAATAGGGATGATCACCATTTTAATAATGTCCCACATCATAGCCAGCATGTCTATTTTGACAAATGAACCTGCGAACATTTTCATTAGCAGAGGCGTCATTAACGGGGCGAGTAATGTGGTCACGGAAGTAATGGTAATGGAGAGCGCCAGGTTGGCCTTTGCCAAATAATTCATTACGTTTGATGCAAGCCCGCTGGGTGAACAACCTATTAAAACAATACCTGCTGCTATTTCAGGTGGAAAATTACTGATAGAAGCCAGCGTGAACCCTATGACCGGCATTATCGTGAACTGAGATAAAACTCCTATTATTACAGCCTTTGGTGTTTTCACTACCCCAATAAAATCCTGTACGCTCATGGATGTGCCCATTCCAAACATGATCAATTGAATTAACGGTACGATGAGAGTAGCCAGTTTAAAGCCATCCAATTCTACAAAATGAACAGGATAATATAATGCGGTAGTTACAGCTCCAAAAATAATTAACGAATAAGAGTATCCCTTAAGGGATTTGAAACCACGGAATCCAATTGCTAAAAAAATAAAAAATGCGATCAGGAAAGGCCCCGATGATGCTATACCGGAAAATGCAGCTATTAAAAGCGCCACCAGGAAGCAAGCTACAGCTATTCCTATACTAAACTTATAGATATTCAAATGTTGAATTTTTATGGGTTAATTATTTTGTATTACTCTTAATTTAGGTAACAGGAATCTAAGACAGAAACGCGCGCCCGAACTCACATCCCTTTCTTCAATTCAACGATCATTTCAATTTCCACCGGGATGTTATGAGGCAAAGAACCTAATCCAACTGCTGAACGCGCATGTCTGCCATTCTCCCCAAACACTTCCACCATCAGATCAGAAAAGCCGTTGATCACCTGTGAATGCTGGTCAAACGTAGGAACGGCATTTACCATTCCAAGTACCTTCACAATTCTTTTCACCTTATTTAAATTACCTATCTCGGCTTTTAACGCTTCCAATAATCGAATTCCAGTCAACCTTGCTGCAGCCTGTGCCTGTTCCAGGTTGAACACACTTCCTACTTTTCCAACCATCCATGTTCCGTCATCTTTCAGTGGTCCCTGCCCTGACAAGTAAACTATATTACCTACCCGCACTGCTCCAACAAAATTTGCTGTCGGAGGTCCCGGGGTTCTCAATTTTATTCCAAGTTCTTTTATTCTTGTTTCAGGGTCTTTGGCTGCCTGGGCATTAGAAAATTGAGGATAGGCGAATAAAGCGAGTACAAGAAAAGAAGAGATAAACTTAGTCATGATATTTATTTTTGTGAGTGGTGAATGGTCAATGGTGAATGGTGAATAGCTATTTTCCTTCGGTTACATTCCTTATTAGCCGAAGCCAGTTCAGCCCCATCACCTTATTGATCCTGGACTGCGAATAACCCCGGGCTTTCAAAGCAATATACATTTCAGGATAGTCGCTTGCATCTTTCATTTCTTTTGGCAAAGCAAGGCCTCCATCAAAATCGGACCCCAACGCAACATGATCTTCCCCGACAAGACGGATACCGTAATCAATAGTTTCTGCAAAATCATGTACACTCATCTTGTACTCATCAGGAATCACTTCATGAGAAACGAATGGCAAATCTTTAGCTACCTCCTGGTCTGCTTCTTCTATGGTCGAAAATTTTTTATCCGAAGTTTCTATCAGTTTTAAAGGATTTGGCTTTGATGTTTCCCATTTATAATACTTAGGGTAATTAAAATAACTTCCAAATTGAAGGCCTATTACGCCACCTTTGGCAGCAACTACCTTAGCAGCTTCATCAGAGATATTTCTTTTGATGTCAATAATGCCACGAAAGCCTCCGTGAGTGTATGCTACAGGATGGGCGCTTACGGTAGCCGCCTGTATAATTGCCTGCGATGAAGCATGCGCTACATTAATTACCATACCCAGTTTGTTCATCTCTTCAATCACCCTTAAGCCTTTGTCATTGATGCCATTCCATAGCCGTTCACCGGAACATGCATCAATAAAAGAATTGGTTTGGTTATGAGCCGTTAGCTGCATAGATCGCACACCCAACCGGTAGAGCGCTCTTAGTAAAAATAAATCGCCATCCAGATCGAAGCCTCCTTCAATGTCCAGGAAGGCAGCCATCTTTCCCCGCTTAGTGATCTTCTCAATTTCAGAAGCATTATGTGCGAGTTCTATAACTGCATTATTTTTTTGTATCTGTTCCAAAGCCAATTCTACTACGCGAAATGTGTTCTTCACTTCAAAATGCCCGGGATAATAAGGTTCCGGGGTATATACTGAAAAGAACATAGCGTTGATCTTTCCTTCTTTTATTCTTGGCAGATCTACCATACCATCTGAATATCGCTGCCCTATATCAAGGCCTTCTAAAAGCTGCCGGGACATGACATGTATATGCCCATCCATTACGAAAGCGGGCTGGCGCGGCGTAGGCGGAGAGTTTAAAGAAGCAAGCGAATTTTCTACTGGCAAACTTGTATTTGATACAGGCATTTTCTCGAAAATATTTCCGGCTATAGGTAAGAAAGCCAGGTTTTTAATTAATTCTCTACGTTTCATTTATTGTTTACTTAAAAGTTGGTTTATAATATAATTTATCTTCCTGCTGCATCATTTATTTTCCTATACTGCGCACGGGGCAAAATCGTGAATCCTTGTAGGGACAGGTCGTGACCTGTCCCTACCAAAGACAAATTGCGGCCTGTCCTTCCCAAAGACAGGTTGCGACCTGTCCCTACAGCATTTTTCCATCAGCGCCCCAGCCTGTTTTAGAAAAATGCGAATCCTTCGTGGGCTGGTAACGTATGTTTGCCAAATGAGGCGTATTCAATTTTTTGTAACCCTGAAACCGGGATTCAAGTTCAAAATCTAGTATTCCACTCGTAAGCATCGTGCGTTCCACAGGATAAGGAGCTTTCCCTGTTTCAAACAATATTTCTATGTTTTTTACGAGGCAGCTAAAGTGATGATGGGGTATGCTATTTTGCAAATCCATTAAAACTGAAAAAGGTTTTGCCTGCCCTTCTACATCAACTGCTACCGTAAAGTCTTCCACCAAACCTGTCATTAAAAAAGCAGCAGCTTTTAACCCATCATTATACTCAATCACAAAAACGGTTGGATGTTCTACTAATCTTTTTATTTCACCTTCTTTACGTGTATTACTGTTGGAAAGCGCTTCATTAAATAAACGGTTTGCCCATTCATTTTCCTTCATAAAGTCCCAGCAGTCCTGGTTCTCCAGGCATTGAACAGCCCGTACGCCGGTTTCGCCGCCTTTTCTACGTTCCACAATGCACTGTAAAGCCTCAAGCAAATGAAACCCATATATGTCAAGCCCGCTGTAGGAAATGGCTACTGCATGTTTTTGAGGTACTCCGAATGGGCTGTCTATTGCGGGGATACGAAAAGCTACCGGTACGGAAGAGCCTGCAAGCATTGGGAATTTTAATTCTCTGGATATATCTACCATCCGCTTTGCCTGTCTCCAGCTAAATGACAAATGTTTGTCGTTGAAAACAGGCACGGATCTTTTGTATTGCCTGAAAACATCAGTGATCTTCAGGAACATTTCAAAACGGGGATATAGCTTCTGTTCTTTATCATTAAAAGGATAATCTCCGTGCTCACCAATTAGTAACACACCATCTACTGCCAGTTGATCACCTCCCAGCGTAAGTGCATCCACCACGGTACGGAATATCGGCACATTGTATTTTTTAGAGAACTCGCGGCTCACGTCATTTTTGGGCACCTGCTCCGTAAACATAGATACTATTTTGGATCGTGGATAAGAGTCTTTATTATCCCGGTTATATCCTTCCAAATATTTGCCTATAATAACCTCTGCATGTGAATTGGGGCGGCATTCCGTTACTATGGCCGCTATGCGTTTAGGGCTACTACCTGTAGATAATGGCGGCATAATTTCAATATCATTATGCGGGAGAGTGCCACGAACCGGATCCGTTAGCCCACCGGCTAACGGTAACAGTGATAGATACTTAATAAGATTTCTGCGATTCATAATTTACAGATTCAGGATTACAATTTTTTAAGCCTTTTTCTTAAACCGGTCAGGGATAATAAACTCATATCCATGGGGTGGCCAGGGGCCTAAACTTTGTCCCCTGGGGCCTGGTAGAGTAGAGCGAATTGGTTCATAGCCCTTCACATTATATGCGATATCCAGCATGGGGGTCTTTTTTACCTTCCCTTCTACAGCCGACCGGATAGCAAAATCAATGACACAACTGGTCAGTAAATTGCGCTCTATAGGTACAGGAGGCTTGCCGGTCACCATTAATTTTTGAATATTAAGAGCGAGGTAGCTGAAGGCAGCATATACCGGAGTAGTCTGGTCGTACACAAATTCTGTAGCAACTGTTTTGCCGTCAGCTTTAGCAGCATAAGCCCAGCCTTCATTCACATACTCATCTAACATGAGGCACGCGCCTCTTGTTCCATCTTTATAATGGACTATTACGGCTGATGGCTTTTTTACCAAATTCCGCATAGAACCGGTGGCCTTATGTTTGATCTTATCGCAGGCAGCATTTACCAGGTCGAGAGAGATTTTGCCTGCATCTATTGCAGCCCACACCTCTTTTCCTACAAGTCCTTCTACACTGGTAACACCTGTTTCTCCACCGGCTCTGCGCTCAACCATACACTGGAGAATTTCGACAACATGGAAACCATAAGCATCCAGGGAAGCATATCCTATTGCAACAGCTTCGGTGATCTTAGCGCCAATAGGATGCACCAGGTTGGGATCACGCCACCAATAAGGAGCCGAAGATCCGGCCATCATCGGAACGTTCAGTTCCTTGCCCCGGTTATAGATCCACATGCTATCCAGCCAGCTATAGGAAAATGCTTTGTCTGTGAAAAGCGGAACTGATTTTTTAGAAGCATCAAACACTCTGAAAATCTGTTCTAAATAATTCAGTCGCGGATACATTTTTTGATGAAGCCGGTTATAAGGAAAATCTCCATGCTCACCTACATAGATAACGCCATCTACTGCCAGGCTATCTCCTCCCTGTGTTAAGGCATCGGCAATGGTAGGATAAAGCTTAACCCCGTTCATTTTTGCGATTCGTGTACCGATGTCCCTGGGGCCGGTCTGTTCAATATACATAGAAACGATCTTAACCTTCGGCTTCATCATTCCGTCATCTGTAGGAAAACCTGTAAAAAATTTGGTACCGATCACATCGGCATGAGAAAGTGTAAAATACGCCTGGCAAATGAAAGCGACGTTGAGCATGTCTTCGCCTCCGGATTGCGGCTTAGAGAATTCTTTACCAATAATATTGTTCCCATCATTTTTTCCAAAAATTAAATTGGGTAAAGACGTAAGTCCAACCGAGGCAATTAATGATTTTTTAATGAAATCTCTCCGGGGAGTATTTTTTTTGAATTCCAATTTTATTTATTTAAATGATAAAATCCATTTTGATTTACTGCTCCTCTTGATCTGATATAATAAATAGCCTGAGAATTACATTTTATTTCTTCCATTCTCTCCCCGGATACTTCACTCTGAAGCTTTCAAGGTTTCCCTGGTCTGCAAGGGTTACATAAACAGTCCGGCCATCCTTTCCTCCAAAAGTCACATTACTGGGATTTTTTCCTGTCAATACAATCTCTCTTACAATTTTTCCGCGAGGAGATATCTCGACCACAGTTCCTTTACCATACCGGGAGATGAATAAATTGCCTTTTGTATCACAGCGCATCCCATCCATACCAAAGTCAGGAAATTCAATGAGCAATCGCTTATTACTGATTTGCCCATCTTTCGACAGATCATAAGCCCAAACTTTACGTTGCACACTCTCATTTACATAAAGTTTTTTTCCATTGGGGCTTACTTCTATCCCATTGGTAGTTCCTAAATTATCCGATAACAGCGATACCTTACTATCAGGATCAATTCTCCATATTCTTCCTGTCTTGGCCTTCCAATCGGGGTCACTGGCATATAAACGGCCTTTTTTATCAATGGCAATGTCATTGGGCTGGCTCATTTTAGACTCATTGGCAAGCACACTTATTTCTTTGGAAGCCATGTCCACTTTTAAGATATTGTGTTTAGTGTAATCAGCGATCAGCATGTCTCCCGCAGCATTAAACCGTATGCCATTCCCAACGCTTCCTGATGGAAGCTCTATGAATATACTTGCTTCACCTGAAGGAGTAACCTGCCCGATAGTGCCCTGTTTTTCAAAGTTCACGGCATATACCATTCCTTCTTTATCACCTGCAGGCCCCTCTACTCCGGAAGTAAATCCATGAGCAGGCGTAAAAATAGACGATGAATACAACTTTTCTGAAGTTGCTTTCTGAGCATTGGTTATCTGAAAAAGACTACATAAAATGCAGATACCTATACCGGCCTTCAATTTCATTGGAAAAAAATAGTAAGATTTCATGTGATTTATTTATACATAGATACACTATTTATGAATCAATACAAACTATATAAAGCCTCATAGAGGCGACACTTTGGTAGAAAACAATATTCCCGGTACACAGCCCCGTTACGGGGCGGTAGTTTTTTGATCCGAAAGTTATTCAAAAAAATCAAACAAGTATTTTTCATCGTATTCCACCTCAAAATCATGCACAAGTATTCTTCTTTAAATAGTCTTCCTTAAACGTTTTTGTTCTGTCATGCTCCTTCTGGCTCATTCTGCTTTTTATTTAAAACTATCGTCCGCCAATTGGCGGACTTTGGTGAAATTAACCTGTCTAAATCTACCAAACTCATGCCTCTATGAGGCTTATCACAATGTGTATGTAGCCCCTTTTTGAAAGATAGAATTTACTGTCCGGGTAGCGCATCAAAATATTAATTAGCTCATAATTGATATTTATTTAAACTCCAATGTTCCAAAAAATTGAGGTAAATGGAAATTAGGTTTAGGATTGTCAACCACCGCCCATGTGATCCAATGTGGATTTGAGCTTTGGCTTGCCGTTTTATAGAAATTAGCTTTCCAGGTGACACCGGGCGCTGGCCGGGTGACATTTGAAAATTTTTCAAGCAGGGAAAGAGGTATCCGGTACTCAAGGGTCCAGGTTACAGGATCCTTTATTTCCGGATCAACCACTTTGGGTAATGAATGCGCAATCTCTATTTGTTTTATATCTTCCGGATCAAGCCTGGTGTATTTTTCCTTGGGATAAGGCGGCAATATATAAAACAGCAATGGCGTACCTCCGGCATTAATTTCAAGATTAAAATATCTTTCAGGAAAATGAGTATCAGGAGCGAAAAAGAACTCTACACATGCATCTCCTGAAACATTCCCATTGTATTTCTGGACTAAACTATGAACATACCGGTCTTTTACCCGGAAGATCACATATACGTTATCATTATCGTACATCATTTTTGCCTCTGCCTGCGGCCTGAATGCCGGAAGCTTGCCCATATAATTAGTAATTTTCACGGCTTTCACTTTCTTCCATTCAGCTTTGTTCCAGTTGCCATCAACAGCCATTTTTTTATTAAGCCTGGCAACCTTGTATAACGGGGATGGCAGCTTCTTTGACGTATCCGCTGCATTATTATTTTTTAAGCTGTTCGCAAACATGTATAAGGGCATATAGAAAAATAAAGTAACACAGAGAATTGTTTTTGATATCATATCCAGGTTCAGTTATTTATGACTTAATGAAATTGGGTTTAAAATTAACGTGAATTTGGTAATTATAAATTGTATTTGACTCCAATTTAAAATTCTCTCAAACTCACGTTAACAACAATCCAGCCGGTTACCCTATCACAACTGCTTATTTAACATCCCACCACAGCTTGGTGCTTACTTTATCACCTCCGGCTCCTAACATCAAGACGGCTGCTTCTGTAGATTTAGGGTCTGTTTGGTAGGCGCGATCCGGGAAAACGATCCTTCGGATCATTTGATCTTTCGGCATATCAGGATTATCAGAATGGATCAAAGGATACATTTTAGGATATCCTGTCCGGCGCATTTCAGCCCATGCTTCCATATCTCCGGGATAAAGCGCGATCCATTTTTGTGTTCCAATTTGTTCGCGTTGTTTTGCTTCCGTAGTGGAAAATTTAACCGGGACATCTGTTAGCGGAGGAGTATTCCATCCACTCTCCGGCGCAGGAGCAACCGGAAGGCTGGTTCCATTGATATAATTATCAATAACAGCCTGGTCAGTGATTCCCCATGATTTCATGGAGGCTGCTATTCCCTTATTGTACAACTCTTCAGCAGTGCCTCCCATATTCCATCCGTTTAAAGCTCCCTCAGCGCGCAGGAACCAGGATTCTGCTGCATACATTACATTGAACGGGGATGTGTACATAATATCAGGCCTGTAAAAAGGGCCAAGATCTGAAAGATAATCATACCTGTTAAACCCAACGGTTTGCTCTCCGGGATTCAGGCCTGCTCTTCCGCCGCGAAAGACACCATCGGCTACGGTTGGCGAAAAATAAACTTTCATGCGGGGATCGTTATAGCCTTTGAACAGGCTTTCAAAATTGGCGCTCATTCTAAACTCGTTCCATGCAGAGATATAAGCCAGATAGTTTCTATGCGTTACACCGGCTTCCATGAAAGCATCATCACCGGGATCTCCCACCTTAGCGTATATACCGGGGGTCTCCATAACTCCGCCTGCAATGGCGGCCAAAGCTTCTGTTTTTGCCTTTTCAGGGTTAACAAAAGATATTCTCATAGCAAGCCTTAGCCGAAGTGAATTTCCAAATTTTAGCCATTTGGCATTATCTCCATGGAAGATATAATCATTCGTACTGCCAAAGGAAGGGACAGACAGGTTATTCTTTAATAAAGTAGTAGCCTCGTCAAGTTCTTTAAAAAGGGCATCATAAATGTCTTTTTGAGTATCAAATGGCACTCCTTCACCTTCCACATAATTACCCATTTGGGAATAAGGCATAGGGCCAAAATAATCTGTATAACGGTGGAAAATAAACACCTTCCAGATTTTTGCTATAGCATTCATCGAGGGCTTGTCGTCTGCATTTTTAATGATGTTTACCAAAGGAGCCATGGCGCTTACATAAAGATTATTCCAGGTACTTGCCCACCATTGCTGGTTCATTACATAACGATGTGATGCAAAGGCAACCTGTGTACAGGAATAATACTGGCTGAACATTCCGGCCGCGAGATTCTGTCCTGTTTGGTAGGCAATAACCAATCCCTGGTAAACTGCGGTAGGAAAGAATGCGCTTACGTCCGAGGATGTAAGCTTTTCCAAACCGGTGGGGCTTGTATTTCTTTTTTCAAAATTTTTTGTGCATCCTGTCCAACCTACTGCTATTGATAAAACCAACCCCAATGCAGCAAGACGTATTAATTTATAATTTTTCATCTGTAGAAAATTTTTTTGTTTAGAAATCATTTTAATCAATTAAATGATTAAAATGTAAGTTTCACATTAAACCCAAGATTCCTGGTGGTAGGTAAGGATGTATATTCTACACCACCCCAGTTGCCAATACCGGTAAGCATTTCCGGATCAAAGGGCGCATCATTCTTAAAGAAGAAAAGGTTTCTACCCACGAGGTAAAAACGAAGGCCTTTTACAAAGCCGCCGCTCTTCAATAAACCGGAGAAATTGTAGCCCAATGTAACCTCTCTTAACCGGATATTTGTTGCCGAATAGGAATAAAATTCACCTGAAAAATATCTCTCACCTATTTTTCCAAAATACTGCTGAGGTGTGATAGCTTTTGCGTTTTTCGCGCCACCTTCGGTATAAGCATCCAAAACGATCCCTCCTTCACGGCCCCAAAGCGAGGCCTGGGAGTGCCCGTCAGCGTCTAATAAGGCTTGTGTACTGCTGGTTACTGTCCCTCCTTTTTGGTAGGTGATCAAAAAGTCAAGTGTAAGGTTTTTGTAGTGAAATGAGTTACTGAATCCTGAAGTAAAATCAGGGTTATAATTGCCGAGATAAACAGTTTTACCTCCGGTCAATAAAGGTAATCCATTAGCATCCACCAAAGGGCGTCCCTGGGCATCTCTTCTCCATCCGGTACCATACATTTCTCCGAAACTTTTCCCCTCATCTGCAACTACCATCACACCTCTTTGGTCTGTAATAACGAATCTTTTTAAGACTTTCGACAACTGGATAATTTTATTTTTGTTTTTACTGAAATTAAAATTAGCATCCCATCCAAAGTTAGTAGTCCTTACCGGTGTTACATACAAAGTAGCTTCTATCCCATGATTGTTGATCAAACCGGCATTAACATATTGCGAACTAAACAGAGAGGGTGGGGGCGTAGTAATAGTTATCAACTGATTTTTAGTATCCGTAGTATAGTAGGTAAGGTCAAAACCTAATCTCCTATTAAGGAACCACCATTCAGCGCCGATCTCGAATGAGCTTGTCAACTCTGGTTTATAGGTTGGTAATGATTTTGTAGCAGGCGCTGTTATTCCTCCGCCTGAGGCCACAGTATAGTAGTAACGATCACGATAGGCGCCGCCGCCAGAACCGGATTGAGCATACGATACTCTCAATTTTCCATAACTTATCCAATCAGGCAATGTCGTCATTTCAGAAATAATTCCTGATAAACCAACAGAGGGGTAGAAGTAAGACCAGTTTTCTTTGGGTAATGCCGAAGACCAGTCGTTTCTGGCAGTAACATCTAAGAACAGGTAATTCTTATAACCCAGGGTTGCCATTCCGTAAAGAGACTGTACCTGTGGCGACAAGGAAAGGCTGCTGGCTGTTACCGGGTTCTTGGCGTTTGAAAGGAAAAAGTAATTCTGTTTGTACATTCCGTTGGCATCTACCGACATAGATGTAGCCTTTCCCTGTTGCATAGACCCTCCTGCATGTATATTCAAGTTAAGATCTTTGGTCAAATCACGATTTATTGACAAAAGCGCATCCACATTGGTACTCTGTCTCATGTAGTCGCCTACAATCATGGTAGAACCAAGCCCATAGGTTGTATAAGTATCATTATAATATCTTTCATCAGTTTTTTCCATAGTCTTATCAATACTTCCCCTCACCTGAAAATCCATCCAATCTGTGAATTGGTATTTAGCAACGAATAAGCCTAATGCTCTGTCCTTCTTTTCAAAGTAGGGCTCGCGATACATATCCCAATAAGGATTGGATAAAATTGACGAATTGGGTTTCCAATAATTCTGAAACTCTTTACCTGTGGCGTCAAAGTAATTAAAATCTTTCATCATGCCGAGAGGTATAGACAATGGCGCACGATAGATGGAAGATATTGCATAACCTCTTTCCCCCGTCATAGGCATATTATTGGTTTCCTGATATATATAAGACACTTTAGCAGTGATGGAAAGCTTGTCTGTAATGTTGTTGTCAACTTTAAGGTCCACATTATGCCTTGTCATATCGTTATTTCTTAAAATGCCCGTTGCGCTTACATTGCCATAAGAGAAAAAAGTTTTCATTTTATCATTACCACCGGTGGTAGTAACGGTATTATTGAATGTTGTACCTGTTCTGAGAAATTTAGCCATATTATCAGTATGGTTTGTGTAGGGAGCTTTTTCACCATTCCACAAGGTAACTTCGTGGCCATCTGCTTTAGGGCCGTAGCTATGTTCAGAATTAGTACTATAAATTCCACCATCTCCCTGGCCATATTGTGATTGGAACTTAGGAAGATAAAACGCCTTATCAGTCGTAACCCCTCCATCATATTCCATTTTGATTTTACCAGACTTACCACTTTTTGTGGTGATCACGATTGCCCCGTTCTGGCCTGCGCTACCATACAATGCTGCAGCAGAAGCGCCTTTCAACACGGTCATGCTTGCGATATTATCCGGGTTGAGCATAGAGATGCCTCCGCCTCCATCGCGTCCGCCAAAATCGCCTCCTCCGGATTCACGCCTTCCTGTGTTTAAAGGAACGCCATCTATGATATATAAAGGTTCATTACCGCCGGTGATGGAACGGTTGCCTCTTAACTGAACCTTTGATGATCCGCCGGGACCTGTAGCGCTCCTCGATATTACCACACCGGATACTTTACCTTGGAGTGAGTTGATCAGATTGGTTTCTTTTGCAACATTCAAGTCTGACCCACCTATGACTTGTGCCGAATAGGTCAATGATTTTTCAGCCCGGCTAATACCGAGGGCCGTAACAACCACCTCACCCAATGAGCCATCCGCCGATGCCAGGCTTATGTTAATCGCTACCTGGTTACCCACTACAATTTCTTTACTGGTATAACCTGTATATGATATGATCAATACAGTCTTGTTATTGGGAACATTGATAGTAAAATCTCCGTTAGCATTAGTGGTAACTCCCTGGTTTGTACCTTTAATAATAACACTGGCATTCGCTAATGGATTACCATTTTCATCTTTTACATTCCCACGAATTTCAATGGGCGGCGGGTTTATTATTTCCTCGTGAGCTATTAATGTACTGGCAGGCTTCTTATATATCACAACAGAATTACTTTCAATTTTGAAAGTAAAGGGCTGGCCCTGTAAACACTTGTCGAGCACATCAGCTATAGGCGCATTCCTCACCTTAATGGTAATCGGAGCGGTGTTTTTAAAAAATGCCTCGTTATACACAATGGAAGTACCAGTCTGCCGTATTACCTGCCTGAATACCTTTTGTATAGGGGCGTTTTTAAAGTCAAGCGTTACGGTTTGGGAATGGCTCTTTGCACTTGCAATAAGGCCTGTTGAAAGCAGTATGATTGCTGTGAGATTCATAGCCCTGATTATTTTTGGGATTACATTTCGTCTCGGACAGTTACCGATGTGAATTGCAGATAAAGATAAAAGCATAGTTTTGCAATGTTTAATTGGTGATTAATAAATGATTCTTACACGTTTTGTTTATAATTATCCAATCGGCCAGGAATGTTCGGGCATTTCTGGCTTTTGTTTTATTATTCTGGCCCTGTTACGGAATTACTTTTAAAACCCTTCCTTCTAACTGAAACCTTACCCCATTTGCCTGTAGCAGTTGCAATACTTTTGACAATGGGAGATTTTTACTGATGCCTCCTCCAAACTTTGCCTCTCCCGGCTTGCTTTCATAGACCACATCTACATCATACCACCGGCTGATCTGTCTCATAATGGTAGCAAGGTCAGAATTATTAAATTCAAACAATCCTGACTGCCAGGCTATAACCTGGGCTATGTCCACATCGTTTATCACCTTTATCACTTTATCTTTTCCTACCTGCGCCTGCTGTCCGGGTGTTATGGTAACTGACTGCTGTTTGCCTGTTATTGTCTCGCGCACACTTCCCTGGAGCAAAGTAGTTTTTATGGTTCCCTCATCATCATAAGAATTAATATTAAAATGCGTACCCAGCACTAATACATCCACTCCTTTTACCTTAACCTTAAAAGGCTGTTTTCCATTGTGAGCCACTTCAAAATAAGCTTCTCCGTTTAATTCAACATTTCGTTCTTTACCCGAAAAAACAGTAGGAAATTTTAGAGAGGAAGCTGAATTTAACCAAACCTTACTACCATCCGGCAACACAACCTGGTATTGGCCTCCCCGCGGAGTGGATACCGTGTTATATTGCATTGTCAATTGCCTGCGGGCATTTGCCTGCTGACAAGACAACTTCCCTGCATCAATTGTAAGAACTTTCATATTTCCATATTTAGCCAGCTTCTCTTGGGCGGTACTATCCAGCATAATAACAGAGCCATCTGCAAGTGTAAGTATTGCCTTATTTCCTCCTGGCGCTATATCCTTTTTAATTGGCCCATTTTGTGTTTTTTGAGCAACGGCCGGTTTCTCTTTTGCCTTTTGTCTTATAAAATAAGCCCCTGTGAGCACACAAATAAATACTACTGCAGCTACCAATATTTTCATAAATGAATGGCCGGTTCTTACCGGCGCTACTCCTGCACTTGCCGAAACACTTTTTAATATGCGGTCTATCATTTTGTCCACTTCCTCCGAACCGTAGTTATCTACAGGTTGTGCCTCATAAATCATAACCTCCAGCGCCTCTCTTATATCTCTCCCCAATTGGCTTTGCCCCAAAAAAATGGATAATTCAGTAACTTCTTTATCAGTAACCACTCCCGCAGCATATCGCCTGAGAAGATACTCTAACCTTTCCTTGCTATTTGTGGACATATTTGGTGGACATATTTATATTTAACAATTGAGGGAAGCATTTGTACCAGTCCTGAACAAAATATTTTTTTATTGACTAAAAAAAGAAGATGATCAGAATGTTAGCGTGAGATAAAAAATGTCTGAGAAACTGCAAAGCCCTGGATAAATGATTTTTTACAGTATTGGGAGAAATATTTAGAAGTTCAGCAACTTCTTTCCTGCTCATGCCTTCCTGCAAGCTTAACTGATATACCTTGCGTTGTTGGTCGGGCAATTGATTGAGCGCTTTATGGATCAGTTCCCTGCACTCCTTGTAATCCATCTGCTGATCTATCTCGGAAAACTGGTTCGCTTGCTTTTTATTTAAAGAACTAAGCAAACGGCCATTTAATGCTTCTCTTTTCAGATAGGAATAAGCTAAATTGGAAGCCACCCGGTACAACCATCCTCCAAGATTGCCTGCTTCAACACTCTCCCTGTTTTGCCAGAGCCGTAAAAATACTTCCTGCATAATTTCTTCTGCAGTGTGCCTGGTTTTAGTAATGCTGAAAAGGAAAGAGATCAGTTTTGGAGAATAATAATACACTACCTCGCGAAATGCCTCCTCGTCTCCCCAGGTGATCCGCTGGAATAAAAGATATTCATCGTAAGAATGATTATTATTCAAATCGGATAGCGTTATTTTGGTTTAGTAAACTTAATTAATAAGGGAAAATACGCAAATACTATGGAAATTGCGGACTTATTTTTTAGTCATGGGAGCTACAGGTGGTTTATTCCTTACCCGGGCTACTTCTTTTTCCCGGATCGCACTGGAATTATTAGTAAAATTTAACCTGATATAGGTAAGAATTTGAGCAATATCAGAATCGGTTAAAAATTCATGCTTAGGCATTGTCCCGTTAAAGGACTTTCCTTTTACCGTAACCGGCCCTTCAAGGCCATTTAAAACAACATTAATTAGCCTGTTCTTGTCGCCGACTACCCATTCAGATCCATTTAAAGGAGGAAAGCGATCTCCATCTCCTTTTCCATCTCCCTGGTGGCAGGTGCTGCAATAGGTTTTATAAGCTTTCTCTCCTGCAGAAGCCAGGCTCATATCAAGATTATCTTTTATTGCATCCGGGGTTTTTATATTGGTTCTCGTTTTGCGCTTTTCCATTTTTGCTAACTGGTTTGCGCCAAAAGCATCCTTATTGCCTTTGAACATCACTCTCCATATTTTTCCTTTAACAGCATCACTGATATAAAGAGAACCATCGGCCCCCATAGCTAAGCCCATAGGGCGATGAGCAGCATCTCCCGGGTTCACAATCGTATCTTTTTCTGCAAAGCCATCTGCAAATACTTCCCATGGCCCTGAAGGCGCGCCATTTTTGAAAGGAACAAAACACACAAAATAACCAGCCTGGGGATAAGGAGCCCGAATCGTAGATCCATGAAAAGCAATGAAAGCGCCGTTTTTATAATGTTCGGGAAATTGATTGCCTGTATAAAAAAGAAGATCGTTTGGTGCAAAATGGCCGGGAAATCCAATGATAGGTTGCGTATAATCTGCACCTTTTCCCTCTTTCTTTCCGTCACCGCCATATTCCGGGTTTAAAAGTTTTTTGCCTTTAATTTGATCATAATAATAGTAGGGCCATCCTCCATCCATTCCTTCTTTAACTCTGAAGAACTCTTCTGAGGGAAGAACTGCAGTTTCCCATGCTGTATATAATTCCGGCCATGCCCTGTTAAACGCATCTCTTCCATGTTGTAAAGCGTACAAGGTATTATCAGCATGATTCCAATCCATTGCTATGACACTTCTGATACCCGTAGCATACCGCTTGCCATCTTTCTGTGTTTGATTTAATTTGTTCGCATCAAATTGCCATATTCCACCATGTTCTGAAAGCTCCGGGCACGGATCCTGTCCTGGAAGGCCAGGGGTTCTGTTGGTTACCTGGCAAACGTCACTTGGCGCTCCATAAGGTACATACATGTGCCCTTCGTCATCAAATGCCAGAGGCTTACCAATATGCTCATGCCCGTGAATGTCATGTTCATAGTCATCAATCAAAATGGTTTCTATCTCGCTTTCGGGAATTAATTTTCCGGGAGTTAATTTATTTCTATAAACTGCACCTCCTGAACTAAAATAGAGATAGCCATTATGTATTCTCATTCCTGTAGGGCCATAACCACCCTTTACAGGATAATCGCCAAAGTAAGCGACGCGGTCGGCCTTGCAATTTCTGCCTACGCTGATACCAACATTCCCTGCCCTGGGAGCAGCATCCCTGAGCTTGACATAGATATCCCCGTTTTTATTGACGGCCAGATGCCTGGCGGAACCAATACTATCTACCACAACTAATGCTTCAAAACCGTCCGGTAAAACGAGGCCACCATTATCCGGGTCACCTTTGGGTAAATCTCCATTGCATTGAATAAAAAACAAAGCAAAAAATAAATAAGATAAAAAAATAAATAGTCTTGGCATGCTATTGATCTTAAACTGGTAATAAATACTTTTAATTTAGTTAGCCTTAAATTATCAGCTACATTAAGCGCTGTACTGTGTTATAGGCTGCCTCGCTCTACCTTCCTGTAGTAAGGCGGGCGAATGAAAATAACTATTAATCTTTAATGTGTTTTAATAGAGGCTAAAAATAAATGCTTTTAATTAATTAAAATTAAAAAATTCCGGTAACGTTACCGGAATTTTTTAATGAGTGTTTCTCCCGCTCCATAATATAAGCCCTGACCTTGCCTGGTTTTATCTGCTTTCTTTGCAGATGACATAGAGCAGCGCTGCTTTTTAATTCTTAATTCTTAACTCTTAACTCTCAATTCGTAATTCTTAATCAACTGTATGTAAGTTTTTATTCCTTCTTTAATTTCATTTAGAAAAATAAATTCGTCTGCCGTATGGCTTCGGGCAGAATCTCCGGGGCCTATTTTTAATGATGGAAAATCCATTAAAGCCATATCGGAACAGGTGGGCGATCCGTAGGAAGAAATATTCATACTTTTCCCTGCTACCACCAAAGGATGATTAGCATCAATAGAAGATGGCCTCAGCCTGATAGACCGGGGCTGGATTTCACTGCTGATGTTTTCCTTGATAATTGAAATGATCTCTTCAAAGGAATACAGTTCGTTTACCCTGATGTCAATCAAAAAAGAACATTCCGAAGGAACAATATTATGAGTCTGATTAGGCGTGTTAATAGAAGTAACTTCAATATGCACCGGACCTAAAAGGGAAGATACTTTTGGAAACTGGTAAGTACTCAGCCAACCGATGTCTTTCATCGCTATGTACAATGCGTTCACGCCTTCATTGCGCGCCGCATGGCCGGCTTTTCCATGTGCAATACAATCTAAAACCAACAAGCCTTTTTCTGCTACCGCCATGTGCAACAAAGTTGGCTCGCCTACAATCGCACAATCAATTTTTGGTAAATGATTCAAAAGAATTTCTACTCCGTTCCTTCCTGATATTTCTTCTTCTGCCGTGCCTGCAAAAATGATATTGAACGGAAGGTCCGCTTCATAGAAACAGATAAAGGCAGCAAGCAATGAAACCAGCGGGCCGCCCGCATCGTTTGAGCCAAGCCCATATAATTTCCCGTCTTTTTCTATGGCTTCAAATGGATTTAAAGTATAGCCTTTGTTAGGCTTCACCGTATCGTGGTGAGAGTTTAATAAGAGAGTAGTTTTATTAGAGTCGAAATGTTTATTGGCTGCCCAAACATTATTCAGATACCGGTTTGCCTTTATATTTTTTTTTTGAAGAAATGCTTCGAGGCAATCAGCAGTTTTATCTTCCTCTTTGCTAAAGGAAGGTATAGCTATTAATTGTTTTAATAAATTAACAGAGTCTGAAAATAATTCTTCAATATTTTTTAATTCATTCATTACAGAAAAATTTTGGTGCCGCTTTCATTGTTGATCAAAAGAGATAATTGGGCAGAATTTCCAATTACTACTTCCTGCACACCCTTATTAATTGCTTCAAAGGCATTGTCAATTTTTGGCAATATGCCGGCGAAGAGGCTTTTGGTTTCTTTTAATTGTTGATACTTTTTTTCATTCAGCTCTTTAACTACAGAATGTCCGTCATTTATATCCAGCAGCACTCCATTTTTTTCAAAGCAATATATAAGAGTCACCGCGTAATGTAAAGATAAATTTACTGCAATAGCAGAGGCAATGGTGTCTGCATTGGTATTAAGTATATGTCCTTTGTTATCATGGGTAAGCGGAGCCACTACCGGCGTTAAGTTACTCTCCAATAAGGTGCGCCAGGTTTCTGTTCTGATCTTATCGGTTTCTATATCGCCTACCCATCCAAAATCAATTTCTTTAACCGGCCTTTTTTTAGCAGGTAATAAATTGGCATCAGCCCCTGAAATTCCGATGGCATTGCAATCAATTGATTGCAATTTCGCTACGACCTTTTTATTAACAAGGCCTCCATATACCATTGTTACCAGATCAATAGTTTCATCGTCGGTTATTCTTCTGCCATCAATATAATTGGATTGGATTCCCAACTTTTCTCCAATCCTCGTTGCGATCTTTCCTCCACCGTGCACTAAGATCTTTTTGGATTCAATATTTGAAAATTCATTTAAAAAAGAATCAAGCTGATTTGAATCGTCAATTACATTGCCTCCAATTTTAATCACCAGCAATCTTTCTTTATTTTCAGGCAATTGAATCATGATAATCCGTTTAAGATATCCGCCAATACCGCCTGTGCCGCCCACACACGATTCCCCGCTTCTTCCGTAACAATGCTATGCGGCCCGTCTAATATTTCATCACTTAATTCCACATTTCTGCGCACGGGCAGGCAATGCATCACCTTCGCATTGTTGGTTATTTCCAGTTTTTTATTGGTAAGCATCCAGTCCCCGGGGACCGGGACTATTTTTCCATAATCTTTATAATTGCTCCAGTTTTTTACGTACACAAAATCAGCATCTTTTAATGCCTCTTCCTGGTTATTAAAAACAACAGCCTCTTTTGTAAAGCTTTTATCAAGATCATAACCTTCCGGATTGGCGATCACAAACTCCGCGTTGCCCCATGCGTTTACCCATTCTGAAAAACTATTGGCAACACACTGTGGCAACGGCTTTACGTGAGGCGCCCACGTCAACACTACTTTGGGTTTTACTTTATCTTTTACAGGAAGGTGTTCTGAAATGGTGATAATATCTGTGAGGCTTTGCAAAGGATGAACGGTAGCGCTTTCCAGGCTCATCACCGGGATGCCTGAATATTTCACAAAGTCATTCATGATCTTTTCAGCATAATCTTCCTCACGATTTTTTAATGAAGGAAAGGTACGCACTCCAAGTATATCAAAGTAATTTCCCAGTATAGGAGCGGCATCTTTTATATGCTCTGAAGTGGTTCCATTCATTACAGCGCCTTCTTCAAATTCAAGCGCCCACCCATCTTGGGATGCATTAAAAACAATCGCTTCCATTCCAAGATTTTGCGCTGCAATTTGCGTGCTTAGCCTCGTGCGCATACTTGGGTTCAAAAATAATAAACCAATACGTTTTCCCTTGCCAAGTGTTGGTTGGGCTAACGGTACTTTTTTGAAGTTCAGCGCCGAGTTAATCAACCCGGGGATGTTTCCGGCATCTTTTACTGAAAGAAAGTTTTTCAATATTTATTATTGATTTGGATGAACAAATTTATTAAGCATTGGCTGAAGCTGATACATCTTCGTTCTTTGAAAGAACTGACCGTACTTCTTCTTTCAGCGCTTTTAAAAACAAGTCTGCATCACTTTGTGTTAATGCAAGCGAAGGTAATAACCGTATTACATTAGGCTTGGCTGCACCGGTGAATATTTTATGTTTTTGTAAAAGATTTTTTCTTAGATCACTCAATTCGCCTTCTACATCAAACCCGATCATTAATCCTTTTCCACGCAGATTTTTTAATCCTATGGATTTAGATCCGATTATTTCTTCAATTCCATTCATAATATAAGCGCCCATTTTTTTAGCATTCTTCATCAGTTCTTCTTTTTGTATCACTTCCAAAACAGCTATAGCAGCGGCGCACGCAAGATGATTGCCTCCAAAAGTAGTGCCTAACATAAAATGCTTTGGAGCTATTTTAGGCGAAATAGAAATGGCCCCAATAGGAAAACCGTTCCCCATTCCCTTGGCCATTGTATAAATATCGGCGTTTACTCCTGCATGGTCATGAGAATAAAATTTACCGGTTCTTCCATAACCGCACTGAACAGAATCTGCAATAAATACTGATCCGTATTCATCACACAGCTCGCGGATCAATTGCAGGAAAGATTTTGATGCAACCTGTATTCCGCCTACTCCCTGGATGCCTTCTACAATTACGGCACAAACTTCTTTTCCATTTTTTTTAAAATAATCTTTCAGCGACTCTTCATCATTAAAAGGAAGAAAAACTGCATTATCCGTTTCATTTACCGGGGCTACGATAGAAGGATTGTCAGTAACTGCAACCGCCAGTGAAGTACGTCCATGAAATGATTTAGTAAAAGCTATAATTTTCTTACGGCCATTATAAAAGGAAGCAAGCTTCAATGCATTCTCATTGGCTTCTGCGCCTGAATTACAAAGAAATAACTGATAATCATTTTTCCCTGAAACAGCGCCTAATTGATCAGCCAGCTCCTGCTGTAACGGGATCTTTATTGAGTTGGAATAGAAGGCAATTTTTTCTAACTGATCTTCTATTTTTTGAACCCAATGAGGATGTGTGTGGCCAATGCTGATAACGGCATGGCCTCCATACATGTCAAGATATTTGGTTCCTTTATCATCCCAAACGTAAGAGTCGCTTGCCTTTACGATGTTGATGTCATTGATGGGATATACGTCGAATAGTTTCATATCGTTGGGGCAACCCTTGCGGTTGCTGTGTTAAATTTTGTTTTTTAATAAATTAAAAACCGGGCAACCGCGAGGGTTGCCCCTACGTTAAAAATAATTCGCTTTTAATTTCAATCCTTCCGTTTCATCTAATCCAAACATAAGGTTCATATTCTGAACTGCCTGGCCACTCGCGCCTTTTAATAAATTATCAATTACAGAATGAATTACAACAATATCGCCCACTTGTTCCAGGTTAATAAAACAATTGTTGGTATTCACAACCTGTTTTAAAAATATAGGGTCATGGCTTACACTGATGAACGGATGGCCTTCATAAAATTTTTCATATACACGGTACAACTCCGGAAGCGTTTCTGAACATTTCAATTGTGAAGTAATAAAAATGCCCCTGGTAAAATCTCCGCGCCATGGAACAAAATTGATAGAAGGCACTATATCATTACCCGATACACTACTTAAAGTCTCGTTTATTTCATTGATATGCTGATGCTTTAAAGACTTATACGCCTGCACATTATTTTCACGCCATGAAAAATGAGACGTTTCACTCTTTGATTGTCCTGCTCCGGTGGAACCTGTAATGCCCGTACTGTAAACATCTGTCAATAAATTATTCTTCGCAAGCGGCAATAAACCAAATTCAATACTTGAAGCAAAGCATCCCGGGTTAGAAATGTTATCTGATGATCTTATGGCTTTCCTGTTGATCTCCGGAAGCCCATAAATAAATTGTCGCCCTTTGATCACAGAATTTTCTTTTAACCTGAAATCCTGTGAAAGTGATATTATTTTTATGTGGGAAGGAATATCATTTTCTTGCATGAATTTTAATGAATCGCCGTGGCCAACACATAAGTAAAGCACATCAATATTGTGGCCTATCTCATGAGAAAACTTCATTGATGTTTGTCCTAACAGATCCTGGTGAACTGAAGAAATATCTTTATCCGCATTGCTTTTACTATGGATATAAACGATCTCTACGGAAGGATGGTTGATCAGCAATCTTATTAACTCTCCACCCGTATAGCCCGCACCGCCAATAATTCCTGCTCTTACTTTACTTTTCATTCGCATTATTTTTTACAGCATGATAAATTGCTGTTTGATTTCCAAATATTTTACTAAAGCCTCTTACATCTTCTCCACTCCAGCCTGTATTCATTTCTCCGTATTTTCCAAATTTACTGCTCATCAGGTCATAAGGAGATTCTATGCCTGTAACCTGGTAGCGATAAGGCATTAATTGTAAGTAAACATCACCTGTTACATTCTGTTGGGATGATGTAAAGAAAGCCTCTATGTCACGCATCACCGGGTCTAACAATTGCCCTTCGTGCAACCAGTTTCCATAAAAATCGGCTAACTGGCTTTTCATGGTCAATTGCCATTTGGTAAGCACATGTTTTTCCAAAGCATGATGCGCTTTGATGATCAGGATGGGAGCAGCGGCTTCAAAACCCACACGCCCTTTGATGCCAATGATGGTATCGCCTACATGCACATCGCGGCCAATAGCATACGCGCCTGCAATACTTTGCAAATATTGAATAGCGTTAACAGGATGTTCAAATGTTTTATCGTTAACACCGGTTAATTCTCCCTTCTCAAAATGTAGTTTTACATTTTCTGCGTCATGCTTGCTTAGCTGGGTAGGCCATGCTTCTTCAGGTAACATTCCATTTGATGAAAGGGTTTCTTTTCCTCCAACACTGGTACCCCATAATCCTTTATTGATAGAATAAACTGATTTTTCGAAATTCATCTTTACTTCCTTCGATTTAAGGAAGTCAATTTCTTCCTGTCTTGATAATTGCATATCACGGATGGGGGTAATGATCTCCACTCCGGGGATCATAATATGAAAGATCATATCAAATCTCACCTGGTCGTTGCCCGCCCCGGTACTTCCATGAGCTACAGCATCAGCGCCTACCTTTTTTACATGTTCTGCAATGTTCAGCGCCTGTGAAACCCGCTCGGCGCTTACGCTTAAAGGATATGTATTGTTCTTTAAAACATTCCCGTAGATAAGATATTTTACTATGTTATCGTAATAGCTTTTAACAGCATTCACCGTAGTATGGGAGGTAACGCCAAGCGCTTTCGCATGTTTTTCGATGTGGTCCAACTCCTCATCAGAGAAGCCGCCTGTATTTACTATAATACTGTGTACTTCATAATTCAATTCATCAGTAAAATATTTTACACAATAAGAAGTATCAAGGCCGCCACTAAATCCGATTACTACTTTTTTACTCATCTATTCAAATTTTTTATTTAAAAATTATAAAGAAGCTAAAGATGGATTTTAATTTTTCCATTCTTTTCTTTCGCCAATAGTCAATAAGCTTATTTTTTTTCAGCCGCATAAATCGTTCGTATAACTTTGATTTCTTCTTAAACTCCGTAGCGGTTTCCTTGGGCTGCGGATGCTCTGCAGGATCGTAAAGCATCGCAGTGCACATACAATTCTTTCTGTTCTTACTCATGAGGATCTCATAGTTTACACAACTTTTGCATCCTTCCCAGAATTTATCATCATCCGTCAATTCAGAATAGGTGACGGGCTTGTACCCCAGGTCACTGTTTATCTTCATTACTGCCAGGCCGGTGGTGAGGCCGAAAATTTTAGCCTCAGGATATTTCTCACGCGAAAGTGCAAAGATCCTTTGCTTGATGCTTTTGGCTATTCCTGTTTTCCTGTATTCAGGCGATACAATAAGGCCGCTATTAGCCACAAATTTTTCATGCCCCCATGCCTCAATATAGCAAAAACCTACCCATTTATTATCAGTGGTAACGGCAATTACCGCTTTGCCTTCAGTCATTTTTTGAGAAATGTATTCAGGCGAGCGTTTGGCTATTCCTGTACCACGCGCCCGGGCAGATGCTGCCATTTCATCTGTAATTACAGTTGCGTAAATTATATCTTCAGGAATTGCAACACGAACAATAATATTTGATTGTTCCAATTTGCAAGAAATTTAATTAATTAAAATAGATAGAGAAGTGAGCGGGGGATTTTTCTTCACTGATAGGGGCGGTTTTAGCTGCTCGGCCTATCAGCATCCACGTCGAGATAAATATACCGTTGCCGGGGAAAAGAAATGATATAAATTATTTTTTTTCAAGGCCCTGTATTTATAATTGTTTGAAGAATTAAGACGCAAAAGTAATAAAAAAATAATTATTGGGAGAAGGATTTTTCTTAAATGTTTCGTTAGGATTTTATTGCTTATTCTGTAAGTGATTCAGCGGGTTCCTGCTGTATCCATTTTTGTAATTTATTGGCCAGCTTACGGTCGTTGCTCAGGCGAGGCACTTTATTTTGTCCGCCTAGTTTGCCTACGCTTTTCATGTAGTTAATAAATCCTTCTTTTTGGATCACGTGCAGCTTTAAGGGTTGAAGAATATTTCCTTTGATAAGATCATCGTAGTAAATATTTTTCTTTCTTAAATTCATATCTATCCTTTCTGCAAACCGCTCAAGGTTCTTTGGAATATTCTCAAATTCTATATACCATTCATGAAAGCTTTTTTCTCCTGTGGTTGAGATATTAGGCGCCACTGTAAATTCTGTTATTTTAATGTTCTCATCATCTGCTGCCTTCATTAAGGCCTCTTCTACTTCCTCGCCAATAACGTGTTCGCCAAAGGCGGAAATAAAATGTTTCACCCTTCCCGTTACTACGATCCTGTAAGGATTTAGTGAAACAAATTTTACCGTATCTCCGAGATTATAAGCCCACAGCCCCGCATTGTTGCTTATTATCAGCGCATAATTTTTATTCACTTCTACATCTCTTAAAGTAAGCCGTGTTGGATTCTCTTTTAAGATCTCTTCAACCGGTACAAACTCATAAAAGATGCCGCTGTTGGTATTGAGCAAAAGGCCATTCTCTTTCCGGCTATCCTGAAAAGCAAAAAAACCTTCGCTTGCGGGATACGTTTCTATTGTGTCAACTTCTTTTCCTATACTCTCAAATAGCTTGGCTTTGTAAGGTTCAAAGTTTACGCCTCCATGTACAAATACACTGAAGTCAGGAAAGATGTCTTTTATCTTTTTACCGGTTTTCTTTTTTAGTACATCAAAATACATTTGTACCCATGGTGGAATACCGCTGATAAGCGTCATTCTTTCATCAATGGTTTCTTCTACAATTTTTGATAATTTTTCTTCCCAGTCTTCCACACAGTTTGTTTCAAAAGAAGGTAGCTGGTTGGATCTTAGATACCTTGGAATATGATGATTTACAATTCCGCTTAGCCTTCCTGTAGGAATACCGCCCACTCTTTCCAACTCAGGGCTGCCGCTTAAGAAAATCATTTTACCATCAGCAAATTCTGAATTTCCGCTTTGAGCCATGTAGCAAAGCAGCGCATTTCTCGCACTATCTATATGATTGGAAATAGAATCTTTGGTAATAGGAATGTATTTAATGCCGCTCGTGGTTCCGCTGGTCTTTGCAAAATAAATAGGGAATCCTTTCCATATTACATTTTGTTTTCCCTGTTTTATTTTTTCAATATATCCTTTGTATTCTTCATAATTTCTAAGTGGCACCTGCTTTACAAAATCTGCATGTGATCTTATTGTTTCAAAATTATGTTCTTTGCCAAATTCCGTTTTGGATGCTGTCTTTATTAATGAATTAAAAATGTTCTCCTGATCGGCTATCGCAGTGAACATTGATCTTTTAATCTGTTTATGAATATAGAGGGCAAACGGTTTTGCCAGGTAAGATTTGAATTTCATTTTCATTTTAAAAAGCGAATCGTTGATTACAAATTTACAAAGAAATGTTTAATGAAATCAGTTGCAATTACAAGGCCATTCTTTATTAAGATCAATACAGGTAATTACTACCAAATCTTCATTCTCGGGCGCTACGATCACCCTGATATGCTGATTTTCATGGCTATAACCTTCCAGTGCATAAGTGCGATTGCCTTCAGAGCTGATTGTACTTTTTGATTGATTCACATTACCCTTCTCCAATATCTCTTTTATCTCGTCAATAGTGATTTGTCTGCAATTCATTCTGCACTTTACATGTTTGGTAAGAATAAGCCGGCTGGTGTTTCTGAAATTCTCAGAATTGGTATTTTCTTTTTTAACGTCTGAAATTCCTTTGGCAATTATTAGAATTATTGCGATGAAGGCGATAATGTAAATGTTTATTTTCTTTTTCAAATTATTTTTTGATGAAATAAATTTAAGTATAAAAAAATAGAATCATCACAGGTGCATTTCAAATTTTCGCATTGCTGTGGCGCTTGTGGGCGGTGGAGATACCGCCCACGGCGGGTTTCCCCGGTTGGAGCCTGCCTGCCCGGTAGGCAGGTCCTCACCAACCGGCGAAAAAAATTATAGAATCATCACACTCTAATGCTTTGCTTACTTTTGTATCATGAAGAAGGAATACAAAAAAATTCTGGCTAACTTAAAGATAGACGCTCTCAATGAAATGCAGGTAGCTTCTTTGGAAGCTAATAAAAAAGATGAAGATGTCATTCTGCTCTCTGCAACGGGATCCGGGAAAACACTGGCATTTTTACTGCCTGTTCTTGAAAATATGAAAACAGGCAATCAAAATACCCAGGCTCTTATTGTGTGCCCATCCCGGGAATTGGCCATTCAGATCGAACAGGTTTTTAAGGCTATGGGCACAGGATATAAAATTACTTCTACTTATGGAGGCCACAAAAGAGAAATTGAGGAAAATAACCTTATAGAGCCACCCGCCGTGATTGTAGGCACTCCCGGAAGATTATGCGATCATATACGAAGAGGGAATATTACTGTGGATTCTATAACCACATTGGTGCTGGATGAATTTGATAAATCTCTTGAATTAGGATTTTTGGAAGAGATGAAATTCATCATTGATTCTTTAAAAAATATACAGAAAAAAATACTTACCTCGGCAACGGATGCATCAGAGCTCCCCGGATTTATAGGCCTGAAAGGCCCTGCCAGAATTAATTTTTTAGTACCGGGCGAAGACGTGCAGGGGCTTGCTGTAAAAGTGGTTCATTCTAACGATAAAGATAAGTCTGAAACACTTTTTAAACTACTGTGCTTTCTTGGTAACCGATCTACTATCGTGTTTTGCAATCATCGTGAGGCAGTGGAACGTACCAGCCTTATACTTTCTGAGAAAGGAATTTATAATGAGTTCTATCATGGAGGAATGGAGCAGCAGCAAAGAGACAGCGCGTTATCTAAATTCAGAAACGGAACGGCTAATGTATTAGTAACGACTGATCTTGCTTCGAGAGGATTGGATATTGCCAATATCAGGTACATTATTCATTACCATTTGCCTTTGACAGAAGATGCCTTTACCCATAGGAACGGGCGTACTGCCAGGATGGAGGCAAGCGGCACCGCAATACTTATATTAAGTGAAGATGAAAAATTGCCATCTTATGTGAATGACAAAGCAGAAGAAATAAATCTTCCTGAAGAGCTTACTTTGCCTGATAAACCAAAATGGGCAACACTTTTTATAGCCGCTGGTAAGAAAGATAAAGTGAATAAAGTGGACATCGTTGGCTTTTTAACCAACAAAGGGCAGCTAAAGAAAGAAGACATTGGATTGATAGAAGTAAAAGATTTTTTTTCCTTTGCCGCCATCAGAAAAATAAAAATGAATCATGTACTTCACCTGATAAAAGGCCAAAAAATAAAGAATAAAAAAGTGAAGATGGAAGTTGCTAAATAACTTTTTCACTTACAGGAAGCTCAAAATAAAACACACTTCCTTTATCTTTTTCGCTTCTCACACCTATTCTACCACCATGGTTCTCAATTATTTCCTTACTTATAAAAAGGCCTAATCCCAGGCCGGGAAAGGTATTCATATTCTTCCCGGAGATCCGGTAGAAACGCCCAAAAACTTTCTCCTGTTCTTCGGGTATAATGCCTTTTCCAAAGTCTTCTACAGAGCAAACTATTTTATTGTCTTTTTCATTTAATTCTATATTTATTTTTTTAGAGCTGCCTCCATATTTAATAGCATTGCTTAAAAAGTTGATTATTACCTGGTCAATCCTCTCACGATCTGCGTTCACATAAGCATCGGCACCGGATTTGAATTCAAACTCATGATCGGGCGCTGTAGGCTTTAGTTTTTCTATAGTATCCGGTATTAATTTTTTTAGCTGAAAAAGTTCTTTATGATAAGTAAGCGTACCATTCTGCAATTTGGAAGTATCCAGCAGATCGTTGATCAAAGAAGTAAGCTTTACGATCTGGTGATCCATTTTCGAGAGCATTTTTAGATTTTGCTCATCGTTGGTAGCTTTTGCATCCATCAGTAATAGTTGCGTGTAGGCCTTCAGCGAGGTGACGGGAGTTTTTAATTCATGGCTTGCAATGCTAAAGAACTCATCTCTTTTATAAACAAGTTCTTCCGTTTCTTTCTGAATTTTATCTTTCTGGTCATTAAACTCACGAAGATCACGTTTCATTTTTTTAATAGAAATACCAAGTACGTCTTCATCGCTTCGAGGATTGATAGCGACATCAAAATTCCCCTTCCCGATCTGATTGGCTGCCTGTGCCATCAGCAAATTATTTTTGTCAATCTGGGCTATGGATTTTGCAAGGCTTCCTACTACTCCCCGTGGCATATCTCTTAAGTCTATACCGGTTGCGCCTCTTGAAATTTTCCTGGCAGCGACTTTAAGCTCTCTTAATAATTTAGTAATATCATTAATGGTATAAGAAACAAAGATGATCACTAATAAAATAGAGATCAGGAGAAAAATTATAGTTGTATTTTTTATATTCTTCTCATGTTGGTAGGTATCCTCTATTTTTATATTTACGGTTTGCAATAAGTCACGTTGTTGTTTTCTTAATACCCTCATTCCCTCTGTGCAAATATCCCACCACCGTTCAGCGCTATACGTACTGTCAAATTTTAATTTGGTAAATAACTTGTCAAGATAATTAATGACTGCGCCATATTCTGTTATCTTCTTTTTATTGTTGTATGAACTCACTGATAGAGGAGAAGCTTTTAATAAAAATTCTGTTTCGTAGCTATTGAAAGTCTTATACATCGCCAGCGTATTAAGCAGAGTTTGCGGGGTACTTACCTTAGTGTATAGTGAATTGAATACATTCGTGCGGATAATGCCCAGATAAGTGATCATTTCTGAAAGTGTTCTTTGGGCTACCAGGTCCTGGTACACGGGCATCAGGAAAGCATTGCCTGGTATTATGCTGTTCAATGAATTTAGCCGTAAAATAGTTTCTGTATAGAACTCTACTATATCGCCTGATGATGAAGAATTAGATATTGTATCTATTTCTGAACGAATTTCATGCAGGTTTTGAAGAAAGGTATATTTTGCAAAATCAGTTAAAGAAATATAAGAGTTCTTTTCAAGTATCCCGATAATAGAATCTGTTTTTTGCCTGTGTTCAAGCACTTTATCAAAATCCTCCTTTTTGACGATGTATTGATAACTGTATCGTCTTTCCCGTGCAAGCTGATCTATTAATTCTCCTAAGGTTACCGACCGGTTAACACTTTCAATATAATTGCCGATTAATTTTACAGTCTGGGATTTCTCATTGTAAATTATTACAGAGAAATAAATTAAAAACACGATAGGAATAATTCCTATCATCAACAACTTAATGCTTAAAGGTAATTTTCTAAAAAAAACACTCATTTAAAAAATAGGAAGTGAATTGAAAAATGAAGTAAAAATACAGCGCCAAACAGGGACTGCTATATTGTTTGCAAATTGAATTGTACGATACCCAATCTAAAATTATATACCCAGGTACATTTGTACCTTACTGCCATTTGTCCTTATGAAATAAATTATATCCATGCAGAATATCCGCTCAAATATAGAGAATAAATAATAAACCTTTATCGGGGCTAATTTTTGGCTGGTAGCTGACTAACAGCTTCATTGTTATTTAACGTAGCTTATTGTGCATACAAATTTGTCTTCGCCAACGCTTAACCCATTTGCTGCCGCATTGCTGATAACTACTAATAATCCTGCATTTTGCTTAATATCAGGAATGGCATCCAATACTTTTGCATATACGCTTTCTCTTGTCACACTATTGGTGATCTTTAAAATGCTGCCAGGCGCTGCATCATTGTAGAAACAATAATATTTGCCATCTTGCCATCCGCTGGTTGACTTAAATACGCCGGCGCTTCCATTATAATAGAGAGGAGTTTTATTGGCAGCTTGCTGATCATACAAGTTTTTAAAATAGCCTTCTGAAGAATTTATATTTTCCTTATTAGTTACCGGCTTTGCGATGGTGGTTGGTTCACTAACCGGCGCTGTAGTTATTACCGGCGCTTCTGTTTTGGGTGCAGGGTCTTTCATCACAGAGACATTTTCAGTAGTTGGTTTTGCTGATGGCGTTTCTGGTTTTACCTGAACTGCCGCCGCCTGTGTAGCTGGTGCAATACCCTGTTGCGCCAAAGCAGATTGCGTTTTATCTACCTTTAAATAACCGACCACCATAGGCGTACCCACAGTCACCTCATCAGATGAAAGATGGTTCCATTTTTTTAAAGAAGGTAAAGACACTTTGTTATAGTTCACTCCTAAACGATAGAGCGTTTCGCCGGATGCGATGGTGTGGTAAACCGGGATAAGCGCTTCATTTTTTGCTTTTACTCCTGACTGTGTGAAATTATTTTTGTCTAAAAGGACTTTTAAAATTTGCCCTATCTGTAAACCGCTTTGTAAGCTAAGATGATTGTAAGCTGCAAGCTCCCTCGGGCTTGAGTTGTAAAGGCGTGCTACACTGTATAGCGTTTCTTTAGGAGCCACTACGTGCTCCAGGTACAGGTTGGGGCCCGTTCCCTTAATTTCCAGGTTTTGTGCAAATAAAAAATTATTGGCACAGGTTGTAAAAAAAAGCGCTATCAGCCATTTGGACATAATAAAGTTTTTACAGGTGCTTAAAATTTCCTTCGAGTTATATTCGACGATCCATCCTTACAAAGATGGGTAAAAATTAATTATTCTGCTATCGCGTAAGATAATCATGAAGTTAAAATTTGTTAATGAGAAGAAGAGAGAGTGAGAGTACGAGATTGCGAGAGAGTGAGAAGGAAGAGAATGAGAAGTGATTTGCTAATTTGCGTTTTGTTATTTGATTTTTGTGATCTGAGATTTGGAGATATTAAAGTCTCTGTTGCCATCTCACGATCATCTCCGTTTTCCATGTTGAAAAATCTCCTTCGATAATATGCTTTCTTGCTTTGGTTACTATATCAAGGTAGAATGCAAGATTATGAATACTCGCAATTTGTAATCCTAAAATTTCTTTTGATTTTATCAGGTGGCGTAGGTACGCCTTACTGTAAAAATTACTTACCTCACATTCAATGCCGTCATCAATAGCAGAAAAATCTTTCTCCCATTTTTTATTATCAATGTTGATGATCCCCTTACTGGTAAACAACATGGCATTGCGCCCATTCCGGGTAGGCATCACACAGTCGAACATATCTACCCCCAGCGAGATACATTCAAGTATATTCCACGGTGTGCCCACGCCCATCAAATACCGCGGCTTTTGTGCCGGAAGATGGTCACAACAAAGTGCACATATCTCATACATTTTTTCCGTAGGCTCTCCCACGCTCAATCCGCCGATGGCATTACCTGTTGCTTCTTTGGAAGAAATATATTCACAGGAAATTTTTCTAAGTTCACGATGAGCGCCACCCTGCACAATAGGAAATAAATTTTGAGAATATCCATATTTATTTTCCGTTGTATTGAACCGTTCCCAACACCTGTCGAGCCAGCGATGCGTTAATTCCATTGAGCTTTTTGCATAATTATATTCGCTTCCGCCCGGAGGGCACTCATCAAAAGCCATGATGATATCGCCGCCGATGATCCTTTGAATATCCATTACTTTTTCCGGAGTAAATAAATGCCTGCTGCCATCAATATGGCTTTGGAATAAAGCGCCTTCCTCGGTGATCTTCCTGGTACCACTCAAAGAAAAAACCTGGTAGCCGCCACTGTCGGTAAGAATTGGTTTGTTCCAATTCATAAATTGATGCAAGCCGCCTGCTGCTTCCAGTATCTCCAGGCCCGGCCGAAGATAGAGATGATAAGTATTTCCAAGAATGATCTGTGCATGTATATCATCCTGCAGTTGTTGCTGGGTAACCGCTTTCACACTTCCCACAGTTCCTACCGGCATAAAGACAGGAGTAAGTATCTCGCCGTGTCCGGTAGTGATCTTTCCTGCCCTCGCTTTCGTAAGTTGATCTGTATATTGTAATTCAAACTGCAACGCTGCCATTCCATTTGCTTTTAAAGGGTGCAAAGATAAAGTTCAAAAATGGTTTGCCGGCAGTGAATGGTCAATGTTGACTCACCACTCATTATTTGCTATTTACCTAAAAGTTATCACCTAAAGATTAAAAATTTTGCATCTCTCTTTTAGCAAAGTAAGTTTGCATCCATCATGAAGCTGGCTGAATTTCTATCGCACCCGGAAAATTTACTTTTTTCGATGTTTTGTATAATCACGGTTATACAATTATTCTACTATTCATTCTTCTTTGCACGGCTTGCTTTCTTCAAAAGAAAAGCAAAAAAAATATCGCAAACCCATCCTGTTTCAGTGATCATTTGCTCAAGGGATGAGGCGGCGAATCTTGTAAAAAACCTGCCCGGCGCATTGGTACAGAAATACCGCACCACGCATGAAGTGATCGTAGTGAATGATAATTCGCTTGATGAAAGCAAGTATATTCTTGAAGAATACCAGCGCACGTTTAAGCAATTACAGCTAATAGAATTAAAGCAGGAGGCAAGATTTATTCCGGGAAAAAAATTTCCATTGAGTATAGGAATTAAAACTGCCAAACACGAAATTGTTTTGCTGACCGATGCAGACTGTGTTCCGGCTTCTGAATACTGGATCGAAAAAATGCAGGAAGGTTTTGATGATGGCATCGAGATAGTTTTAGGCTATGGCGCTCTTCATAAAAAGAAAGGGTTCTTTAATAAGATGGTAAGGTGGGAAACGTTTCATACAGCCTTGCAATATTTATCGTATGCCCGGAGCGGAATGGCTTACATGGGAGTGGGCAGGAACCTGAGTTACAGAAAAACTGTTTTTTTCCGGCATAAGGGATTTTCTGCTCATAACCATGTGCCGGGCGGTGATGACGATCTTTTTATTAATAAAGCCAGTACAAAAAGTAACACAGCGATTGTAATAGATAAAGATGCATTTACTTTATCGGCGCCGCCTGTTTCATGGAAACACTGGTTCAGGCAAAAGAACCGGCATTATACTACCAGTAAATATTATAAAAGAATTCATCAATTCCTGTTAGGGCTTTATGCTTTTTCTCTTTTTCTTTTTTACCCGTTCTTTATTATTTCTTTATTCCTTTTTGATTGGAGATACGCTTTGGGTGTTTTTGCAATAAGGTTCGTTGTGCAGGCAGTGATCATTTTTAAAACAACCCGGAAATTAGATGAAAGAGATCTGTTTCCCTGGTTTGTGTTTTTTGATGTATGGATGTTTTTTTATTACCTGGTATTTGCAGGCGCTCTTTTTAAAAAGCCGAATAAGAAGTGGAAGTAAAGAAGGAATTTATTTCTGTATTCCCTGGTCTCGGCATACAAATGAAAATCCTGCGGCATCCTTTATTGAATATACCTGGTATGAATTATCAGGTCAAAACGTTTAAAGGAAAAGATATTAGCATTTCACAACCATTGCCCGGTGAAGAATTAATTTTAATTTTTCCGGAAAACAATTCCGTACGCCTTTTCATGTTTGCGAGCCCGATACCTTTTTTTATCTCATTAATATTAAATCCTACACCATCATCAGCAATACGCACTTTAAGAAATTGGTTATAAAGCAACAGGTCAATTTCTATTAGAGTGCCATTTGCATATTTGAAAATATTTCTTAATTGCTCCTGGAATATTCTGTAAAGGTTCAATTGGATATCACATCTTAGCGGGAGTTCATTAATTTCATCATCAAAGTACAGTGCGATTTTGTATTTGTTTTCTATGTTAAAAGTAGTAAGCAGGTTTTTAATGACTTCTTTAAGAGAAGTATTATTAAAAAAAGCAGGCGCCAGGCGGTGGGAAAGATTGCGGATCTCAGTGCTTGCCAACACTACGAATTCCCTGGATTTATTACATAGGTCAGTAAGCGAAGCCGGCAGGGAAGCCTTAAGCATCCCAAGGCTCATGGTAGCGGAGGCAAGTATCTGGCATATATTGTCGTGTAATTCGCTGCCGATCTCATATTGATCTTCTTCCTGGGTCTTAATAATGGCTTTGGTAATTTTATTTTCAAGTTGCCTACGCTCAGTTACATCAAGAGCTATTACTAATGTTTCAGAATTACTGCCTACGGTAATCGGAGTGGTATAAATTTCAACGTTAATTATTTCACCCGACTTCTTTAAATGCTCGAAATTTCCACTGAATGACATTTCTTTCTGCACTTTTTCAATTGACTTATTCCTCAGATTGGCAAGATGCTGCCCGAACTTTAACTCGCTTTCCTTAGGCCTTATTTCCAAAATAGTTTTGTTCAAAAACTCTGCTTCACTATAGCCATAATGCCTGACAGCCATATTATTAACCTGTGTAATCCTGTATGTTTGTTGATGGTAAAGCCACATAGGAATAGGGGCGAGCTTGAAAAGCTGGCGAAACCTTTCTTCTGATGCGATAAGGAAAGTTTCTAACTGTTTTTTTTCAGTAACATCATTGAAAAATCCCATTGAACCTATAAATTTTGCATTCCTGTATTCCAGAAAAACAGTTCCTTCAATATAAATATTTTCGCCGGTTTTATTTTTAAGTACTTTTTGAACATTGGTAATTATTTCCTCCGGTTCAGGATGAGGCTCGTTTAAAATTTCAATGCCATCGCCTAAAATATCAGAAACAGTAAGTTTATAAAGTTCATCATCGTCATACCCTAATTTTTTTCTAAAGGATTCATTGGCGAAAACAAGATTCCCATTTGCATCGAACTTCTGAATAATTTCATTTGTATGCTCTGTTAATTTACGGTATTTGTTCTCGCTTTCCTCTATCTCAGAGGTTTTTACCTTCATCACTTTTATTGTTCTGGCAATTATAAATGCCAAACCGGATAGCCCAAAAATTAAAATAATATTTAGCAGGATATTTGTTTTTTCAATTTCTTTAAATTGAATTTCTGCATTTTTTATTTTGGAAGCGTCGCGCCTATGCACAAATTCTTCCAAGGTCGTATTTGCTTCGGGAGAGTTTTCATAAAGAAGTGGCAAGTATTCCTCTATGTTTAAAGCAATCTCATTATTGTCCCGGTTCATTAATTGAATTAAATTTTTTCCCTTTTCTAATTTTGCTTTCCGCAGCGCCCGCACCCGGTTAAATAATCTTTGCTCGTAAGGATCTTCAATCAGCTTTTGGTATTCCAACTCATTTTCATCATCTCTTAAGATCAACTCATTGATCCTGTTCTCTTCCTCATGATTTTTATTTTTTCCCTTTCCCAAAAAAAGATTAAGGGCATGGATCCTGATATAGTTACTGTTTTGAAGGAAAGAGGTAAGAATTTGCTGCCGCCGGATCGTTTTGGTTTCTAATTCATTAAGGGCAGTCTTAGTTCGTCTTAGCTTTTTATGTTCAATCAACTTGGATGTAAAAAAGACAAGAAAGAAAGAGATAAATAAAATTTTAAGAAACTTTGTTACCGGAGTTTTTGTAAAAAACCCTTGTTTTTTACTTTTCATAGGATATTAAGATTGCCAAATTAAATAATTCCAATTATCTCTCTATTATTCTAAAAAAGATAAGCTTTTAGAAATTCGATAATCAAATTAATTTTGGCAAAAATATTTTGGAAATAAAATATTAAGAGATGATCTTAAACAATCGTTTTTATGATTATGGTCATATTGTAAAGATGAATGACTAATCCATCCCGGTTATAAGAAAATGTAAGAACAAGAATTTCAATCATTGCCTCACAACTATTATCTTCGCGTTCGAAATCAGATGAGTACCTCACACAAACCTTGAGTTGCTTCTCATTAAAATCAATCAATTTATTTATGAAACTAATTATGATGATGGCCATTGGGTCCATCTGTTTTTTTACTGCTTCTGCTCAGACTGGAAAAGGAAGATTTGCGATATCAGGCAATACGGACATGAATCTGATGTTTGCAAAAACCTCACTCGTGGTAGATAGCGCTGCCGGTGAAAAACAAACTTCCAGTGCGTTTAATGCCAATGCAGGTTTTGCTTACTTCGTAGCTAACAATCTTGCTGTGGGCATAACCGGCTCTTTTAAATATACAAGAACAGATGCTGATAATGTTATCGGGTATGTACACAACTATACTGCCGGCGTGATACCCACCGTTACTTATTTCTTTCCGTTGAAAGGTAATCTCAAGCCTAATATAAGCGCGGGTGCAGGTTATATATGGCTTTTTACATCAGGGTTGGATGCAGAAGGATTATCGCTCAATGTTGCCCCGGGTATTTCTTACTTTGCAAACCGGAATGTGTCATTGGATTTGGGAGTGCAATATTCTTATAATCACCTGACAAATACCTACGGATTCTCTGAATACACCTACAAGCAACAGGCCTTAGGTTTCCTTGCAGGGCTATCCATCTTCTTTTAATTATCGCCATTAACAGCAAACAAATTTATTATCATGCAAAAATTTTTCACAGCAATTATATCTCTTTTATTTTTTTACCATATATCTTATTCGCAAACACAGCAGGGTAATTTCGCAGTATCCGGTGGAACTAATGTCAGCCTCCTGTTTTCAAACACAGACCGGGGTATGGAAGATGCACTCGACAATGATGTAAAGTCGAAGGATTATTCCTTTCATGTAAGATTCGGATACTTTGTTATAGATGACCTTGCTGTCAATATCACTACTTCATATCAATACAGCTACTATAAGAAACAGGTTTACCTGGGCCCCGTTTATGAAGAAGATATTCAGAACACGATCAGCCTGATTCCATCTCTTACGTATTTTTTTCCCGTTGAAGGAAAGTTAAAACCGAGCGTTAGCCTGGGTGCAGGATATGTAGCTCTGAAAGAAAGAAATAATCAATATTCAACTCCTGAAAGCATAGTTTATCATTACGGCGGGCTTTCTTTGAATGCCGGTGCAGGAGTATCCTTCTTTTTAAACAAGAACGTTTCGTTCGATCTCGGTTTACAATATTCAAGAAACAAACTGAATGATAAAGCCGGCGACAACAGGTCGCAGTTGCAAAATATATTCGGAGTGATGACCGGGGTATCAGTATATTTTTAGAAAATAAAGACAGGCAATCAATCAATTTATTTAACAATTATTTTCTGCGAGGCGCTTTCTATATTTCCATTCATATCGCTTCCTTCAATAAGTAAAGTATAAGTACCAGGGTGGTCGGCTGTATAAAATGAAAATACAGCTTTTCCATTTTTATCAGTTATGATATTAGGCTCCCAGTAAATGGTAGAGCGGATATCTACAAAAGAAGAATCATATTTTGAATGATACTTAGGCGAGTAAAATTGCATTTGCGGGCAAAAAGGTAATGGCTTATACAAATACACTCCGGGTGTTTTCTTTAAGTAAGGCCCGGAACCGCTATAGGTAGTTACTTCCACGAAAGCATTATCAAAAACATTATCATACGGTCCTAAAAAGGTTTGCACATATCTTCCTGCATACCTGCTTGATTTCATTACTTCGATCCCTTTTATATCTTCGGCAGTATAATAATCCAGGAATTGCTTTACGTATCTCTGGTAATCGGGTGTTCCAAAGGGAACAGGCTTTGCCCAATCAATATCCACTCCATCAATAATCAAATGAAAAAGGCGGTCTTCAATAAAATAGGCGTATGGAAGCTTACCATATCCTAAATGAAATCCTTTTACATTCTTAGTCAGCAGATCACCAAGGGTAACCTTGCCTGCATTTTGCAGATCTTCCTCGTTTAATGCAAGGTCTGATCCGCCATCTTCATTAAGGTTTTTGGAATCCTTGATAATCTTTTTCGCAGCAACCTTTACTTCTGCAAGCACTTTACCGCCATAAATTTTTTCCCAATCTTCTTTATAAGTCGCAAGGGTATGAACAGCCTTTATTTTATTGCTGTCAATGTTTACGTACCAGGGAATTATTCTTTCTTTCGGCGCTGAAAAAACAGGGGGCTGAAATTCATCTACTTCAATGCCCACATTAAAACTTTTTCCTTTTTTATTACGAGCCTGGATAACATATACAGCCGTATCTGAAGGATAGATATTTTTAAAATCAAATACGCCGGCCTCATTGGTAATGGTATCTCTTACAAAGGAAGGTTTTTTAGACAATAGAACCACACCGGATCTTTTTACAGGTTTGTTGAAAATATTGGTAACTTTCCCTTTAACAGAAAACACAGACTCCGCCGGAAATAATAACGGTTTCAGTGGTTGTGATATAAATGCCCAATCATAATTTACCCATCCCTGTGCCAACAATAAATTATCCAGACGCTGCCATATATCTGTTGTCATAACCGAAGGGAAGTAATAGCCCGGATCTTCAATACGGCCTTTCAGATCTGAGGAAAGCAGCAACTCAGATTTAAGAGAAATTCTTTTTACACTATCATTTTTTATCTGCGCATCATCAGTGACAGCCACTGAAAAATCTCCTTCCACAGGTTGCCCGTTTTTGTCTGTTACTTCAATAGTAAGTCCCACGCTATCTCTTTTGGTATAATGCGCTTTATCGCTGGTAATATGAATGCGAAGATGATCATCATGGTCAATATAAACGATGCGTTCGTTCAAAGGTTGCTTATCTGCATTTAATAAAGTAAAGCGGGTGATACCTGTTGGAAAAAATGTTTTACTCACCTTCATTTTACTCATCTGCTGATTCAATCTGACAACAGCTCCGTAGCAGGCAATACCTCTCGACTGGCCGATGAGATAATAAAGAGAATTGGGGCTCTGCACATCCGGCGTTGCAGTAATACCTATTTCAAGAGAATCGCTTTCTAACTTATTGATCACATCTAAAACAATACCTGATGATTTTACTGGTGGTAACGCATAATCTTTAGAATAAGTGCCATCAGGCATTTTTATCCTGGCAGTATAGGTTTCACCTGGTTGTGGATGGAAACTAAAAGATCCCATGCCTAAATGAGTTGACTGAAAAGTAAGCACCTCTTCCTGTTTGCTGTTATATACTGAACCTGAAACCGTAGTTCCATTGCCATCTTCACTTAATGCCTTAAAAGCAATACGTGTATCCATTCCCGTTACAAGGTAGCCGCCTTCTGACATGAATTGCAGATCTATATCTTCAGGCCGGTTGAATATAACAGGTATTTTATAAACAGGATTTTCCACTTTTTTATTCATAGCCTGCAAAGTGACAGAAAGATGATCAGGATTGGCTTTTTCGGGAATATTGAAATTAAAATTCAAAGAACCGTTGTAAGAAGTTTTGATCTTATCTCTGTACCATACTTTTTTATCTTCAGTTATCCTTAACTGAAAATCTGTATTAGGTAATGGTTGCTGATCTATTTTATTGATCTGTAAACCAATGTCTGCCTTTGGCTTACTGGCTTCCTGTTCTACATCAAAGCTCGATTTGATGAGCAAGTCTGTTTCATCGGGTGAACTAATATAGAACTGCTTTTTAAATACATAGTGCTCATCAGAGTTTCGCATCCAGTTGGTATAAGCCCTTAATGTATAATTGCCCTGTGGGAAATCTTTTTCTTTAAGTGTAATATTGCCCCAGCCTAACCCAAAGAATAAGGACACCATCATCCTTTTGTCCACCTTATTTTCCTCGTTGGCTATCTCTATATAAGCAATACCGCTTTTTGATGAAGGAGTCAGGTACGCAGCATTGAACAAATAAATTTTAAACCACATTGTATCATTAGTAGCATAGAAAGGCTTGTCTGTTTGCAGGTAAATTTTCTCACGGGCGCTTGAATCTGCGATGGTTGTTACCCTGTTTATAATTTTATGAATATCATTTGCAGGCTCCATTTGTGCATAAACCATTGGGCCTTGCAGGAAAAAAGATAACACCATAAAGGGAAACAGCCATATCTTCATAAGTACGAAAAAATATAATTCTCCCGGGAAATATTTTTATCTAAAATAAAGCATTATTGTTTGATAAAATATTTACCCCTGGTAAACTAAATTCTATTTTCATAGGAAGCTGCCACAAATATTTTGTCTTATATAAATAATAACATACTTTGAAGTTGCAACTGACAATTTAGGGAAGGCTCTACGCAACCCAATAAAATAAAGATGAAAGTGAGCGGGAAGTATTGAACTAAATAGTAAATCTGGGTTGTATGTGGCCATACGATACAGACATTGAAAGTAACCCTCTATAACTATTCATTAAACAAATCATTAAATGAGACTAAAACATCTGCTTTTATTAGCATTGATTATTCCTTCTTTTACTCATGCACAGGCTTTTTACAAGCAGGGTTATTTTGTTGTAAAAGGACAGATAAACAATTTTAAAAAAGAATTTATTGACTTTGACTTGACAACTTATCTCGGTCATGAAAGTGGTTCTATAAGAATAAAGCCGAATGGAAGTTTCGAACAAAAGATTCCGGTGCAAAACCGTCAAAGTTTTTCTTTAACCCTAAATAATAAATTCTTTACCCTTACAGCTTTCGATAAGGATACGCTATACCTCAATTGGGACGATGCTGATTTTGAAAACGGATTTTCTATTAAGGGGAAAAATGATTTTCGTACAAAAGAGTTGGAGGTTGAAGCACAACTCCTTTTAAAATTCCAGCCCGACATTATCAACTTACTAAAGCATCTCTATGAAGATGCAAAAAGACTTACTCCCGAACAACAATTTGAGATGGTTAACGCGCTATATAATCAGCATGTAAAAGCGCTATTTGCTTCTGCTGATTTTTTTTCTGTTACGCTCGATCATCTCATCACTGGTTTATATTTTCAGTATTCCCGGCTATTATGGAAGCAACGACTGTTGCCACAATTTAAGCTGAAGCTTAGCCTGGATAGTACAAGAGAGTATCCTTATTTTGATGTGTCAAATTCATCACACGATTATACTCTTTTAACTAAAGATTGGTTCTGGAATATTCCTGAATACAGGGACTTTATCTACGATTATGTACGATTTTATAAACCGTTTCACGGGTACCGTGGTTCTTTACCTGCCGACCAAAAACCATTTAATCCTACGCTTGATGAATATTATTTAGCCCAATCCTGTTTTTTTGACATTGATATTAGAGACTGGTTCATTACAAGATCAATAATAGATGGCTTTGGGCATTATCCGTTTATTGATGTTGAAAAAGTCTATCAGCAATACATCAACACCTGCACTACTCCTTACTTAAAAGATACCTTACAGAAATATTACACGGACATCAAACGGCTGGAACCCGGTAACCCTGCCCCTGGGTTTTCATTAAAAAACAATAAAGGACAAATAGTTTCATTAAATGATTTTAAAGGAAAAGTTATTTACATTGACTTTTGGGGCGTAGGCTGCGGCCCCTGTATCTATGATATTAAAAACCATGTTCCTGACTTGCATAAAAAGTATAAAGACAAAGAAGTAGTTTTTATAAATATCTGCGTTGATGCAAATGACAATGAGTGGAAGGAAGCATTGGGAAAATACGACTTGGATGGCATTAACCTGATTGCGGAGGGCTGGAGCAATAATCCGGTATGCAAAGCATACAATGTAAGAGGTATCCCCCATTATATTTTGATAGACAAAAACGGTAAAATAGCCAATAATAATGCCCCACGGGCCAGTGAGTTAAACGCCGTTCATGGCAAAAACCAAATTGACCTTTTATTGGAGTAATGTGATTGAAATAATTGAGTCTTTAGCCAACGGTACAAGTAAAGTAGAGAAGTCGTCATTTTAAAAAAAGTATTTCCATTTCTATAAAAAGGTCTATACAAATATTTTGGCTGATGTAAGTAATAATAGTACTTTGAAGTTGCAACGTAATAATTAGCCTGATGGCTTTACCTGACTCAACAAAACGAAGACAACAGTGAGTAATATTGAGAATGAATGCAAATATTGGTTGCAACCTTTTTTGACTTCACTAATGACAGATGAAATAAAATTTATTACCCTTCAAAACCGATTCAAGGAAATCAAAGGATTCTACTTAAAAGAAAACTATAAATATATTCATGCCGGAAGCGTTGACAATTTTCTTGCTCATTCTGACAATTTTTTAATAGAACATCACAAGCAGGAAATATTTAAAACCCTCACTGAATATTTTGACGTAATAAGTTCAAAGCAAATTGACAACATAACTGAGTCATTGAAACTATTTAATAAATACATAAGGCCACTGGCCGGTCTTTTCAGCGAATCAAGAGGCTTTCATATGGCAATAAAACTTTGGATTATGATTCTTTGGGCACTTCCATTTTTTATTTTGCTATATTTTTTAAAAGCTTCAATTTATTTTTATATAGGACTTGGCATATTGCTTATTTTGCTTATGATAAGGCAATTATATTTCAAAAGACAAAAGAAAATATATGGATTTATGTATTGATGAACAAAGTATGCAGCAATATGGCCGGGCAATAGAAAACTGATGTTTATTTTTTCATTTCTCTACATCTAATTTTTTTATGGTAAAAAATATCATTCCAAACATAGAACTGAAAATTATCGTAAATGCCCATGCTGATAAATTTTGATGAGGATGAATAAGTGAATTCTTAATGTAATAACTCAAACCTGCCGGATCTTTAAATACATCCCAGCTATTGAATCTTAAAAACCTGCCAAGGTAAACGCCATAGCCGCAAAGGATAATAAAAATGATAAGAATTGGCTGCACCCATTTATTTTCAAAGTATCTCCTTAAAAACCGCTCTACCTGAAGGAGCGATAATATGCCGATAAAGATTCCATTCCAAGAAGCCGAGGATACTAATACCAGATCAAACCATACAGGGCAACCGGTTCGATCTTTGAAATGAAAGATATCAGTGATGAGATAAGGCGCATTCGGGAAAAAAAGTAACCATAATGATAAATATCCGACAGCAACAATATCTAACTTATTTTGACAAAGTAATCTTCTGCTTGACCATAGTGGTATTAATGCCAGAAACATATTCCATGTATAAAACGCATAAGTAAGCTTATCTGTATAAATTACTCTTGCGGCTAATAACAACATTGTAAAAGATATTGAAGCAAATAAGATTTTATTTATTTCTGAGAATTGTATTTTTGTTTTCATTTCTTATTTTTTTCCAGAGTTAATTTTTCCAATCCTTCAATTTTTTTGTAACAGATATAGAGAAGTATTAATCCAATGATTCCAAAAGAGCAATCAATTAATTGCCAGTAAAAAGGTATTCTTCGTACAGTCCCGGCAATGAAGGCAAGAGGAAAGACCATACAGCACGCAATCATTTCAAACTGAATTATCCATTTATTTCTTACAGGATCTTTGAAAGCGCCAATGAAAGCAACTGCGATCACAATGTGTGCAAAAGCAAGCCAGTCGTAGCCATAAGCCAGAAACGGATAATCCAGGTTGGTTTGATGCAGGGTGATATAAACTTTTTGTATCCAGATAGCCAGCTCACTTTCTCTATTTTCAAACAAGCTATTTAACCATGCAAGTTCCGTTTCAAGTGCGAAAGCCGTAACGCCACTTAATACAAGCGCAATTATGAAAATGATGATCCATATCCGGATTGCTTTTTTTAATGACTCAGAACTTTGCATGGCATTTATTTTAGATTAATGATTGCCCTCTGGTATCTATTGATGCCTTCGCTAAAGGTTCTTCGCCATACCAGTTTATTTTTCTGCTGGCATACATGGCTAATGCAAGAATAATAAAAAGCCCGATGCTGCCAATCAACAGTGCGGTATCTTCAAGCCTTATCAGCACAAAAGTAAATCCATACAATAAGGTAAGCACGCCTCCGAAAATGGCTGCGGTTTTACCTTTTTTGAAATGGCCATAAGCATAAATACTTATAAGCAGTATGGTTGCAATAGCCGCAATAAGATAAGAAAGATCAAAAGCGATGAACTCACTGATAGAAAGAAGGAGGGTATAGAAAATGATCAGTGCTAATCCTATCAAAATATATTGCACGGGATGCACCGGCTTCTTTTGCATGAGCTCAATAATAAAGAACAAAGAAAAAGTAAGGCCAATAAAAAGGATAGCGTATTTAATGCACCGGTCTGTTTTGGAATAGCCATCTGCCGGCTGTATCAGGGTAACTCCAAAAGCAAGGCTGTTTTGATCATACTTAAAATCTTTCAGTACAGTTCCAAAAGGAAGATTGGCTTTATTAAAACTCCAGGTAGCCGTGAAACCGCTATCGCTTACAGACCGCACTGATGGCAGATCACTTCCATCGAAAGAAGGGCTTGCCCAATCGGATTGCAAGGTGAACCGGCTGTCTCCCGCCAATGGCACAAAATGAAGTTGTTCGCTACCTTTGATTTTGAGATTGATATGGAAAGGTATTTTTTTCCCTTCATCCGCCCCGCTTAAAGCAATGGAAGCAGATAAGCCTGTGCTGTCAATATCATTGGAGGGAAGCCCAGGCGAAAGTTCATAATCATTTCCATTGAACTGAATGATCAGCTTTTCTTCGATGCCTTTAAAATCTGAAAGGCCATAGCATATCTTTGCATCCTGCCATTGAATAAGGCTGCTGTCAATTTCTTTGGGAATTTTAAATATGAAATCACCTTTATTCTGTAAAGAAGACCTGTATAAAAGCACTTTATAAATAGAACGCTGCCTTAGTTCATGCGACACCTGCCCGTTTACATTGAGATTATCCGGCAACAGAATAATATGTTCCAATTGCTCAGTAACTTTTTTATCCTTATCAATGGTAATTACTTTATAAGGCAGATATATATAAGGCCCCGTAAGCACCTGTGCCCGCGCCCACCGGTTACTTACCTCTGAGGCCACTTCAGCCTGCCTGGCTTTACGTTCCTGCACAAGGTTGGCAATAAAAATAGTGGGAATCAGCATTACTAATATTAACACGCCTGTAATAGCCGCTTTAATAATGATCCTGTTAGATCCTGATTTTGGAATTAACGGCTCATTGTCTTCAAAAGTGTTTGTTTCCATTTGATTAAATTGTTTTGATGATTGATAATTGAGTATAAAGAATGACGAAAGTTGTTTTGATGAAAAAAGAATAGCACAAAAGGAACATGCAGATAAAGCCGCTGTACTAATAAGACCTGTTATAAAAGCATTACCATATTCTGTGCCTCCGATAACAATTGCTGAAAAAGCGCCATAGGCTGCGCAACATAAAATACAAACTATTAAGACAATTAATTTCTTAAGTTGGATTGATCCTTTGCTTTTTTTAAGAAACAACAAGGCAATAAATAAAATAACAGCCGCGGGCAGGCTGACAATAAGCACTATCACGGTGGCAGGAAAAACAGACCATCCCGGAAGAGAAGAATCCATAATGCTATACAGCAGCCATCCTGAGCCAAATACCACGCCGGTAAAGAACCATATTCTTATTGTCAAAAAGATTGTTTGCATTTTTATTATTTTAAAAAGTACTTTGAATTACAAAGTATTAATACAAAAAAAATTATTTTACTGACCGTATCATTTCTTCAAGCGCATCTACATGCGATTTGAATGATTTGCTGCCTGATTTTGTGATTGAATAAGTGGTGTTGGTTTTTCTTCCCAAAAATCCCTTCTGCACTTTAATATATCCTTTGTCCTCAAGAGTTTTTAAATGGCTGGCGAGATTTCCATCAGTAACCCCGATCAACTCCTTCAGCTCATTAAAGTTGATAGCTTCATTGATAACAAGGGCGCTCATGATGCCGAGCCTTATGCGGCTGTCAAATATTTTATTTAATTGTTCAATCGGATTCTTCATACTAAAATTCCCCTTTTTTTAATTCGTCGTTCAGGCCATAGAACTTTTTGATGTTCTTTCATATTTCCACCACATGATAATGCCATAGACAATATGAAATAGGCCAAACCCAATAGCCCAGCATATCAATCCTTCGTGATAGAACCAAAGGCATATAATTCCCAGAATAATCTCTGCATATCCAAGATAGCGCACTTCACTCATGGTGTATTTACTTCCATTTACCAAAGCAAGGCCATAAAAAACAAGAGAAGCAGGGGCTACCAGTTGGTATTGATCCAACTGGATCATTCTCAAAAGCACAAACCCACCGGCAAGCATAGGTAGCATGGTATTCCATAATAATCTCCTTGCTGAATTGCCCCACATAGGCACTCCGTCTTTTTGGGTTTTCAGAAAAGTAAATAAGATAGCTGTTACTAGCGCTGCTACAAATACAATAAATGCAATAAGTATCAGGTCTTCTCTTAAATAGGAAGCGCATACATTGCCGGCTACAAAGTCTTTATAATAAGCTCTGATGCGATACCAGGCAGCCGTGGCGCCAATGAGTGCACATATACCGACTACAATCCCGCTTAAACCGCTCAGGCTTATAAAACGGCTGCTGCGTTCCATAATCCGTTTAATATCTTTTAAGGTCTCCAGATTTTGTGATGAGCTATCCATATAAAAGTGCTTTGAAATACAAAGTAAATATTCCCAATGGACCTTTCCAAATTTTTATTGAGGAAACTTAAAAAAAATTTATGGTTTGGGATTAGCAAAAATATTATGATCTCTTTCTGCAAACATGAAATCTTTATTGCCGGCTCAAAACGATAAAGCGCTTCTTAGCGAATTATTTTAAACCGGCCTTTTCATTTCAGGAGGATCATATTTTTGCAGAAGGCGCCGGAAATACCGGAAGAAAAATGGTTTCAATTCGTCAAAAAATATAACTGAACACGATACTATTCACCGAAATATCACGTTTTCATGCCATACAACTGTTCCATCAATAAATCATAATTTTAGCCCTTGTAAATAGAGCTGCTTGAAATCAGAAAGATCATATCTTTTAATCTGTTGCCTGTTATTATGTGCTGCCGCATACAGCCAGCAACAGCTTGGCGTACTTTCTAATTACAGGAGCAAAACAATTGCTCCCGGCACTCTGCCTGTAGTGTTGGACAGCAGCAGCATTATTCCCCAAACATTATATATCAAAGGCATTCCGGATAGCAGTTATGATATTGATTATATAAATGCCCGTTTAACCTTCCATCCGGTAGCTACCGGATCCGCCAGGCTCCCCGATAGCGTATTAGTAAGCTACAGGGTGTTTCCTTATAAATTGAACGCTGTTACAAAGCATTTTGATTATGATAGTATCCGTTTCAATTTTGCAATGGAGAAACCCTTTACTTTTAAAAATAAACAACCGGATGATAAAATAATTGATTTTGGCAACATCAATTACAACGGAAGCTTCGGGCGGGGCATTTCTATTGGCAACAACCAGGATGCAGTAGTAAGTTCCAATTTGAACCTGCAATTGAATGGCTTTATTGGCGACAGCCTTGAACTTACGGCAGCTATCAGCGATAATAATATTCCTGTTCAGCCTGAAGGAAATACGCAAAACATACGTGACTTCGATAAAATTTTTATGCAAATAAAAAAGCATGGATGGCAGGCTAATTTTGGAGATATTGACATCAGGCAAAGCCAAAATTATTTTCTCAATTTTTCAAAACGATTACAAGGAGCGTCTTTTCAGACAGATAATGCAATAAACAAAAATATCACCAACTCTTTTTTAGTAAGCGGGGCCATTGCCAAAGGAAACTTTATGCGCGATGTAATCACACCGCTTGAAGGAAACCAGGGGCCTTATAAATTGTATGGCGCTAACAATGAACTTTATTTTGCTGTGCTTGCAGGTACCGAAAGAGTTTATATAGATGGCCAACTATTGACAAGAGGTGAAGACCAGGATTATGTGATTGACTACAATACCGCCGAGCTAACGTTTACCGTGAAACGATTAATTACCAAGGATAGCAGGATACAGGTTGAATTTGAATATTCCGACAGGAACTATCTTAATTCAATGCTATACGCAAATGATGAAATCAATTTTAATAAAAAACTAAAAGTAAGTATTGGAGCTTATACCAACTCTGATGCAAAAAATTCTTCCATCAATCAAACGCTTACGACAGAGCAAAAGCAATTCTTATCCCAGATCGGAAATAATATTGACAGTGCACGTTACCCTAACGCTACACCCGATACATTTTCAGTCAATAAAATATTGTACAAGAGATTAGACACCACTTACAATGGAATTAATGATACCATTTACCAATATTCTATTGACCAAAAAGATACGTTGTATAATCTCTCTTTTACTAATGTAGGCGCAGGAAATGGCGATTATGTTGCCGTGAATGATGGCAATGCTAATGGAAGAGTATTCAAATGGATACAGCCTGTAAACGGCGCTAGGCAAGGAGATTGGGATCCTGTTATTTTATTGGTAACGCCCAAGAAGCATGATCTGATAACAGCCGCGGCGGAATATGCCATCACTAAAAATTCCTCATTAAAGGCGGAAATGGCTCTGAGTAATTATGATGTAAATACTTTTTCATCAAAAGATAAAGAAGACAATAAAGGGGTAGCAGCGAAAGTGAATTATGTAATGAAGCATCAGGTCTTTGGAAGCTTAAAACCCGGATTGGTATTGAAAACCGATGTGGGTTATGAATTTGTAGAAGATAAATTCAGACCGCTGGAAACCTTGCGCAATGTGGAATTTAACCGCGATTGGAGCCTGCCATTTAATGCTCCTGCTGCGACAGAAAACCTGGTTAACGCTTCTTTACAATTGGAAGACCGGCAAAACAATTTTATTAAATACCAATTCACCAATTACGACCGAAGCGATCAATATCACGGTGCAAGGAATTCTATAGATAATGTGATGGATATAAAAGGTTGGCATTTTACCAACAAATTTTATATCACGCATATCAACAGCTTAGTACAGGAAGGTTCCTATCTTAGGCCGTCTATTGATGTCTATAGAACATTCACAGCACTGAAAAATGTAAAAATTGGCGGCAGCTATTCTTCGGAAAATAACCAGCAGCTTAATAAACAATATGACACATTGCTACCTATAAGTTTTGCCTTCAACACATGGCAGGTATATATAAAATCATCTGACAAAAAACCAAATAAATGGGGGATCACTTACTTTACAAGAGAAGACAAAATACCGGCTCAAAAAAAATTGGCCACACAGGACAAAAGCCAGAACATCAACCTGATGACAGAGCTGATGAAAAATGAAAATCACCAGCTAAGAATGAATATTACTTACCGGAAGCTGAATGTGATCAATAATAATTTCAATAATCAGAAAAGCGATGAAAGTTTGTTAGGCAGGTTGGAATATTCGATCAATGAATGGAAAGGTTTCTTAACGGGAAATGTATTGTATGAACTTGGCTCAGGACAAGAACAAAAAAGGGAATACACTTATCTTGAAGTCCCCGCCGGGCAAGGCTATTACACCTGGAACGATTACAATGGCGATGGCATTCCGCAGTTGAATGAATTTGAAATAGCCATATTCCAGGATCAGAAAAAATGGATCAGGGTTTTTACGCCTACCAACGAATATGTGAAAGCCAATTACATCCAGTTCAATTATAACTTCAGCCTGAATCCTAATTCAATTATTACACGAAACACTACGAATTCATTTTTGAAATTCGTTAAAAGATTCAGCACCGCTTCTTCTTTACAGATCAATAAAAAAGACATTTCGCAGGGCGGCTTTGAATTCAATCCTTTCAGCAAAAAATTAGTGGATACTTCGTTGATCACACTGTATTCATTTTTATCCAATACTATTTATTTTAACCGCGCCAGTTCTGTGTGGGGTATTGATGTTACGCATCGCCTGAATAACTCCAAATCACTTTTGAATTATGGGTTTGAAAGTAATTCGCTTCGTGATCTTTCCTTAAAAGGAAGATGGAATCTGAACCGGTCTATTGCTACCAACTTCACCAATAAATACGTACGCAACCAGTTGGCCACTCCATCCTTTGCCAATCGTAATTACAGGATAGATGAAGCAGCAGCAGAACCATCAGTAAGTTATATCTATAAAAGTGATTTTCGTGTAAGCCTCATTTATACCTACGATATTAAAAAAAACAAAACCGGGCTATCAGAAAAAGCCGTCAATAATCAACTGGCTACAGAAGTGAGGTACAATGTGCTTTCCAATGGCGCCATCAATGGCAGATTCTCATTGAACAATATCAATTTTACGGGCGCTGCAAACAGCACTGTAGGTTATATACTGTTAGATGGCTTATTACCGGGAAAAAACTATTTATGGAATTTAGAACTTATTAAAAAGCTTGCAGGTAATATTGAGCTCAATTTACAATATGAAGGAAGGAAGCCCGGAAATAACCCCGTTGTACACACAGGCAGAGCCACTATCAGAGCTATTTTTTAGATATGGTTTATTGGTTAATGGTTTAAAAAGTTTAGGAATGTTTAGATTTTCCATCACTTTAGAATTTACGCGATCAGGTTAATGGTGAGAGCAATCATGATGGTGTCGAATACAAAAGATAAAAGCCCATGTAGCATGGCAAGCGCTCTCAATCTTTTGGAAGTGATCTGCACATCTGATACCTGGAAGGTCATTCCAAGAACAAAAGAGTAATAAGCAAAGTCGAGGTATTCAGGCTTTGAATCGCCTGGAAACTCTAAGCCTCCTGCATGGGTATCGGGCCTGGTTTTATGATCTCCATAATAAATATGCGCATAGCGAAGCGTAAAAATAGTATGGATCAAAAACCATGAAAAAAGCATCCCTGAAACTGCAATCGCTATGCGCCACGAAGAAGTATCGTCACTTTTATCCCTGGAAAGTATCAATAACAATACAGCAAGAAAACTGGCTAAAGTGGAAATTACTATTATTATAAAAATGATGGTACGGCTGGGGTCTTGTACTTTGGCCTGCTCCCGGATGTGTTTGGAATTCGTAATAAAAAAGCTTGTCCAGCTCATAACAATCATGCATACACTAAAAGTGTTCCACCCGATCATTATATGTGAAAGCTCGTCAATGTCTTTTATGTATATCAGGAAATATACGATCACGGCCATGGCAATGCAGATAAAAAGTCTCTGGAAAGAATTGATCTTTTCAAAAAACGGCAGGGAAGCTGATTGGGGTACTTTTTTAGACATAGTTGATCGAATTATTATTTCAAAAGTACTTCACTATTTTATATGATTATTTCTTTTGGCTCTTGAAATAGCTTTCATGAAAGAAGAAGCAGATGGGTAGCTTGAACATTAATGTATAAATTCGCTGCTTTGTTTATTAAATATTTTTATGCGTTTAATAAAACCCTTCATTGCTTTTACCATTTTATTTTGCAACATTTCCCTGTTAGCTCAGGCGCAATCAACCACTGCGATTCCGGCTAATGATGATCTGTCCATTGGAACCTTTAAAGACTGCGTCGCTTATCTGAAAGAAGATTCTCTTGTTCTTGAAAATTCTTTAATAAAAAGAGTCTTCCGGTTTAATCATGGTAATTTATCAACCCGCCTTCTTGTGAATAAACAATCCGGGAAGTCATGGTCATTCGGTGGCAATCAACCTGATTTTTCTTTACCTTTTACACCAGACACCACTGCAGACGCCACTTTCAAAGTGCAAACTATAACAGAAACACCTCAACACGCCGCCCATCTTGAAGCAGAAGTAATTGTGTCTCATAAAGATTTTAAAGTAAAGCGGATATTCAGAATATACCCTGAAACACCTGCCATGGCTTGTGATACTTACTTTAAAGGAACTGCTTCAAAATGGAGTATATTAAGGCAAGAAATCAACAAGGTGGTAACAGATCATTTGCCACTTACAGGGAATAACTGGAAAGTAACATCAATAGAATTTTTTGATGCCACGGATCACAATAACAACCTGGTACAGGAATATCCGCGAACAGCCTACAAGAGCGAGGTACAGTTGCGGGGGAATCTTTTATTAATGAATGAACGCCCATCTAAAGAAGGGATATTCTGGCTAAAGGAAGCGCCGGTTTCATCGGTCCAGTTAGGCTATCCGGGTTTTGATTTTTCTATAAGATTCAATGACTTCAAAGCTGTTGGTGTAGGAATCGCTCCCGGCGACCTTTCTGATAATAGCTGGGTGCGCGGATACAGTATTGTAACAGGAATTGCACAACAAGGAGAAGAAGGCCTGGAACGTGCATTAAGGATCTATCAACAAAACCTGAAACCGGCGAACCCGGAAGTAGATAACATGATCATGCTGAATACATGGGGCGACCGTGGACAGGATAAAAATATCAATGAAGCATTTATTCTCAATGAAATTACATTAGGATCAAAGCTTGGAATTACCCATCTCCAAATGGACGATGGCTGGCAAACGGGCAGAAGCGGCGCATCAGCATTTGGCGGCGGAAGCCTCGATAGCATCTGGCACAACCCAAATTATTGGAAACCCGATCCTCATAAATTCCCCAATGGTTTTGGAAAGATCCTTGCTGCTGCTAAAAAAGAAGGCATCACTATTTCCACATGGTTCAATCCATCTACCGATAACAGTTTTAAGAACTGGCAAAAAGATGCAGCCGTATTGATCAATCAATACAAAGAATACGGAATTCACGTTTGGAAAATTGATGGAGTAAGAATAGAAGATAAGCAGGCGGAAATTAATTTTAGAAAGATGCTGGATACTGTTGTTGAAAGCACCAACCATCAGGCCGTCTTTAACCTGGACGTTACAGCAGGAAAGCGTTTCGGCTATAATTATTTTTATGAGTACGGAAATTTGTTTCTCGAAAATCGCTATACTGATTTTGCCAGCTACTATCCTCATTTTACATTAAGGAATCTGTGGATGCTCTCTAAATACCTGCCACCACAACGCCTGCAAATAGAGTTTTTAAACAAATGGCGAAACACAGACAAATATCCAAAGGGAGATTTATTTGCTCCGGGGCGTTATTCGTTTGATTATTTGTTTGCCATCACCCTACCTGCCCAGCCGCTTGCCTGGATGGAAGCGCGCAATCTCCCGAAGGAAGCATTTAATACCGCCAGGCTAATAAAGGCCTATAAAAAATATTGGAAGGAATGGCATAGTGGTCAAATATTTCCGATAGGAGAAGAGCCTTCGGGGATAAGCTGGACAGGCTTCCAGTCTGTGCTTAAAGATAGATCATCAGGTTATGTATTGGTTTTTAGAGAAATGACGCCATGCAAAGAATCGGCATTTAAGTTAAGCCGGTTACCGGCAGGAAAATATTCTTTTGAGTTGATTGCCGGAGAGGGTAAAAATTTTAAAGCTACCATTCAATCAGACAATCAGGTTACGTTCAAACTTTCCGGCGAGCGCAGCTTTGCATTGTACCATTATCACCTGATACAATAATTACATAGGCAGATTCAACTGGTAAATGCAACAGGTAAATTAATCAGGTTTAAAATTAGCTAAAAAGACTTGAAGAGGATTTTTAAATCCTAATAATTTTCGGGGTCTTGTATTTAGTTTGTTTGTGATGTTTA
>Ga0209941_1000111_pt1 | contig 164222 bp, 133 predicted proteins | sample ThiBiot_300_plan_FD_183945 | JGI IMG/M metagenome (GOLD analysis project Ga0209941, IMG submission 183945) | Wastewater bioreactor microbial communities from Cape Town, South Africa - Thiocy_solids_1 (SPAdes) | ecosystem: Engineered > Bioremediation > Thiocyanate > Unclassified | place: South... | reverse complement strand
TACTGGTCAACCACCCGCATTGCCCAGCTCGACGTCATCGACCACACTTCCATCAGCGGCCGAAGGCTGCCCTGAAAGTGTCCACCCTGTCCCCGAACATGTGTCCACCATGTCTCCGGTCTGAACAGCTTTGCCGGGGGAGAGGGTTGGGGTGAGGGGGTGCTCTGGCTTCGTCAGACGTCGATGGCGTCGAAGTCGCGGTATGCCGGATGCGCCGCGGTCTCTGGCAGCGGCAGCGGGGCGCGGACGATGTGGGCGGTCTGCCAGCCCGCGCTGCGCGCCGCGTCGAGCTCCTGGGTGATGTCGGAGAGGAAGAGGATGTGGTGTGCAGCCTCGCCGATCGCCTCGCCGATGCGCCGGTAGGATTCAGGATCGCGCTTGGCGCCGGTCTGCGTGTCGAAAAAGCCGTCGAACAGCGGCGACAGGTCGCCGGCCTCGCTGTAGCGGAAAAACAGCTGCTGCGCGGCGACCGAGCCCGAGGAGTAGACGTACAGCCGCAGCCCACGCGCGCGCCAGCTGCGGAGTTTCGCGGCGACCTCGGGATAGACGTGCGCACGATACGCGCCGGAGGCATAGCCTTCCTCCCAGATCATGCCCTGCAGCGCCTTGAGCACGGTGGACTTGCGATCCTCGTCGATCCAGCGCAGCAGCAGCTCGAGCACTTCCTGGCGCCCGGCCTCGATCAGCCCGGCCTCTCGCGCGGCCTCGTGCAGCCAGTGCTGCACCTCGGGCTGGTCGCCGTGGGTCTCGATGAACGCGGGCAGGTGCTTGCGCGCGTAGGGAAACAGCACGTCGTGCACGAAGCTGATCGAGCTGGTCGTGCCCTCGATGTCGGTGACGATGGCGCGCACGTCGTGCATGTGGGTCCTTGTTGGCTGGGCGGTGCGCCGGAAAAACGGTGGGGCTAGGCGGCTGGTGCTGGCCGTGCTTGCGGCGTCATGCGCGGAAACCGTGCCGCGATATCCTCGCCAGTGAACTGCGCCAACCAGCCGTCCTTATTGGTGAACAGGCGGATGGCGACGAAGTAAGGCGACTCGCTCATGTCGAACCAGTGGCGTGTGCCGGCCGGCACGCCAATCAGGTCACCTTGCTCGCACAGCACATCGTACACGCCGCTGTCCAGGTGCAGGGTGAACTGGCCGGAACCGGCGACGAAGAAGCGCACCTCGTCCTCGCTGTGGCGGTGCTCGCTCAGGAACTTCGCCCGCAGCGCAGCCCGGTCGGGATGGTCGGGGGCGAGGCTGATGACGTCCACCGATTGATAGCCTTCGGCGGCCATGAGGCGGTCGATGTCGGCACGGTAGACGGCGACCACCTCGTCCTGGCTTGCTCCCGGGCTGATCGGCTGGCTGGCCGCCCAGCGCTCGAAGCGCACGCCGACCTTGGCCAGGGCAGCTGATATCGCGGCGTGGTCGGTCAGGATCTGGGTCGGGGTATCCGGCCGGGTTTCATCGAAAATGCGCAGTCGACTCATGATGTCTGCAAGCTCCTCAGGTCCATTTCGCAGCCCAGCAGGAATTCCAGGGCTTCCAGGTGCCGGCGCGCCTGGCCGACATCGCGCCCCCAGGTGTAGAGGCCATGCCCGGCAATCAGGTAGGCCTGCAGCGGCTTGCCGCCGTCCAGCCAGGCATCGACCCGCGCGACGAGTTCCGGCATGTGCTGCGTGTTCGGGAACACCGGTATGTCCACCGTGTCGGCATGCGTGGTGTGTCCATCGAGTGCTTTTTGCAATTCCCAGCCTTGTAGCCGCACCAGGCCGCGATCCGCATACAGGCGCGAAGCCACGCTTTGCACCCGGGAATGCGTGTGCAGGACCATGGTGGCGAGCGGGAAGCGCCGGTAGATCTGCAGGTGCAGCGCGGTCTCGGCGCTCGGGCGCGCTGCGCCAGATACCGCTTGCCCATCGCCGTCGACCAGCATGATGTCATCCACGCTGGCCTGGCGCTTGTCGCAGCCGGAAATCGTGATGGCCGCGTACGTGGGGCTCGCGCGCATGGAAAAGTTGCCGCTGGTTGCCGGGGTCCAGCCCAGCGCGCCCAGTTCACGTGCGGTGCGCGCCACCACCGACGCGCATGCCGCGAATTCGTCTGCGGTGAGGTCGGCGACGGAGGCTTGGCTCATGGCTTCTGGACGTCCAAATCAATCGCGACTATAGCACGCGCGGCTTGCGCCAAGCGCGCAAATGAGAGCCATTCGCGGAAGTCAGGGAGCGTTTCCAGAGGCGCGTTACGATGCGTGTCGCCCAGCGGTTCAACTGTGGATGGGTCAACCAGATGGAGATTGCAGCATGTCGAACGAATCAGATATTGAATCTCGCCGGCGGTTCCTCAAGCTAGCCGCTGGCACGACCGTCGCCGCTGCGGTGGTCGGCAGCCTGCCCCGTTTTGCCAGCGCCGCCGACCTGCCGGCGCTGACGGAAACCGATCCGATGGCGAAGGCCTTGCATTACGTCGAGGACGCGACCAAGTCGAAGAATCCGAAGTACAAGGCGCCGCAGGACTGCACCAATTGCCAGTTCTATTCTGGCGGCCCGACGGGCCGTGGTCCGTGCCAGTTGTTCCCGGGCAAGTCGGTCAATGCGAAAGGCTGGTGCGTTTCGCACACGCCAAAGGCTTGATATCAAGCTTGCAGCGGGATACGGGAAGGCCGGCATTGCCGGCCTTCTTCATGTGGTGGAGAGTGAAGGGGGCTGCGGGTCACGACGAGGCCAGCTCGATGTCGGCCGCCGCGGGCGCCAGACAAGTTGCTGCCCGGAACACGCCAGGCTGAGGAGCTGATTCGCCTGACGCGCCGGGCAGCGATCCCGGGGTCCACTGCCAAGTGATAATCCCACGGTCCGCTGATAGTACTCCGATAGTCGCAAAATGGGCGCGCCCGCCGCCAAATTGTTGCGAAAAAATCTCGTTAAATATATTTAAAACAGTAGGTTACATGACATTTATGTCATTGTACCTTACGCGTCGGCTCGGGACGGTCGTCGGTCCGCTTTCACGGCCGTTTGGCGACATTTGCCGATTTTGGATGCGTATCTCCGCGGCTGGCCGTCGTTCGACGTCAGCTGAGTTTGCGCACCGCGCTGTGCCGGTAGCCGTAGAGGAAGTAGATGGTCAGTCCGATGACCGTCCACACGATCATCAGCATCCAGTTGTACCAGGCCATGAACGACAGCAGGGCCATGCAACTCAGGATGCCCAGCGAGCAAATCAGCGGTGCCCACGGCACACGGAACGTCCGCGGCAGTTCCGGATGCGTGTAGCGCAGGATCCAGACGCCGCCGCAGACTGCGATGAATGCGATCAAGGTGCCCATGGAGACCAGTTCGCCGAGTACATCCAGGGGGAAGATCGCGGCAAGCAGGGCGATGCCGGTGCCGGTCACCAGTGTGTTGAGATGCGGCGTGCGGTGAACGGGATGGACGCGCGTGAACAGCTTCGGCAGCATGCCGTCGCGCGCCATGATCATGAAGATGCGTGGCTGGGCGATGACCATCACCAGCACCACCGACGCCAAGCCGAGCATGGCCCCGATTTCGACCACCCAGCGCAGCCAGGACAATTGCGGATGCCCTTGTAGCGCGGTCACCACCGGCTCGTTGGTGCCCAGGGTCGTGTAGGAGTTGAGGCCGGTCATCACTGCTGCCATGGCAATGTAGAGCACGGTGCAGATCGCCAGTGAGCCGAGGATGGCAATCGGCAAGTCGCGCTGCGGGTTGCGCGACTCTTGCGCGGCGACCGAGGTGGCCTCGAAGCCGATATACGCAAAAAACACCATGGCGGCGCCGCGCATGACGCCGCCCCAGCCATAGCGGTCCGGGCCTTCCGAGGCCGGTACGAAGGGCACCCAGTTCGAGGGATCCACGTAGCGCCAGCCGACCACGATCACCAGCAGGACCAGGCCAACCTTGATTGCCACCATGATCGAGTTGACCAGGCTCGACTCGCGGATGCCGACATAGCAGACCCAGGTGAGCAGGGCGATCAGCGCCACGGCCGGCAGGTTGAACAGCGCACCGGTGGCGACCAGCTGGTGGTCGGCGGTAAATGCCAGAGGGGCACTGGTGAGGGCCGGTGGCAAGCTCAAATCCATGTTGAGTACCGCGCCCACATGGTTGAGCAGGCTCAGGAAGTACCCCGTCCAGCTCACCGCGACCGCAGAGGCGGATACGCCGTACTCGAGCACCAGGTTCCAGCCGATGAACCAGGCCATCAGCTCACCCAACGTGGCATAGGCATATGAATACGCGCTGCCGGAGAGCGGGATCAGCGTGGCGAATTCCGCGTAGCACAAGGCGGTGAACGAACTGCAGATGGCCGCCAGCAGGAACGACAAGATCACGGCCGGCCCGGCATGGTCTGCCGCCGCCACGCCGGTGATGACGAAGATGCCGGCACCGATCACCGCGCCGATGCCGATCGCGGTCAGGCCCCAGGGACCCAGCGTGCGCCGCAGCGTAGGGCCGTCGCCTTCCAGGTCTTCACTGAAGTCGGTCTTACGCGTGAGCAATTGCTTGAGCATGGATTCAGGTCTTCGAGAGTGGGCGGAGCGGCAGGGAGTGCAGGCTCGGCCAGCTTGCCGCCCCGCTCAAACGACGCGGCCGGCGTCAGGGCGCCGGCCGCTGCATGGCTTTACGCCGGCTGGCGGCGCAACCGGCTGTGCCGGTACCCGTAGAAGCCGTAGATGCAGAAGCCGATCACGGTCCAGCCGATCAGGAGCGGCCACAGGGTCTTGAATGCCTGCCAGAACAGGAACAGGCAAATCGCCGCGCCCAGCGGACAGACCAGCCAATACATCGGTACGCGGAATGCACGCGGGATCTCCGGACGCGTGCGGCGCAGGACCGCCACGCCGATGCACACGGTGCTGAATGCGAGCAGCGTGCCCATCGACACCAGGTCGCCGAGCACCCCCACCGGGAACAGGCCGGCGAGGATCGCCGCAATGATACCGACGATGATGGTGCCGACGTAGGGCGTGCGATGTTTCGCATGCAGCTTGCCGAAGGCCTTCGGCATCAGGCCGTCGTTGGACATGGTGTAGAAGATGCGCGGCTGGCCCATCAGCATCACCAACACCACCGAGCTCAAGCCGGCCAAGGCGGCAAACACCACCAGGATCTTCATCGTGCCAAGCACATAGCTGGCGGTACTGCCGGCGGCGACCGTACCCAGCACGTAGTTGAGGGCGGTGGCGACTGGCTCAGGCGTGTTGAGTTCGCGGAACGGGGCCAGACCGGTCAAGGCAGCCGCCATGGCGATATACAGGATCGTGCAGATGGCCAGCGAACCGAGGATGCCGATCGGCATGTCGCGTTGCGGATTCTTCGCTTCGCCCGCTGCAGTCGATACCGCGTCGAAGCCGATGTAGGCGAAGAACACCAGGGTGGCGCCGCGAATCACGCCGCTCCAGCCGAACGCGTCGCCACCCTCGTTGGGTGGAATGTACGGGTGCCAAAGTTCCGGATTGATGAACTTGAACGTGACCACCAGGAACAACAGGATCACGATCACCTTGATGGCGACGATGACCGCATTGACCGTGGCCGACTGGGTGATGCCGCAGTAGCACAGGTAGCTGATCGCGGCGACGATCGCGATGGCGGGGATGTTGAGGAAAGCCCCCGTGGACACGATGTGGTGGTCCAGGTACGTGAAGGGCGCTGCGGACAATGCCGCCGGCAGGCTGAAATTCCAGCCAGTGGCCGAAGTCAGCATGCTCAGCAGCTCATTGAAGTAGCCGGACCAGCCGACGGCCACGGTGGAAGCGGCAAACAGATATTCGAGCACCAGGTTCCAGCCGACGAACCAGGCCACCACTTCGCCCAGCGTCGCATAGGAGTAGGAGTAGGCGCTGCCGGATACCGGCAGCATCGCCGCGAACTCGGCGTAGCACAGGCCTGCCAGGGCGCAGGCGATACCCGCCATGACAAAACTCAGGGTAAGCGCCGGGCCGGCAAATTGCGCCGCCGCCGTGCCGGTCAGCACGAAGATGCCGGCACCGATGACGGCCCCGATCCCGAGCATGATGAGGTGCTTTGCCGTCAAGACGCGCTTCAGGGTGACCTCGCCACCGATGTCGCCCTCGACCGGTTCGCCGGCGTCGACGTGCGGCATGGCCTTGATCGGGTGGGTGGCAAACAGGTTTTCAATCATCGGGTTCCAGGCTCCCCTTCAAGTGGTCCCGCTCGGTTCTGCGCCGCAGCGCAGAGGCGTTGGCTCGGTGTCGCAGTAGCACGCGAACATAGCGTAGCGGCAGCGCCAGTACAAGTTTCGTTCAGCATGGGGACGATGGCGTGCACGATGTGCTTGCGTCGGCGCTCAGCGTGGGTCGGCCTGTACAGGCCACGCCGTCGCAGCGTGCCCTGGATCGTCGGCGAACGGGAAATCGCGCGAGATCACCAGCAGGGCCATGGGCGTGGCGCCGGCGGATCGGGTCGGTGTCTGGCATGCGCGTTGGCGCCACATGTGGAACACGACGTACGGGCCTGCTGCGACGGGTCAGGTACCTGGTCGATACACAACCGCAGGCGGCGCACGTGCGCACGTGCTCAGACCTCCAGGGTCGCCAGGTCGCCTTTCTCTTCCAGCCAGGTCTTGCGGTCGCCCGCGCGCTTCTTGGACAACAACATGTCCATGAGCTTGGCCGTGCTGGTGTCGCTGCTGTCGCCGGGGACGGTGAGCTGCACCAGGCGCCGCGTGTCCGGATGGATGGTGGATTCGCGCAGTTGCGGCGGGTTCATCTCGCCCAGGCCCTTGAAGCGCGTGGTGCTGACCGCGCCCTTGAGCTTGTCCTTCTCGATCTTTTGCAGCACCGCCTGCTTCTCGCTCTCGTCGAGGCAGTAGAACACCTGCTTGCCGACGTCGACGCGGAACAGCGGCGGCATGGCGATGAAGACGTGGCCTTCGGCGACGAGGCGTGGAAAGTGTTTCAGGAACAGCGCCGAGAGCAGGGTGGCGATGTGCAGGCCGTCGGAGTCGGCGTCGGCCAGCACGATGATCTTGCCGTAGCGCAAACCCGAGAGATCGTCCTTGCCCGGATCGCAGCCGATGGCCACGGCCAGGTTGTGCACCTCCTCGGAAGCCAGTACCTGGGTGGATTCCACTTCCCAGGTGTTCAGGATCTTGCCGCGCAGCGGCAGGATGGCCTGGAATTCCCGGTCACGCGCCTGCTTGGCGCTGCCGCCGGCCGAATCGCCTTCCACCAGGAACAGCTCGGTGCGGCCGAGGTCGGTGGCCGTGCAATCGGCCAGCTTGCCGGGCAGGGCAGGGCCTTGCGCGATTTTCTTGCGCACCACCTGCTTCGAGGCCTTCAGGCGCAGTGCGGCACGTTCGATTGCGAGCTGGGCGATGCGCTCGCCCACCTCCACGTGCTGGTTGAGCCAGATGCTGAAGGCGTCGTGGATGATGTTCTCCACCATGCCTGCGGCGCTGCGCGAGGACAGGCGCTCCTTGATCTGGCCGGCAAACTGTGGGTCCTGCAGGCGCGTCGAAAGCACGAACGACAGGCGTTCCCACACGTCCTCCGGTGCCAGCTTGACGCCGCGCGGCAGCAGGTTGTGCAGGTCGCAAAACTCGCGGATCGTGCTGGTCAGTCCGCTGCGCAAGCCGTTGACGTGGGTGCCGCCCTGCAGGGTGGGGATCAGGTTGACGTAGCTTTCCTGCACCGGCTCGCCCTCGGGCAGCCAGGCCAGGGCGATTTCCAGGCCCTCGCTGTCGCGCGCGGTCTGGTGTACGAAGAGCTCGTTCGGCAAGGCCTCGACGCCATCGAGCTCGCCGCGCAGGTAGTCGCGCAAGCCATCCTCGTAATACCACCGGCAGGACTCGCCGCTGGCCTCGTCGTGCAGGTCGACGGTCAGGCCGGCGCACAACACCGCCTTGGCGCGCAGCAGGTGCTTGAGCTTGCCCAGCGAGATCTTCGGCGAGTCGAAATAGCGCGCCTCGGGCCAGAACCGCAGGGTGGTACCGCTGCGGCTCTTGGGCACGCTGCCCACGGTCTCCAGTTCGCTGGTCTTTTCGCCGTGGGCAAACGACATGCGGTATTCGCTGCCGTGCCGGCGCACGGTGACCTCGACGCGTTCGGACAAGGCATTGACCACGGACACGCCGACGCCGTGCAGGCCGCCGGAAAAGTTGTAGTTCTTGCCGCTGAATTTCCCGCCGGCGTGCAGCCGGGTCATGATCAGCTCGACACCGGAGACGTGTTCCTCCGGATGGATGTCCACCGGCATGCCGCGACCGTCGTCGCCCACTTCCACCGAGCCGTCGGCATGCACGCTGACGGTGATGTTCTTCGCATACCCCGACAAGGCCTCGTCCACCGCGTTGTCGACCACTTCCTGTACCAAGTGGTTGGGGCGGGTGGTGTCGGTGTACATGCCGGGCCGGCGCCGGACCGGATCCAGGCCGGACAGGACTTCGATATCGGCGGCGTCGTAGTGGCTGCTCATGCGGGTGTTTCGTGCGGACAAAGACGATGAAGCATGGAGCGCGCTACCGACCGCGGTCAAGCCGGCGCCGCTGCCTCAGCGGTAGCCCTGGGCCTGCAGCGTGAACAGGTGGGCGTAATGGCCATCCCGCCCCATCAGCTCGGCATGGCTGCCGCGCTCGATGATGCGCCCGCCCTGGATCACCACGATCTGGTCAGCCATGCGCACGGTGGAGAAGCGGTGCGAGATCAGGATCACGATGCGCCGGCCGGCCAGCTCGCGGAAGTGCTCGAAGATCGTGGCTTCGGCCTCGGCATCCATCGCCGCGGTCGGTTCGTCGAGTACCAGGATGTCCGCGTCCGAGCGCATGAAGGCGCGGGCCAGGGCAATCTTCTGCCACTGCCCGCCAGAGAGCTCGCGCCCGGAGTTGAACCACTTGCCCAGCGGCGCTTCGAAGCCTCCGGGCAAGGTGTCGATGAAGTCGCTGGCCATGCCCTTGTCGCTGGCCACGCGCCAGCGCTCCGCATCCTCGAAGTGCCTGACGTCGCCGGCACCGATGTTCTCGCCCACGCGCATCTGGTAGCGGGCGAAATCCTGGAAGATCACGCCGATGCGCTGGCGCAGCACGTCCGCATCCCACTCGCGCAGGTCCGTGCCGTCCAGCAGGATGCGGCCCTGGTCAGGCCGGTAGAGCTCAGTCAGCAGCTTGATCAGCGTGGTCTTGCCCGAACCGTTCTGGCCGACCAGGGCCAGCGATTCGCCAGGCCGGATGTGCAGGTCGATGCCCTGCAGCGCGGGCTCCGTGGCGCCGGGATAGGTGAAGCTCACGCCTTCGAAGCGCACGCCATCGCCGGGCCGGGCACCACGCGTTGCCGTGCCGGCGTGCGCCCGCGTGGGCGTTTCCAGGTACTCGTACAGCGTGGACAGGTACAGGTTGTCCTCGTACATGCCGCCGATCGCGGAGAGGATCGCCGACACCGCGGCCTGGCCCTGGCGGAACAGCATCAGGTACATGGTCATCTGCCCTAGGGTGATACGCGCGACCACCGTGCTGGCGGCGATCCAGGCGTACGCGCCATACAGGGTCAGCGTGCCGAGCAGGCCGAGCCCGAAGCCCCAGCTGTCGCGACGCAGGGTCAGGTTGCGGTCGTCGCGGTACAGCCGGTGGAAGATGTCGCGGTAGCGCTGCAGCAGCAGCGGGCCGAGGGCAAACAGCTTCACTTCCTTGGCGTGGTCCTCACGGGCCAGCACGGTTTCCAGGTACATCTGCATGCGCGTTTCCGGCGAGCGCCAGCGGAACAGGCGGAACGCATCGCCGGAAAACTTCGTCTCGGCGGCAAATGCCGGTACGCCTGCCAGCAGCAGCACCAGCACGGCCCAGGGAGAGAACTGGAACAGCAGGCTGCCGTAGCTGACCAGGGAAATCGCATTCTGGCCGAGCCCGAAGGTGCGGGTCACCAGGGACAACGGACGGCTGGACGCCTCGCGGCGTGCCCGCGTCAGCTTGTCGTAGAACTCCGAGTCCTCGAACTGGGCCAGGTCCAGGGTCAAGGCCTTTTCCAGGATCATCACGTTCACGCGCTGGCCAAGCTGCGCGCGCAGCAGTGACTGGCACAGCGACAGGCCACGCTGTGCGCCGGCCAGGGCAGCGACCAGCACACCTTCGGCCACCACCCACTCGAACACCGGTGCCAGCGCGGTTTGGCCGCTGCCGGCCCAGAGCCGATTCGCGGCTACCACGGCATCGACGATCTGCGCGCCGACATAGGCGATCGCGGCGGGCAACAAGCCGGCCGCGAGTGTCAGCAAGGCCAAGGCCAGAGTCAGCCGCCGGCTGGTGCTCCAGACCAGCGCCAGGGCGCGGCCACTGAAGCGGAACACGCCGAAAAGGCTGCGCTTCAGCTCCACGGCGTCGGCTTCGGACGGGGAGAATTTTGGTGGCACGCTGTTCCTGCAGGCTATGGCCGGCGGGAGCGGCCACGTTGCAGTGGTATGGGGATGGGCAGGTGTGGAGACAAGTTGCCCGGGCCGAATGGTGCAAGCGGTTCGTCGCCAGCACGGTGCCGGTGCTATCTTTCGCCGGTTCGCCCAGCATTTGCGCGCATGCCCCAGTCCATCGATCTTTCAGCGTATTTGCGACGTATCGGCTATGCCGCGCCGGTTGCCGCGGACCTGCCCACCTTGCACAACCTGGTGGCGGCCCACACGGCCACGATTCCGTTCGAGAACCTTGACCCCTTGCTCGGCGTGCCGATCGAGCTCAGCCTGGAAGCGGTGCAACGCAAACTGGTGCAGGCGCACCGCGGCGGCTATTGCTTCGAGCAGAACTTGTTGTTTGCCGAGGCGTTGCGGGCCATCGGTTTCGAGGTCACTGGCTTGCTGGCGCGCGTGCTGTGGCGGCGGCCCGAGGACGTCATCACTCCGCATACGCACATGCTGTTGCGCGTGGAGCTGGCCGGCGAAAGCTGGCTGGCGGATGCCGGCTTCAGCAGCCAGGTGCCCACCGGCGCGTTGCGCCTGCGCCCAGGCGTGGAGCAGCCGACCAGCCACGAGCCGTTCCGGCTGCTGATGGTGGATGGCGACTGGCGCCTGCAGTCCCTGGTGGCCGGGCAATGGCGCTCGCTGTACCGCTTCGACCTGCGGCGCGCCTGGCCAGTCGACTACGTGCAGGCCAACTACTACGTTTCCACCTGGCCGCAGTCGTCCTTCGTGCATGACCTCATGGTGTCCCGCACCGACGCGGAGCGGCGTTTGAGCCTGCGCAACCGGGACTTCACCATGCGCCGCACGGGTCGCGAGCCGGAGCGGCGGCAGCTGCGCGATGCCGCCGACATCCGCCGCGTGCTGGAAAAGGAGTTCCTGCTGCGCCTGCCGGAGCATCCGCGACTGGATGCCGTACTGGACGGCTTGCCGGACTGACGCGGGTCGGCGGTTTGCGGGGACGCCGACTGGCATCACCGCGGGCATGCAGCGGGAGTTGCCGGTGTCAGCTCCAGCCCTCGATGCCCAGGCCGGTGGCCTGCTCGGCTTCCTCGCGCGAGACCTCGCGCACCTTCTGCCCGAAGGTCCACACGTGGCCCTCGGGATCGCGTGCGCGGTAGGTGCGGTCGCCGTAAAACTGGTCCGCGGGTTCCTGCTGGATTTCCGCGCCGGCAGCCCGGGCGTGGTCGCAATGGGCGTCGATCCCGTCCTGCAGCTGCACGTGCAGCATCTGCGTGTTCTTGCCGCCGACCGAGGCCGGGCTGGCGACGAAATCGGCCCATTCCGCGCCGAGCATGAGGTAGCCATCGCCGAAGTGCATCTCGGCATGGACGATGTTGCCGTCCTGGTCGGTGACGACCATGGCCCGTTCGAAGCCGAACGCCTTTTCCAGCCAGGCCAGCGCCGCTCGCGGGTCGCGGTAGAACACGGCTGCGCCCAGGCTCGGGCGATGGGATGGATCGCTCATGACTTTGTCCTGCGTGGCGGGGAGCGAGCAGTTCACGACGATGGGAAAGCTGTGTCAACATCCCATGTCCGGGCGGAGCAGACACGGTCGTGGCAGCATGGATGCCGCACGGACGACGTCGTACATTCGCAACTGCAGGTGCCGAGAGCCGGTGCGTACCGTCGACGGGGTGATATGCCGATGACAGCACAGTGGGGCGGTTCGCGATCGAATTCCAGGGCACGCGGAGAGGATAGGCGTCGATGACCTACGGGGTAGTCGGTGTCGGCGCGATCGCGTCGGCCATCGTGACGGGACTCAGCGATGCGGTCGAAGACCCTCCGGAAATCCTGCTGTCTCCGCGCAATGCAAACGTATCGGCGCGACTTGCCGCCCGGTATCCTAATGTCCGAATCGGCACCGACAACCAGGCGGTGGTGGACGGTGCTTCCACGCTGGTTCTCAGCCTGCGGCCACAGGACGCACCGGCGGTACTGCCCAGGCTGCATTTTTCCCCGGAGCAGTCGATCGTCAGCGTGATGGCCGGCGTATCCATCGAGACGCTGGGCCGGTTCGTTGCTCCGGCGACGGCGATCGCGCGCGCCATTCCGCTGCCTGTTGTGGCGCAGCGTCGCTGCAGCACGCCTATCCTGCCACCGGGCGGCGCAGCCAGGGCCTTGTTCGAGCGGCTGGGTGGCACGATCGAGTTGGAGGACGCCCGCATCTTCGATGCCATGTCGGCGGCGACGGCAACGGTTGCGTCGCATTTTGCCTGCCTGGAAACGATCACCCGTTGGCTGGTCCGGCATGGCCTGTCGTCCGCAGAGGCCACACGCTACGTCGCCGCCATGTTCGAGGGACTGACGCCCGCCCTGCAAAGCGGAGAGGGCTTCGACCGCCTCGCGCAGGGCCATGCGACCCGAGGGGGGACCAACGAGCTGTTCCTCGCTCATCTCACCGGCAGCGCGATCTTCGATTCGATCGACAGCGGCCTGGACAAGGTGTTCCAGCGGCTCGTGGGCTGAGCGGGCGGAGCGGTCAGTCCACGCCGTGGCTGGTGGCGGCGCACACGTGGACTTCCGTGCCCCCCAGCCGCACGACCTGTCCAGCGCGTACCTTGCGGGTCTTGCGCAATTCGGTGACGCCATCGACCTCGACCACACCGCTGGCTACCAGGTGTTTGCCGGCGCCGCCGCTGTCGCACAGCCCGGCGAGCTTCAGCAGGAGGTTGAGCCCGACGTATTCGCCGTGCAGTTCGAAAGTCATGGAGGGCATGGGTGGGCGGTCGTGGTGGTCAAGGTCATTATCGATCGATACGGGATTTTCAGGTGTGACTTTTGGCGCAGGCGGCATGGAAATCGCGTGCCAGTCTGATAACGTCAGCGCTCGGGTGGCATTCCGCAGCGGCTGGAACCGATGCCGAATGCCTTGCTGGACCGGGGTGCCTGTCGTCATGCGCCGGTCCTGGGGTGAGTCTGGAGAACATCCATGTATCTACGTTGCTGTGTTGCCGCCTTGGTGCTTGCGGCAGGGTGCGTGGCCTGCACTTCGCAAGCCCCAACCGCGCATGTCGCCACGCATCAGTTGTTCCGGGTGCATCTGGGTCCTGCGTCCACCCAGCCCGAGTCTGGACGGCTGCTGCTGTTTGCGCTCAGCGCAAAGGATGCCGAGCCGGACAAGAATGGCGTGGTCGAGTCGGTCGACGCCAATCCTTTCCGCGGCACCGAGTCGGCGGTCGCGGCGCGCGAAGTCAGCTACCTGCCGCCGGGCCAGAACATCGACGTGGATGCCGACGAGCTCAGCTATCCAAAGGCCTTTGCGCAGTTGCCGCCGGGCGATTACTACGTGCAGGCCGTGCTGGATGTCGACCACAGCTACGCCTACTCCGGGCGCGGCGCGGGTGACCTGGTGAGCGACGTGCTGAAGATCCACCTGCCGAGCGACAGCATGCCGGAAGTTGCGCTGACCAAGACGCTCCCGGCCAAGGACCCCTGGGAATTGCCCGCCAGCGCCTCGGCCGACGAGCGCGCGGCAGAGCCGGCCGCACGCCAGCACGCCACCCTGATCGATTTCGTCAGCCCGTCGCTGACCGCGTTCTGGGGCCGGCCGATCGCCATGCGCGGCCGCGTGCTGACGCCGCCGGACTACGACGCCAACGCGAACACGCGCTACCCGACGGTGTATTACACGCAGGGTTTCGGCGGCAACAATGACCGCGTCGTCGGCGTCTTGGTCAATGTCTACAACGCCATGGCGCGCGGCGAGATGCCGCCGATGATCTGGGTGTTCCTGGACGAGTCCGGCCCCACCGGTACGCATGAGTTCGCCGATTCGGTGAACAACGGCCCCTGGGGCCACGCGCTGACCACCGAACTGATGCCGGAGCTGGAGGCGAAATACCGCATGGATGGCCGCGCGGGCAGCCGCTTCCTCAATGGCCACTCCTCGGGTGGCTGGGCCACGCTGTGGCTGCAGACAACTTATCCCAAGCTGTTTGGCGGCACCTGGTCGACCGCGCCGGACTCGAGCGATTTCCACGATTTCACCGGCGTCGACATCTATGCGCCGGACGCCAACGTGTATCGCAAGCCCGACGGCTCGGCGTACCCGCTGGTGCGCAACCACGACAAGGTGCTGGCCACGTTCGAGCAGTTCGCGAAACTCGAACGCGTGCTTGGCAGCTACGGCGGCCAGATGTCCTCGTTCGACTGGGTGTTCTCGCCACGCGGCAAGGATGGACGTCCCGAGCCGATGTTCAACCGTGACACCGGCGCTGTCGATCCGGACGTCGTGGCCTACTGGCGCGACCATTACGACATCGCCTATCGCCTGCAGCAGGACTGGCCGCAGCTCAAGCCCGACCTCGACGGCAAGATCCACCTGATCGTCGGCACCGCCGACACGTTCTACCTGGACGGCGCCGCGCACAAGCTGAAGACCGTGCTCGACGGGCTGGGTGCGAAGTCGGATTTCCGCTTCCTGCCGGGTCGGACGCATGGCGACCTGTACACGATCGGCGACGACAAGCGCGGCCTGCTCAAGCAAATCAGCTGGGAGATGTACGCGTTGGCGCGGCCGGATTCGAAGTTGAAGGCGCCGGTGGCGCCGGCGCCTGCCACGTCCAAGACGCCGTGAGACCGGCGGTGGCCGGGCGTTGCCGGCCACCGCGGATCACCGCTCGTGTACAGGTTCCACTAGGGGCGTGGGCGGCCCTTGCCGCCGCCTGACCCGTCTTCGGTCGCGGGGATTTGCCAGCGCATGCCGCGCTGCGCATCATGCAAGCGGAGCCTTGAGCCGCGCGAGGTCACGTAGGCCAGATGTCGATGCAGGCGAGCAACCAATCCGGGACTCCGTTGGCGGTTGGGACGGGGTCTGAGCCCGCGGCCGTCCAGACGTCCGCAAAAAGTGGGACCGCGCGGATCCTGGTGGCCGAGGATGAGACCAAGGCCCGCCGCTATCTGGCGGAAGGGCTGCAGGAGCATGGCTTTGCCGTCGTGCTGGCCGAAGACGGGGACGAGGCCATGGCCCTGCTGCAGGACCAGATCTTCGATGCGGTGGTGCTCGACGTGATGCTGCCAGGCAGCGACGGCTGGACGATCATCCAGGCCATGCGCGCCGATGCCATAAGGACACCGGTGCTCTTTCTCACGGCGCTCGACCGGGTCGAGGACCGGGTGCGTGGATTCGAGTTGGGCGCCAACGATTATCTGGTCAAACCGTTTGCCTTTGCCGAGTTGGTCGCCCGTTTGCGCAACCTTTTGCGCCAAGTCGAACTCGCGCAGGAATCGAGTAGCGTGAAGGTTGGCGACCTGGTCATCGACCCGCTGCAGCAACGCGTGTCGCGCGAGGGACGCCCGCTGTGGCTTGCCCCCAAGGAATACGCGCTGTTGCTGTTGCTTGCCAGGCACCGTGGCCGCGTCCTGTCGCGGGCGTTCATTGCCGATGGCGTCTGGGGTATCCGCTTCGACACCCAGACCAACCTTGTGGACGTGGTGGTGCGACGGCTGCGCAGCAAGCTGGACGAGCCCTTCGCTGCTCCCCCGATGCTGCGCACGGTGCGCGGCGCTGGCTACGTGCTCGACGCCGATGCAGACTGAAGCACCATTCCGGTCACACTCGATCGGCCGGCGATTGATCGCCTTGAACGCCATGGTTGCCCTGGCGGCCATGATGCTGCTTGCCGGGATCGTCTACTGGCGGGTATCGGCCAATTTCAATGCCGAGCACCAGGATTTCCTGCAGGCAACGGTAGCAAGGTTGCAGGTGGAACTGGACCAGGCCGACGGTGATGCACACGCGGTGGTCGATGAAATCATCCGCGAAACCGGAACCTCGCCTTTGCGCGAATACCAGGCCCGCGTGCTCACCGTCGACGGCGACACGCTTGGCGAATCGCCGGGCATGGATCTCGATTTGCCGAGATCGGCTTTCCCTGCCGACGCAGGCGGTGGGCATCCGGCGCTGCTGGCCGAATGGCAGGCGGGTGGCCGCCGCTTTGCCTTGACCACCGTGGTGCTGCACGGTCCCGACGGCGCCGGGACACGCGTGCAATATGCCCTGGATGTCACGCGCGACGCCTCGCTGCAGGCAGACTTCCGTCGCGTGATTGCGCTCACGCTACTCTTGTTGATTCCACTGCTGGTGCTGGCCGGACGCTGGGTGACCTCGCGCGGCCTCGCGCCGCTGACCCGCATCACCCAGGCGGCACAATCGATCACGCCGGCCGACTTGTCGTCACGCCTCACCTCGACCGCGCCTTGGCCCAAGGAGTTGCGCGAACTGGTCGACGTCTTCAATGCCATGTTGGCGCGGCTCGAAGAGGCGTTTGCGCGACTCTCGCGCTTCTCCGCCGACATCGCGCACGAGTTGCGTACGCCGTTGGGGCATCTGCGCGGTGAGCTGGAAGTCTGTTTGATGCGCCAGCGTTCGGTCGAGGACTATCGTGGCGCCATGGAGTCCGCGCTGGACGAATGCGGGCGCCTGACGATGCTGATCGAGAACCTGCTGTTTACGGCACGTGCCGAACGCGTCGGACAAGCCCTGCATCGCGAGCGCTTCGAGGCCGCGCAGGCATGTGCATGGATCATCGAACAGCAGGCCGCACAGGCGGCCAAACGGTCCTTGGTCGTCAGGCTCCAGGGCGATGCGGCCATCGACGCGGACCCGATCCTGTTCCGACAGGCCTTGATCAATGTGCTGACCAATGCGATCCGCCATGCCTCGCCCGGCAGCGAGATAGGCATAGGCCTCACGACCGCGCCAGGGCACGTCGAGATCCGCGTGCACAACGCCGGCGAGGCGATTCCCGCCCAGCACCTGCCGTATCTGTTCGACCGCTTCTACCAGGTAGACGCGGCGCGCCAGCGCGGCGCCGGCCGGGGTACCGGGCTGGGCTTGTCCATCGTTGCTGCCATCATGGAAATGCATGGAGGCACGGCGCAGATCGCCAGCACGCCTGCTGCCGGCACCACGGTGACGATGCGCTTTCCGCAGCTCACCGGTGCAGACCGGGAAGCGTCCATCGTCACGGCATCGCACGCAGCCTGACCTCGATCACGCTGCCGGACGTGCGGGTCACGGCGGCGTGCGGCGTCGGCTGCAGCGGTAGTTGCGTGGCTTCCTGGCAACCCACGCAGATGACAGGATTGTCATCTGCGTGGACGGCTGTTGCTGTCGGCGCTCGGCTAACCTCGGGGAATGAAAAAGCACTACGGTGTAGCCAAGCCTTACGATACGTCGTTGGTACCTGGTGGTGCCGTTTCCTCGCCGTCCAATGGATCGCCTGCAGCCCGCGGTCGAAGTCGGGCCAAGCGCCACGACAGCATCCAGCATCGCACGGGCATGCACCGGCAAGGCATCCTCCGTGGCTGGTACAGGAAAGGCGGCCGCATGCCGTCGGCCTATCTTTGCCGCCGTTACGTGGTCACGGATTGGCACGCGGCCCGCTTGCCCCAGCCGCCGTGCGGCTATCACTGGATTCGCAGCGACAACGGCGATTTCCTGCTGGTCTCGGCCAACACCGGCATCATCGCGAGCATCCTCAAGCACTGACCGGCACCGGTACGCTGCACACGGCCCCCGCGCGCAACGCGGTCGGCGCACGCTGCCCATGTTCCTGGCCATCGGCGGGGACGACGACATCGATACCCGCGTGACGAGCTTGACGTGACCATCGGAATCCGCTTTGGTGGAATGCCAGGCATGGGCAAGGGCAATGTCGACGGTCGGGTTGGGTGTGCAGCGGGATGGGCATGTGCATGCAGGGCAAGGACGCGCCCAGGGGCACGTTTCTGCGCGAACGCAGCCATGGCGCGCGCTGCCGGCAGTGGCGCTGGGCTGCGTCTTGCTCATCGTGCCGGTGACCCGGGTGCAAGCGGGCGCACAGGGAAATCCGCTGCAGCAAACCCTACCCACGGTCGTGGTCACCGCCACGCGCCTGCAGGAACCGGACTTCGACGTGCCTGCAGCCATCGGGGTCATCACGCGGGAGCAGATCGTCGACGCTGCGCCCGCCACCAGCCTGGTGCGATCGCTCTCGCGCGTACCCGGCGTGGTCGCGCAGGATCGCCAGAGTTACGCGCAGGACGCGCAGATTTCCATCCGCGGCTTTGGCTCGCGCGCATCCTTTGGCGTACGCGGCATCCGCCTGCTGGTGGACGGCATCCCGGTATCCGGGCCGGACGGGCAGGGCCAGACCGATACCTTCGACCTGGCCACGGCCGAGCGCATCGAGGTCTTGCGTGGCCCGTTTTCCGCGCTGTATGGCAATGCCGCGGGCGGCGTGATCCAGGTCTTCACCAGGGACGGGCCGCCACAGCCGACGTTTGGCGTGTCCACGCTCATGGGCAGCTACGGCACCGTCACCCAGCGCCTGGACGCCGGCGGCACCGTCGGCGACTTCAACTATGTCGTAAACGGCACGCATTTCCGCACCGACGGCTATCGCCAGCACAGCGCGGCCGAACGCAACAACCTGCGCGCGAAGTTCCGCTACGACCTCGGCAAGGATGCCTCCCTGACCGTGCTGTTCAACGGCGAGAACCAGCCCCATGCCGAGGATCCCTCGGGCCTCAGCAAGCAACAGGCCCGGGACGATCCGCGGCTGGCCGTGCCCGGGGTGTACACCTTCGGTGCGGGTGAAAGCCATCGCGACCGCCAGCTCGGGTTGGTGTACGAGCAGCAGCTTGGCCAGGCCGACCATGTGCACGTCACCGGCTATAGGGGCACCAGGCGCGTGATCCAGTTCCTGCCTTTTTCAGGCAGTTCCGCCAATGGCGGCGGCGCGGTCGTGGATCTCGACGACGACTCGCGCGGCGGCGGCGCGCGCTGGGTCCACAGTTTCCCGACGGCGACCCCACTCGACCTAATCATGGGTGTCGAGTACGACCGCCTGCACGAATTGCGCAAGGGCTGGGTCAATGACGGCGGCAGGGAAGGTGAGCTGCGCCGCAACGAGGACGACGTCTCCAGCCAGACGGGCGGATACGTCCAGGCCGAATGGAAGCCTGGCCACTGGCGCTTCGATGTGGGCCTGCGGCATTCGCGCGTAAAGTTCGGCAGCGACGACCATTACGTGACCATCGACGACCCTGACGACAGCGGTGCGCGCAGCTTCGCTAGCACCGATCCGGTCGCGGGCGTGCTGTACAAGATCAGTCCGCACCTTAATGTCTACGCGAACTACGGGCAGGGCTTCGAAACCCCGGCGCTGTCCGAGTTTGCCTATCGGCCCGATGGCCAGGCGGGTTTCAACGAAAGCTTGCGGCCAAGCAAGAGCCGCGATTACGAAGCCGGGCTCAAGGGCGTCTGGAACCGCACGAAGTTCGACCTGGCCGTTTTCCGCATAAGGACCGCCGATGACATTATCGTCGCCGCGTCGACCGATGGCCGCGACAGCTACGACAACGCCGCGAGTACGCGACGCCACGGCCTCGAGCTGAGCGTCACCCAGGCGCTACCCGCAGGCTTCGACGCGTACCTCGCCTACACCTGGTTGCAGGCCCGCTTTGGCGGCGGGCCATTCGACGGCAAGGACATGCCCGGCGTACCGCGGCAGATGGTTTATGGCGCCCTCGATTGGCGGTATCGGCCGCTCGGCTTCTCCACCTCGCTGAGTGCGGCGTGGCGTGACCGGGTCTACGTCGACAACCAGAACACGAGCGCGGCGGCCAGCTATGCCGTGCTCAATTATCGGCTTGGATTCGAGCAGAACACCGTCCACTGGCATTTCCGCGAATTCGCCAGCGTCAACAATCTCCTCGGCCGCCGCTACATCGGCGCCGTTGTTGTCAATGCCAGCAACGGCCGTTCCTTCCAGCCCGCTCCCGGACGCAACGTCACGCTTGGCCTGAGCGCAAGCTACGCGTTTTGATCGCCGCCTGCCGTACGCCGCAACATGGCTTTCCGTGTATGGGCTTCGAGCCGGTGCAAGGCCTCGGGGAGATTCCTGCGCCCGAAGCCGATGCGGAAACAGTTGAAGTCAGGACCATACAGCGTGCCCGGTAGCAGCAGCACGCCGGCATCGCGGACGAGATCGGCACAGAACGCCTCGACGTCGCCATGCAGCAAGGTCGGGAAGGCGACCGATCCGGCCTTGGGCCGGTACCAGGCAAACAAGTCCATGTGGTCCGCGAAATAGCCGTCCAGCCGGTCGAGGTTGTCCTGGATGATTTGGCGGTTCCGTGCAGCGAGCGCTTCCGCATGCCGTAGCGCCAGCGTGGCCAGAAACTCGCTCGGAGCGCTGTTGCAGATCGTCGTGTAGTCCTTGAATGCGGCCATCTGGCGGTAGAGATCGCGATCGCGGGTGGCGATCCAGCCGATGCGCAAGCCGGGAAGGCCATAGGTTTTCGACATGACCCCGAGCGAAACGGCACGTGCGTTCAAATCGGCGAAAGCCGGCAGCCGGTCCGTGGAATCGGCTTCCAGGCCGCGGTACACCTCGTCCGAGAAGACGATGAAACCGTGCTGCTCGGCGAGCACCGACAGCTCACGGATGAACTCCACGGTGGGGATGAAACCGGTCGGGTTGTGCGGGAAATTGACCACGACCACGCGTGTGCGGGGCGTCAGCATTTGTTTCAGCGTTGCAAGGTCGAGCGCCCAGCCGCGTTCCTGGTCACCGCGCCATTCCGACACCTCGGCCCCGAGCGCCCGCGCCACCTCGCCGAGCGACTGATAGTACGGGCTGTGCACGATCACCTGGTCACCGGCTTCCAGGGCCACGTGCATGAAGTTGAAGATGGCTTCTTCCGCGCCCGCGTGCACCAGCACCTCGTCCGCCGCGATGCCGGCATAGAGGGTAGCGATGGCGCGGCGCAGGTCAGGGTTGCCGGTCGATTCGGTATAGCCCAGTCGCAGCTGGGAAAAGTCGTCGTGCGCCCCGGGTTCGAGCGCCAGCAGTTCGCCGATTTCCAGGCTCTCGCAATCCGAAGAGCACAACAGGTAAGGGGCGGAGAACTCGTGCGCGGCAAAGTAACGTTCGAGCTTGAATGGAGCCGGTTTCATGACCTGTCCTGGGCCGGATGGGGCAATCTCCGGCTCATCCTACGCGCGCACGCCAGTTTGTTGCGCCGTGCTGCACAGCGGTGGGGTCATCATGTTGCCCAACACCGAGGACAGCGGTTTCCACCCTGATGACCAGCTCGAGGTTCAGCGCCGAACCAACGACCCGGTGTCTAACGACGGGTCGGCGTGATCCTCGTCAGGCAGCCAGAACCTTGATTTCCATGCGATAGCCAATCGCCTCCAGCGCTGCCTGCACCTGGTCGAACTTCGACTTGTGGCGCAGGTCGAGCAGACGATCCACCTGGGGAAGATGGACCTCCATGCGCCGAGCCAGTTCGGCCTTGCCGATTTTGTTGTCTCGCATGGCCCGGTAGAGCCCCACCTTGGCCACGGCCAGCGGCGGCAATTCCACCATCTTCATGCCGCGCTTCAGTGCGCTCGGCTCAGGGATGCCCTTTCTGTCGCCGATGAGAATTTGCAGCGCCGTCTCGATGGCATCGACCGCCTCGCGCAGAGCGTCTTCCAGGCCGTTGCCCACCGCGGTGACCGCTGGCAGGTCCGGGCAGGTCACCATGAACTCGTTGTCTCCGAGATCCTGGACCTTCACTGGATATTTCATTGTGCGCCTTCCTTCGATCGTCAATCGTGTCCAGTTTGCGAGTTCGTACCGTTTCGGCGTTGCCGTCGTATCAACACTTGTGTTGCGTTAACGGACGGGCAGCCGGATGGCTTGACGATGTCGGGTGCAGGCACTCTTGCCTGGTTCCGTGAATAGGAATGGCGGACCCGTTCCAGAATTGCGGACCGAGATGGATTCGGTGGCGTGTGGTGGAACCCGTTGGTGTGATTGGTGCCGTGGAAACCCGATACCGACGCCGCCAACACCCGGCACAGCAGCCTGACCGGATAATGAGCCCGTTCCCGTGCGACGAAGGCGAACCTCACCTGGACTCCCTGGTGAAGAACGCCCTCGCTTTTTTTAAGATCTCGCGCTCCATTTTGAGTGTGGCGTTCTCGGCGCGCAGGCGAGCCACCTCGCTTTCCAGCTCGTTGACGGGCTTGCGCTGCGGGGCATGCAACGGTCGACCCGCACGTACGGCATCCACCCAGATGGACCGGATGATGTAGGACACCAAGCGGCACATCGCCCTTCGAGGCCCGCCTGCGGCGGGCACCTCAGGGTGACGTGCCTACTCTATCAGTAGCGTCATCCTGAGGTGTGAGCGGTCGGTAGCAACAGCGTACCGACAGCCTCGAAGGATGGCGCGTCACTCTCCCTCCAGCTCCAGGAAGCCGCTCGCCAGGAACCGTTCCGCGAGCGCCAGCCGCACCTCGTCGCCGATCGCGCCGGGGATGTCGCGGGCGCGGAAGCTCTGTGTGTGCGCGACAAAGAAGATCGCCTCCTCGGCGCCGCGGTGCAGGTAGTGGTGGCCGCCGGGATAGGCGAAATCGATCCTGGCCTGGTTGCCGCTCAGGTGATGGATGCAGAGCGGGTTCTGGCGCAGCCGGCTCGCGAGCGTGAGCCGCGCCGGCGCCATGGACGGGCGCAGCTTGTCGAGCTTGCCTACCGTCTGCGAGGCGCGCTGCTGCAGCGCATCGGCGACGAAGCCGTCCATCCCGCAGTAGTGAGCGAGCGCCGCGACACCGCCGCGCACATGGGCGGGGACATTGCCGAACTTGCCACTCTCGCTCTGCCGCGCCATGCGCTCGCCGATGCTCTCGCGCAACGGCCGCTCAATGTCGGAGAGGCGGTCGATGCAGGCGATCAGCGCCTCGCGCAGCGTCACCGGCGTGAAGCCGATCGAGACGTGGATCGCGTCGCTCGTGGCATCGACGCGGTGCTTGGTGCCGCGCGGCAGGTACAGGAGGTTTCCGGGCGCGATGTCGACGACGGCGAAACGCTCGATCATCTCCTCGCCCTCGGGGATGCCGCGCCACACATTGGGCAGCTCCGAACGGTCGGTCGAGATGTACCAACGCTTGGTGCCCTTGATCTGCGCCACGATCAGGTCGAAATCGTCGTGATGGGCCGGCGCACACGCGCCGCCGCGGCTCCAGAACACCTCCGCGCCGACGGGCACCAGGAACATCGCCTCGAGCGCGCGCACCACAGTCTCGAGCGCGGGATTGATCGCGCGCATCGCCGGCAGCCTGACGGTATAGCCGCGCGCGTGGAAGGCATCGATCTTGGCCTTGAACGCGGTGGCGTCGCCGAGCGCTTCCAGCATCGGTATCGGTCCGGTCGGCGCCGCGGCGTGGCTGCCCAGATGCGGGGCGAGGCGCGCATAATCGGCAAGGATCGCGCCTTCCGGATCGCCGCCCAAGAGCGCCGCGCGCCAGTCGCGTCCGGCGGCGTCGCCGACGAAGACGAACGTCTTACCCAGGATCTCGTCGAGAAATCTGCTCAACGGCAGCGGCGCGAGCAGCTGCGCCACGATCTTTTCGGCTTGATCCAGATTCACCTGAGCATTCCCCTTGCCGCGCGTGTGAGAACAGCGAACGGCGTCAGATTCACTTCTTCGCGGTAGATTAAGTGACCTGTCCCCCGATCTTCCGATTGTGTCCCGCCTCATGGTGTAGCTTCTGCCTCGATGGCTTGCGGGCGAGTTTGGACTGCGATGGTCAGTTTGCCATGGCCGGCAACGCGACGGCGGGTTGCTCGGTGATCTCGCTCAGCGTGTCGCGTGGCATGTAGCGGGCGCGCTGCACGGCCCACTCATCGGTCTGCTCCAGCAGGGTCAGGCCCCAGCGCGGATTTGGGCGGTACCTTGATGGCATGGGACCCGATCAGACCCGCTAACGCTTCTTCTCAGCAGGCAGGCGGTGTGCCGAAGAACGAAGCGGCCTTGCTGCAACAACTCGCCGAGCAAGGCCTCAAAGCCTATCGCCGCAGCGTCGCGCTACGTGCATCGCCGGTAGCTCTGAAGCAGGAAACGCGCCCCATTCTGGACGATATGGCGCGAGTGTCGCAGCGTGCAGCGTCCCAGCTGAAACTGGATGATGCGTTGATCGCCAGTGCAGTTCGCGTGGCGTACAACCTGCTTCAGGCAAAGGAACAGCACACCGAGCTGACTAGTGGCGTGCACCACGAGGAAGATGTGGCCATCATCACTGACCGCGGTGCACTGCTTCGGGAGGCCGAGGCGTGCTTGCGTCGTATACCCGAGGTAGAAGATCAGGACGTGCGGATCATCGTCGGGACACTGGCCGACAAGTTGCGCCACCACGTGGCGGCACATGTTCGTGAGACCGACGAGGCGTGCCCGAGGACAAGCAGTTGGAGAGGCTGGCGCGCGACGCGGCGTGCTGGGTTATCTAGCGACAGGCCCAACTGCTCGCCGAACTCGTGCAGGAGGCAGCCTCCCAGTTCACGACAGTAGGTGATGCCGCCCCGTTGCCCGACGTGATGTTGCATCCTCTGCAGCACCCGCTCAGGCCTTCGCGTCGGAACCTTTATTCGGTAAGACTGGTACGTGCCGAGCACACTAATTACTTCTACCCGGACTTTGTGGTGTGTCTGGACTACCCGGCAGCCGTCGGAAAACCGTTGCAGACTCGGCTGATCGAGACAAAGGAAAACACCAAGGATGCCTCGCGCAAGTCGCGACGCGTTCCCAAGATTTACGGCAAAGTGATGTTTGTAACCAAGGACCAGGACCAGCTACGCATCGTCAACGATGACGGAAGCCTCGGCACCACCTTCGACTGGGAAGACTTGACGCCCGCGTGGGAGTGGGCCGCGAAGTCGTGAGCTGACTCTTCATGTGGGCGTCGCGTCGTAGGAGACTCAGCCGGCCTTTCGCTTGATGGCGATGACCTTGCCGCCGCGGCGTAGGGCGTCCAGGTAGTCAGCCCATGCCGTCATCATCTTCTGACGCTCCTCCAGGTGCTGCGCGCGGTTGTAGGCAGCGTGCACCTTGTTGCGTTCGGCGTGGGCAAGCTGACGCTCGATGATGTCCGGCGGCCAGCCCATTTCGTTGAGGCGCGTCGACGCCAGCGCGCGGAAACCGTGGCCGCACATGGTGTCTTTGTCGTAGCCCATACGGCGCAGGGCGGCATTGATGGTGTTTTCAGACATCGGCCGCGACGCGGTGCGCAGGCCGGGGAACACGTAGGCGCGCGCGCCGGTCAACTGGTGCAGCTCGCGCAGGATCGCCACGGCCTGTGGTGCGAGCGGAACGATATGCCCCTCGCGCATCTTCATCTTGCCGGCGCGGATGCGCCAGATAGCGGTATCCAGATTGATCTCGGACCATTCCGCGTGGCGTAGTTCGCCCGGGCGCACGAAGAGTAGGGGGGCGAGACGCAGGGCGGCATGCGTGGTCGGTTGGCCCTCGTAGGCCTCGATGGCGCGCAACAGCCCGCCCACCTTGGCGGGGTCGGTGATCGCCGCCCGTGATGTCGTGACCGTGGGTGCCAGTGTGCCGCGCAGATCGGCCACCGGGTCACGCTCGGCCTTGCCGTGGGCAATGGCGTAGCGGAATACCTGCCCAACGCGCTGCTTCGCCCGGTGGGCCGTGTCCAGGATGCCGGCGGCTTCCATCGGCTTCAGCAGGGCATAGATCTCGCGTGCAGTGATCTCGGTGATTGGGCGCGCGTCCATGGCGCCGACCATGGAGAGCTGCCACTTCGCCTTGTCGTAGGTGATCGCGGCCATGCTTGGTTTCTGCTTTTCCAGCCACTCGCTGGCGATCGCACCGAAGGTGTTGGCAGAGGCCAGTGTCGCCATCAGGCGCCCTTGCTTGCGTTCGGCAGAGGGGTCACGGCCATTGCGCAAAAGATCGCGGGCATCGGCACGGCGCCGGCGCGCTTCGGCCAGGCTCACTTCGGGGAATACCCCCAACGCCAGCAGTTTCTCTTTGCCGGCATGGCGGTACTTCAAACGCCAGTAGCGTCCGCCCGATTGCACGTGCAGGAACAGGCCGCCGCCATCGAAGTGCTTGCCCGGCTTCGCGTTCTTGATCGCTACAGCGGTCAGTGTCCCGGATTCGCTAGCCACATCAAATACCCCCATGGAGATACCCCGGATGGGCTACATACCCCCGAAAATACCCCCACACTTTGCGGGATGCCATGGGTTGGCGTGGGACACGGTGAGGCGGCAAACCCGCATAAATGGGGAGTTTCGCGGGCTTTATGGGTTGCGGTGGGACGGGAAGGGACGGCCAGATGGTGCCCGGGGCGGGGATCGAACCCGCATGGCCGCAAGGCCGAGGGATTTTAAGTCCCTTGCGTCTACCGGTTTCGCCACCCGGGCGGTGCCGCAGGCGATCCTAGCATGTGCCTCGGGCGCGGCTGCCGGTGGCGTGCGGGCGGCTTCTACCGCCCACGCTCTTAGAACACGCTGCGGAAGATGCGGATGCCGGCGCTGTATTCGCCGATGATGGTGCCGGCGCTGACCAGGAAGAAGTTGAGCAGGGTGCGCGCCACGCGATTTTTCCACCAGCCGCTCCAGTGCCCGATGTCGTCGCGCAAGGTGTCGAAATCGGCGACCCGCGGACGCCTTATCCAGGCCTCGACCGCGGCGCTGAGGCCGCCGGAGGGGATGCCCGGGCGGAACGGCTTGATGGGTGCGGCGACGAAGGCGGTGGCGATGCTCAGCGGGTGCGCGCCGGCGATCAGGGCGCCGAGCGCGGCGAAGCCGCCGGTGAAGAGGATCCAGTCGCGCAGCGCCCGGGTGCCTAGCGTCGGGTTCTGGTGGAAGGCATAGGCGATGGCGGCGAAGATCAAGAGCACCACGCCGACGGCCAGCCACTTCGGCCAACGCGCCTTGGGTGGTGACTTCGCCAGGTCGGTGGCAATGCCGGCCGGATCGTCCTGCTGCTCGCGCAGGCGTTCGGCCAGGCCCTTCAGGTGGCCAGCGCCGATCACCACCAGGACGCGTCGCGCGGGTTCGTCCGACGTATCGGCACGCTGCGCGGATTCCTGGCGCAGGCGCGCGGCCATGAAGCTGTCGCGCTCGCTGATCAGGCTGTTGAACAGCGGCTTGGATTCGCTGGCGAATTCCTTGAACGCGCTTTCCAGCAGGTCGCCCTGTTTCAGTTTCTCGATCTCGTCCTGTGCGATGTCCTCGCGGGCGAACACGCTCGCCAGCAGGCCGCCAAACAAGGTGAAGCGTTGCCAGGCGCCCACGCTACGCCAGGCGCGCTTGAGCGTGGTGCCGACCTCGCGATCGATCAGCCACAGCGGTATGGCTAGCCGTTCGGCACCGTCCATGGCTGCCTTCATCTCGGCGCCGGGCTGGATGCCGGATTGCTCGGCCAGGCGTTTCTGGAACGTGGACAGGATCAGGCTGGCGGTGACCATGCCGGCCTTGCCCTCGCGGATCACGCGGAACAGGTCCATCTGCTTGAACGCTTCGGGGTCGCGCATGCTTTGCGCGCGACTCGCACACAGCTCCACGGCGATGGCGTCGAAACGCTCGCTCGCCAGCAGAGCCTCGACGGCGTCCACGCTGCTGCGCGAGACATGCGCCGTGCCCAGGATGACGTACTCCACGCCATCGCGACGGACGCGTGCCACGGGTTGACCCTGTAACGCAGGCGGCGGAATGGCGGCGGCCGGTGCGGCCGGGGCGCCTTGGTCAGCAGGATTCATGCGGCGGCTTGCGGATGGTGGTGGTCCAAAGGTTGGGGCGCCATGGCACGCGCACAAGCCACGCGCCGGCAGGGACGGTTCAGTCGCGGAAGCGCCGCAGCAGGTCGGCATAGGCGTCGATGCGCCGGTCGCGCAGGAAGGGCCAGATCCGGCGCACCTGCTCGCTGCGCGCCAGGTCGATGTCGGCCAGCAGCAGTTCCCGCGCGTCGGTGCCGGCCTGGGCCAGGATTTCACCTTGCGGGCCGGCGACGAAGCTGCTGCCCCAGAACGCGACGCCGGCGCCGACCCCGCTCGGGTCCGCCTCGAAGCCGACGCGGTTGCAGGCCAGCAGCGGCAAGCCGTTGGCGACGGCATGGCCGCGCTGCACGGTGATCCAGGCGTCGCGCTGGCGGGCCTGTTCCGCCTGGTCGTCGTTCGGATCCCAGCCGATCGCCGTGGGATACAGCAGCAGTTCGGCACCGGCGAGGGCCATCAGGCGCGCGGCCTCCGGATACCACTGGTCCCAGCACACCAGCACGCCCAGCCGGCCCAGCGAGGTGTCGATGGGTTCGAAGCCGAGGTCGCCCGGGGTGAAATAGAACTTTTCGTAGAAGCCCGGATCGTCCGGGATGTGCATCTTGCGGTAGACGCCGGCGATGGCCGCGGAGCGGTCGAAGACCACGGCGGTGTTGTGATACAGCCCGGCGGCGCGGCGCTCGAACAGCGAGGCGACGACGACCAGTTCGAGCTCGGCGGCCAGCGCGCCAATGCGTTCGGTGCTCGGCCCGGGGATGGACTCGGCCTGGTCGAACACGTCCACCGCTTCGCACTGGCAGAAATACGCGCCGTTGTGCAGCTCCTGCAACAGCACCAGCTGGGCGCCTGCGGCGGCCGCTTCGCGCAGCCCGGCTTCGATGGCCTGCAGGTTTGCCTCGCGACTGCCGCGGTGGGTTTCCTGCAGCAGCGCCACCTTCAACGTGGGGCGGGCCATGGCGCGATCTCCTGGGCGCCGCGTATCGGCGCGGCATCATGCGGCCAGTTTAATGGATGGGCTTGTCGCCGCGCCGCTGCGTCCCCTGCGGTTGGGGCCCGGCAGCTGGCAGGAGGCCGGCCGGCAGCTGCATGGTGATGCAGTGCAGGCTGCCGTTCTGCCAGATCAGCGGACGGCAGGGGATGGCGATGACTTCGCGTCCGGGATGGGCGTGCCCGATGCGGCGCGCCGCTTCGGCGTCGGCGGCATCGCCGTAGGCTGGCACCAGCACCGCGCCGTTGATGACCAGGTAATTGGCGTAGGAGGCGGCAAGCCGGCGACCCTGGTCGACGATCGGGCGTGGCCAAGGTAGCGGTGTAAGCCGATACGGCCGGCCATCCGGTGTGCGCAAGGCCGCCAGTTCGGCAGCCATGGCTTGCAATTCGGCGTAATGCAGATCGTCGGCGTCGTCGCAGGCCTGGTACACGATGCCGCTGTCGGGCGCGAAGCGGGCCAGGGTATCGATGTGCGCGTCGGTGTCGTCGCCCTGCAGGTAGCCGCGTTCCAGCCACAGCACGCGCGCGGCGTGCAAGCTGTCCGTGAGCATGGCGACGATGGCCTCGCGCGACTGCTCCGCGTGCCGCTGGCCGAGGCAGCGCCAGGTGCTGAGCAGGCTGCCGGCGCCATCGCTTTCGATCGCGCCGCCTTCCAGGGCCCAGTCGACGCGTTGGTGACCGGCGTCGCCGAACACGCCGGCGGCGACCAGGCCGGCAACCAGGGCGTCGTCCTGCTGCGCATCGAACTTGCCGCCCCAGCCGGTGAAACGGAAGTCCGTCAACTGCGCCCGGCCATCGGGCGCGAGCAGGGTGATTGGGCCGGAATCGCGCAGCCAGGTGTCGTCATACGGCAGCTGCACGAAATCGACCCGCGAGTGGTCGACCTGGGCGGCGGCAAGCAGGGATTCGACGTGTGCCTGCAGCGCTTGGTCGGCGACGATGACCAGCAGGCGCTGGCGGCGGGTGATGGCCGCGGCCAAGGCGACATAAGTCGCTTCCACCGCGGGCAGGCGCCCGGCCCAGTCCGTGCCGGCATGCGGCCACGCAATCAGGATGGTCGCCTGCGATTCCCATTCGGCCGGCAGGCGCCAGTTGCTTGCAATCATGCATGACCTCGAAGGCAGCTGGCCGGGCGCGGCCGATCATCGACCACACCCATCCTGGTGCATGGTGACGGCCACCGTCATTTGCAACGTGGACCGGCGTGGGCGGCTCAGCCGGCGTTGGCTGGGTTGCGGTTGTTGCCGGCCGGGGTGTTGAGCACCGAGTGGATCACGTGCTGGTGCTCGAAATACACGATGAAGTTGGAATATTCCCAGCGATTGATGACCGGGTGCGCCTTGCTGTCGCCGCCGCGCGCGGCCAGCTTGCGCGCCGGGGCGCCATAACGGCGCTCGACCTGGCCCATGCTCATGCCGCGCCCGGGCAGGTTCATGGCCTGCTCCTGCTGTACGCGATGCAAAAGCAGATTGTCGCCGCCCGCCGCCTGGGCTGTCGCTTGCGCTGACCAGCCGATACCGCCGAGCGTGACGGCGAGCGCCGCCAGGATCGGCAAAGTGTGCGTGAACTTGCCCATGATGTCCCCCTTGACGATGAGCCTTGGATACGTCGCGACGTTGTAGCAGAACCGCCGTGCCGGCGCCATGTGGCGACAGTTCGGCTGCCTGTGACCGCACGGCGGCAGTGGCGACCGGATGCTGCGCCAGCCTGTGCGGCGGGCAGGGCCGTTATCATAGGCGGCTGCTTACTACCTTGCGGGCCCGCGTCGTCCATGATTGCGTTTCGCCACTTTGCCTTGCGCCGCGGCAGCCGGCTGTTGCTGGACGACATCGACCTGGTCATCCAGCGCGGCTGGCGGCTCGGCGTGGTGGGCCGCAACGGCTGCGGCAAATCCAGCCTGTTTGCCGCCCTGCAGGGCCAACTCGAGGGCGACGCCGGCGAGCTGGACGTGCCGGCCAAGCTGCGCCTGGCCAGCGTGGCCCAGGAAACGCCGCCCTTGGCCGATGCCGCCATCGATTACGTGCTGGCCGGGGATCCGGAGCTGTACGCCGCGCTGCAGGCCGAATCGGCTGCCGCCGACGCAGGCGACATGGAGGCGTTGGGCCGTGCGCACCAGCGCATCGAGGAGCTGCACGGCTACGATGGCCGGGCCCGTGCGGGCAAGCTGCTGCATGGCCTGGGCTTCGCGGCTGACAGCCACGAGCGGCCGGTGCGCGAGTTCTCCGGTGGCTGGCGTGGACGGCTGAACCTGGCCCAGGCCTTGATGTGCCCCTCCGACCTGTTGCTGCTGGACGAACCCACCAACCATCTCGACCTGGACGCTGTGCTGTGGCTGGAGGAATGGCTGCGCCGCTACCAGGGAACCCTGCTGATCATTTCGCACGACCGTGAGTTCCTCGACGGCGTCATCTCCCACACCTTGCATCTACATGACGGCAAGGCCCGGCTGTACGTCGGCAACTACAGCGCGTTCGAACGCCTGCGTGCCGAGCAGCTGCGCCAACAGCAGCTCTCGCATGAGCGCGAGCAGGCCGAGCGCGCGCACCTGCAGTCCTTCATCGACCGCTTCAAGGCCAAGGCGACCAAGGCCCGCCAGGCCCAGTCACGCATGAAGCGGCTGGAAAAGCTGGCCGGCACCGAGGCGGTGCGCGCCGAGCGGCCCTTCAGCTTCCAGTTCGGCACGCCCGAGCGCCTGCCCGATTCCATGTTGCAACTGGAGGACGTCACCGCCGGCTACGGTGCCGATCCAGCCGCGGCCGGGCAGGAGCCGGCGGTGGTGTTGCGCGACGTGCGCTTCAGCATCGAGGCGGGCGAGCGCATCGGCCTGCTCGGCCCCAATGGTGCCGGCAAGTCGACCCTGGTGAAGACCCTGGTCGGCGAGCTGCCGCCCTTCGGCGGCGAGCGCAAGGCGCACAAGGATCTGCGCATCGGCTATTTCGCCCAGCACATGGTGGAGAGCCTGCGCGACGGCACGACGCCGCTCGAGCACCTGCAGGAAAAGGCGCCGGGTGTGGCCACCCAGGTCATGCGCGATTTCCTCGGCACCTGGAATTTCAGCGGGGATCGCGCCTTCGACGTGGTCGACGGCTTTTCCGGCGGCGAGCGTGCGCGCCTGGCCCTGGCCCTGATTGCCTGGGATCGCCCGAACCTCCTGCTGCTGGACGAGCCCACCAACCATCTCGACCTGGACATGCGCGAGGCGTTGGCCGATGCGCTGGCGGACTATGCCGGTGCGGTCGTCCTGGTCTCCCACGACCGCCACCTGCTGGGCCTGGTCTGCGACAGCTTTTGGCGCGTGGCCGATGCCGAGGTGACCCCGTTTGACGGCGACCTGGACGACTATGCAGCCTGGCTGCGCGCCCGCGGCAGCAAGCCGGCCAGCAATGCGGCACGCGGCGCCCAGGCCGCGCCTGCCGCCGCCGTCTCGCCGCAGGAGCGGCGGCGCGTGGCGGCCGCGCAACGCGAGGGCGGCAAACAGTCGCGCCAGCGGCTCAGGCATATCGAAACGCGCATGGCCGGGATCGACGGCGAGCTGCTCGCCATGGAAGCGGCGCTTGCCGACCCGCAAACCTATGCCGGGCCCACTGCGGAAATGTTGCGCCTGAGCCAGCGGCAGGCCAGGTTGCGCGATGAGAAGAGCGAACTGGAGACCGAGTGGTTGCAGCTGGCCGAGCAGTTGGAGGCGTGAGCAAGCCATGAACCGGGAAGCTGCGGACGCGCTCGAATTATGGTTGCCGCCGCGGACGCAATTTGCCGCCGCCGGTCTGTTGCGCGCGGCGCTGGCGCGTGCTGATCGGCTACCAGATGGCGAAGGGCCCGGCGCGCCGGGGATCGAGCGGCATTTCCCGGGGCTGGGATCGCCGCCGCCGGTTGCTGCGCTCACCCGCGAGCTGCTGGCGCACGATGCCGGGACTGCGCTGTGGCTGGCGGCCGATCCGGCCTGGGCACGCCCGGACATCAATGGCGTCCGCTTGATGGCCTGTGGCCACCTGCAGCTCGACCCGGCCGAGGCCGAGGACCTGGCCTCGCCCCTGCGCGAGGTCTTTGCGGAGGCTGGGATGGCGCTGGAGGTCACCAGCGCCGACCACTGGCATGTGCGCCTGCCGGAGGACACCGTCTTGCCGGAGCTGCCGACGCCGCAGCAGGCCATGGGCGAGGATCTGACCACCCACCTGCCTGCCGGCGCCGAAGGCAAGCCTTGGCGCGTGCTGTTCAACGACCTGCAGGTGATGCTGCACCAGAACCCGGTCAATCGCGCACGCCAGGCGCGCCGCCTGCCGCCCGTCAATACCTTGTGGCTGTGGGGCGGCGGGCGCCTGCCGACGACGGTGCACAGTTCGCTGCGCGGGGTGGTCAGCGATGACCTGACCTTGCGCGCGCTCGCCGCCAGCGCCGGCATTCCATGCCTGCCGCGTGAGCCGGAAAGCGTGCTTGCCGCTGGCGCCGGCTGGCTGCTCGACGCCCAGGATGCGCAGCCGGCCAGGCTGGAAGCGCAATGGTGGCCGGCGTTGGCGCCGCGGCTCGCGCAGACGACGGTCGCGTTCAATTTCACCGACGGCGAGCGCTGGCTGCACCGTCCCTGGCACCGTTGGCGCGTATGGCGCCGGCAACACCAGTGAGCAGCCGCTATGCTTCCCCGGACCCTCGCGTCAAGAGAGGGGCAAGGGGGCGTTCTCAGGCCAATTGGCATCGCAGGGCGCGGTCGACGAACCGGCGTCGAAGCTCCTGGAATGCGTCGCCGCCGAGCGCGCCAAGGTACCGGCGTCGAGGGCGCGTCCTGGTCGTGTCGACACGGGCGCTGCAAGTGCTTGAATGGCAGTACGAGCCTGCTGCGCACTCGGTAAGGCCTGGTTACCAGTAATAGACGTGCGGTTTGTGATTGCCGAGCGGGAACACCAGGCCGTCGGGGTCGGCGCCGTTCTGAATGCGGGTGCAGCACGACGTATTGGCACGGCGGCGGCGACGCGTCATGAACATTTGGCGCCACCACTTGGGGGTGCCGTTCGGGAATGCAGGGCCACGGCCGCGACGGAACTTGCCCCGTAGTAGCCGACCGTCAGCGTCGCGATCGGAACGCTGGTTGTGAGTGGACATCTTGTTGCTCCAGTGAGAGACACTGGAAGATGTCCATTTCGAGGTAGTGGAAAAAGCGCATGGCGACGGTATTTGGGAAGTAGGCCGTAAGTCTATACTCCGCATGGATTTCGTAGCTTGGGTCGTACCGGGACTACGAATGACGTCGATCGGCAAGGCGCTGCAAAGCTCGTTACAATCGGTCCGAATCCAGTCCGCCGGAGTTCCTGCCATGCCGTCCGATATCATCAGCCTCACCGAGTTCAAGAACGATGCCGCCGGGTGGGCCAGGCGCCTGCAGTCACAACCACCGATCGTGCTGACCTAGAACGGCAAGGGCCGTGTTGTGGTGCAAAGCTACGAGGGCTATCGGCACGGGCAGTTCCAGTTGGCGTTGCTGCGCCGCATGCTGCAGGCGGAGCGGGACGCCCACGAGGGGCGCCTGGTGCCCCACGAGCAAGTTATGGCGGAAGTGCGTGCGATGCTGGGCCCCGACGTGGGGGTGAACAAGACACCACGTCGCCAGCAGAAAGCCAAGCGTGGCTAAGCGCAGTCTGGCTGGGCGCTGGAGGCGCAAGGCGATTTCAAGGACATCATCGCGTTCGCGGCGGCAGATTCCCAGGTCAACGCCCGCCGCGTCGCAGAACGCATAGACAGGGCGGCGTCGGGGTTGCGGCAGTTGCCGTCGCGTGGGCGACGGTTGCCACCGCTGCCAGCCGCGGTGTCCGCCGAGCTGCGCGAGCTGATCGTCGAGCCCTGGCTGCTGTTGTATCGGGTCGAGAAGGACGCCGTCACCATCCTCGGCTTGGTCGATGGTCGACGCGACGTGGTCGCGTGGCTCGATCGTGAGCAATGCCGTTTTTTCGCACCGGTCGGTGGTCGATGAGCTTGACCCCGGCGAATACAAGGCTAGCGCGATTTTCACGCTGCCGGCGGGACAATCCCCGCCTGACGATCACCACAGAACAGAGCCATGATTGAACTCATCGAGGACTTGCCGCCGGGGACGGTGGGCTTTCGCGCCCACGGCCAGGTCAGCGCCGGCGACTACGAGCAGGTCGTGATCCCGGATGTGGAGGCGGCATTTGCGCTCAACCGCAAGCTGCGCTTGCTCTACGTGACGGCCGATGACTTCACCGGCTTCGATCCGGGCGCCATGTGGAATGATGCCAAGCTGGGCGCACGGCACCTGAGCGGCTGGGCCCGCGTCGCGTTGGTGACGGATGTGCCCTGGTTGCGCGCGGCGGCTTCGGCCATGGGCTTCATGGTGCCTGGGCGGTTCCGCCTATTCCCCGTGGCCGAACTTGCCGAAGCCACGCATTGGGTCAGTGCCAGCGACGCGGAGTGAGCACGGCTCCGCGGAAAAATCCTTGCGCAGGCGCGGGCGTTCTGTTCTAGTAGCGCCCATGTATTCGTTCACCGCCCCATCGCCTGATTCCGCCACGCCGTATTTGGCGTGCGTGGTCGCGGGTGCGGACAACAATAATCGCGTGAATTCGAACGCCAACTTCTGGCGGGCCCGCGCGTAGTTTCAAACCCCAGCAACATACGCGACGAAGGCCCGCCCAGTGCGGGCTTTTTTTATTTCTCTTGGAGATAAACCTATGTGCGCGATTTTCGGAATATTCGACCTGCAGCCCGGCGACAGCCAGCCGGCATTGCGCCGGCTGGCGCTGGAACTGTCGCAACGGCAACGTCATCGCGGGCCGGATTGGAGCGGCGTTTACGCCGATGCCCAGACCATCCTCGTCCATGAGCGCCTGGCGATCGTGGACCCTGCCAGTGGCGCGCAACCCTTGCGCTCACGGGATGGCGCCCTGGCGCTTGCGGTCAATGGCGAGATCTACAACCACGTGGCCTTGCGCGCCCAGGCCGACGACAACAGCGGCGCGCAGGGTTACGACTACACCACGGCTTCGGACTGCGAAGTCATCAACGCGCTGTATCGCGAACATGCCGGCAGCGGGCAGCTGGACGACATGCTCAACCGGCTGAACGGGATCTTCGCCTTTGCGCTGTGGGACGCCGCCGCGCAGCGCTACCTGATTGCCCGCGACCCGATTGGGGTGTGCTCGTTGTATTGGGGCCACGACAGCCAGGGCCGCTTGTGCGTGGCTTCGGAAATGAAGGCGCTGGTTGGTGTGTGCAGCGATATTGCCGAGTTTCCGCCAGGGCATTACTACGACAGCGCCGTCGGCAAGCTGGCCCGCTATTACCGCAAGCCCTGGCACGATGTGCGGCCGGTGCAGGAACAACGCATGGACATGCGGGCGCTGCGTACGGCATTCGAACAGGCTGTACATCGCCAGCTGATGACGGACGTGCCTTACGGCGTGCTGCTCTCCGGCGGCCTGGATTCGTCCCTGGTCGCGGCTTGTGCCGCGCAGTTTGCGCGCCAGCGCATCGAGGATGGCGACCGCGCCGAGGCCTGGTGGCCGCGCCTGCATTCGTTTGCCATCGGCCTGGAGGGCTCGCCCGACCTGGCCGCCGCGCAAGTCGCTGCCGATGCCCTGGGTACCGTGCACCACGCCTGCGTGTACAGCTTTGCCGAAGGCCTGGATGCCTTGCCGGAGGTGATCCGGCACATCGAGACCTACGACGTCACCACCATCCGCGCCGCCACGCCGATGTACCTGCTGGCCCGGCGCATCAAGGCCATGGGCGTCAAGATGGTGCTCTCGGGCGAAGGCTCCGACGAGATTTTTGGCGGCTACCTGTATTTCCACAAGGCGCCCTCGCCCGAGGCCTTCCACGCCGAGACCGTGCGCAAGCTCGATGCACTGCACAGCTACGACTGCCTGCGCGCGAACAAGTCCATGCTGGCCTGGGGCGTGGAAGCCCGGGTGCCGTTCCTGGACACGGAATTCATCGACGTGGCCATGGGGCTCGACGCGCGCTACAAGATGGTCGACGGACGTGGCATCGAGAAGGCCGTGCTGCGTGAGGCGTTTGCCGGGATGCTGCCTGACTCCATCCTGTGGCGGCAGAAGGAGCAGTTCAGCGACGGCGTCGGCTATGGCTGGATCGATGGCTTGAAGGCGCATGCCGAAGCCGCCGTGAGTGATCGCGAGTTTGCCGCTGCAGCCACGCGTTATCCGCTGAATACGCCGGAGACCAAGGAGGCGTTCCTGTACCGAAGGATTTTCGAGCGGCACTTCCCGGGCGTGGCCTGCGCCGCGACGGTGCCTGGCGGCAAGTCCATCGCCTGCTCGAGCCCGGCCGCGCTGGCCTGGGACCCGGACTTCGCGAAGTCCGCAGACCCTTCCGGGCGCGCGGTCAAGGGGGTACACCAGCGTGCGCTGGTTTAGGGAAGGGCTGAACAACATGCTCTTGATCGTCATCCTCGCTTTCGCGGGAATGACGGCGAAGTAGCTTGATGGACATGGCGACGAAGCAGCGTGGCGATCGCCCAGTCAGCAGCGTTTTCGCGGGAGCCAGCCGGCAAGCTGCTAACATGACGGGCCTGTTTCAGCCGATAGCCACCCATGATCGAGACCAACCCGGTTTTTGCCCAGATCGCCGATATCCGTGAGCGGGTCGAATCGCTCCGGGGGTATCTTTGACTACCCTCTGAAGAAGGAACGCCTGGAGGAAGTCAGCCGCGAGCTGGAAGCCCCGGATGTATGGAACGATGCGGCGCACGCGCAGGAGCTGGGCCGCGAGCGTGCCCGCCTGCACACCATCGTCTCCGGCATCGACACGCTGACCCTCGGCCTGGCCGACGCCGAGGAGCTGCTGCAGCTTGCCGTGGCCGATGCCGATGACGACACAGCTGTTGCGGTCACCAAGGACCTGGACAGGCTGGAGACGCGTGTCGCCAAGCTCGAATTCCAGCGCATGTTTTCCGGCCCGAACGATGCGAGCAACGCCTTCGTCGACATCCAGGCCGGCGCCGGCGGCACCGAGGCGCAGGACTGGGCCGAGATGCTGCTGCGCATGTACCTGCGCTGGTGCGAGGACCGCGGCTGGAAGACCGAGTTGATGGAAGTCTCCGGCGGCGAAGTGGCCGGCATCAAGTCCGCCACGTTCCGCGTCGAGGGCGACTATGCCTACGGCTGGCTGAAGACCGAGATCGGCGTGCACCGCTTGGTGCGCAAGTCGCCGTTCGACTCGGACAACCGTCGCCACACGAGTTTCACTTCGGTGTTCGTCTCGCCGGAAGTGGACAACGACATCCACATCGAGATCAACCCAGCCGACATCAAGATGGACGTCTATCGTTCCTCCGGCGCCGGTGGCCAGCACGTCAACAAGACCGAGTCGGCGGTGCGCCTCACCCACGTGCCGACTGGCACGGTAGTGGCCTGCCAGGTGGAGCGCAGCCAGCACGCCAACCGCGACCGCGCCATGAAGATGCTGGCCGCCAAGCTCTACGAGCTCGAAGAGCGCAAGCGCAACGCCGAGCGCGATGCGGTGGAAGCCACCAAGTCCGACATCGGGTGGGGCAGCCAGATTCGCAACTACGTGCTGGACCAGAGCCGGATCAAGGATTTGCGTACCGGGCTGGAGCGCACGGATACGCAGAAGGTGCTGGATGGCGATCTCGACGAGTTCATCGAGGCCAGCCTGAAGTCCGGCCTCGAGGCCGGCTCGCGGCGCGCCGACGCCTGAGTCCCGATCATTGACGAGGTGACCCGCATGAACAGCAAGAAGATCCGTTCCCTCCTGTTCGCCTGCGCTGCGCTGGCGGCATTTGGTGTGGCTGCGCAGTCGCCGCAAGGCGGTGCCGGTCAGGGCATCAAGCAGGATGCGAAGGACGTGGGCCACGGCGTCGCCAACGGTGCCCGCGACGTGGGCCATGCCACCAAGCATGTCGCCAAGAAGATCGGCCACGGCGCAAAGGAAGCCGGCACCGGCATTGGCCATGGCGCGAAGAAGGCGGGCATTGCCGTCGGTCATGGCGCCAGGGACGCCGGCATCGCCATCGGCCACGGCGCAAGGGAAGGCTGGAACGCCACCAAGGACGGTGCCAAGAAAGCATTCGGCAAGGGCAATTGATCGCCTCGACATCCACTTCACCACGACACATTGCCAACCGGCGTGCGTGCGCGACCACCACGGAAGCCCCATGAGCGAAGCTACCGACACCCTGCCTGCCGCCGATGAGAACAAGCTGATCGCCGAGCGCCGCGAGAAACTCGCGGTGTTGCGCAGGCAGGGCATTGCCTTCCCCAACGATTTTAAGGTGGACAGCTTCGTCGGCGACCTGCAGGACGAGTATGCCGACAAGGACAAGTACACCGCCGAGGTCGTCGAGGCAGCGCAGCGCCGGGTGAAGGTGGCCGGCCGCATGATGCTGAAGCGCGTGCAGGGCAAGGTCAGTTTCGCGCAGCTCCAGGACATGACCGGCCGCATCCAGCTGTTCATCCATCAGGGCACCGTGGGCGAGGCGGCTTACGAGGCGTTCAAGGGCTGGGACGTGGGCGACATCGTCGGTGCCGAGGGCACGCTGATGCGCACGCGCACCGGCGAGCTCACCGTGCGTGTCGACGCGCTGCGCCTGCTGACCAAGAGCCTGCGCCCGCTGCCGGACAAATTCCACGGCCTTGCCGACGTCGAGCAGCGCTACCGCCAGCGCTACATCGACCTCATCGTGACCGAGCCGGCGCGGCGCACGTTTGCCCTGCGTTCGCGGATCATCGGCTTCATCCGCCAGTGGCTGGAAGCACCGGCGCGGCGCTTCATGGAAGTCGAGACGCCGATGATGCACATGATCCCCGGCGGGGCGACGGCGCGGCCCTTCGTCACCCACCACAACGCGCTGGACCTCGACCTGTACCTGCGCGTGGCACCAGAGCTGTACCTGAAGCGCCTCGTGGTCGGTGGCTTCGACCGCGTCTACGAGATCAACCGCAACTTCCGCAACGAGGGCGTGTCCACCCGGCACAATCCCGAGTTCACCATGCTGGAGCTGTACCAGGCCTACGCCACCTATCACGAGATCATGGACCTCACCGAGGCGATGGTCCGCGATACCGCCAGCAAGGTCATGCAAACCACCGGGTTTGGCACGCCCGAGGCGCCGATCGACCTCGGGCCACCATTCCGGCGCTGGCGCATGGAAGATGCCGTACTCGAGCTCAACCCGGAAATCTCCCGCGATCAGCTGCGTGACCGCGAGGCCATGGCGGCGCATGCCCGGCGCCTTGGCGTGGCGCAGGTCAAGCCGGGCTACGGCTGGGGCAAGCTGCTGCTGGAAATTTTCGAGAAGACCGTCGAGCCCACCCTGGTGCAGCCCACCTTCATCATCGACCACCCGGTCGAGATTTCGCCGCTGGCGCGCGAGAGCGACAGCAACAGGGGTTATACCGACCGTTTCGAGCTCTTCATCGGCGGCCAGGAAATCGCGAACGGCTTTTCCGAGTTGAACGACCCGGAAGACCAGGCCGCGCGTTTCCGCGCCCAGGTCGAGGCGATGAACTCGGGCGACGACGAGGCCATGCACTTCGATGCCGACTACATCCGCGCGCTGGAAGTGGGCCTGCCGCCGACCGGCGGGCTCGGCGTCGGCATCGACCGGCTGGTGATGCTGCTGACCGGCTCCAGCTCGATCCGCGACGTGCTGCTGTTTCCCTACATGCGGCCGGAGGCATGAGCGCGATGGAGCCCGGGCCGGCGCTGCAGGATCTCGCCGCGCCGGATGGCGTGTGCTACGGCTGCGGCAGCGCGCATCCGCGCGGCCTGCACATCAAGAGCCATTGGGACGCCGACGGCATCCACGTGGTCGGCACCCACTTGCCGGGTGCGGATTTCCATGGCTGGCCGGGCCTGGTCTATGGCGGCCTGATCGCCATGCTGGTGGATTGCCACTCCAACTGGACGGCCATGGCCTACCACTACCGTGCCGAGGGCCGCGAGCCGGACAGCAGGCCGCGCATCGACTGCGTCACCGGCAGCCTCGGCGTGAAGTACCTGAAGCCGACACCGATGGGCGTGCCGCTGCAGCTGCGGGCGCGGGTCGAGGGCGAAGTGGGACGCAAGACGCGGGTGCTGTGCGAGGTCCATGCTGGCGGGGTGCTGACCGCGGTGGGGGATTCGGTTTTCGTGCGTGTCGATACCGGACAATTGGCGGCAGCGGCGCACGCTTCCTGAAGCGCTCATGCGCCAGCCGCTAAACTGCCGTTGGATTCATCGCTGGAGTCAGCCTGATGTGGTTTGCCATCGTCGCTACGGACGTTCCCGATTCACTTGAGCGTCGTCGGCAGGCCAGGCCGGCGCATATCGCGCGCCTGCAGGCTTTGCTCGATGCCGGACGCCTGTTCGTGGCCGGGGCGTTTCCCGCCATCGAAGCATCGGATCCCGGGCCGGCCGGCTTCACCGGCAGCTTGATCCTGGCCGAATTCCCCTTCCAGGCCGAGGCGCAGACTTGGGCCGACGCCGATCCCTATGTGGCGGCGGGCGTGTATGCCAAGGTGGAGATCAAGCCGTTCCGCAAGGCCTTGCCGGCGTGACCGGGAGCACCCGCGAACTGATCCAGCAGCGCCTGCAGGCAGCCTTCGCCCCCACCGAGCTGGAGGTGGTCGACGAGGGCCACAAGCACATCGGCCACGCCGGCGAAGGCCAGGGCCACTTCCACGTGCGCATGGTCAGCGCGGCATTTTCCGGCTGCCTGCCGATCAAGCGCCAACGCATGGTCTACGCCGAACTGGCGGACTTGATGGAGCATGGCATCCATGCCTTGTCGATGGATCTTTCTATCGAACGTATTCAATGAAAATAATAACTTGCTTTGCTTATTTAAGGTCGTTTATCGGTATTCGGCGCCTGTCCGTAATGATGGGTGGATGGCACAATGGGCGCTTGCCCGCGATGCGGGCCCATGTCATTGAGCCGGTGACCAGTTCATGCGCCTGACCACGATCAAACTTGCCGGCTTCAAGTCGTTCGTCGATCCGACCACCTTGCAGTTGACCAGCAACATGGTCGGCGTGGTGGGCCCGAACGGTTGCGGCAAGTCCAACATCATCGATGCCATCCGCTGGGTCATGGGCGAGAGCGCCGCCAGTCGGCTTCGCGGCGACCTGCTCACCGACGTGATCTTTTCCGGCTCCAGCGCCCGCCGGCCGGTCGGCCAGGCCACGGTGGAGCTGATCTTCGACAACAGCGACGGCGCCATCCAGGGCGAATACGGCCAGTACGGCGAGATTTCGGTCAAGCGCCTGGTCAGCCGCGATGGGCAGTCGAGTTATTTCCTGAACGGCGCACGCTGCCGCCGCCGTGACGTCACCGACCTGTTCCTGGGCACCGGCCTTGGCCCGCGCAGCTATTCGATCATCGAACAAGGCATGATCAGCCAGATCATCGATGCCCACCCCGATGAGCTGCGCGGTTACCTGGAAGAAGCTGCCGGTATCTCCAAGTACAAGGAACGGCGCAAGGAAACCGAAAGCCGGATCAAGGCCACGCGGGAGAATCTCGACCGCGTGCGCGACGTCCGCGACGAAGTGGACAAGCAGCTTGAGCACCTGCATCGCCAGGCCCGGGCCGCAGAGCGCTGGAAGGCCTTGAAGGCCGAGCAGGCGCATCGCGCGGCGGCATTGCAGGCGCTGGAATACCGCGGCTTGCAGGCCGGGCAGGCCGAGGCACGGGCCAGCCTGTCCTCGATCGAAGTGGACGTCGAGCGGCGGCTGGCCGCCCAGCGCCAGGCCGATGTCGGGCTGGAGGCACTGCGCGGGCGGCACGAGCAGGCCAATGGCCATTTCAACGAAGTCCAGGCCCAGGTCTACCGCGTCGGCGCCGACATCGCCCGCGTCGAACAGCAGGTGCAGCACAACCGGGAGATGGGCGAGCGTCTGCGCCACGCACTGAGTGGCGCCGATGCCGAGCATGCACGATTGAGCGAGCAGATCCACGCCGATCGTGCTCAGCACGCCAAGCTGGGGAAATCACTGGCGGTCGACCTGCCGCAGCTCAAGACCCTGCAGTCCGCCCAGGGTGTGACTGCCGATGCCCAGCAGGCGGCCGAGGCCGCTCTGGCCGACTGGCAGGAACGCTGGAACAGCCACACCCGCGAATCGGGGGAATCCAGTCGTGCCGCCGAAGTCGAACGCACCCGGCTGGATTATCTCGACCGCCAGCAAGTCGACCTCACGCGCCGCCACGAGGCACTCAGTGCCGAGCAGCAGGCAGCGAATCTTGCCGGGCTGCGCGCGGGCGAGGAAGAGCTGGCCACCGCGCTCGAGACGCAACGTGCGCAAGTGACGATGCTCGCCGCCCGGCTCGAGGAGCAGAAGGCGCAGCTGGAAGGTATCCTGACCCAGAAGCGCGGGCAGGAGGCGGCGCTCAACGACGCCAACCAGCAACTGCAGACGGCGCAGGGCCGGCAAGCGTCGCTCGAAGCCCTGCAGCACGCCGCACTCGGCCAGGACGAGAATGCGGCCAGCGACTGGTTGGCACCACAGGGCCTGGCGCAGGCGCGGCGGCTGGGTTCGGTGCTGCAGGTCGACGAGGGCTGGGAGCGGGCGGTCGAAACGGTCCTGGCCGGGCTGCTCGACGCGGTCCTGGTCGACGAGGTCGAACGTTGCACCGCGACGCTGGACCAGTTGGGGGCGGCCGATCTCGCGCTGCTCGCTGCGGCGGAAGGCGGGCTCGATGCCGCGGGGACCGTGGCGGCGCACGTGCGCGGACCGTTGGCGGCGCGGCAATTGCTGTCCAGCGTGCAGACGGCCGATTCCCTGGCCGACGCGCGCGCGAGGATCGGGGCGCTGGGCGCGGGCCTGTCCATCATCACCCGTGATGGTGAATGGCTGGCGCCGGGTTGGGCCCGGGTGCGCCGCGCCCAGGACAACCATGTCGGCGTGTTGGCGCGCGAGCGTGAGCTGCGCACGCTGGCCACGCAGATTGCTGCGCTGCGCGGGCAGATCGACGCCGTCGACGCGGAATTGACCGAGTTGCGCGCGCGGGCCGCGGCTTGTGAAACCGGCTGCGATGACGTGCAGAACCAGCTCTACGCCGCCCATCGCCTGCAATCGGAGTTGGCTGGGCAACTGGAAGGCCGCCGCGCCAAGCTCGAAACCGCACAGGCACGTGTGCACAAGGTCGGCGACGAGCTCGTCGGGCTTGCCGCGCAGTTGGCCGAGCTGCGCGAACAGGAGCAGCTGGCGCGGTCGCGCCTGGATGCCTCGGTCGGCGAGATGGGCAACATGGAGGATCGCCGCCGCGAACTGGAAACCGGACGGCGCAGCCTGCTAGAGGCGCGCGAAGAAGCGCGCATGAATGCGCGCGAGGCCGCCGAGCAGGCCCACGCGCTGGCCTTGTCGCTCGAATCCCGGCGCGCTTCGTTGGCTTCGCTCGACCAGGCCGTGCTGCGCACGACCGCGCAACTGGAACAGATTGCCACCCGCCGCGAGGACTTGCGGCAGCAACTGGCGGCAGGTACCGACCCGTCGGCGGCGCTTGAGGGCGAGCGCCAGACCTATCTGGAGCAGCGCCTGCTGGTCGACAAGCAACTGGTGGAAGCCAGGCGGGAACTGGAGGAATGTGTGCAGGCGGTGCGCGGGCAGGAGCAGGCCCGCCAAGGCGCCGAGCAGGCGCTGGCGGCCACCCGCGAAGCGCTGGCCGAACAACGCCTGCGCGCCCAGGCCTTGCAGTTGCACGCCGAGCAGCTCGCCGCCGCGATCGCCGCCAGCGGGCTCGAACTGGAGCCGTTGCTGGCCGAGCTTGCGGAGGCCGACGACGCCGAGTTGCGGCGCGCCGAGCTGGTCGAACTCGAGCAGAAGATCATGCGTCTCGAACCGGTGAACCTGGCGGCGATCCAGGAGCACGCCGAGCAAGGCGAGCGCAAGGTGTACCTGGACAAGCAGCTCGCCGACCTGGTGGATGCCTTGGCCACGCTGGAGGATGCGATCAAGAAGATCGACCGCGAGACCAGGCAGCGCTTCAAGGAAACCTTCGACCAGGTCAACGCCGGCGTGCAGGCCTTGTTCCCGAAACTGTTCGGTGGCGGCCACGCCTATCTCGAGCTGACCGGCGACGACCTGCTGAATACCGGGGTGTCGATCATGGCGCGCCCGCCCGGCAAACGCGTTTCCAACATCACCTTGCTCTCGGGTGGCGAGAAGGCGCTGACCGCGGTGACCCTGGTGTTTTCCATCTTCAACCTGAACCCGGCGCCGTTCTGCCTGCTGGACGAGGTGGATGCCCCGCTGGACGAGGCCAACGTCGGGCGCTTTTCCAGGCTGGTCCAGGAGCTGAGCGAAAAGGTGCAGTTCATTTTCATCAGCCACAACAAGGCCACCATGGAGGCCGCCGACCAGTTGTGCGGCGTCACCATGCGCGAGCCCGGGGTGTCCCGCCTGGTGCAGGTGGATTTGGCCGAAGCCGCTAAACTGACCGAGGCTGCCTGAAGGAACCCATCATGCCGGCAACGTTCGTGCTTGCTCTCGCCTGGAACCCCGTGGTCGGGGTGCCGATGCTGATCGTCGGGGTAATCGTGCTCGCCTTGATCTGGCTGTTCGGACAACCGAAGCAGGAGCAGGGCAGGCGGCGCAGCGAGCCGGGGGCACCCAAAGGCAGCCGGCGGGAACCGGTGTTGGGTGACGACCAGGCGGTGGAGCCGCAGCACCACGCCGATCCGCGCATCGACCCGGCGCCATCGGCCGAGGTGGAGACGACACCTGCACAAGGCCAACTGGACATCGGTTTGCGTGCCGAGCTCGAGCGCCTTGGCGCCACGCTGTCGGGAGACCATGCCCCGGCGGCCGCAGCGACGCCAGCACCCACGCCGACGCCGGTGCCCGCGCCCAAGGCCGCGCCCAAGCTCGCCGACCATGTGAGCTCGATCATCAATGCCTTGCGTGCGCCGCCGGAAGCCGGCGCGGCACCGGCGCCGGTGCCCGCAAGCGCAGCCACGGTGGCCCCGACTGCGCCGGCCGCGGCGGCGGCGCCCAAATCCGAGCTTGGACGCCGGCCGTCGCAGGTACCGGTGGAGCGCATCGTCACCTTGTTCGTGGTGGCCAGGGAAGGCATGTTGTTCAATGGCGCCGACCTGGTCGTGGCGGCCGACAAGGCTGGCCTGGAATACGGCGACATGGGCATCTACCACCGCCTGGTCGACGGCAAGCGCGACCTGGGCCCCATCTTCAGCGTCGCCAACATCCTCAAGCCCGGCAGTTTCAACCTGGGCAAGCTCGATGCCTTGCGCACGCCGGGAGTCAGCTTTTTCATGACCCTGCCTGGGCCGCTGCAGGCACTGGATGCCTGGGATGCCATGTTGCCGACCGCGCAGCGCCTGGCCGAACTGCTGGACGGCCTGGTGCTGGACGAGGAGCGCAACGCCGTCGGCAGGCAGTGCGTCGCGCACATTCGCGATCAATTGCGCGCCTGGGATCGCGAGCACGAAGACCAGCAGTGACGGCGGCGCATCCCCCTCCATTAAGCACCGAGGTGTCGCCATGAATCGCCGCGACGTCATCAAAGGCCTGGCGCTGGGCGGATGTGCGCTGGCCCTGCCCGGAGGAAGGGTGCGGGCCGAAGCCGTGCAGGGCAGTGCCGCGCTGGCTGCACTGGAGCAGCAATACGGCGGCCGGCTCGGCGTGTCCATCCTGGACACCGGGAGCGGGGTACGCCTGCGCTTGCATGGCGACCAGCGCTTCCTGATGTGCAGCACGTTCAAGCTGCTGGCCGTGGCGGCCGTGCTGGCGCGCGTCGACGCCGGCCAGGAACGTCTGGATCGCCGTATCGTGGTCGACCCCAAGGACGTGCTTGCCTATGCCCCGGTCACCAGCCGCCGGGTCGGCGCGCCGGGCATGAGCGTGGCGGAGCTGTGCGCGGCGGCGATCACGGTCAGCGACAACACGGCGGCCAACCTCTTGTTGGCGAGCATGGGTGGCCCTGCTGCGGTCACCCGCTTCGTGCGCGGCCTTGGGGATCCGGTCACCCGGCTCGATCGCATCGAGCCGGAGTTGAACGTGGGCAGCTCGGGTGATGAGCGCGACACCACGACTCCGGATGCCATGTTGAAGACGATGCAGACGCTGCTGTTCGGTCCGGCACTTGCCGCCGCTTCGCGGGAGCACCTGCTGGCCTGGCTGCGCGCGTGCAGCACCGGCCTGGATCAATTGCGCGCGGACTTGGGCGCCGGCTGGACGGCCGCCGACAAGACCGGCAGCGGCAGCCAGGGCGAGAGCAATGATGTGGCCGTGTTCTTCCCGCCGCAGCGCGCCCCGATCCTGGTGACGGCGTATTACGCGCAATCCACCCAGCCATTGGCCAAGCGCCACGCGCTGCTGGCCGAAATCGGACGCATCGCCGCGTCGATGTAATTGGCTGTCCACCGCGCGATGCCGACATCGCGTTTCGCAGCGGGTGCGCAACGACAGGCACCGATTCGAGGCTGCGGCAATACGGCACAGGGCCCTGACTTCGGTCATGGAGCACGGTTCGCACCCTGTGTAACATGGCGCCTGATCGACGCCCGGGCGGACGCCGCACCGAACCCGCAGCAAGGGCCAGATCAATGCAGGACGGCATTTCATTGCATCACGTTGCCAGTGATGACACCGACGATCGCGCGCTCGCCTCGATATTTACCGCCTACACGGTCAGCGCCACCTTCTGGTTGTTGTTCGCCACGGCGATCGGCGTGCTGCTGGCGTTCAAGTTTGGCGCCCCGGATTTCGCCAATGGCGCCTGGCTGACCTTCGGTCGCCTGCGACCCATCCATACCAACGCGACGTTCTACGGCTGGGCCAGCCTGGGCCTGGTCGGCGTGTCCTACTACGTAGTCGCGCGCAGCAGCGGCACGCAGCTGTACAGCAAGACCCTGGCTTGGTGGGGCCTGGCGCTGTTCAACATCGCCGCCGTCGCCGGCACCATCGCGCTCGACCTCGGCTACAACGCCGGTGACCTCGAATACCGCGAGTGGCCGTGGCCAATCCGCATCATCTTCCTGGCCGCCCTGGTGATCACTGGGTGGAACCTGATTGCCACCGTGGCCCAGCGCAGCACCGAGGAGATCTACCTGTCCAACTGGTACATCCTGGGCGGCGTGCTGTGGACCTGCATCATCGCCATCGTCGCGATCCTGCCTTGGTACCAGTACGGCCTGGGCCAGGTCGCGGTATCCGGCTACTACATGCACAACGCCGTGGGCCTGTGGTTCACGCCGCTGGCCTTGGGCATCTTCTATTACGCCTTGCCGAAGCTGCTGAACCGGCCGATCTATTCCTATGCCCTCGGCGTGTTCGCGTTCTGGACCAACCTGGTGTTCTACCCAATCATCGGCTCGCACCATTTCCTGTTCAGCCCGCTGCCGTGGTGGCTGCAGACTACGGCGATCGTGTTCAGCGTGGCCATGCTGGTGCCGGTGTGGGGTGGCAGTGCCAACTACCTGCTCACCATGCGTGGGCGCGTGCGCGACATGATCCATTCGTATGCACTGCTGTTCATCTTCGTCGCCGTGGTGAACTACCTGCTGAGTTCCACCCAAGGCACGCTCGAAGCCTTCCGCTCCCTGCAGGAAATCTGGCACCTGACCAACTTCACCGTGGGCCATTCGCACTGGACCATGTACGGCTTCGTCACCTTTGCTGTCTGGGGCGGCGTCTACGCGATGTTGCCGCTCGCCACTGGCAAGTCCGCTGGTCGGTTGGGGCTGGCGTTGCACTTCTGGATGGCCGCGGTCGGCGGCACGATCTACGTGCTGTCACTGTCCATCGGCGGCACCGTGCAGGGCCTGGATTGGGTGCACGGCCTGCCGTTCATCCAGTCGGTGGTGGACATGCAGACCTACTGGGTATGGCGTGGCGTGGGCGGCACGCTGATGTTCCTCAGCCACATCGTGTTTGGCTGGAACGTGTGGCGCATGACCTATGGCCACCAGGGCAATGCGGCGTCCCCGGTACTCGCCCCGGCGACGGAGGAACTGGCATGAACAAGCTGGTCCTCATCGTCGGCGGTTCCACCCTGGTCTATGCCTGCCTGGCCATGCTGATGGGCGTGATCCCGGGCTACGAGTTGTCCAAGACGCCGCCCGGCCCCGGTGTCGAGCCGCTGACCGCGTTGCAGGCCGAAGGGCGCGACGTCTACGTCGCCGAGGGCTGCAGTTATTGCCACACGCAGCAGGTGCGGCCGCTGGACCAGGACAAGATCTTTGGACGTCCATCGGCGGCGGGTGACTTTGCCTACCAGACCCCGGAGCTGCTGGGCTCCGAGCGTACCGGCCCCGACCTCACCGATATCGGCGCGCGCCAACCCAGCGAGGTCTGGCAGTACATCCACCTGTACAACCCGCGCGCCGTCGTGCCGCAATCGATCATGCCCTCGTTCTCGTGGATGTTCGACGTGGTCGACGAGCTGCCCAAGGGCGAGACCGCGGTCCCGCTGCCCGCCGCCTATGCACCGGCCAAGGGCAAGGTGGTGCCGAACCGGCAAGCCAAGGCGCTGGTTGCCTACCTGATGTCGCTGAAGCAGGCGCCCTTGCCGCCGGGGCAGGGCGGAGCCATGGCCATGGCTCCGGCGGCAGCGCCGGCGGCAGCGCCAGGCGCTGCGGCTACCCCATCGGCGGCGGCAGAACCGGCGGGCGGCTTCGATGCAGCCAAGGGTGCGGCGCTGTATACGGCCAATTGCACGGCCTGCCACCAGGCCAACGGCGAGGGCTTGCCCGGCGCGTTTCCGCCGCTCAAGGGCAACGCCGCAGTCAACGACGACGATCCGACCCTGCACATCCACACCGTCCTGGATGGTGCGCACGACGTGGTCATTGGCGGGGTCACCTATGGCAGCCCGATGCCACCGTTTGCCAGCCAGCTCAGCGATGACGACATCGCCAACATCATCGACCACGAGCGCAGCTCGTGGGGCAATCACGGCAAGCCGGTGACCGCCGCGCAGGTTGCGGCCGAGCGCGCCAAGAGCAACTAGGCGCAACGCCGCGGCGTGGCCATACCGGAACGAGGTAGCACAGCATGCATCATCATTTGATCGGCCCGTTATGGGGCAACATCATCATTATTGGCGTAGCTGGCGTAATCACCGTGGCCTGCTTCGTGGCCATGTTCTGGATGCTCATCCGGCCTGGCGAGCAGGATCGCAAGCATCCCAAGTACGCCGTCTTGCGCGATGACCGGTGAGGGAGCCGAAGCCATGGACAAACCACACGTGCGCGTCTACCTGGATGGCGATCCGCAGCCGATCATCGATCGCGAGCTGCCGACCCGGATCACCCTCGATACCCGCGAGCTCGCCGATGGCCCGCATCGCCTGACCATACGCGCGGAGGGCCAGAACGGTCGGGAAGGCGTCGAGGAGATCCCGTTCCGGGTGCACAACGGCCCCGGTATCCTGGTCGGCGGCTTGCGGCCCAATTCCACCCGCCGCGGCGAAGTGCATTTCACCGTGGATGCGTTCAGCGCCGACGATCCGTTTGATCCCCGTCGCGCCGAGGCCCGCTCTTCGGTCCCGCAATGGGTATGGGTGATGTGCCTGTTCATCGTGGCCTGGGCGGTGTGGTATGCGGCCAGCATGTGGAAGGTGCCGGCGCCCTTTGCCAATACGCCGACCTACATGCACGAAGCAGCCCAGCAGGCACCGGTACCGACACCGGCACCGAAATAACCACGTTGCCAGGATGACTGGCTGCAGCCAGTCGCATGCTTGCGGGTGGCTTGCGCGTGCCTGAGTGCTGGGCTTGCCTCCAGGCACTGACCAGGAGCCGTATGCCGCTGGAATACCGGCATGTGACGTTTAATCCCATGTAAAGCCCACGCCTTCCCAGGCGGGCCCGGCGGTCTTTTCGACTTTATTCCCGGATTGGCGTCAATTTATTGACGAAACTCACGCCATCGCCTGATTTTATGAGTACGATGAGCGCAGGCACCACGCTCATGCGCCAATACCTCGGGTTGGCGAATCGGGATTGGAGCGCGACGGAGTATGCGACTTTCATGGGGACGGCAGGCAAACCAGCGGATCGGTCGGCGGGCGAGTGCGTCACGCCGCGTCGGTCGCTTCGGGCTTCCAGCCTGGACACCAGGAACGCAACCCGCCGCAGCTACACCGTTTGGGCCAGACCCTCTGTGAGCGTGTCGGTGCAGTTGCCGGGTGCGTACGGCGTTGGCTCCCCGTCGACCGCGGCACCCGGGAATTCAAGGTTTTTCGGCATCGCCTGCGACGCCGAATATGGTCGGCGTCGGGAATCCCTGTTTCCCTGCCGATTTATCGCGCCTGTAATCCTTACAGCGTATCTGCGTCTCCAAGGAGAATCACCATGAGCACATGTTTTGAACGTACCGGCCCGTTGACCGAGTTGAGCAGTTATCCGCAATGGGCCCAAGACATGATTGCCGATTGCGAGCCCAGCAGGGAGAAGCTGGCCCATCACGAATTCCGGGAGATGATGGCCGAGGGGACAGTTTCCCAGGCGGGTACCACCACATTCATGAAAGGCATCTGGCCGGTCATCGAGCGCTTTCCCGGCTATATGGCGCTGAACCTGCTCAAGACGCGGTATGGCCGCAGTGCGGGCGACAATCTGGCCCGGCGCTGGCTGGTGCGGAATATCCGGGTGGAGCAGAATCACGCCGAATATTGGCTGGACTGGGCCGAAGGCGAGGGCGTTGCGCGTGACGAGGTGCTGTTTGGCCGGCCGATCCGCGGCACGGAAGCGCTCGCCAACTGGTGCGAGGATGTATGCACCAATGGCTCGCTGGCCGCCGGCCTTGCCGCATCGAATTATGCGGTGGAAGGTGCAACCGGCGAGATAGCCCAGTATATTTATTCAAGCAACAAGTATGCCGACAAGTTCCCAGCCAAGACGCGAACCCGCACGCTGCGTTGGTTACAGTTGCACGCCGAATATGACGATATCCATCCATGGGAGGCGCTCGAGATCGTCTGTGCCCTGATGGGCAAGGCACCGGCAAGTGACGAGGTTGCGCACATCGCCGGTTGCATCAAGCGCAGTTACACGACCATGCACTTGTTGCTTGATCGCTGCGCCCAACCCGGCAGTACCGTGGAGCTTCGGCGCGAGGTGGCAGCCTGAAACGCCGCCGTCCGACCGGTGCCGCCACAGGCAACATCCTGATGCACCGATGTCGAGACGACCAAGATCATGCGTAAGCTACTGTCCCATATGAACCAGCCTTTGTCGCGGCGGTTGCTGCCGCTGGTATACGCATTGCTGGCCATGATGGGGCTGATCCTGGCCTTGACGTGGGGAGCGCTGCAGCTACAGGTCGCTCTCGCTGGTTTCCTCAACAGCGAGAGCGTCTGGTCCAAGGCGCAGAAGCAGGCCGTGGTCGACCTCGACGCCTATGCGACGAACGGGACAAGCCAGGATCTCGCGCGGTTCCGACGCAATTACGCCGTGCTGGATGCCGCCCGCTTTGCCCGGGACTCCGCATCCACGGATCACTTCAATTACGATGCGGTCGCCAGCGCGCTGCGGCGCACTGACACCATACCCTCCGCCATACCTGGCGTGATATTCCTGGCCCGCCATTTCTCGGCGGCGCCATACATGCGGGATGCGCTGGCCGACTTTCGTTCCGTTGATACGTCCATATCCCAGCTGGATGCGATTTCGCATGAGCTGGAGCTGGCCTATGCAAGCGGCAGCATCTCCGACCAGGAAATCGTGCGTCAACGGCAGCGTATCGGCGCGATCAACGATTTTATCGAACCCCGCAGCAAGTCGTTCTCGCTGCAGATCGCGGCGGGTTCGGCCTGGCTCGGCCGGGTGTTGTTCATCGGTGTGCTGGGCGCGGCATTGATCGCCGCGGCATTGTGGCTGGCGATGGCCCGGCGCACGCTGGCCAGCATCCGCGGCACCGAAGAGCGCTATCGCCTGCTGTTCGACAGCGCGGCGGATGCCATCGTCATGGTCGACGAGGACACCGGCCGCATCCTCGACGCCAATCGCTCGGCCCAGGCCTGGACCGGGCGCGGCGTGCACGAACTGCTGGGCGACCGCTTCCTGCACCTGTTCCAGCACCCGGTACCGCGCATTGCCGGCGTGGCGGCGGTCAATGCCTTGCTCGATGCGCATGGCTCGACCAGGCCGGTGGAGACGCAAAGCAGTGTCGCCACCTGGGGCGACCGTCCGGTGCGCCAGGCGATCATCCGTGACATCTCCGACCGCGTGGCCATGGAGAGCGAGCGGCGCATTGCTGCCGAGGCCCTGGCCAGCATCGCCGAAGGCGTGCTCATTGCCGATGCCGACCGTCGCGTGATCTCGGCCAATGCCGCGCAGTTCCATATCACCGGCTTTTCCACCGCGGCGCTGCTGGGAACGCGTATCGACGCCTACCGCACCTTGCCGGACGGCAGTCCCCTGCCATCGTCGATCTGGGATGCGATTGCCGCCGGCAACAACTGGGCAGGCGAGGTGACCAGCCAGCGCCAGGACGGCAGCCACTATCCCGAGCGCCTCAGCATCAGCGCCATTCGCGACACCGAGGGCCAGGTGCAGCATTTCGTGGCGGTGTTCACCAATATCTACGCCAGCAAGGCCAACGAGCAGTACCTCGAACACCTGGCCCGGCACGATCCGCTGACTGGTCTGGTCAACCGTGCCGAATTCGAGCGCCATTGCGCGGAGGCGATTGCCGCGGCCGCCAGGAAGCGTTGTGCGACTGTGGTCCTGTTCATCGACCTGGACGCGTTCAAGATCGTCAACGACAGCTACAGCCACGCCGTCGGCGACCGGCTGCTGATCAAGGTGGCCGAGCGCATCGGCCGCGAGCTTTCCGCCCGCGACCTGGTCGGGCGCATCGGCGGCGACGAGTTCACCGTGCTTATCCGCGACGTGGACATCCGCGAGGACGTGCGCTCGGTGGCCAACCGGCTGCTGGCCGCGTTGTCCGAACCGCTGCAGGTGGACGAATGCGAGGTCGCGCTCAGTGCCAGCATCGGCGTGGCCGGCTATCCGCTGGATGGCTCCGATCCGGCGACCTTGATCGCCAATGCCGATGCGGCGATGTATACGGCCAAGACCGAGGAGCGCAACACGGTACGCTTCTACACCCCGATGATGCACACCAGCCAGCGCAAGCGCCTGCAACTGGCTGCCGAGTTGCGCCAGGCACTGGCCAACGAAGAATTCCACCTGGTCTACCAGCCGAGTGTGGAATTGCGCACCGGCCGCATCGTGGCGGTCGAGGCGCTGCTGCGTTGGCAGCATCCGGAGCGTGGGGAGATCATGCCCGCGGAGTTCATCCCGGTGGCCGAGAGCCTGGGCCTGATCCGTCGCATCGACGAATGGGTATTGCATACCGCGTGCAGGCAGATCCAGAGATGGAACCGCGCCGGCGTGCCGCCGATCCGCGTGGCGGTGAACACCTCGGCGCGCTGGTTTGGCCATCCGGCGTTCCTGGAACGCGTGACCCGCTCGCTGCAGAGCACCCACGTGGCGGCCAACCGCCTGGTGCTGGAAATCACGGAAGGCGCCATGCTCAGCCTGGGCGACGACGTGACCCGCACCATGGAGACCCTGGCCGAACTGGGCATCGGCGTGGCGATCGACGACTTCGGTACCGGCTACAGCTCCATGTCCTATCTCAAGCTCCCGGCGGTGGCTCATCTGAAGATCGACCGCTCGTTTGTCACCGGGCTGCCGGAGAACCCGAATGACGTGGCCATCGCCATGGCTATGCTGGCCATGGCGCAAAGCCTGGGCCTCAGCACCATCGCCGAAGGCATCGAGAACGAGGCGCAACATGACTTCCTGACCCGCGCCGGTTGCGCCGAAGGGCAGGGCTATCTCTACGCCTATCCGTTGGCGCCCGGGGAGATCGAGCGTATGCTTTGTCGCAATTACGCTTATGCGCCAGTCAAGCTCAGGCTGGTTCCACCCAAGCGCGGTTGAGTTCGGCCGGGTTTGCCGCGGTTCCCCTGGCTTGCGCTGCAAGCGTGCCTACCACGTGTGGTGAGATTGCGGACAGCTGACGCTGCCGGCAACCAGGAGATCGTGTGCAGATGGCAAGTGACGGCAGCAGCCCGAATGGACGGCCACCACGGGTGGTCGACGGCACCAAGTTCGTCAGTCCGCAGGGTACCCGGGCGGTCAAGGGAGGGATCAAGACCAACGCCCTGAGCGCGGTCCCCGACGTCGGCCACAAGCCGCCTTGGCTGCGGGTCAAGCTGCCCAGCGGCGCGCAATACGAGGACGTCCGGAGCATCGTGCGCAGTCACCGCCTGAGCACGGTATGTGCCGAGTCGAAGTGTCCGAACATCGCCGAATGCTGGGGTCGCGGCACCGCGACGCTGATGTTGATGGGCTCGGTGTGCACCCGGGCCTGCAGGTTCTGCTCGGTCAGCACCGGCAATCCCAATGGCTGGCTGGATCCGCTCGAGCCGATGCAGGTCGCGGATGCCGTACGCCTGATGCGCCTGCAATACGTGGTGTTGACCTCGGTCGACCGCGACGACCTGCCCGATGGCGGCGCAGCGCACTATGCGGCCTGCATCACGGCCATCCATGGGATGATGCCGAGCGCCGCGGTGGAAGCCTTGACGCCCGATTTCGCCGGCAACCTGGATGCGGTGGCCAAGGTGCTGGATGCCGGCCTGGTGACCTATGCGCAGAACCTGGAGACGGTCGAGCGCCTGACCCATCCGGTGCGCGATCCGCGCGCCGGCTATGCGCGCACCCTGAGCGTCCTGCGCTTCGCCAAGCACCATGCGCCAAAGACGCTGACCAAGACCAGCCTGATGTTGGGCCTGGGCGAAACCGATGCGGAGATCGAGCGCACGCTGCGCGACATCCGCGCCGCAGACGTGGACGTGGTGACCATGGGCCAATACATGCGCCCGAGCGCGAATCACTTGCCGGTGCAGCGCTTCGTCACCCCGCAGCAGTTCGACGACTATCGGCAGTTGGCCCTGGACATGGGGTTCCTGGAGGCCGTGGCCGGCCCCCTGGTGCGTTCCAGCTACCGCGCCGAGCGGGTGCTCGAGCGCAATAACCTCGGCTTGTAGGCCGTGCCCAGTGCCACCCGACCACCACGTCCCGGCAGGGAACGTGGGCCCGCTGGGTGCGATGCCGCGGGAAATTCATGATGACGGTTGCCTTGGGTCAACGCCCATCCAGCCGTGAAGTAGGACACTAGGTGTTCAGCCCCGGCAGCAGGAGCGCATGCGGCGCTCCCATGGCCGATCGCTGAGCAACCAAGGAGAACGTTATGGACGCAGCGATGTACCCCCAATCCACCGTCGAAATCGCGCGCAAGCGCCGCGAACTCGCACCGGAACCGCTGAAGGCGTTCAAGGCTTTCAGCGCCGCCGTGTTTGCCGACGGCGCCCTGCCGAATGTCACCAAGCAGCTTATTGCCGTGGCGGTCGCCCACACCACCCAATGCCCGTATTGCATCAAGGGGCATACCGCCGAGGCCTTGAAGCACGGCGCGACCGAGCAGCAGATCATGGAAGCGATCTGGGTGGCAGCGGAAATGCGGGCCGGGGCTGCCTATGCCCATTCCGCGCTGGCCATCGACGTCATGCAGCATGCGCATCCTGAAGTCGGTACGGACAAGAGCGCCGGCTGAGCGCGAGCCACGCCGCGTGTCGGTGGCGCATGACGCGTGTCGGTGGCGCATGAGTAGTTCCCACGGGCCCGCCTGTCCACGTGAACAACGCCGCTGCACCGCGTACACTGCCCGGTGTCGGCCCGCAGCCGCGGCGCCATCCGATCACCAGTCATCCCCGAGGGGAGTAACCGCGCATGGCCACACGCTTCACTTCCGTATCCGCCAACATCCTCGACGCTGTGGGCGATACGCCGCTGCTGCACCTCGAGGGGGTCTATGCCAAGCTCGAGTTCGTGAATCCCTCCGGCTCGATCAAGGCGCGCATCGCCAAGTACATGATCGAGAAGGCCGAGCAGGAAGGCTTGTTGAAGCCTGGCGACACCATCGTCGAGGCGACCAGCGGCAATACCGGCAACGCGCTGTCGATGGTGGCCGCGGTCAAGGGCTACCGCATGCTGGTGGTGATGCCCGAAGGCATGTCCAGCGAACGCGTGGCGATTTCCCGCGCGTTTGGTGCCGAGGTGCTGTTCTGCGGCAACTTCCACGTCAACGAAGCACTCAACCGTGCGCGTGAACTTGGACAGCAGCCGGGATACTTTGCCCCGGGCCAGTTCGAGTCCGAATGGAACGTGGAGGAAAACCGCGTAGTTTTCGGTCCGGAAATCCTCTCCCAGTTGCCGCCGGGCCAGTTGCCCGACGCGCTGGTGCTCGGCGTGGGCACCGGCGGCACCCTGATCGGTGCCGGCCAGGCGTTCCGCGCCGTCAACCCCAATGTGCGGCTGTTTGCCATGGAGCCGTCCGAATCCTGCACCATCATGTGCGGAGAGATTGCCACGCACAACATCGAAGGCATTTCGGATGGTTTCGTGCCCGGGATCTTCCAGCGCCATGCCGGGCTGATCAACGAGATCCTGACCGTGTCCAGCACTGAAGCGGTCAACGAGATGAAGCGTCTGGCGCGCACCTACGGCCTGTTTTGCGGGCCAAGCTCGGGCGCTCACCTGATTGCGGCCAAGCGCATCCGGGAGAACTTCCCCGAGCTCAAGACCGTGGTCACCGCATTCTGCGACGAGGGCGAGAAATACCTGCACGAGTATTTCATGCACCCCGAAGCCGTCGAGGTGGGCGCCAAGCACTTCCGCTGAACAGCGACCGGCGCCTACAGCGGCGCGCAATGCGTATCCAGCCAGGTCAGCGCGTCGCCCTCCAGCAGTGGCGCGAGGGCGGCGTGGACAGTCATGTGATAGTCGTTCAGCCAGGCACGCTCTTCGGCGCCCAGCAGGCCGGGCTCCAGTGCCCGGCGGTCGAACGGGCACAAGGTCAAGGTCTCGAACGCCAGGAAGGCGCCAAACTCGGTGCGCTGCGCGGCTGTCACGACGGCCAGGTTCTCGTGCCGGATGCCATGGCGGCCCGGCTTGTACAGGCCGGGCTCGATGGAGGTAAGCATGCCAACCTCCAGGGGTACCAGGCTGGCGCCGGGGCGGGGTGGGCGGATGCCGTGCGGGCCCTCGTGTACATTGAGGAAGTAGCCGACACCGTGCCCGGTGCCATGGCCATAGTCCAGGCCCCATTCCCATAGCGGGGCGCGCGCCAGGGCGTCCAACTGCGGGCCGCTGGCGCCTTGCGGGAAGTGCGCGCGCGACAGCGCGATCATACCCTTCAGCACGAGGGTGGCGTCGCGTCGCTGCTCCGGCGTGGTTTCACCGAGTGCCAGGACACGGGTGATGTCGGTGGTGCCGCCAAGGTATTGGCCGCCGGAATCGACCAGCAGCAGGCCGCGGCGCTGCAACGGGCGGTGCTGGTCAGGCGTCGCACGGTAATGCGGCAAGGCCGCGCTGGCCTGGTAGGCGGCAATCGTGGCGAAGCTCTCGCCGACCCAGGCGGGTTGTCGGGCGCGTTCCTTGTGCAGCAGGCTGTCCACGTCCAGCTCGCTGGTGGCGACGCCGGCGGCCAGGCGTTGCTCCAGGCGGCAGAAGGCGCGCACCAGGGCGGCGCCGTCGTGGCGCATGACCTGGCGGATGTGGTCGATTTCCACCGGGCTCTTGATCGCCTTGCGCGCAGTGCTGGGATTGGCCGCCTCGATGCGTTGCACTTGCGGTGGGATGCACGCGGCTACCGCACTGGCCATCCGCGCCGCGTCGAACAGGATACTGGCTGGCGCTGCGAGCGCCTGCAGGGCCGGGCCGATGGCCGCATAGTCGGCCAGTGCCACCCCGTCGGCTGCCAGGGCTGCCTGCACGGCCGCTCCGGTCTTGCCTGTTCCCACGAACAAGGTCGCCTGCGCGTCGGCGTCCACCAGCAGGTGGGCAAGGAAGACCGGGTTGCACTCCACGTCGCTGCCGCGCAGGTTGAGCAGCCAGGCGATGTCGTCCAAGCTGGACAGGAGGTGCCAGTTCGCGCCCTGCTCGCGCATCGCTTCGCGTAGTTGGGCCAGCTTGCTGGCGCGTGACTGGTCGACGTACTTCGGGTCATGGGCGGTGACCGGCGCCGTCGGCAGGGGCGGGCGTCCGCTCCAGGCTTCGCCGGCCAGGTCGAGGTCGATGCGCACTGCCACCCCATGCGCGTGCAGGGCATCGCGCAGCTGGCGCTGCGCCGACAGCGCAATGCTGTCCCCGGCGATGGCCAGGATTTGGCCGGCGCCAAGCCGCGCCTGCAGCCAGGCCACAGGCTCGACGCTGTCGGGCAGGCCCTGCTTCACCAGGGCGATGCCGCTGCCTGCCAATTGCTGCTCGGCCTGCGCGAAGTAGCGCGAATCGGTCCATAGCGCCGCTTCGTCGGCCGTCACTACCAGGCTGCCGGCCGAACCATCGAAGCCCGAATACCACTGGCGCGCCTGCCAGTGCGCTGGCAGGTATTCGGAAAGATGCGGATCGGCGGCGGGGATGAGCAGCGCGTTGACACCATGCTGGCGCATGGTGGCGCGCAAGGCGGCAAGCCGGTCGGAAACGGAAGAGTCCATGCGAAAAATGCTAGCAGAGGCCGGCTTTGCCACGCGTTCCGCGCAGGGAAAGGAAACTGCCGCTAAAATGCCAGTTTCGCGCATGGCAGATGTTCATGACTCCCCTGATCTTCGTCACTGGTGGCGTGGTTTCCTCGCTCGGCAAGGGTATTGCTTCGGCTTCGCTGGCGGCCATCCTCGAGGCCCGCGGCCTTGCCGTCACCATGATGAAGCTCGATCCGTACATCAACGTCGATCCGGGCACCATGAGCCCGTTCCAGCACGGCGAGGTGTACGTCACCGATGACGGCGCCGAGACCGATCTCGACCTGGGCCATTACGAGCGCTTCGTGCGCACGCGGCTCGGCGGCAAGAACTCGATCACCACCGGCAAGATCTACGAGAACGTCATCCGCAAGGAGCGCCGCGGGGATTACCTGGGCGCCACCGTACAGGTGATCCCGCACATCACCGACGAGATCAAGCGCTGCATCCATGAGGCCACGCGCGGTTTCGACGTGGCCCTGGTGGAGATTGGCGGCACCGTGGGCGACATCGAGTCGCAGCCGTTCCTCGAGGCTATCCGCCAGTTGCGCATCGAGCATGGCGCGCAGAAGGTCTTGTTCATGCACCTGACCCTGGTGCCTTATATCAAGGCGGCGGGCGAGATCAAGACCAAGCCGACCCAGCATTCGGTGAAGGAGCTGCGCTCGATCGGCATCCAGCCCGACATCCTGCTGTGCCGCTGCGAAGAGCCCTTGCCCGAGGGTGAGCGGCGCAAGATTGCCTTGTTCACCAACGTGCCGGAAGAGGCGGTGATCAGCGCGGCCGATGTCGACATCATCTACAAGCAGCCGCTGTGGCTGCACCAGCAGGGCCTGGACGACATCGTGGTCAGGCAGCTCGGCCTGGCCGCCGGCGCGGCGGACCTGTCCAGCTGGCAGCGCGCTGTTGACGCCATGGAACATCCCAAGGCCGCGGTCAGCGTCGCCATTGTCGGCAAATACGTCGAGCACAAGGATGCCTACAAGTCGCTGGGCGAGGCCTTGCGCCACGGTGGTATCGCGCAGTCGACCCGGGTCGACGTGAACTGGGTCGATGCCGAGCAGATCGAGTCGGAGGGCGCGGCCAAGGTGCTGGACGGCATGGACGCGATCCTGGTTCCTGGTGGCTTCGGCAAGCGTGGCTTCGAGGGCAAGGTGGCGGCAGCGGGGTATGCACGCGAGCACGGCGTGCCGTATTTCGGCATCTGCTACGGCATGCATGCCGCGGTGGTGGAATTCGCGCGCAGCATTGCCGGCTTGCGCGAGGCCAATTCCACCGAGAACGACCGCAACGCCAAGGAACCGGTCATCGCCTTGATCACCGAGTGGACCACGAGCGAGGGTGCGGTGGAGCAGCGCCACGATGGCTCCGACCTGGGTGGCACCATGCGCCTGGGCTCGCAGGAGTGCCGCTTGAAGCCCGGTACCCTGGCGCACGAACTGTACGGCCAGGATGTGATCCGCGAGCGTCATCGGCACCGCTACGAGTTCAACAACCGCTACCGGCAGCGCTTCGAGGACCTGGGGCTGGTGATCTCCGGGGTCTCCATGGACGGCCTGCTGGTGGAGATGATCGAGTTGCCGCGCGCCAGACACCCGTGGTTCCTGGCCTGTCAGGCGCATCCGGAGTTCACCTCCACGCCGCGCGACGGCCATCCGCTGTTCAGTGGTTTCGTGCACGCCGCGCGCGAGTACCAGGCCGTGTCCCAGGCTCCGGTGCTGGCAGCGGCCAAGGTGGCCTCGTGAGCTCCGCTCCGCGCTCGCCCGCGACCCGGACCCTGCAGTCGGGGCGCAGGTTCAACGTCGCGGTGCACCCATGAAGCTGTGCGGCTTCGAGGTCGGCCTCGAGCATCCGCTGTTCCTGATTGCCGGCCCGTGCGTGATCGAGTCCGAGCAGTTGCAGGTCGAGGTTGCCGGCCGGCTCAAGGAAATCACCGGCCGGCTCGGCATGCATTTCATCTTCAAGTCCAGCTTCGACAAGGCCAACCGTTCGTCGGGCGAGAGCTTTCGCGGCCTTGGGGTGGAGCAGGGCCTGCGCATCCTGGGCGAGGTGCGCCGGCAGGTTGGCGTGCCCGTGCTCACTGATGTGCATGAGTACACGCCGATGGACGAGGTTGCCGCGGTCGTCGACGTGCTGCAGACCCCGGCCTTCCTGTGCCGCCAGACCGATTTCATCCACAAGGTCGCGCGCGCCGGCCGGCCGGTGAACATCAAGAAGGGGCAGTTCCTGGCGCCGTGGGACATGCAGCACGTGGTGGCCAAGGCCAAGGCGGTCGGCAACGACGCCATCATGGTGTGCGAGCGTGGCGCGAGTTTCGGCTACAACAACTTGGTCTCGGACATGCGGGCATTGAGCGTCATGCGCCAGACCGGCTGCCCGGTGGTGTTCGACGCCACCCATTCCGTGCAGTTGCCGGGCGGGCAGGGTGCGCGCTCGGGTGGCCAGCGCGAGTTCGTGCCGGTGCTCGCGCGCGCGGCGGTGGCGGCCGGCGTCTCCGGCCTGTTTGCCGAGACCCATCCGGATCCCGAGCATGCGCTGAGCGACGGACCGAACTCCTGGCCGCTGGGAAAGATGGAGGGCTTGCTGGAAACCCTGCTGGAACTGGACGCCGTGACCAAGCGCCACGGCTTCCTCGAAGATAGCCTGTCGGCCTAGTGTGCGTGGGAGCCTGCTTGCGACCAAAGGGAGTCCCTTGTGGGCGGGCGATGTTTTTCCACCGCCCGCCGTAGGAGCCCACCCGTGGGCGATGCTTGTGCTTGTATTCCTCCGACGGTCATCAACGGCAAGAGCATCACCCGCGAGCGGGCTCCCACAAATTCCACACATGCGCAAAGACACCACCTGAAAACGGACGACCATGACCACCACGATCACCCGCATCCACGCCCGCGAGATCCTTGATTCGCGCGGCAACCCCACCCTGGAAGCCGAGGTTGCCCTGGCTGGCGGCGGCTTTGGCCGGGCCGCGGTGCCGAGCGGCGCCTCCACGGGCTCGCGCGAGGCCGTGGAACTGCGTGATGGCGATGCTGCCCGCTACGGCGGCAAGGGCGTGCGCCAGGCGGTGGCCAACGTCAACATCGCCATTGCCGATGACTTGCGCGGCTTCGACGCCGCCGACCAACGCGGGCTGGACGCCAAGCTGATCGCCCTGGACGGCACGCCGAACAAGGGCCGGCTGGGCGCCAATGCGCTGCTGGCAGTGTCGCTGGCCGCGGCCCATGCCGTGGCGGCCGCGCGCGACGAACCGTTGTGGTCGTACCTTTCTACCTTGAACGCAGCTGCCATCCCTGGCGCAACCGCGTCGGCTGGGGAAAGCCCTGCCCAGTCTTCCTTGGCTGGGCGCTCGCCGACGCAGCCGTCGCCGATAGGGCGACGGCTAAGCGCGCCAGCTCTCCCCTTGCCGATGATGAATATCATCAACGGCGGCGTGCATGCCGACAACAACATTGACGTGCAGGAATTCCTCATCCTGCCCCTGGGCTTGCCGACTTTTTCCGAGGCGCTGCGCGCCGGGGTGGAAGTGTTCCATGCCTTGAAGGGCGTGTTGCATGGGCGCGGCCTGGGCACCTCGGTGGGCGACGAGGGCGGCTTCGCCCCGCACCTGCGCTCGAATGTCGAGGCCATCGACACCATCCTCGAGGCGGTCCACCGGGCCGGTTACAAGGCGGGGGCGGACATGTTGATCGGGCTGGACGCCGCCAGCTCCGAATTCTATGCCGACGGCAAGTACACGTTGGCCGGCGAGGGGCGCAAATACAGCTCGGCCCAGTTTGCCGACCTGCTGGTCGGCTGGACCCAGCAGTATCCGATCGTGAGCATCGAGGACGGCATGGCCGAGGGCGACTGGGAGGGCTGGAAACTGCTTACCGATGCGCTGGGCGAGCGGGTGCAAATCGTCGGCGACGACTTGTTCGTCACCAACCCGGCGATTTTCCGCGAAGGCATCTCCAAGCACATCGCAAACGCCATCCTGGTCAAGCTGAATCAGATTGGCACGCTTTCGGAGACCCTTGAGACCATCGCCATGGCCGATGCCGCCAGCTACGCGGCGGTCATCTCGCATCGTTCCGGCGAAACCGGCGACACTACCATTGCCGACCTGGCGGTGGCCACCACGGCCACCCAGATCAAGACCGGCTCGCTGTGCCGCACGGACCGGGTAGCCAAGTACAACCAACTGCTGCGCATCGAGGAACAGCTTGGCAGCAGGGCCAGTTTCGCCGGACGCAAGGCGTTCCCGAACCTGCGACGCTTGCCCGGTTGAGGGCGGAGAACGCCACGCGATGCTGCGCTGGATTGCCCTCATCCTGCTGGTCATGCTGGTGGCGCTGCAGGTCAGGATATGGACCGGCAACGGCAGCATGCAAGTGGTCGACGGCCTGCGCGCCAGCGTAAACAAGCAAGCGGCGGAAAACCAGAAATTGCAGCAGCGCAACCAGGCCATGGCCGCCGACGTGTTCGACCTGAAGCATGGTGACCAGGCCATCGAGGCCCGTGCGCGCACCGAGCTCGGGCTGATCAAGCCCGGCGAGTTGTTCTACCAGGTGGTCGAGCGTCCGGCCGGTGCCGCCACTGCGTTGCCGCCACCGCCGCCCGCCACGCCTTCCAGCCGGCCGTGAACATGTCGCCCGTGTGGTGCGTGGTACCGGCCGCGGGCTGCGGCAGCAGGGTGGGTGATGCCTGTCCCAAGCAATACCTGCCGCTCGCCGGCCAGCCCCTGATCTGGCATACCTTGCGCCGCCTGGCCGGGCACCCGGCGATTGCCGGCCTGCTGGTGGTGTTGGCCCCAGCCGACCGGCGCTGGCCGGGCTGGCACGAGCTGGCCGGCAAGCCGGTGTTGACCGCGATCGGCGGCGCCACCCGCTCCGCCTCGGTGCTGGCCGGCCTGGTTGCCTTGCCGGCTCAAGTGGTCGCGACGGATTTCGTCCTCGTGCACGATGCGGCGCGGCCCTGCGTGCGTGCGGTGGACGTGACGCGTTTGCTGGAGCAGGCCACTCGGGCCGATGGTGGCCTGCTGGCGACGCCGGTGCGCGATACGCTCAAGGTGGCCGATGCGCAGGGACGCAGCGACCGCACCGAGCCGCGCGGGCACTACTGGCGGGCGTTGACCCCGCAGCTGTTCCGACGTGCCGCGCTGGCCGCGGCCCTGACCGCGGCCGCCGAGGCCGGGGTCGCGGTCAGCGACGAGGCCATGGCCATGGAGTTGGCCGGCTACGCGCCCTTGCTGGTCGAAGGGGCGCAGGACAATCTCAAGGTCACCACCCGCGAGGACTTCGCGCTGGCGGAGTTCCTGCTGACGAGGACGGTATGATGCGCATAGGCACCGGTTTCGATGTCCACCGCTTCGGCCCCGGCACGTTCGTGATGCTGGGTGGTGTGCGTATTGCGCATGGCGCGGGGCTGGTCGCGCACTCCGATGGCGACGTGGTCATCCATGCCCTGTGCGATGCCATTTTCGGCGCCCTGGCACTTGGCGACCTGGGCACACACTTCCCGCCGGACGAGGAGCGCTGGCGGCAGGCCGACAGCCGTATTTTCCTGCGCCAGGCCGGGACCTTGATGCGCGAGCATGGCTATACGCTCGGCAACGCCGACGTCACGGTCATGGCCCAGGCACCACGCATCGCCCCGCATGTGCTGCACATGCGCGAAGTCCTGGCGCTCGACCTCAGGGTGGCCATCGAGCGCATCAGCATCAAGGCCACCACGACCGAAGGCCTGGGCTTCCTCGGCCGCGGCGAGGGTATTGCCGCGCAGGCGAGTGTGCTGCTGGACGTGGCATGAGCGGGCAGTCCGACGACGAGCCCATGAACGGCAGCGAGGCGCCTGCGGAGCTGCCGCGTGCGTATGCCCCGCCGCTGCGCGCGATCTTGCGCGCCCAGCCCGAGGACTTCGTGGTCGAGGAGCTGCCAGGCTACGTCGCCGATGGTGGCGGCGAGCATGCGTGGCTATGGGTCGAAAAACGCGAGGCAAATACCGAGTGGGTCGCCTGGCAATTGGCCGTGTTTTGCGGCATCCCGGTAGCAGACGTGGGTTACGCCGGCCTGAAAGACCGCCACGCGGTTACCCGTCAGGCCTTTTCGCTGCACCTGCCGGGCAAGGTCGATCCGGACTGGTCGCACTTCGCCGTGGAGGGTGTCAAGTTGCTTGAGGTCAGCCGGCATGGGCGCAAGCTCAAGCGCGGCGCCTTGCGCGGCAACCGCTTCGTCCTGCGGCTGCGCGAGGTGCAGGGCGACCGCCAGCGCGCGGAGCAGGTTATGGCCAGGATTGCCGCCGGTGGCGTGCCGAACTATTTCGGCGAGCAGCGCTTTGGCCTGGACGGCAGGAACCTCGCGCAGGCCAGGGCGATGTTTGCCGGTCGCCGGGTACGGCGTGAAATGCGATCCCTGCTGCTGTCGGCGGCGCGTTCGCAGATCTTCAACGAGGTGCTGGCCGCGCGGGTCGGGTTGGGCACCTGGAACCAGGCCATGGACGGGGAGATCTGGACGCTGGCTGGTTCGCATTCGTGGTTTGGGCCCGAAGCGTTTACCCCAACCCTGGCGGCACGCCTGGCCGACGGCGACATAGCGCCCTCCGGGCCGTTGTGGGGCGAGGGCGAGCCGCCCAGCGCGGATGCGGCCGGTGCCTTGGAGCGTGGTGTCGCCGCGGTGCATGCGGACCTGGTGGCTGGCTTGGCAGCCGCGCGCATGCGCCATGATCGCCGCCCGCTACGCCTGCTGCCGCGTGACTTGCACTGGCATTGGCCGGAGCCGGATGTGCTGGAGCTGGCCTTCGAGCTGCCCGCCGGCAGCTACGCCACGGTGGTGGTGCGCGAGCTGCTGCAATGACCGGCCTGCCCTGGCGCAAGGCCTTGCCGCCATGGACGAGCGCGGTGGCATCCACTCGCCGTCCGGCCAGCTGTCGAGTGCTTCCGCGCACGGCGTCGAGTAGACTGCTGCCTTGCAGTACACCCGGGTCGACGCAGCTTTTGCCTGGCGTGTCCATGTTTCCACCTGGCGGAGCTACATGCGAGTCTTGGTCAGCAATGACGACGGCGTGGACGCACCGGGCATCCACGTGCTCGCCGAGCGCCTGAGTGCGGTCGCCAACGTCACCGTGGTGGCCCCGGATCGCGACCGCTCGGGGGCCAGCAATTCGCTGACCCTGGACGTGCCGTTGCGCGTGATGCCGATGAGCAACGGCTATTTCTGCGTGGCCGGGACGCCCACCGACTGCGTGCACCTGGCGCTGGCCGGCCTGCTGGAAAACGAGCCCGACATGGTCGTGTCCGGCATCAACAACTCGGCCAATCTCGGCGACGACGTAATTTATTCCGGCACGGTGTCAGCTGCCATGGAAGGGCGCTTCCTCGGCTTGCCGGCGATCGCCGTGTCGCTGGTCACCGCCGACCATGTCGGCGAGCACTACGACTCGGCGGCCGAGGCGGTGCTGCTGCTGATGCGGCGCCTGCTGGTCGATCCGCTGCCGGCCGACACCATCCTCAACGTGAATGTGCCGGACCGGCCATGGAGCGAAATCCGCGGCTTCGAGGTGACCCGCCTGGGACGGCGGCGACGCTCGGAGCCGTCGATCCGGCAGACCGATCCGCGTGGCCGTCCAATCTGGTGGATCGGCCCGGCGGGCGAGGTGGATGACGCCAGCCCGGGCACCGATTTCAATGCCGTGCGCCGCGGCTTCGTCTCGGTCACCCCGATCCATGTCGACCTGACCCGGGTACAGGCGCTGGAAAAGGTCAGCAGCTGGATGCAGGGCCTGCGCGACGACATGCTGACCGAGCGCACGACGACGGCCGAGTCGGGCCAGCCATGAATGGCGTCTATCCACTGCCACCGGCGCAGCTGCGCGGAGCTGGCTTGACCTCGCAGCGGGCCCGCGACCAGCTTGCCGCCGTGCTGCGCGAGTCCGGCATTGCCGACCCGCGCGTCATCGACGTCATGCGCAACCTGCCGCGGCACCATTTCATCGACCAGGCGCTGCATGCACGGGCGTACGAGAACACGGCCTTGCCGATCGGCCACGGCCAGACCATTTCCCAGCCCTGGGTCGTGGCCCGCATGACCGAGGCCTTGTTGGAGTTCGGCGTGCCGCAGCGGGTGCTGGAGATCGGCACCGGTTCGGGCTACCAGGCGGCGGTATTGGCAGCGCTGGTCCCGGAGGTATTCACCGTCGAGCGCATCGAGGAGCTGCTGCGCCAGGCGCGCCGCCGCTTCCGTCAGCTCGGCCTGGACAACCTACGCAGCCGGCACGATGACGGCAAGCTCGGCTGGCCCGACCAGGCTCCGTTCGACGGCATCATCCTGACTGCCGCCGGCGATACCGTGCCCAGCCGCATCCTCGATCAGCTGAGTCCCACCGGCGTGCTGGTCGCGCCGGTGGGTTCGCCGAGCCGGCAAACCCTGATCCGCATGCGCGGTGATGGCCATGGCGACTTTGCCCTGGAGGAACTGGGCGCCGTCAGTTTCGTCCCCTTGCTTGGCGGGATCGGTTGATGCAGTTGTTCGCGAACCTCTACGCCCGTGCGTTGTCGTGGGCGGCCAATCCCCGGGCGCTGTATTACCTGTGTGGCCTGAGCTTCGTCGAGGCGTTCATCTTCCCGGTCATGCCGGAAGTGATGCTGGCGCCGATGATGCTGGCGCGGCGGGCGCGGGCGTTCTTCTACGCCAACATGTCGCTGTTGTTCTCGCTGCTGGGCGCGCTGGTCGGTTACGCGCTCGGGCATTGGGCGTACGAGGCCATCCGGCCCCTGTTCAGCGCACACGTACAGGCCGTCATTGCCAGCTGGGTGGCGACCCTGCAGCAGGACATGCAGGAGCACTGGCTGACCATGCTTGGGGCCTTGACCCTGGCGGCCTTGCAACCGGTGATCCCGATGAAGTTGGTGACCTGGGCGGCGGGCATCGTCGGCGTGCCGATCGGACCGTTCCTGGCCTGCATTGCTGTCGGCCGCGGCAAACGGGTATGGCTGCTGGCCTTGCTGGTGCGCTGGTTTGGCGATCGCGCCGAACGCCTGCTGCGGCGGAACGTCGAGTGGGTCGGCTGGGTGGCCTTGGGCCTGCTGGCCGCCCTGGCGCTGTGGCTGCTGCTGCGCTGAATGCGGCCGGACGCGGTATGAAATTTGTCCGCCGCATCGGTATGCTGTTGGCCATGCCCCGGTATGTCCCACATGCGATTGCGCTGTGCGCCGCGCTCCTGCTTGCCGCCTGTGGCACCATGCGCAGCTCGGTGCTGATCGAACCGGCTGCAGGCACCGGTCAGCCTGCTGCCGCAGCACACGCGTCGGTTCCCGGTGGTGTCTATACCGTGCGCACGGGCGACACGTTGTATTCCATCGCCTTCCGCAATGCGGTGGATTTTCGTGACCTGGCGCAGTGGAACCAGATTGCTGCGCCCTACACCATCTGGCCCGGTCAGCGCCTGCGCCTGTCGCCGCCCGCGCGGTCGGCAGCGCCTTCGGTACCCGCGACGGCCCCGGCTCCGACGAGTGCGGCCGGCCGGCCGGCCGCGCCGACACCCGCCACCGGCTTGTTCGAGACGGTGCCGGCGCCGTCAGCGTCGCCTTCCGCTGGCGTGGCAGCGGCCAGCCCGGGGATGACACCGCCGGTGCCAGTGCCGGCGCCGCATCCTGCTGCCCCGCCAGCCAGCAGTCCGGCGAGCGCCGCCAGCAGCGTGCCGGTGGCCGGCGTGGCGCCTGCGTCGCCATCACCGGCCGACGTCAAGGCTGCTGCCGCGCCGGTGCCCAAGGCCGCCGTGCGCAAGGCGGGCGGCTTGGCGTGGCGCTGGCCTGCCGATGGCAACGTGGTGAAGCGCTTCCAGAGCGACGCGGCAATCCCCGGGATCGAGATTGCTGGCAGCTCGGGGGCGGCCGTACGCGCCGCGGCCGACGGCGTCGTGGTGTACAGCGGCAATGGCCTGGTCGGCTACGGCGAGCTGGTGATCATCAAGCACAGCGACAGCTTGCTCTCGGCCTACGCGCACAATGCCAAGCGCCTCGTAAAGGAAGGACAACGGGTTACCGCCGGGCAGCAAATTGCCACCATGGGCTCGAGCGGTGCCGCGCGTACCGGTCTCGGCTTCCAGATCCGTAAGGACGGCAATCCCGTCGATCCCCTGGATTACCTGCCGGCGAGGTAACCCCGCCCACGCTTCTAGGTGGTCGGCGTGGACGGTCCAGGCAGGATGAAGGCGGCCAGCACCTTGCGCCCTTCGCCGGCGAGCAGGTTGTAGGTGCGCGCCGCGGCCGCATTGTCCATCACTTCGATGCCGACGCCCTGGCGCAGGAAGCCGGCCAGGAACTCCGCAGGCGGGAAGACCTGCCTGGCGCCGGTGCCAAGCAAGACCACTTCCGGCTGCAAGTCCAGCAAGGGTGCGACCTGGGCCGCGTCGAGCTTGTCGGCCACGTCGACCGGCCAGTCCTCGATGGCACGCTCCGGCACGAGCAGGAAACTGCGCGCCAGCTCGCGGTTGTCGAGCACGATGTGGTCCGCCGCCACATGACGCACCAGCACGATGCCATTGGGATGTTCGAGCGACAGTTCCATCAGCGGGGCAATGCGATCTTCGGGGCGTCCGCATTGCGCCGGAACAGCAACACCGTGTGCCCGAGCTGGTGCACCGCTTCGGCACCGGTGCCGGCAGTCAAGGCCGTGACCTGGGTGAGGCGCTCGGCCTTGTCGCCGCCGGAAAGCTTCACCTTCACCAGCTCATGGTGCTCCAGCGCCAGGTCCAGTTCCTTGACCACGGCGGCGGTGGCGCCCTTGGCGCCAAGCAGGACGACGGCCTTGGCTTGTTGCGCGAGCCCGCGCAGGTAGCGGTTTTGTGAGGAAGTCAGAGTCATGCGATCATGCAGTGCCGGCAACTGCCGGAAATACGCGCATCATGCACCAGTGCAGCGCAAGATGACACTGCGGCGCCGTGCAGGCGGCGCGTTCCTGGCCGGTGACGCACCGCCATCACCCTAGCTTGTCCGCCCATCGCACGACTGATCATCATGAGCCGCAGCAAGAGCAGCGCAGGGTGGCTGCGCGAACACTTCAACGATGAATATGTGAAGAAGGCGCAAACCGAGGGCCTGCGCTCGCGTGCCGCGTACAAGCTGGAGGAGGTGCTGGCGCGGGACCGCGTACTGCGGCCTGGCGCCGTCGTCGTCGACCTGGGGGCGGCGCCCGGAGGCTGGTCGCAGCTGGTGCGGCGCCAACTTGGCGACAATGGCAGCGTATTTGCCCTGGACATCCTGCCGATGCAGGAAATTGCGGGGGTGGACTTCCTGCTGGGCGATTTTCGTGAACGGCCGGTTTTGCAGGCGCTGGAGGAGCGACTCGCCGGTCGGCAGGTCGATCTTGTTCTATCCGATATGGCCCCCAACATGAGTGGTATGGCGCTCCCAGATCAAATTCGTGCCATGGCCTTGGCCGAGCTGGCCCTGGATTTCAGCCGGCAGTGGCTCCGGCCCGGCGGTTCGTTCCTGGTCAAACTCTTCCAGGGAGTTGGTTTTGACGAGTATCTGCGAGGGTTGCGCACGGGGTTCAGTAGCGTAACCATGCGTAAACCCAAGGCCTCGCGCGCGCGTTCGCGTGAGGTGTACGCATTGGCGACGGGTCGCAGGCCCGCTCCGATGTCATCCGGCGAGAACCGTGCATGAACGAGACTGCGAAAAACGTGTTGCTCTGGGTCATCATTGCGGTGGTGCTGTTCACCGTGTTCCAGAGCTTCAACCCCCATGGTTCGGCTTCGACCGACCTGCCGTACAGCTCGTTCGTGCAGAACGTGGACAACGGCAGCGTGGCCACGGCGACGATCAGTGCCGACCAGCCGGCCACGATCACCGGCAAGCTGAAGGATGGCAGTCCGTTCCGCACGGTGGCTCCGATGTTGGGTTTTTCGACCAATGCCATCGTCAAGCAGATGCAGGACAAGGCTGTCGAGGTACGCCAGACCCCATCCGAGGGCTTCTCGCTCATGGGCCTGCTGATCAGCTGGCTGCCCGTGCTGTTGATCGTCGGCGTGTTCATCTGGTTCATGCGCCAGATGCAATCCGGCGGCGGCGGGCGCGGGGCCATGAGCTTTGGCCGTTCGCGCGCCAAGCTGCAGGGGGAAGACCAGATCAAGGTGACGTTTGCCGACGTTGCCGGTTGCGAGGAGGCCAAGGAGGAGGTCGGCGAGCTGGTCGAGTTCCTGCGCGACCCGGGCCGGTTCCAGAAGCTCGGCGGCAAGATTCCGCACGGCGTGCTGATGGTGGGTCCGCCGGGCACCGGCAAGACCCTGTTGGCCAAGGCCATTGCCGGCGAGGCCAAGGTGCCGTTCTTCTCCATTTCCGGCTCCGATTTCGTCGAGATGTTCGTCGGCGTCGGCGCCAGCCGCGTGCGCGACATGTTCGAGCAGGCCAAGAAGCACGCGCCATGCATCATCTTCATCGATGAAATCGATGCGGTGGGGCGCCATCGTGGTGCCGGCCTGGGTGGCGGCCACGACGAACGCGAACAGACCTTGAACGCGCTGCTGGTGGAAATGGACGGTTTTGAAGGCAGCGAAGGCGTCATCGTGATTGCCGCCACCAACCGTCCCGATGTGCTCGATCCGGCGCTGTTGCGTCCGGGGCGCTTCGACCGCCAGGTGGTGGTCGGCCTGCCCGACGTGCGCGGCCGTGAGCAGATTCTCAAGGTGCACATGCGCAAGGTGCCGATCGCCAGCGACGTCGACGCCATGGTCATTGCCCGCGGTACGCCCGGCTTCTCCGGCGCCGACCTGGCCAACCTGGTGAACGAGGCGGCCTTGTTTGCCGCGCGCGACAATGCGCGCGAGGTCCGCATGATCCACATGGACAAGGCCCGGGACAAGATCCTGATGGGCGCCGAGCGCCGCTCGATGGCGATGAGCGAGGATGAGAAGAAGCTCACCGCCTATCACGAGTCCGGGCATGCCATCGTCGGTCGCCTGGTGCCGGAACATGATCCGGTCTACAAGGTCACGATCATCCCGCGCGGGCGCGCGCTTGGGGTGACGATGTATCTGCCGGAGAACGACAAGTACAGCATCAACCGCGTCGCGATCGAATCCCAGCTGTGTTCGCTGTATGGCGGGCGCGTGGCCGAGGAGCTGATCTTTGGCGCAGACCGGGTCACCACCGGCGCGTCCAACGACATCGAGCGTGCCACCAAGATGGCGCGCAACATGGCCACCAAGTGGGGCCTGTCCGACGAACTCGGCCCGATCACCTACGGTGAGGACGAGGACGAAGTCTTCCTCGGCCGCTCGGTGACCCAGCACAAGAGCATCTCCAACGAGACCGCGAGCAAGATCGACGAAGTGGTGCGCGGCATCCTGGACAACGCCTATGCCCGTGCCCGCGAGCTGCTCACCGCCAACCTCGACAAGCTGCACGTCATGGCAGGAGCGCTGTTGCAGTACGAGACCATCGACGCGCACCAGATCGACGACATCATGGCCGGGCGCGAGCCGGGTCCTCCGGCGGACTGGACCCGTGAGCAGGCCGGCCGCAGCGTGCCGCCGCCGCCCCCGCCGCGCGGCGACTCCGGGTCGCCGGTGGGCAAGGTCGGTGACCCGGCCACGCAAAGCCGTGACCGGCTGGATGGCTGAGCAGTGATTGGACGGCTGTTTGCATTCACCGCCGCGCCGGCGGCAGCCGGTCTGGCGTGGATCGGAGGGGCGGGAAGCGCGCTTTCCGCGCCGCGGGTGTTGACGCCAAGGTGCAGAGCCTGAATAATTCCGTTTCTTGCCGGCAACCGCTGCTCCCAACGGCCACGTGCCCGGCAGATGATTTCACCAGTGCGCCCGTAGCTCAGTTGGATAGAGTACCTGGCTACGAACTAGGTGGTCGGGAGTTCGAATCTCTCCGGGCGCACCACTTTTCACCGCTGGCATGAGGTGGCTGACCTTGCCTCCGGTAACATGGACGCCGACAGCAACGTTCGACAGCGCGGCAATGGAGACGTCCGGCGCAAAACAGATACTTAAGGTGTGATGGATGTGCACAACAGCGGGGTATAGCTCAGTCTGGTAGAGCGTTGCGTTTGGGACGCAAAAGTCGGGGGTTCGAATCCCTCTACCCCGACCAGCCGCGTTCCACCGGTAGGGTTGGCGCCTGTAGCTCAACCGGATAGAGCATCGGCCTTCTAAGCCGACGGTTACAGGTTCGAGTCCTGTCTGGCGCACCAGTTTCAAGGTTCGTGGTGGGTGTAGCTCAGTTGGTTAGAGTCCCGGATTGTGATTCCGGTTGTCGTGGGTTCGAATCCCTCCACCCACCCCAGTTTCAAGTTGTCCAGTGACAAACCCGGTTCAACGGGCCGTTAGCTCAGTTGGTAGAGCAGTTGACTCTTAATCAATTGGTCGAAAGTTCGAATCTTTCACGGCCCACCAATGGAACAGACGCCCACCGATGTGGGCGTCTGTTTTTTTTTACCTCGCGGAAATTGGGAGACCAGCACGCGATAGCGCTGAGCGGCCTTCCGGTGGAGGGCTTGTCGCCGGCTGCGGGTCGTTCCTGGTCAGCTCGTGGCGGAGTCACTTCCGGAGATGCCCCGAATGTGACGGACGGCTCGCTTGGGCAGAACGGCTACGGTTAAGGTATGTCAACGCCATGTGAACACGCGGGCGCTGAAAGTGATACTTTACCCGGACGCTTGTGCTTGCATCGATCAGCCGACACCGACCGGCCGGGTTCGCGATGCCGCAAGCCGAACATTCCGTGCGGATGAGCAACCTTCCTCTGAGGAGACTTCCAGTGGCTAAGCAAAGTAGTCAGAAATTCATAGCTCGTAATCGAGCTCCGCGCGTCCAGATCGAGTACGACGTCGAGGTCTACGGCGCCCAGAAGAAGGTCCAGGTGCCATTCGTGATGGGCGTGATGTCGGACCTGTCCGGCGCCAACAATGCCGAGCTGCCGTCGATCGAGGAACGCAAGGCGTTGGAGATCGACGTCGACAACTTCGACAGCCGCCTGCAGTCGATGAAGCCGCGGGTGAGCTTTGCCGTACCGAACACCCTGACCGGCGAAGGCAACCTCAACGTCGACGTCACGTTCGAGAGCATGGATGACTTCTCGCCGGCCGCGGTGGCGCGCAAGGTGGCGCCGATCGCCAAGCTGCTGGAGGCACGCACCCAGCTCGCCAACCTCGGCACTTATCTGGATGGCAAGGCGGGTGCGGAGAAATTGATTGCGCAGGCAATCAACGACCCGGCACTGCTGCAATCGCTGGCTTCGGCGCCGAAGCCCGACGCCGGCACGGATGGAGAGTAAGCACATGGCAACCGAGAAGCAGGCGGCACCGGAAGGCGCGACCCAGACCATTGAAGCAGGTGATTTCGCGGCCCTGCTGAACAAGGAATTCAAACCCAAGAGCGAACGGGCCAAGGAGGAAGTGGAATCCGCCGTCCGCACGCTCGCCGAGCAGGTCCTGAACAAGGCGGACATCGTTTCCGACGACGTCACCCAGACCATCAATGCCTACGTGGCCGAACTCGACCGCAAGATCAGCGAGCAGCTCAACCTGGTCATGCACCACGAGGACTTCCAGAAGCTGGAAAGCGCTTGGCGCGGTCTGCACTACCTGGTCAACAACACCGAGACCGACACGCAGCTGAAAATCCGCGTGATGAACATCTCCAAGAAGGAGCTGGGCAAGACACTCAAGCGCTACAAGGGCACGGCATGGGACCAGAGCCCGATTTTCAAGAAGCTCTACGAGGAGGAGTACGGTCAGCTTGGCGGCGAGCCGTATGGCTGCCTGGTTGGCGACTACTATTTCGACCACAGCCCGCCCGATGTGGAATTGCTCGCCGGCATCGCCCAGGTGGCGGCGGCGGCGCATGCCCCGTTCATCTCCGCGGCCAACTCCACCCTGATGGGCATGGACAGCTGGAACGAACTGTCCAATCCGCGTGACCTGGCGAAAATCTTCTCCACCCCGGAGTACGCCTCCTGGCGTTCGCTGCGCGAGTCCGACGACGCCAAGTACATCGGCCTGACCATGCCGCGCACCCTGGCGCGTCTGCCGTACGGCGCGGCCACTGATCCGGTGGAAGAGTTCGACTTCGAGGAAGACACCTCCGGCGCCGATTCGTCCAAGTACACCTGGCAGAACGCGGCCTATTCGATGGCGGTCAATATCAATCGCTCATTCAAGGAATACGGCTGGTGTTCGCGGATTCGCGGCATCGAATCCGGTGGCGCAGTGGAAGGCTTGCCGGTGCATACCTTCCCCAGCGACGACGGTGGCGTGGCCATGAAGTGCCCGACCGAGATCGCGATCACCGATCGCCGCTCGGCCGAGTTGGACAAGATGGGCATGATGCCCCTGGTGTATCGCAAGAACTCCGACATGGCCGCATTCATCGGTGCGCAATCGCTGGCCAAGCCCGAGGAATACGACAACCCCGATGCGACTGCGAATGCGGCACTCGCGGCGCGGTTGCCGTACATGTTTGCCTGCTGCCGGTTTGCGCATTACCTGAAGTGCATCGTGCGCGACAAGATTGGTTCGTTCTCCAGCCGCGAATCGATGCAGAGCTGGCTGACGAACTGGATCATGCAATATGTCGATGGCGATCCGGCCAATTCCAGCGAGCAGACCAAGGCCCGCAAGCCACTGTCGGCGGCGGAAGTGGTCGTGGAGGAGGTGGAAGGCGCACCGGGCTACTACACCTCGAAGTTCTTCCTGCGGCCGCACTACCAGCTCGAAGGGCTGACCGTGTCGCTGCGGCTGGTGTCGCGCCTGCCGTCGGCGGCCAAGGCATAAGGTCGGGACGGCGGTTTACGGACAACGGCGACAAGAGGCAACGGCGTTGGGCACGTGCCTGGTGCTGGCGACAACCAACTTCAATCGGGTCAATCGAGGAGAAGCTTCATGGCATTCGACATGCACATCAAATTCGGCAAGGGCAAGATCGAGATCAAAGGGGCATCCAACCACAAGGTGCACAAGGGTGACGTGCCGATTTTGGCTTGGTCGTGGGGCGTCAGCAACACGGGTGACCTGCACACGGGCGCGGGTTCGGCAAGCGGTGGCAAGGCGCACGTGCAGGACATCTCCCTCACCAAATACGTCGACGGCTGCTCCAACGCGCTGTTCAATGCCTGCTGTACGGGTGCCCGTATGGAAGAGGCGTGGCTGTATGTCACCAACGCGACCGGCGAGCAGACCGACTTCCTCACCATCGAGCTTTCCGAGGGCGTTCTGGTGACCTCGGTGTCCACCGGCGGCAGCGGTGGCGAGGACAAGCTCACAGAGAACGTCACCTTGCACTTCGGCAAGTTCAAGTACTCGTTCCAGCCGCAGGACGACAAGGGGGCGAAGGACGGCGGCACCAAGGACTTCACCTACGACATCCAGCAGGTGGCCAGCGCCTGAGGCTGATCGGTTTTGCGGCACCTCACTCCAACCACCACCCTGGATGTATGAGACGTGGATACCACTCCCGAGGACATGCTGAAAGAAGGCCGGTTGGATGAGGCGCTGCAGGGCCTGACCGCACAGGTACGCAGCAACCCGGCGGATGCCAAGCGCCGGGTCTTCCTGTTCCAGTTGCTTGCCCTGCTGGGCCAATGGGAGCGGGCGCAGAACCAGCTGAAGGTCAGCGGTGAACTTGATCCGCTGAACACGCTGATGGTGGAGGCCTACAGCCGCGCGCTGCTGGGCGAACTGGAGCGCGACGAGATCATGGCCGGCCACCGGCAGCCGACGGTGATCGGTGAGCCGGCCCAATGGCTGGCCCTGCTGCTGCAATCGCTGAAGCTGGGTGCGGCGGGACAGTACGCACAGGCCGTGGCGCTGCGTGAGCAGGCCTTCGAGCAGGCCGACGCGGCAAGCGGAAGCATCGACGGCGTCCCGTTCTCGTGGATCGCGGATGCCGACCCGCGCTTCGGGCCGTGCCTGGAAATCATCGTCAACGGCGGCTATGCCTGGGTGCCGTTTTCGCGCCTGAGAGAGTTGAAATTCGACGAACCGAGCGACCTGCGCGACAAGGTATGGTCGCCCGTACAAATCACCTGGAGCAATGGCGGGCAGGCGGTGGGCTTCATCCCCTGTCGTTACCCGGATTCGCCGCGCGCCGAAGACAGCGACATCGTGCTCGCGCGCAAGACGGACTGGGTCGACCTGGCCGAGGACTTCTTCATCGGTTCCGGCCAGCGCATGTTGGCCACGGACGCTGGCGAATATCCACTGCTGGACATCCGGACGATCACATTCGACGCCGTTTGATCACCGAAGGGAGCGTGCGTTGTGGCTGAACTGACAACCCAGGAACGGCTGCAGCCATCCCTGCTGGACCGGCTGACTGACGACGAGCCCGACAAGAAGGTCGAAAGCCGCGAGAAGCGCGTCATTTCCGCCACCCGTTTGCGCGACTGCGTGACGCGCGATATCTCCTGGTTGCTGAACTGCGTCAACCTTTGTGCCGATGAGACCTTGGCCGACTATCCGCATGTGGCTACGTCGGTGCTCAACTTCGGCATACCTGACCTCACCGGCATTGCGTTGAGCGGCATGAAGTCCGACGTGCTGCAGCGGCGGGTGCGCGACGCGTTGCTGGCGTTCGAGCCGCGACTCACGCCCGCCACGCTGCAGGTCAGTGCGAATACGGAAACCGAGCGTATGGATCATCGCTCACTGGTATTTGGCATCGCCTCGGAAATGTGGGCGCAACCGATCCCCTTGAACCTTTACCTGAAGACCGAAGTGGATCTGGAAACCGGCCGCTTCAACGTATCGGAGCGCTTCGGCTGACGACCATGGATCCGCGCCTGCTTCGTTATTACAACCGTGAATTGCAGCACGTCCGCGAGATGGGCGGCGAGTTCGCGCGCGAATTTCCGAAGATCGCCGGCCGCCTCGGCATGGAGGGTTTCGAGTGCGCCGATCCCTATGTGGAGCGCTTGCTCGAAGGCTTCGCGTTCCTGACCGCCCGCGTGCAGTTGAAGCTGGACGCACAGCATCCGGTATTCACCCAGCATCTGCTGGAGATGATCTACCCGCATTACCTTGCGCCAGTGCCGTCGATGGCGGTCGTGCAATTGCAGCCTGACGCGAAGGAAAGCGCGCTGGCCGCGGGGCATACGGTACTGCGGCATACCACGTTGCGCGGGCTTACCGGCCGCGACGAACGTACGGCGTGTGAATACCGCACGGCACACGACGTCACCTTGTGGCCGCTGGAGTTGACCGAGGCGAAGTACTTCGAAACTGCCGCGGCGCTGGCCGCCACCGGCGTGCCGCTGCCGGCGCAGGCGACGGTGCGCGCGGGCTTGCGCTTGAAGTTCAGCGTCACCGCGGGCGTGCAGGCGAACATGCTTGGGCTGGACGAGTTGCCGGTCTTCATCGCCGGTGTGGACGAGTTGCCCAAGCGCCTTTACGAGCAATTGCTCGGCAATGCTGTCGGCTACGTGGTGCGCACGCCGGGTGCCGGCGGCATGGTCAGTCAGAGCTTCGATGCCAGTGGCATCCATGACAAGGGTTTTGCCGAAGACGAGGCGCTGCTGCCGTATACGGACCGCTCGTTCAGCGGTTACCGCTTGCTGCAGGAGTATTTCGCCTGTCCCGAGCGCTTCCTGTTTGCGGTGTTCACTGGCTTGAAATCGGTGCTCATGCGCTCGCAAGGCAGCGAATTCGAGATCACCGTGCTGTTCGACCGCAGCGTGAGCCGCCTGCACAATGCGGTGGATGTAGGCAATTTCCGCCTCTTCTGCACGCCGGCGATCAACCTGTTCCCGCGCCGCGCCGATCGCATCCATCTGCAGCAAGGGCGTACCGAATACCACGTCCTTGCCGATCGCACGCGGCCCATGGATTTCGAGGTGCACAGCATCGGCGACGTGGAGGGTTTTGGCGACCGGCAGGAGCCCGAGCAGCATTTCCAGCCGTTTTACGGCAGCGACGAGCGTATCTGGCACAGCGGTCGCGCCGCGTTCTACACGATCCGTCGTGAGCCGCGCCTGCTGTCTTCGCGGCAAAAACTCAAGGGCGCACGCTCCAGCTACGTCGGCAGCGAGGTGTTCGTGGCGCTGGTGGATGCGAACGATGCGCCGTATTCCACGCAATTGCGCCAGGTCGGTATGCAGCTCATGTGCACGAATCGCGACCTGCCGCTTCAGATGCCGGTCGGCAAGTCGCATACCGATTTCACGCTGGACACCGGCGCGCCGGTGGCCGCGATCCGCTGCGTCGCCGGCCCGACCAAACCGCGTGCGTCGATCGCCACCGGCGAGGCGGCATGGCGGCTCATCAGCCACCTGCAACTGAACTACGTCTCGCTGCTGGGCGACAGCAACGAGGCTGGCGCGGCGGCGTTGCGCGAGATGCTGACGCTGTACTGCGACGAATTCGACGCCAGTGCACGGCGCCAGGTCGAGGGCATCAAGGCGGTGAGTGCGCAGCCGGTGGTGCGGCGCATCCCGGTGCCTGGGCCCATCAGCTTCGGACGCGGCCTGGAGATCACGCTGACCTGCGACGATGGCGCATTCGAAGGCACCGGAGCCTTCCTGCTCGGCAGCGTGATGCAACACTTTTTCGCACGCTATGTTTCGGTCAATTCGTTCACCGAAACGGTGCTGCGTACCCTGGAACGAAACGAGGTGGCCCGATGGCCCGCGCGACTCGGCAAGCGCCAGATCCTGTAGCGCTGGAACGCGCTTTGCGCGAACGGCCGGAGGCCTTCGACTTGTTCGAGGCCTTGCGTCGGCTCGAGTGCGCATATCCCGAGCGGCCGCGTCTGGGCGAGTCCACGAAGCCCGCGGAGGATGCGCTGCGCCTGTGCCAGAACCCTACGCTGGCATTTTCGCCGGACGAGCTCGACCGCTACGAACCGGCTGACGGCGGTACCGCGGCGCACCTGCACAGCCCGGTCCTCGGCCTGTTCGGGCCGGATGCACCCTTGCCGCTGCACCTCACCGAATATGCGCTGGAGCGTCTGCGGCATGCCAAGGACGCGACCTTCATCGCGTTCGCGAACGTCTTCCACCATCGCGCGTTGAGCCTGTACTACCGGGCCTGGGCGGATTCGCAGCCCACGGTGCAATTCGATCGCCCCGACGAGGACCGCTTCCGCTTGTTCATGGGGGCGCTGGTCGGGTTGGCGGCACCGCACCTGGACAGCCGCGACGCGTTGCCTGATCAATACAAGCGCTTCTTCGCCGGGCGCTTGTTGAGCCAGGCACGCAATGCGGAGGGCCTGCGCAGCCTGCTCGAACGCTTCTTTCGCGTGCCGGTTTGCGTGGTCGAGTTCGTAGCCGAATGGATGCGCTTGCCGCGCAGTGCGCATCTGCGCCTGGGCAGTTCGCGGGATGTGGCTGGCCTGGGCCGTACCGCCGTGCTGGGCGAATACGTATGGGGTACGCAGCAGCGCTTCCGGCTACGCCTCGGGCCCTTGACGCTGAGCGGGTTCAACAATTTCCTGCCGGGCGGCGAAGCCTTGCGCCAGGTCGTCGCGGCGGTGAAGACCTATGTCGGCGAGGAGAAGGCCTGGGACGTGCAACTGGTCCTGGAGAAATCCGAGGTACCCGTGATCCGGCTGGGACAGGCCGGGCGCATGGGCCTTTCCACCTGGCTGGGGCACATGCAGCGGAGTACTGATGCCGATGATGTGGTTATAAGCCCGGCGGGGTAGCGCACAGCAGCTGTCGCGTCGTTTAGTCACCGAACGCCTACGCAGTCCTCGAAGGGACCGTCGTGGCCACCGCAAGGATCCCAGATTCATGGCCGAGATCAGTCGTACCGCATTGTTTGGCAAGCTCAACAAGCTGGCCTATCGGGGCATAGAAAGTGCCACGGTGTTTTGCAAGTTGCGGGGCAACCCGTATGTCGAGCTGGTGCACTGGATCCACCAGATCCTGCAACTGCAGGATTCCGACCTGCACCGCATCGTCAAGCAGTTCAACCTGAATCCGTCGAACCTGGCGCGCGACGTCACCGATGCGCTGGATCGGCTGCCGCGCGGATCGACGTCCATCTCCGACCTGTCCAGCAGCGTCGAGGAGGCGGTCGAGCGTGGCTGGGTGTGTGCGACCTTGATGTTCGGCGAGGCCCAGGTACGTACCGGCTACCTGCTGGTTGGCATCGTGCGGACGCGGCATCTGCGCAATGCCCTGGTGGCCATTTCGGCCGAGTTCGACAAGATCAAGCCCGAAGCCCTGGCCGACAAGTTCCGCGAGATCGTCGAGGGCTCGCCGGAGGACAACCAGAGCGCGTCCGATGGCTTCCACATGGGCGGTGGCGCCACGCCAGGCGAAGCCAGCGGTGCGCTGGCCCCTGCACAGATGGGCAAGCAGGAAGCGCTGAAGCAATTCACCGTCGACCTGACCGAGCAGGCACGCAAGGGCAAGATCGACCCGATCGTCGGCCGCGACGAGGAAGTGCGCCAGATCGTCGATATCCTGATGCGCCGCCGCCAGAACAATCCGATGCTGGTCGGCGAGGCGGGCGTCGGCAAGACCGCGGTGGTCGAAGGCTTTGCCGTGCGCATCGCCACCGGCGACGTGCCACCACCGCTCAAGGAGGTGGAACTGCGCGCGCTCGACGTCGGCCTGCTGCAGGCCGGTGCGAGCATGAAGGGCGAGTTCGAGAATCGCCTGCGCCAGGTGATCGAGGAAGTGCAATCCTCGCCCAAGCCGATCATCCTGTTCATCGACGAGGCGCACACCTTGGTCGGTGCCGGCGGTGCGAGCGGCACGGGCGACGCGGCGAACCTGCTCAAGCCGGCATTGGCGCGCGGCAACCTGCGCACGATCGGCGCCACGACCTGGGCCGAGTACAAGAAATACATCGAGAAGGATCCGGCGCTGACCCGGCGTTTCCAGACCGTGCAGGTCGACGAGCCCGGCGAGGAAAAGGCGATCCTGATGATGCGCGGCGTTGCCAGCCTGATGGAGAAGCACCATCGCGTGCAGATCCTCGACGAGGCGCTGGAGGCAGCAGTCAAGTTGTCGCATCGCTATATCCCGGCGCGCCAGTTGCCGGACAAGTCGGTGAGCCTGCTGGACACCGCATGTGCGCGGGTGGCGATCAGCCAGGCTGCCGTGCCGCCGGAGGTGGACGACACGCGCAAGCGCATCCAGGCACTGGAGACCGAGCTCGGCATCATCGGCCGCGAGAAGACCGTCGGTGTCGAGGTGGCCGAGCGCGAGGCCCTCGCGAACGAGAAGCTCGCCGCACAAAAAGTCCGGCTGGAAAAACTCGAAGCCGACTGGCAGGCCGAGAAGGCGCTGGTCGAGCAAATCCTTGCGTTGCGTGCCCAATTGCGCGGCGACACGGCGCCAGTGGAAGGCACGGGCAGCAAGCTGGAAGAGGCGGCGAACGCCAAGGCAGCCGGTGGTGACACTGCGGTCGCCGTGGACGCGGATGCCGCCGCGCCGGCTGTGACGAAGGCTGGGCAGACCGACGCGGAGCGCGCCGCCACGCTGCAGGAACTCAAGGGGCTGCAGGCGCAACTTTCCGAGTTGCAGGGCGAACATCCGCTGATCCTGCCCACGGTGGATTACACCGCAGTCGGGTCGGTGGTTGCCGACTGGACCGGTATTCCGGTGGGGCGCATGGTGCGCAGCGAACTGGAAACCGTGATGAACCTGGCCAGCATCATGGGCCAGCGCGTCATCGGCCAGGACCACGCCATGGAGATGATCGCCAAGCGAATCCAGACCTCGCGCGCCGGCCTGGACAACCCGAACAAGCCAATCGGCGTATTCATGCTGGCCGGCACTTCCGGCGTCGGCAAGACCGAGACCGCGCTGGCGCTGGCCGAGGCGCTGTATGGCGGCGAGCAGAATCTCATCACCATCAACATGAGCGAGTTCCAGGAAGCGCACACCGTGTCCACGCTCAAGGGTGCGCCCCCGGGCTACGTGGGTTACGGGGAGGGCGGGGTACTCACCGAAGCGGTGCGCCGCAAGCCGTATTCCGTGGTGCTGCTGGACGAAGTGGAGAAAGCCCATCCGGACGTCCACGAGATCTTCTTCCAGGTGTTCGACAAGGGCGTGATGGAAGACGGCGAGGGCCGCTCCATCGACTTCAAGAACACCTTGATCCTGCTCACCACCAATGCCGGCACCGAGCTGATTGCCAGCATGTGCAAGGATCCGGAGCTGATGCCGGACCCTGAAGGTATGGCCAAAGCCCTGCGCGAGCCGCTGCTGAAGATCTTCCCGCCCGCGCTGCTGGGCCGACTGGTGACGATCCCGTACTACCCGCTGAGCGAGCAGGTGCTGGGCGAAATCGTCAAGCTGCAACTCAACCGTATCAAGAAGCGCATCGAAGCGCGCTACCGCATTCCGTTCACCTATGGCGACGACGTGGTCAAGCTGGTCATCAGCCGCTGCACCGAAAGCGAATCGGGCGGGCGCATGATCGATGCGATCCTGACCAACACCATGCTGCCGGACATCTCGCGCGAATTCCTGAATCGCATGATCGCGGGCACGCCGGTGGAGCGGGCTCAGGTTGGAGTAAGTGGTGGGGCGTTTACCTATGCGTTCTAGGGCGGTCTATCTGGCTTCCCATTGTCACCAAGGGGCGGGACGCTGATCCACACGGGTTAATGAATAGCCCCGACGGATCTCCCGTTTTTGGTCCCGTATGGGGAGTGCAATTTGTAGGCAAGAGGGTGACGTCATGGGTTGCTATCAATGGGTAGATTCGGGCACTTGCAATAAGCCTGTATTCAAAGGCGGGCTGTGTGAGGTTCATTACAACGACGCCAGCCAAGAGGCGGCCTCGACCTCTGCAGCCACTGCTGTCGTCATGAAGTGGGGCCCTAGTGAAATAAAAAAGTATTTTGGGCAGGTGAACAATTCATTCAACTATAAGAAAGAATATGTGGGTGGTAGTGTGGCACAACCGCATGTGCACAACTATTCCAACGGCGGGGCCCACGTGAAGGTTGGTAACAACGAGTATGTATTCCTGGCCAAGAATGATGGAAGATTCCTTGAGGATGGCTGGAAGCAAGGCGTTGAAGCTGCTGGTGCCAAACAAAAACATCTGCTGTTGGCGATGGCGCTCGTGCTGGCAAAATCGAAGACCTCCGGTCTTAGTGATATTGAGGTTGATAAATACATTAAAAATCTTCCGGTTTCATGATTGGTTTGGGAAAAGTATTAGGGACAAATTCTTGTTGAGTTATTGAAATGAAATTGAACCTGATCCCGCTTCGGCCCATACGCATTTGGGTGATATCGGCAAGCGTGGCATTTCTTCTGGCGCGCGGGCATGAACCCGAACGATGCAAGAATTAATCTAGGCAAGGAGTTGACATGAAGATCTTTCTCACTGGCCATGGTGGCCACACCCCGAACAATGGCTTTTTCCCCCTGCCGCATGGCGTGAGCATGGTGTTTTACACGATGTACGCCAAATTGATGGGCTCGACCGACGTTTACAAGATTGTCGACGGGTCCTTCAAGGGCGAGCCGCACCAGGTCATCGGGGAATACAGGCTTTGCCCCAACATGACGTTGTACAAGGATGATGACGAGTTTCTTGCGCCGACCGAAGCAGCATTGGAACGCAATCCGGACAAGGATAACTGTCGTGTCCTCAACGCAAATATCCTTGGAGTGGGTTCATTCAACATCAAGGATATGATCGAGGCTCTGCCGCCAGGCGTCGAAGCGGAATTCCATTGGTGCTGCTGCCGCGATCTTTCCCTCAAGAGCACGGCCAAGGCGGGGCGCGGAAATATCGCTACCACCTCCGGCATGAATGCACTTGAGACCCTGGAGGGGAAGTTCCGGAATTTCGACAAGGCTACGTGGAAAGTTCTTTGAGGCTGGCGGAGGTGTTGCCATCCTTGCGATGGCAAACCCGGGTTGCGGAGCTGGCACGCAACGGAGCCTCGGATCCTGCCGCCGGGGCGTCCGCCCTCGCCACTTGGTTTTTCATGCAATGGTTGAAGGAGACGCTTTCATGCCACCAGCCGCCCGCCTTACCGACCTGCATACCTGCCCGATGGTTACCGGCGTCGTGCCGCACGTCGGGGGGCCGATCGTCGGGCCGGGCGCGCCCACGGTGCTGATTGGCGGCTTGCCTGCGGCGCGCATGGGCGACACGGCGGTGTGCGTCGGGCCGCCCGATGCGATTGTCGCCGGCTCGCCGAAGGTCCTGATTTGCGGCCTGCCTGCGGCAAGCATGGGCGGCAGTACCGCGCATGGTGGGGTGATCACGTTGGGATGTCCTACCGTGCAGATCGGCTGAGGGGGCGGTGGTGACAAAGCGTTCCAGCGACGTCGTCGTCTGTCCGCCGCTTGCCCGTACCGGGTCGGATTGGCGTGCCGTATTGCGCGAGGGGATGCGCGCGCATCAGCATGGGGACCTTGTCGCTGCCGAATCGTCGTATCGCGAGGTGCTGGAGCTGTATGTCGCGCAGCCTGACGCGCTGCATTACCTCGGCGTGCTGTGCCACCAGCGGGGCCGCAGCGACGAGGGTGTGCGGCTGATCCTGGCAGCTCTGCAGATCACGCCGCGGCATCCCGACGCACACAACAACCTGGGCAATATTCACAAGGAGTGCGGGCGTCTCGCCGATGCCGAGGCCTGCTATCGGCGGGCACTACAGTGCGGTCCGCAGCATTACCAGGCACTAGGCAACCTTGGCGTCGTGCTCGAGGCCCAGGAGCGGCCAAAGGAGGCGCTGGTGGTGTACAACCAGCTGGTGCAAGAGGCGCCGCAATTGGCGCGAGGGCACTATTTGCTGGGCTTGTACCTGCGTGACCATGCGCAAGCGGTCGAGGATCTCGAACGTGCGGTGGAATGTTTCCGCACAGCGTTTGCGTGCGATGACTCCGCGGTGCATGCGCTGGCGGCACTCAGCACGTCGTTGTATCTGTTGAACCGGATCGACGCTGCCGCCGACGTTTATCGCGAATGGCTGGAGCGGGACCCGGACAACCCGGTGCCTCGCCACATGCTGGCGGCTTGCCATGGCACGGCGGCGCCGCCACGGGCGGACGACGACTACGTGCGCGAGGTGTTCGACCGCTTTGCCGACAGCTTCGACCAGCAATTGCTGCAGAATCTCGACTATCGCGCGCCGCAAATACTTGCGGAGGCGTTGCGCGTCGTGTTGCCACCGCCTGACGCCACCCTGGACGTGCTCGACGCTGGTTGCGGCACGGGCTTGTGCGCGCCGCTGTTGCGCCCGTATGCGCGGCGCCTGGTTGGCGTGGATCTGTCCCCGGGCATGGTGGAGAAAGCCCGTCAGCGCGGCGGCTACGACGAACTGGTGGTCGCCGAGCTCACCGCCTGGTTGCAAGCGCAGCGCCCGGCCTGGGACGTGCTGTTGTCGGCCGACACGCTGGTTTATTTTGGCGAGCTGCAACCGGTGCTCAACGCGGTCTGCGCAGCATTGCGGCCTGGGGGCTGGGCGGCATTCACGCTGGAAGCTATGGTGGGCGACGAGGATCGCACCGAGCTGGCTTCCAGCGGACGGTACCGCCACACGCGTCCCTACGTGGAACGCGTATTGCGGCAGGCGGGGTTTGTGGATGTGCGTATCGAGACGGATACCTTGCGCAAGGAATTCGGCAGTGCCGTGATGGGTTGGGTGGTGCTGGCGCAGCGGCCAGGCGCCGCCATGACCTGACCGCAGACGGACGGTGGGTTGCACCGCCGTTCGCCCGGAGCCGGCCTGTCGGGCGGCACGCACCAGGTGATGTTGGATACGGGTTCGCCTGCAAATTCTGATTCCGGTCGGCAATGGCATGGTCGGTTGCAGGCCCGGTGCAACGGCGAACGTGCACAGGTGCCAGGACGATGGACATGGTGACGACGAGGCGGCATCCACGCCGTCGACAGAGGTGGTTTCGATGAGTCATGCAATTACCATTTGCTCCAGCCACGACGACGAGCTGCTGTTCGCCCACATGGCGGCCACCGAGCGTCTCGGCGAGCTGTTCACCTACCAGCTGCGCTTTCTCTGCGCGAACGTTGATGTCGACCTGCGCAAGCTGCTGGGCACGCCCATGGCGGTCAAGTTGGAGGCGCCGGATGCCTATACGCGCTACTTCAACGGCATCGTGAGCGCGGCGGGACAGACCGGCTTCCAAACCATCGACGATGTGCGTTATGCGGTGTACGAGGCGACGGTCGTGCCGAAGCCCTGGTTGCTCACGCGGCAGGCAGATTGCCGCATTTTCAGCCAGATGACCGTGCCCGACATCGTGCAGCAGGTGCTGCGCGACGTCGGCTACGCCGACGTCAAGCTTGACCTCAACGCGACGTATCCGGTGCGTGACTACTGCGTCCAGTATCGTGAGGACAGCTTCAATTTCATCAGCCGCCTCATGCAGCAGGAAGGCATTTATTACTACTTTACGCACACCGCGGGCGCGCACACGATGGTCCTGGCCGATGCCCTGGGCGCGCATGCGGTGGTCGACGGGTTTGCCACGATCCATTACAACCCGTCGCTGGGGCGGGCCACGGACAGCGCCATGTCGATCCGCGAGTGGACGCGGCAGCGCGCCGTGCAATCACTGCAATACCAACTCGACGACTACGATCCGCTGAAGCCCAAGACCTCGCTGCTGGCCACCGAGTCAGTCGCCAACGGCAGTGACTACCATGGTGTGTCCGGTCTGGATGTCTACGACTATCCGGGCGCGCACCTGACGCCGGAGGTTGCCCGGCACTATGCCCAGGTGCGGGTGGAAGCCCGCAACGCGCCGCACGATCTGTATCGCGGGCGGACGAACGCCCGCGGTCTGGCCACGGGCGCGTTGTTCACGCTGAAGGATTTCCCGCAGACGGACCTGAACCGGGAGTATCTCGTCGTCGGCACATCCATGGAGCTGGAGGAATCCGGCTATGCCTCGGGCGCGACCGGTGGCGATCCGTTCACCTGCAACTTCGAGGCAATCAAGAGCGCCCAGCCGTACCGCAGCCAGTCGACTGCGCTCAAGCCGCATATTGTCGGCCTGCAGACGGCGGTGGTCAGCGGCCAGACCGACGAGGACATCGTCGTCGACCAATACGGTCGCGTACAGGTCACGTTCCACTGGAGTCGGGCCGAAGGCGAGCAGCAGGACGCGCCGGTTTCCTGCTGGGTGCGTGTCGCTTCGCCGTGGGCAGGCAAGGCCTGGGGCGCGGTCAGCATCCCGCGTGTCGGCCAGGAAGTGGTGGTGAGCTTCCTCGAGGGCGACCCTGACCGGCCGTTGATCATCGGCAGCGTCTACAACGCCGTGAACACCGTGCCGTACGCCTTGCCGGACAACAAGACCCAAAGCGGCATCAAGAGTCGCAGCCTGCTGGGCCAGGCGGCCGATTACAACGAACTGCGATTCGAGGACAAGAAGGGCAGCGAGGACTGGTTCCTGCATGCGCAAAAGGACATGCACGAAGAAGTGGAGAACGACCACACGGTGACGATCGACCACGACGAGATCATCACCATCAAGAACGACCAGACGGCCGAAGTGAAACACGACCGCAAGCACACCGTCGGCAACGACGACAAGCTCGACGTCAAGCAGGACGGCACCACCAGCATTGGCCAGAACTTCAAGCTCACGGCGGGCCAGCAGATCGAGCTGATCACCGGCGCGGCGAGCATTACAATGAAGAGTTCGGGCGATATCGAGATCAAGGGCGTCAACATCAAGATCACGGGCAGTGTGTCGGTCAAGGTGGAAGGCCAGGTGTCGGTCGGCGTCAAGGCTGGTGCAAGCATGGATGTCGGCGCCGGCGCCGAGCTCAAGCTGCATTCCGATGCGATGCTGGAGGTTGCCGGCAGCGCCATGACGACTGTCAAGGGTTCGATGCTGACGCTCAAGGGCGATGGCATCGCGCAGTTGTCCGGCGGCATCACCATGATCGGGTGAACAGGAGCGCAGTCCAATGTCAGCAGTGATGCAAGCGGCAGCCGAGATGGAGCTGTCCGCGTCGGCAAACGCGCACCTGGGTGCGGACATGACCGGGCAGTCGGCCGTGCAGGCACTGCTGGCGGCCGACGCGGTGCCCGATGCACTGAAGCTGGCGGCCCGCCTGCTGCCCAAGCGCTATGCCGTGGCTTGGGTATGCCAGTGCGCGCGCGACCAGGCATTGAGCCTCGAGGACAAGGCGGGGTTGTCTTTGGCCGAGGCCTGGGTGCGCGATCCGAGCGAGGGCAACCGCCGCGCCGCGTTCGAGTTCGCGAACGCCGGCCAGTATCAATCGATCGGCGCCTGGATCGCGGCTGCGGCCGGCTGGTCGGGTGGCAGCCTGGCGCCAGTCGAGCAGGAGATGCTGGTGCCACCGGCCGAGCACTTGACTGCCCGCGCGGTGGTGGCGGCACTCAACCTGCTGGCAGGCTTGGTGGTGACCGAGTTCGACGAGCGCCGCCGCGCGTTCATCGACCGCGCGATGCGGCTCCTGGGTTCCGGTCAGACGCCGGGGCAGGCCTGAACACGGGCGCCGGATCGGGAGTGATGCGGTATAAACATGCTTGTCCGGGCGCCGATATGGTGTAGTGCACCCGATGGTGGATTTGCAGCGAACAGCCAGCCGACCTTCGGGTCGACTCAAGGAGACGGAAACGTGGCGACGGCACACACCTTGTTGCTCAGCGTGATGGGCCAGCAGGCGACCCAGTTCGGCATGCTCAGCGAGCACGCGTTTGCCGGCCAGGATGGCAGCATTGGTCGATCGGATGATTGCGACTGGGTGTTGAGCGCGGCCGGCATCTCGCGTACGCATGCGATGGTGCGCTACCTCAACGGCATCTACTTCATCGAAGACCGCAGCACCAATGGCATGTTGCTGAACGGGCGGCCGCTGGTGAAGGGCGATCCGGCGGCCTTGAAGGACGGCGACCAGTTGCAGATCGACACCTATGAAGTATCGGTGCGGCTGCTGCGAAGTGGTGACGTTTCGGCACCCGCCGCTGCGCCGCCCGCGCGACCCGCAACGCCGGCAGCAGCAGCGGGGTCCGATTCCGATCCGCTGGACTTCACATTCCTCGGCAACCGCCCCGCGGGCGGTACTCCATCGGGCGGTGCGGGCAGTGACAGCCTGATCCCGGACAGCGGCAACATCCCGGCCGACCTGGATCCACTGAGCTTTCTCGCGGCACCTGCCGGCGCCCCTGCGTCAGGCTTGATCCCGGATAATCCCGCGGCCCCGGCCTCGGCAGGTGCCTGGAATCACAGCCCGGGCATGGAGGACCATTTTCGTCCGCCGGCCACGGACTTGCAGCGTGCGGCCGACCGCTTGCCCGATGATTGGGACCCGATGGCGGATGATCTGCCCGGCAACGCCGGCCGCAGCACGCCTGCGCCTGCCGCTGCGCCACCGCTGCCGCCGGAGCCGGTGCCGTCGTTGCGTGGTGCGGTTCCCGCGGCGCCGGCAACAACGGGCACCGCCGGTATGGTGCCGCCCGAGCTCGAGCAGATTTTCCAGATCGTCGTCGACGGCGTCATGGACGTGCTACGCGCGCGGGCCGAGATCAAGAATTCGTTCCGCCTGCCGGTCACGGTGATCCAGCGCTCGGAGAACAATCCGCTGAAGTTCGCCGCGACCGCCGACGAGGCGCTGCAGAAGATCCTGGCGCCGACGAACACCGCGTTCCTGTCCGGCGCCGCCGCGTTCCAGGATGCGTTCAACGACATTCGCTGCCACCAGATGGCCATGCTGGCTGGCGTACGCGCGGCGTTCGAGTCGCTGCTCGGGCATTTCACTCCCGATCGCTTCGAGCACGAAGCAGATGGCGGCAAGCGTTCGGCGTTCGGTGGCAAAGGCAAGTATTGGGACAAGTACCGGGAAGATTTCGAGGCGCTGCAGAAGGATCCCGATGAGTGCTTCCGGCGCTTGTTCGGCGACGAGTTTGCGAGCGCCTACGAAGACCAGTTGGGGCGGCTCAAGTCAGCGCGGCGGGCGAACCAGTCGGGGCAGCGCTGATCGGCAAGTGGTGACGCGGCAAGCGCGCGGCGGTTGCGCCGGGCGCGATTTTTCATGACGGATGGATGTACAGCATGGCGCAGAACAACAAAGTGGTATGGAGCGAGGGACTGTTCCTGCGCCCCCAGCACATGCAGCAGCAGGAGCGATACCTGGAGCGGTATGTGGAGTTGCGCGCGGGCGACCTGCGCGCCTATAGCTGGGGCTTTACCGAACTCGAGCTGGAAACCGACCTGCTGGCGATCGGCAAGCTCGGCTTGCGCAGCGCGCGTGGCGTGTTCCCCGACGGCACGCCATTCTCGATGCCGAACGACGATCCGTTGCCGCCGCCGCTGGATGTGGATGCGAACTGGCGCGATGAGACCGTGTTCCTCACCTTGCCACTGCGCTCGCCGACCCAGCCCGAGAGCGGCCGGCCCGAGGCCCCCGCGGAAAAACTGTTCCGCTTCCGCGTGCAGGAAACCGAGGTGCGCGATGCCTCGGGCAGCGTCGATGGCCTGACGCCGCTCGAAGTCGGCGGCATGAGCACCCGCCTGCTGCCGCAGTCGCAACCGATGGAAGGGCTGACGCAGATTCCGCTCGCGCGCATCGTCGAATGCCGCGCCGATCGTCGTGTCGTGCTAGAGGAATCGTTCATCCCGACCGCGCAGAACTGCCGCTCGGCGCCGCGACTGCGCACTTTCCTCACCGAATTGCTCGGCCTGTTGCATCAGCGTGGCGAGGCGCTCGCCAGTCGCGTCGCCTTGACCGATCGCGGTGGCGCGGCGGAGATCGCCGACTTCTTGCTGCTGCAGGTCGTCAATCGTTACCAGCCGCAGGTTGCACACCTGGCCGAGGCACCGGTGCTGCATCCGGAGGATTTCTACCGCACGCTGGTCGGCATGGCCGGCGAGCTGTGCACGTTCACCGCCGCGGGCAAGCGCCCGCCGACGTTCCCACCGTATCGGCACGAGGCGCTGTACGAGACGTTCGAGCCGGTGATCGTCGCGCTGCGCAACAGCCTCAGCGCGGTGATGGAGCAGACTGCCACGCCGATCCCGCTGCAGCGGCGCAAGTTTGGCGTGTGGGTTGCCGTGGTGCCGGACCTGAGCTTGCTGGATACGGCCGCGTTCGTGCTCGCGGCGAAAGCCGATATCCAATCCGAGGAATTGCGGCGGCGGTTGCCGGCGCAGTCGAAGATCGGTCCAGTCGAGAAAATCCGCGACCTGGTCAACCTGCAGCTGCCGGGCATCGTGGTGGCGCCGATGCCGGTCGCGCCGCGGCAGATCCCGTACAACGCCGGTTACCTGTATTTCGAGTTCGACAAGAATTCCTCGATGTGGCGCATGCTGAAGACATCTGGCGGCATTGCGTTCCATTTTGGCGATGAGTTCGTCGGGCTGGATCTGCAGCTGTGGGCGATCAGGGGTTGAACTTATGAATACTGGCAACGGGCCCACCGACGACGACCCGATGGACGACGCGACCGTGATGCGGCCGCGACCAGGCGCGCGCCGCACCGCGGCACCAGTCCCGCCTGTGCCGCAGCAGCCGCTGCCGCAAGCGCCGCATTCGCCACCACAGCAGCAGCCTCGCGCGGTGGCACCACGCATGGATCGGGTCGCGCCGGCGGAAATCAGTGCGTTCCTCGACGGCGGTATGAACCCGCTGGTACAGGCCGCCAGCCCGCTGCTGCTGCTGGCCGTGCAGTTGCGGCATAGCGTGTCGCAGCCGAATGCCGCGCGCTTGCGCGAACAAGTGGTCGAGCAGGTGCGCGAGTTCGAAAACCGCACGAAGGCGGCCGGGGTGCCGGCGCAGACGGCGGTAGCAGCGCGCTATGTGTTGTGCGCGATGCTGGACGAGTCGGTGTTGAACGCGCCCTGGGGCGAGCAGACCGGCTGGGCGCAGAAGACGCTGCTGGTGACATTTCACGGCGAGTCGTATGGCGGTGCGAAGTTCTTCCAGATTCTCGAGCGCTTGTGCGCGGATTTCGCCAAGCACGTCGACCTGATCGAGCTCATGTACCTGTGCCTGGCGTTGGGTTTTGGCGGGCGCTACCAGATCGAGGCCGGCGGTCGTGCCAAGTTGGCGGCGATCCAGGACGACTTGTACCGCCGCATCAAGGCGCAACGCGCGCCGGCCGCCGACGAGCTGGCGCCGCACTGGCGCGGCATCGAAGATCGGCGCAACCCGCTGATCCGCTACGTGCCATTGTGGGTGATTGCCGCGGCTGCTGCGGTCGTGCTGGTCGTCGTGTTCGGCTACTTCTACAGCCGTCTGAACAAGCTGTCTGCGCCGCTCAGCGCGCAGGTGGCGCAGATCGGCCTGGAGAGTGCGACGCCGCCGGATACAGCGCGCATGGATCGCACGACGCCGCCGCCGGCGCACAAGACGCTGAAGGAGCTGCTCGCCCCGGAGGCGCAGGCCGGCAAGCTCGAGATCATCGAGCAGGACCGTGGTCGCGAGCTGCTGCGCCTGAGCGCGCCGACGATGTTTGCGTCAGGCGGCGTCGCGGTGGGCGACAGCCAGTTGCCTCTGCTGCACAAGATCACCGCCGCGCTGAACCAGGTGCCGGGGCGCGTGATCGTGGTCGGCCACACCGACGACCAGCCGATCCATTCGTTGCGGTTCAAGGACAACTTTGCGCTGTCGGCCGCACGGGCGCAGGCGGTGGCAAAGATTCTTGGCGACGGCCTTGACAGCACCGGACGCATCGAATCGAGCGGAGCGGGTTCGTCCAAGCCGATTGCCTTGCCGCCTGATCTCCCGGCCAACCGCGCGCGCAACCGACGCGTGGAAATCATCTATATCCCGGAGAGCTGAGCGCTGTGAAAAAGCTGATGACGTTGTTCCGTACCGGCTGGTTCATCACTCTCGTCGGGATCATCCTGCTCGGCCTGTTGATCTGGTTCGGCGGCCCGTATCTGGGCATTGGCGAGTCGCAGCCGCTGTCTGGCCAGGTGACCCGGCTCGTGATCATCGTCTTGATCGTGCTGGCCTGGGTGGTGTGGCTGCAGATTCGCCAGTTGCGCGTGCGCAGCAAGACCAAACAGATGTCGGGCGACCTCGCCGCGCAGGATACGCACGAGGGCGGCGGCGATCGCGACGAGCGCAGCGTGGCTGAGCGCGCGCAGTTGCAGGGACGCTTCCAGGAAGCGATCGGCACGCTGCGCAAGGCGCGGTTGGGCGGCGGCAGCCTGTACACGCTGCCGTGGTACGTGGTGATCGGTCCGCCCGGTTCCGGCAAGAGCACGTTGCTGCAGAACTCAGGCCTGAACTTCCCGCTGTCGGACCGCTTTGGCAAGGAGGCGTTGCGCGGCATCGGCGGCACGCGCAACTGCGATTGGTGGTTCACCGACGAGGCGGTATTCCTCGACACTGCTGGCCGCTACACCACGCAGGATTCCGACCGCAGTGCCGACGCCTCGGCGTGGTCCTCGTTCCTCTCGCTGCTGCGCAAGTACCGCAAGCGGCGGCCGATCAATGGCGTCATCGTCGCGATGAGCATGTCCGACCTGCTGGTGCTGGACGAGGCTGGCCGGCATGAACACGTGCGTGCGATCCGACGCCGGCTGGACGAGCTGGTCGAGCAGTTGCACATCCGTGCGCCGGTGTACCTGGTGTTCACCAAGTGCGACCTCATTGCCGGCTTCAGCGAGTTCTTCGACGACCTCAATCCGCAATTGCGCAGCCAGGTCTGGGGCATGTCGTTCCCGGTCGCGGACACGATGGACGGCAGTGCGGCGCGGGGTTTCGCGGCCGAATTCAAGTTGCTGCTGGAGCGGCTCAACACGCGCATCCTCGATCGCGTGCAGGCTGAGCGGGATCCCACCCGGCGCGCCGCGATCCTGTCGTTCCCGCAGCAGCTCGGCGCGCTGCACGGCGTCGCGCAGGAATTTGTCGAAGGCGTGTTCAACGCGCACCAATACGGCACGGCGCCGTTGCTGCGCGGGGTCTACCTCACCTCGGGCACGCAGGAAGGCACACCGATCGATCGCATGATGAGTGCGGTCGCGCGGACCTTCGGTGTCGATGCGGCCCAGGTGCAGGCATCCGGCGCGCAGCCGCGCACGTTCTTCGTCGAGCGTTTGCTGCAGGGCGTGGTCTTCAAGGAATCGGGTTTTGCCGGCACGAACCCGAAGATCGAGCGCCAGAAGGTGTTGCTGCAGGCGGCGGCATATGCCGGCGTGCTGTTGCTGACGGTCTTGCTGGTGGCCGGCTTCACCACGAGCTATGGCCGCAACAGCAGTTACCTCGACCAGGTCAGTAACGCGCTGAAGGACTATCCGGCGCAGGATGATCCGTCGGCGGCGCCCGACCAGAAGGCTTATTTCGTCAAGGCGCTGGAGCGGCTGGAAGCCTTGTCCGCGGCGCAGGACGTCGCACGCAGCCATCGCGGCCACGTGCCGTGGTTGATGCGCTTTGGCCTGTACCAGGGCGCGGCGGTCGGCAGCGCGGTGCATGACGCCTACCTGCGCGAGCTCAACGGCGTGCTGTTGCCCGGCGTGGCCTCGCAGTTCCGCACCGGCTTGACGCAAAGCGCAAACGATCCGCAAGCGCTGTATTACTACCTCAAGGGCTACCTGATGCTTGGCGAGCCAAAACATCAGGATCCCGACCAGTTGGTGGCGCTGACGAATATGGAGTGGGGCAAGATCTTCCCCGCCACTCCGGTGCTGCAGGCTGCGCTGGAAAAGCACTTCCGGGCGCTGGTGGCAGAACCGGGACGGCTGCAGCCGCTGACGCTGGACAACGCCCTGGTCGAGCAGGCACGCAGCACGCTGCGCACCGCGGATCTGTCGACGCTGATCTACGGCAGCCTGAAGCTTGAGGTCGACAGCGGCAGCGCGCCACCGCTGCGACTGGACAAGGAGCTCGGCCTGCTCGGCAACGTATTCCGGCGCAAGAGCGGCGCCGCGTTGTCGGCGCCGATCCCGGCGCTGTACACGCAGCCGGTGTTCGAGCAGGAGGCAAGCAAGGGCATCGAGCAGGCGGTCACCCAGTTTGCCCAGGATGACTGGGTATTTGGTGCTGGGCGCATCGACGCGGTGCAGAAGGCGCAACTGGCGCAGCAGGTGTTGGGGCTCTACGAGCAGGATTACATCAAGGCCTGGGCCAGTCTGCTGGCCGACCTCGAACTGCAGCCAGTCAGCAGCATCCAGGACGCCAGTGCGCTGGCGGCGAAATTGTCTGGGCCGAGCTCGCCGCTGAAGTCCTTGCTGCAGGTCGTGCGCAGCAACACCCATGACATGATGCGGGCCCCGGCTGCGGATGCTGTCGAAGGCGCCGCCGACAAGGCACTCGACGTGGCCAAGCAGGCGGCTGCAAAGAAGGCCACGCAGAGCGCGTTGTCGCGGGCCTTGGCGAGCGCCGGTGGCGCACCCGCCGCAGCCGCGGCAAAACCCGGCGCGGCAATCAGCGACCACTTCGCGACCATCGACCAACTCACCGAAGGCGCGCCGGGCGCGGCGCCGATCGACCGCACGGTGGGCGTGCTCGACCAGCTGAGCAAGACGCTGCTGACGATGACCGACTTCAGCAGTGCCGCCGGCCAGCCGAATCCGCAATTGCTGATGGCCCAGCAGGAGGCCGCGCAATTGCCGCCACCGGTATCCGGCTGGGTCAATTCGCTCACCGGCACGAGCCAGGCACTGGTCGCCACCGGTACCAAGGGTGCGCTCGGCGACCAGTTCCAGCAGGCAGTTGGCAGCGATTGCGCGCAATTCATCACCGGCCGCTATCCGTTCGCGCCGGACGCCCGCACGGAGATCCCACTGCAGAACTTCGGTGAGCTGTTCGGCAACGGCGGCCGTTTCGATACGTTCAACAAGCAGGTACTGGCCAAGCTGATCGACACCAGCGGCAAGACCTGGCGCTGGAAGACCGGCCCTGGCGCGGTCGCCGGCCCGGCCGGCGTGCTGCAGGAGGCGCAGGCCGCGGACGATATCCGCCAGATGTATTTCCGCGGCGGCAACCTGCCGGAAGTGGATTTCACCCTGCTGGCGCCCACGCTCGACGCCGGCATCGGCAAGCTGGCGATCACCATCGACGGGCAAAAATACGAATACCAGCCGGGTGGCGCGGCCAGCGGCCAGATGAAGTGGCCAGGGCCGCAGCCGGGGCAGGTGTCGATCTCCGCCTGGGATACCACCGGCACGCTGCTCAGCACGTATGCTTACCAGGGCGACTGGGCGCTCTTCCGTGCGCTGCAGGCGGCCCACCTGCAAAAGCAATCTGACCTGCGCTATATGGCAACCTTCCAGTTTGGTGGCCATGCGGCCAAGGTCGTGGTGCAGGCCAGCAACCTGAAGAACCCATTCTTGAATACCGAGGTGCAACGTTTCCGGTGCGGAGGCTAGTCGATGCGGGATCCGACAGGGGTGGGGTTCTTCGGCAAGCTTCCTGGCGTTGGCGACTTCGTGCAACGCCGGCTGTCGCGGCAGTTTGTCGAGACCTGGGATCAGCATTTTGAATACGCCGTGGGCGCCAGCCGCAGTGCGCTGGGCACGGCCTGGCACGCTGCCTTCGAGCGTAGCCCCGTATGGCGCTTCCTGCTCGCACCCGACGTGTGTACCGGATCGGCCTGGACCGGCGTGATGGGGCCGTCCGCGGATCGGGTGGGACGTTGTTTCCCCATGGTGCTCGCAGCGCCGTTGCCGCCAGATCCGGCGGACGGGATGCAGGTGTTGCGCTACGCCGACGCTTGGTTTGACGCGTTGGAACGTGCCCAGCGCGCGGCCCAGGCGGATGCGTCGATGGGTATCGATGCATTCGACGCGCTCGTCGCCGCCTTGCCCGAGCCGCTCGCGGCATGCACCGCAGACCCGTTGGCCTGGATCGCGGGCATCGATGAGGGCGCTGACACAGCATGGCGCCTGGCGCTGCCCAACCGCGGCACCGACAGTGCCAGCCTGGCTGCCTGGTGGGCGCGTGCCCATGCGCAGAAGGACGGGCGTTGCCTGTGGTGGACCCTGGGCGCGGAACGCGTGCCGCCGGGCATCCTGCTGACGCAGGGTCTGCCTGCGCCGGACTTGTATACGGGCTTTCTCGACGCCAGCCAGGCGGCTGACGCCTGGCGTGAACCTGGTGCGCTCGCCGCCACGGCACAGCCGTCATATACCGCGCAGCCCACGGTGGCACCGCTGACTACTGAATCTGGCCGGCACATGTCGGCGGATGCCGAGACCACGGCCAGCCAGCCGCTGGTAAACCGCGCTGCGGTCATGCCCGCGCCTGCAGCGCCGGTCGTGCCTGCAGACGATCTGTCGGCCTTGCTCGGCGGGTCGCCCGAACCATTTGTGGCGGCCGCGCCCGCGCGCACCGGGAGGGGCGGGAGCCCGCTGGCGGACACCACCGCGATCGACGGCAATGCCGTGCTGTATCGATACGATTGCGAGCTGACCCTGGTGGCCGCGGACGAGGGCGAGTTCGACGCGAACCGGCGCGCGGCGGCAGCGGCACGCAGCATTGCCAACGACATGGAGACCGAGGAATTCGGCGCCGGCTTGCAGGTGTTGCGCGACCGGCTGCTGGCGACCCACTGGCAGCTACGCCAGGCCGGCGCCGGGCAGATCGTCCCGGTGGCCGAGGATGGTGCGATCGCCGCCGTGCGCGTGCTCGGCAAGCGGGCAGCGCTGTTGCGCATCGGTGCGGCGGGCGCATGGCATTGGCGGCATCACCAATTACGCCCGCTGTTTGCTGCCGCCGAGACGGCCGCTGCAGGCGCGGGTGCCGGCGGGGATGACCTGGACGACCTGTTGTTTGCCTCGGCTGCCGCAACCGTGCCAGGCCTCGGTGCCGCGGTGCAGCCGCAGTGCGACGAAGTGGTGTGCGCAGTCGAGCCGGGCGATCGCCTGTTGTTGGCCGCGACGCGCCGCCTGGTCGAGTTGCCCGCCAGCGCACTTGCGACGGCGCTGGCGGCTGGATCGTGCGGTGACGCCCGCGCGCAGATTGCACGGGCCGCCGGGCTGGGCTCGGCGTCGGAGCAGTGGCCGCTCGCGGTCATCGAGGTGACTGCATGAGCACGCACTTCCAGTCGGCCGGCGCGACGATCACCGGCAAGGTACGCAAGCACAACGAAGACGCGATCCTGGTGCGCGATGACCTCGGCCTGTGGGTCGTGGCCGACGGCATGGGCGGCCATTCGGCGGGCGACTATGCGAGCCACCTGATCGTCGAGCGCCTCGGCGCCTTGACCCGGACGGGTAGCGTGTTCGATTTCGTCGAGGCGATCGAGGATGCGCTGGCGCAGGTCAACGGCGAGCTCATCAACGCGGCGCTCGAGCGTGGCGTGGACATCATTGGGTCGACCGTGGTGCTGCTGGTGCACACCAAGGAATTCATGTTGTGTGGCTGGGTCGGTGACAGTCGCGCATATTGTTTCGAGGCGAATCACATCGAACAGGTCACCACGGACCACGTCGTCGGCGTCAGGCGCGGGGACGTCACCCAGTTCAGCGGGCAGGGCCCGGCACGGCCCGAAGCGGGCGCGGGCGCGTTGACCCGTGCGGTCGGCGCCGAGGACTTGTTGTACGTGGATTGGGCGGTCGCCGGTTCCCGCCGCGGCATGCAATTCGTGCTGTGTTCGGATGGCATCAACAAGGAAATGAGCGACGCCGAGATCGAGGCCGAGTGCCGGCGTCGGCACTCCGCGCAGGAACTCACCGCGAGCCTGATGGATATTGCGCAAAAACGCGCCGCCCGGGACAACGTCTCCGCTGTCACCGTGCGGCTCCAGGATTGATCAAGACTGTGTTGACATGAAATCGATTGCTGAATGGATTGCCGACCTGCAGGCCGGCACGCTGGACTTGCCGGCGCTGCTGGCCGCACTGGCTGGGCGTGGTGCGCTGCCGGAAGCAGAACACCGTGCCGAACTCACGCTGCTGGATGGCTTGCGCGCAAGCGGCGGCCTCGACCCCGTCGTGTTCGATGCGCTGCGCGAACAATTGTCGGTTGCGCAGGCATCCGGTGCACCGGTGCCGGAGGACGACGCCACCGTGGTGATGCCGGCTTCGCGCCCGGCACGTCCAACGGCAGCCGCGCCACCGCCGGCCCCGGCCGACGATGACGTGACCCGCATCCAACGCACGCCGCCACGGCCGCCCGCCGCGCCGCCCGCCGCGCCATCGACACCGCCAGCCGACACCGCGCCCGGCGCAGCCGATGATGAGGCCGAGGTGACGCGCATCCATCGACCGGCGCCAGCATCGCCCGCGCCGCCCGTCGAACCGCCGGTAATGGACGATGACGAGGCGACCCGCGTACAGCGGCCGCCGCCGTCGGCGCCCATCGAGCCGCCGTCGGGGGAGGAGGCCGACGGCACGACGATCGTGCAGCCGGCTTCGCGTACGCCGCCACCGCCGCGTCAACCCAGCGCCAGCGTCACCGGCACCACCGGCACCACAGGATCGACGTCCAGCAGCAGCTTCAACCTGGCGAGCCTGCAGCGCGTCGCCGATGCCGAGGGCGGCGACTACGCGACCGTCGGCATGCTGCTCAAAGGTCGCTTCCACCTCGAGCGTGAGATTGGCCGCGGCGGCATGGGTGTGGTGTTCCTCGCGCGCGATGAGCGCAAGGTCGAGGCTCGCGACCGCGACCCCTACGTCGCGATCAAGGTATTGAACGACGAGTTCCGCCGTCACCCTGATTCGCTGATCGCGCTGCAGCGCGAGTCGCGCCGGTCGCAGTCGCTCGCGCATGACAACATCGTGCGCGTCTACGACTTCGACAAGGACCGCACGATCGTCTTCATGACGATGGAGTACGTCGACGGCACCGACCTCAAGACGCTGATCCGCGAGGAGGCCTACAACGGCATGCCGCTGGCCAAGGCGCGGCCGTTGATCGAGGGCATGGCCGCCGCGTTGGGGCGCGCACACGCCGCCGGGGTCGTGCACTCCGATTTCAAGCCAGGCAACGTCATCGTCACCCGCGAGGGCGTGCCCAAGGTTTTCGACTTCGGTATTGCCCGCGCGGGCAAGCACCTGGGCGACGCGGTCGGCGAGCAGACCGTGTTCGACGCCGGCACGCTTGGCGCGCTGACACCGGCGTACGCCAGCCTGGAAATGATCCGCGGCGAAGAGCCAGCGCCTGCCGACGACATTTACGCGCTTGGCTGCGTGGTGTTCGAACTACTGACCGGCAAGCATCCGTTCGACAAGGTCAGCGCCGAGGTGGCGTTGAAGGAAGGGCGCAAGCCGCCACTGGTGCGTGGCCTCACGCGGCGGCAGTACAAGGCGCTGTGCGCCAGCGTCGCGTTTACCCGGGCGCAACGGTTGAAGACGGTCGACGAACTGGTCGAGGGCCTGCGCGAGATCACCTGGTGCCAGCGCTTCGGGCCGTACCTGATTTACGGCGGCATCGTCCTGGCGCTGCTTGCCGGCGCGGGTTGGGGAGTCAATCGCTACCTGCATGCGCAGCGCGTGGATCGCGTGATTGCCGGCTTTGTGGTTGGTGGCGCACAAGCCTATGCCAATGAAGACCAGGCCGTGCAGGCGCTGGAGAGCCTCGGCGGCGATGACCGCACCCGGATCGTCGTGGACAAGGCTGACGTCATCCAGAAGTTCCTGCTGCAACGGATTGACCTTTACTGGGACCCGGCGCAGAAGCGCTATGACTATGCGAAAGCTACCCACGTATTGCAGTTGCGCGACCAGCTCAAGCTGTACTCGCCACAACTGGACATGAAGCGCGGGGTGATGGAGCAACAGCGCAACGACCTGCTGAATACGCTCGACACGCAGCTGGCACAGCGCATCGGCGCCGGTGCGATCTTCGAGGATCAGCCGGACAACGTGGTCACCACGCTGGCGGCGATTCGCGCGGTCGACCCCAGCTCCGGGTTGCTGGACAACCCGGAGCTGGAGCTGAAGTACGACGCCGCGATTGGCGAGTCGCTGCGCACCGACAAGATCGCCGAAGCGACCAAGGAATTGCAGCTGGCGACCAGGCTGTACCCCAAATCGGCACGCCTGCAACTGCGCGCCGCCCAACTGGCGACGTTGAACAGCGCGGCGCTGGCCCAGGCCAACGCCGCGGCGCCAGGCGCGGCCGGCGCCACGACGATGAGCGTGCCGGAAGCGCGCAAGGCGCTGGCCGGGCTGATTGCGGCGCCGGCGTTGAATGCCTCCTGGCAGGCTTCGGTGGCGCGCGCCATGGCCACGCTGCGGGATGACAAGATGCCGCAGACGCGCAGCCTGGTCGATGCCCTGGGGCAGGCGGTGGCGCGCGAAGCGGGCAAGCAGACCAGTCCGTTGCAGTTGCCGCAGGCGGCCGGCGCGGTGGCGTTGGCCTTGCAATACGCGCCGCAATCGGCGCCGCTGTTGGCGCAGCGCCAGCGCATCGACGCGCTGCTGAAGCAGCAACAGGCGCAGCTCGACAAGGAGAGTGTGGCCGCCGAAGTGACCTCGCGCATCGAGTCGCTGAAGCGCGCCGCAGCCGCGAACGACACCAGCAAGGCGCAGGAATCCCTGGCCCGCATCCGCGCGTTGCAGCCGGATAATCCGTTCCTTGTGCGGGAAGGCCCGCAATTGCTGGCGGATGCGTACCTGGGCCAGGCCAGCGCGGTGTTCCTGCGAGGCCGGACCAGCGCCGCGCAGGAAGTCGTTGCCCAGGCCATCAAGCTGCTCGGCACACGCTCCGACCTGCGTGCCGCGAAGGACCGCTACGATCTGGCAGCCGCCTTGTTGAAGGCGCGCGGCCACACCGTGTCGAGCGCAGAGTATCAGCGCCTGCGCAGCCAGCTCGCGGCGATCGGCAAGAACGACGCCGCCGGCCTGGCCCAGCTCGAAGCCGACATGAAGCTGCATGGGCAGTTGCCGGAAGGCAGCCTGGCCAAGCTGCTGGACGGCGTGCAAACCAGTACCTCGACAGCGGCGGCGCCCGCGCCGGGCACGCCGAATGCATCGACCGAGGCGGCAGCGCCAACGGCCGAGACGGCGTCCAAGACCGCGGCGGCGACCAAGACTCCGGCTGCCGTGGCGCCCAAGCCGGGCGCGGCACTTGCCCCGGGTGCGGCGCCGGCCGCAGTTGCAACGGCGCCTGCGGCGGCGCTCGCCGATCCTTGCGCGAAGGCGGGCCTGGCTGGGACCAAGCGCACCTGCGCCGATACGGTGGATGGCCGACGCGGGCCGGCGCTGGTGGTGATTCCGGGCATCAGTGGCGGCAAGCCGTACGCGCTTTCCCGCACCGAAATCACGGTTGCCGACTTCAATCGCTTCTGCGCCGCCACGCACAAGTGCACGGCCAATACCGATCGCGATGCGGCGTCGCTGCCGATCAGCAACATCAGTCTGGCCCAGGCGACGGCATACGTTGCGTGGCTGAGCAGCGCCGATGGCGGCTTTGTGTATCGGCTGCCGACCGATGCGGAATGGATGCATGCGGCGCAGGCTGGCAGCGGCTGGAAGCAGGCGCAGGACAGCAACTGCATTCCCCCGGGCGCGACCGGCGCTGACGATGGCAGCGGCGGCCCGATTGCGGCGCTCGGACGCGAGGCAAACCCGTGGGGCCTGGTAAACCTCACCGGCAACGTTTGGGAATGGGTGACCAGTGGCGGCAAATCCATGGTGCGTGGCGGCAGCTATACCAGCTACTGGTCCGATTGCACGGTGGCCAGCCATCGCGACGACAGCGGTGCAGCGGAAAAAGACGTCGGTTTCCGCGTGCTGAGGGAATTGAAATGACGCGGCAGGAGAATGCAGTCAACGAGAGCCTGTGCGCGCTGGACGAGGCGCATCGTCTGGGCCGCATCACCCGCGACGAGTACCGTGCCCGGCGTCGCTATGTGATTGGCCGCTTGAGCGACAGCAACGGCGAAACTGCGCGCAATGCGATCACCCAGCAGGGCAGCGTCGCGGATGTCCGCGGCCGCGGTGATGACCATGGCAAATCGGCAACCGACGCGGACGCCATGCGGGCGATGTTTCCTTCGCGTGTGCCCATGGTCTTGAAGATCGTGGCAGGGCTGGTGGTGCTGGCCGCCCTGGTGGCGCTGGGAATGTATGTATTGTTGGGCAGGAGTTGACGGCAAGTCCGACCGGCTCCTGGGCGTTTCGATGGCAACTAGGTGGCGTGGCGTCAGCGCCGGGTCGATGGTTGGCGGATGGGGGTTATGCCGCGGTGTTGCCTGGCACGTCATGCGGGTCGCGCCAGCCGGCGTCCCGGCACGATCCGGGAATTTGATACGCATGCGGCTGGATATACTGGAAAGTCATCTGATCAAACAGGCGGGTGCGAAAGCCGCCGACGTGACCTGGCCCGGCCCACGCGACTCACGCGAAGGCGGCGCGGGGCAGAGACAGGAGCTATCGATGCGACAGTCAATGAAGTCGGCGATGCAGGTGCGGAGATCGCGGATGTGGCGGCCAATCGGATGAAAGACCACTCGCTACGCATACTTTGCCTGGCAGCGGCGGTGGCGTTGGCTTTGCCCACGGGTCGCGTCATGGCGCAGGACGCGGGGCCCGGCAATCCAGCGGCGCCGCAGCCGGCGGCCGGCGAGGCTGCCGTGGCGCCTGCGCCGCAGATCCTGGTCAGCGGCATCGGCTCGGGCAGCGCCGCGGCGGCGGCGGTCCAGCGCATCATCGACGAGCAATACGCGCTGGCCCTGGCGGCCGCCGGCCACGTCAAGTCACTCAACAGCGCCCAGTCGCAGGCGTTGGCTGATCGCATTACGGCTGCATTGCACCAGGCCGGCTATCCGGCGGCGCAGGCATATACGGCCGATCAGCTGGTCGCGTTCAAGGTCGGCGGCGCCGGCGCGGTAGCGCCAGCGGTCGCGGCAGCCGCCGCACCAGCGCCCGCCGCCCCAGCTGCGCCGGCACCGCCGGCGGTGGCCACGCTCGCGCCGAACGTGCTGCCCGCGGTGCGCGATCGCGAAACCGATGCGGCGCAGGAACAGAAGATTGCCGTGAGCGGCTTCCGCGTGCAGGGTGTTGGCGAGCATCGCGCCGATGGCATCACTCCGGCCAGCATGCAGGGCCTGGCCGATGCGCAGCTCAAGGCGTTGGGCGGTGGCGGCGAGCCCGCGCAGTTGACATTTGGCGAGTTGCAGGAGGTGGCAGACAAGTTGACCGAGCGTTACCGCCAGGCCGGCTTCATTGTCGCGACGGCCTTCCTGCCCGAACAAACCATTGGTGACGACCACATGGTCGACATCCACGTGCTCGAGGGCACGATCGGCAAGATCATCGTCAAGGGTACCAAGCGCTATCGCCCTGGCGTCATCTCCGCGCCCGCGGAAAAATTGCGCGGCAAGCCGCTGCAAAAGAACGCAGTGGACACCGCGCTGCTGTACGACCGCGATTTGCCTGGCGTCACTGTGACCTCGACCTTCCAGCCAGGCGAGAAGACCGGTGAGACCGACTTGCTGATGGTCGCGCGCGAGGCCAAGCGCCCGGTGACGTTCACCGTTGGCGAGAACAATTACGGCAACGAACTGACCGGCCTGTACCGCACGCAATTTGGCGTGAGCTGGGCCAGCCCGCTCGGCATTGGCGACCGCCTGGATGCGAGCATCGATTACGCGCTGGTCCCCAGTGGCAACGTCCTTGGCTCGCTGCAGTACAGCGCGCCGACCGTCGTGGTGCCCGGCCTCAGCGCGGTCATCGGCGGCAGCCGCAGCCAATTGCAGATCAATACCGGATCGTTCACGGCGCTCGACATCAAGGGCCCGAGCTCGATGTATTTCACCGGCATGGACTGGAGCTTCAAGAATACCGACACGCTGAAGATGCAAGGCACGTTCCATGTGCTCAACGAGCAATCCAAGCTCCGCAGCAAGGACATACCGCTGTCCGACGAGCGCTTCAATGTCGCCGAACTCGGGTTTGGCATGAACCATACGGACCAGCGCTTCAACGGCATCGACCTGGTGCAGTTCACGCTGCGCAAGTCGCTCAGCGACAACTCCGCCGAGCCGGACCTGGTCGCACCGGATCACGCGAGCAGTTTCCTTGCGGCGAAACTCGCGTACACGCGGCTGCAATTGCTCACCAAATCGCAGCGCGTGTATTTCAAGTTCATCGGCCAATACACCAACGACGCGTTGGTGCCGATGGAGCAGCTCGCCCTCGGCGGCCCGGACAGCGTGCGCGCCTATCCGATTGCCAACGCGATGTCCGATCGCGGCTACTACACGGCGCTTGAATACCACGTCGATGCGCCCGGTTTCGGCGACGTGGTCTCGCCGTTCTACGGCCGGCCGTGGCGCGAGCTGCTGGAGCTGGAGGCGTTCTACGACTACGGCAAGGGTTTCCCCGCGGGCGCGAACCGCCTCAACCGCACCAGTTCCGCCACGCTGTCCGGCGTCGGCGCCGGGTTCGTGTTCCGCCTGCCGCGCTTCCACAATTTCGAATTCCACCTGACGGGTTCCGTGCCCACCAGTTCGCAGAAAGCGTCTGACGACAACGGTTATCACATTTACGCGCGCTTTGGCATCACGTTTTGACGGGTGACAGCATGAACAAGTCGAACGAGTTGGGTCGTCCCGTCGTGCCGCAGCCGTCCCGCGCACCGGTACGGGCGCAGGCGCGTGGCACGCGCCTGCGCCGCAAGTTGCTGCCGATGACGATTGCGCTGCTGTTTGCCGGTCCCCTGGTGGTGGCGAACGCCGCGCAGGCGGGAGCCGTGGGCAGCACCACCACGCCGACGGGTGGCGTCGTGGTTGGCGGCGTCGGCACGATCACCCAGGATGGCGCGAAGACGCTTATCCAGCAGCAATCGGCCAAGCTGGCGCTGAACTGGCAGAGCTTCGACGTCGGCCAGGACGCGAGCGTGCTGTTCAAGCAACCCTCGCGCTCCGCGGTCGCGTTGAACCGCATCCTCGACCAGAACCCCAGCCAGATCTTCGGCCGCATCGACTCCAACGGCCAGGTGTTCCTGATCAACACGCACGGCTTCATCTTCGGCGCGACGGCAAAGATGAATGTCGGCGGCCTGCTTGCCAGCACGCTGGATTTGACGCCAAAAGATTTCCTGGCAAACCACTACAACCTGGATGCGCATGGCGCGAGCGCCGGCATCGTCAACCACGGCCTGATCCAGGCCGCAAGCGGCGGTTCGGTCGGCCTGGTCGGCGGCAGCGTCAGCAACGACGGCGTGATCCTGGCGAAGTACGGCAGCATCCATCTCGATGGCGCCGACCGCGCCGTGCTCGATTTCGACGGCAACGGCCTGATCCAGATCCAGGTCACCGGCGCGCTGCAAAAGCGGCTGGACGACGGCGCGGCAGCGGTCACGAACAGCGGCACGCTCAAGGCCGATAGCGGCACTGTCGTGCTGCAGGCTTCCGCCGCGAAGGATCTTTTCACGAACCTCGTCAACAACTCCGGCGTGGTCGATGCCGGCGGCATCAGCACGGCCGGCGGCGTCGTGCGCCTGGTGGCCAGCGGCGGCAATACCGCAAACAGTGGCAGCATCAATGTGTCCGGCGCGCACGGCGGCAGCGCACAGCTGCTGTCCGACCAGGATGTCATGCTGACGGATCATGCCAGCGTGAATGCCTCGGGTACCCAGGGCGGTGGCAGCGTGCGCATTGGCGGTGGCGTACACGGCGGCGAAGGCCTGTCCCAGGCGCAGCGCAGCTTTATCGCGCCCGACGCGAGCGTGCGCGCCGATGCGCTGCAATTCGGAGCAGGCGGCTCGGTTGCCGTGTGGTCCACCGGCAACACCGTATCGATGGGCAACATCTCCGCGCGTGGCGGCGCGGGGGGCGGCAACGGCGGCTTCGTCGAAACCTCCGGCCTCAAGAACCTCACCGTGACCAACGCGCCGAACGTCGGCGCGGCAAATGGCGTGGGTGGTACCTGGCTGATCGACCCGAACGATCTCACCATCGACTCCGGCAGTGGCGCTACAAAGATCAACGCCACCTCGCCGTTCGTGACCACGAACGATGGCGCGTCACTGGGTGTCGGCCTGATCACGACGGCGCTGCAAGACGGCAACGTCACGATCACCACAGGCACGGCCGGAGCCAATGCACAACTTGGCAACATTACTGTCAACAGCGGCTTCTCTTTCGACGGCACTGGCGGCACGACCACGCAGACGGCCGGCACGCTGACGCTGAATGCGGCACATGACATCACGTTTGCAAACAATCAGATTTTTGCAGGTACCGGCAGTTACGAGTTGTCGGTGGATCTGGAAGCCGGCAACGGCATCACGTTCGGCACTGGCAGCGGGATCACCGCAAACGGTGGCAGCGTCACGCTCAACGCTGCGGGTGCCGGTATCGCACTCGGCCAGATCGATGCCGCGAGCCTCACGGCAAACGCCGCCGGCACGATCACGCAAGTCGGCGCACTGACCATATCCGGCGCATCGAGCTTCTCCGCTGGCACCAATGCGATCACGCTGGGCGACGCGAACAATAAACTCACCGGTGCCGTGAGCCTGGACGGCAGCGATGTCGCGCTCACCAACGCCATGGCGACGCAGCTTGGCACCGTCGCCGCCAGCGGCACCTTGGGCGTGACGACCACCGGTGCGCTGACCCAATCCGGGGCCGTATCGGCAACCGGCGCGGCGACATTCACCCAGAACGGTACGACGGCGGCGGAGCAGGACATCACGCTCGGCAACGCCACGCTCGGCGGCACCGTGACGTTTGCCGGCACGATCAACAACCTCACGCTGACCAACAACGCGGCAACGACGCTGGATGGCGTCACCACCGCCGGCACGCTCGACGTCACCAGCACGGGCACGCTGGTCCAGGCCACTGGCAGTACCTTGTCGGCAACCGGCGCGGCAACGTTCACCCAGAGCGGCGCAGTCGGGAGCCGTGACATCACGCTCGGCAACGCCGCGCTCGGCGGTGACGTGACATTCGCCGGCACGATCGACAACCTCGCGCTGACCAACAGCACGGCCATCACGAACCTGACGATCCCCAACATCGCCGGCGACCTGACGCTGGGCTATACCAGTGGCGCGCTGGATTGGCCGCACGCAGGCGTCGGGACCATAGGCGGCGGCCTGTCGCTCACTGCAGGCGGCGGCATCACGCTCAACGGCGGCATCACGACGACCGGCTCCCAGACCTACAACAGCGCCGTGACCCTGGGGAGCAACGCGACCTTGACGGGTACGGACGTGAATCTCGGCGGTGGCGTGACGGGTGCAGGCTTTGGGCTCACGATCGCCGGCAACGCGACGTTGGGGGCGGCGTCCGGCTTGAGCGCGCTGTCCGTCAGCGGCAGCAGTGCGCTCGGCGGCAACGTCACCACCACGGGCACGCAGACCTATACCGGCGCCGCGACCCTGAGCAACAACGTCACCTTGGCCACGGCCAACAGCGCCGTCAGCTTCGGCAGCACGCTGGACAGCTTTGGCAGCACGGCGCGGGACCTGACCGTGACGGCGGGCACCGGCGGCGTGACCTTCACCGGCATCGTCGGTGGCACCCACGCGCTGGGCGCGCTCGATACGTCCGCGACCAATGCAGCAGCCTTTGCCGCCGGCGTCAGTGCGGCGAGCCTGAAGACCGGCACTGGCAGTACCAGTCTTGCCGGCAACGTCTCGACCTCGGGCGCGCAGGATTATCAAGGCGCGGTGGCACTCGGCGCCGACCTGACGCTCGCCAGCACGAGCGACGATGTGCATTTCGCCAGCACCGTCGACAACGCCGACACCACTGCGCGGACGCTCACGGTGGACGCCGGTGGCGCGGTCGCATTCGATGGCGTGGTGGGCGGCGACACCACCAACGGCAAGCTCGCTGGCCTGACCACGAGCAGCGGAAGCTTTACTGCCGGTGCGCTGAACATCGACGGCGGCCTTTCCGTCACCACCACGGCCGGCGGCATCGGCCAGAGCGGCGCGTTCACGGTAACCGGCACGTCGGCGTTTGCTGCAGGCGCCCACGCGATCGCACTCACGAATACTGGCAACAGCTTTGGCGGAGCGGTCAGCCTGACCAACAGCGGCCCGCACAATGTCGCGCTGGACAACGGCGGCAACGCACTGACCCTGGGCGCTTCCACCCTGGGCAGCGGCAGCTTCAGCTTGACGGGCAGCGGCGCGCTCACGCTTGCCGGCACGCTCACCACCGACGGCGGCGCGGTCAGCCTGGGCACGCCGGTGACGCTGGGCGCGGACAGCGGCATCGACACCACGAACAGTGGTGGCGCAGCCGGCGCGGCCATCGGCATCACCGGCGCAGTAGATGGCGCCCATGGCCTGACGCTGACCGCCGGCACCGGCGCGATCACGCTCGGCGCGGCCGTGGGCGGCACGACGCCACTGACGGCGCTGACCGCGAGCGGCGGCAGCTTTACCTCCGGCGCACTGGATATCGCAGGCGATCTGGGCATCACCACCACGGCCGGCACCATCGGCCAGACGGGCGCGTTCGTGGTAAGCGGCACCTCGACGTTCAACGCCGGCGCCCACGCGATCACACTCAACGACACCGGCAATCATTTCACCGGCGCGGTGAGCCTCAGGAACAGCGGCGCGAACGCCGTCACGCTGAACAACGGCACATACGCGCTGACCTTGGGCACGACCAGCATCGGCAGTGGTGCGCTCAGCTTGCCCGGCACCGGCGCGCTCACGCTGGCCGGCAACCTCACCACCGCCGGCGGCGCGCTCAACGTGACCGGGCCAGTCGCATTTGGCAGCACGCCGGTGACGATTGACACCACGGGCGCAGGAACCGTGGCTGATGGCGCCGCGATCAACTTCGGCGGCGCTTTGACCGGTACATCGGATCTGATCTTGAATGCCGGCACCGGCGGCGTGGCCACGCTCGGCGGCACAGTCGGGATAGCCAGCCTGGCAGTGACCGCCGGCGGCGGCATTGCGCTGAACGCTGGCGTCACCACGACCGGCGCCCAGACCTATACCGGTGCGACGACGCTGGGTGACGATGTCACCTTGGCGAGCACTGGCGGCGGCGCGATCGGTCTTGCCGGCAGCGTCAACGGCGCACACGCGCTGACGGTGAATACCACCGGCGCCACGACGTTTGTCGGCGTCGTGGGCGGCAGTGCGAACCTGACCAGCCTCACGACGGATGCCGGCGGCGGCACCACGGTGGGCGGCAACGTGACGACCACCGGTGTGCAGCTGTATGGCGACGACCTGACCCTGGGCGCCAACACCACACTCACCGCCTCATCCGTGTCGCTACTGGGCGTCACCGGCGGCGGTCACAATCTGTCCACCGATGGCGCAACCACCCTAGTCGGCGCATTGACCGGGGTTGGCGTCTTGTCGATCACCGGCGCCACGACGATCAACACGGCCAACGTGGCCACGACCGGCGCCCAGACCTATACCGGTGCGGTGGTGCTGGGCAATGACGTGACCCTGGCGAGCACGGGCGGTGGCGACATCGATCTGTCCAGCACCGTGGACGGTACCCATGCGCTGACGGTGAACACCACGGGCAGCACGATATTCGGTGGCGCCGTGGGCGGCACCGCGAACCTGGCCAGCCTCACGACCAATGCCGGCGGCGGCACCACGCTGAACGGCGACGTGACAACCAGCGGCGCGCAGACCTACGGCGACACGCTGACCCTGGGCGGCGACACGACGTTGAATGGGGCTTCCGTGTCCCTGGCTGCGGTGACGGGTGGCACACACGACCTGGCTACGATCGGCGCGACCACGTTGGGCGGTGCGCTCTCCGGCGTCGGCACCTTGTCGGTCACGGGCGCGACCACGATCAACACCGCCGGCATCAGCACCACGGGCGACCAGACCTATGGCGGTGCCGTGACGCTGGGCGCGAATACGGTGCTGACCAGCGCCGGTACCAGCGGCATCACGTTCACTGGCACGATCGACAACGCCAATGCCACCGCCCGGAGCCTGGAGATCGACGCCACCACCGGCGATGCAACGTTCGGCGGCGGGGTGGGTACGGGTGCGTTCGGGCCGCTGGCCGGCCTCACGGTGACCACAGCCGGGGACATCAGCCAGGCGACGGGTGGCCTGTTCGAGATTTCCGGCGCGTCGAGTTTCACCGCCGGCGCCGGCGCGGGCAACATCACGCTCGACCAGGCGAACGCGTTCGGCAATGCCGTGAGCCTCACCAGCAAGAACGTGTCGATCAACAACGTCGGTTCGCTCCAGCTTGGCACCTCAACCGTCGGTGGCACGTTGGGCGTGACCGCCGGCGGCAGCATCACGCAGGCCACCGGCGGTGCGCCGCTCAAGGTGACAGGTGCTTCGACGTTCACCGTCACCGCAGCGGGCGCGGACGTGCTGCTCAAGGATCCCAACAACGACTTGCAGGGTGCGGTGATCGTGGCCACCAGCGGCGCGGGCACTGTCCACGACCTGTGGCTGACGAATACGAGCACGACGGCGGGCAATTTCACCCCGCCGGCATCGATCACGAACAACCTGACACTGGACTATGCCAACGCGGCGCTGGCGCTCGCCGCCACGAGCCTCGGTGGCGCGCTGGATGTGACGTCCGGCACGGGCATCACGCTGAGCGGCAATGTGACTACCGGTGGCAACCAGGCCTATCACGGCGCTGTGACGCTCGGCACGGGCCTCACGCTCGACAGCAGCAGCGGCGACGGCAACGTGACGTTCGACGGCACGCTCGGCAACGCCACCCCAGAGTTCCTGACCGTGAACGCCGGCGCTGGCGCGGTCAGCTTCGGTGGCGCGGTCGGCAGCAGCGCCAACCCGCTCGGTGCGCTCGGCATCACCAGCACCGGCATCACGTCATTTGGCAGTACGGTCAACGCGGCGAGCTTGAGCACGGGTTCCGGTTCCACCAGCCTAGGCGGCAACGTCACGACCGCGGGCACGCAAACCTACGGTGGTGCGGTCGGCCTGGCCGGCGACGCCGTGCTGACGACCACGAACAGCGCGGTAACGTTCGCCGGTACAGTGGACAATGCGGACAGCGCGGCCCCGGCGGCGTTGACGGTCAATGCCGGCAGTGGAGGCCTGAGCTTCGGTGGCGCCGTCGGTCTCGCGAACGGCGGGCTGGCCGGCTTGACCACGACCAGTGGCACGTTCAGTGCGGGCGCGCTGACGGTCGATGGCGACCTGGACGTCACTACCAGTGCAGGTGGCATCGGCCAGACAGATGTGTTCACCGTGACCGGCGCTGCGGCGTTCGACGCCGGTGCGCATGCCATTGCGCTGGGCAACACCGGCAATGCGTTCAGTGGCGTGGTAAGCCTCCACAACACCGGTGCGAACGACGTCGCGATTGCCAATGACGGCGCGCTCGAGCTGGGGGATTCGGCCGTCGGCAGTGGCACGTTGTCGATCACGGCAGCGGGCATTTCCCAGGCCACGGGAACCGCGCTCACGCAAGCATCCGCCGCGGGTGTAACTACGCTGGACGCCGGCGCCGGCGCGCTGGTGCTGGCCAATACCGGCAACGACTTCACTGGCGCCGTGACCGCCAGCGGCAACGGCGTGCAGCTGGTGGCCGCGCACAACCTCAACGTCGTCGCGCTGACCAGCCCGACCAACTACGCGGTGAACCTGACGGCCGGCGGTACGCTCAGCATGCCGACGGGCGCGATCGACACGGGCACCGAAGACCTGACCCTGTCCTCTGGCGGCACGCTCGCCATGCCGGGTACCTTGACCGGGCGCAACATCAGCTTGACGTCCGGCGGTGACCTGGCGGTGAACAATGCGCTGACCGGCACCGGCACGATCACGTTGACCTCGACCACGGGCAACATCACGCAGAACAGCGCCGGCGTCATCCTCTCCACCGGTGGCGCGCTGGCGGGGACTTCCGGCGGCAGCACCACGCTGCTGAACGCCAGCAACCAGGTGGCGAACCTCGGTGAATTCAAGACGGGTGGCGATTTCAGCTTCAACAACGCGCAGGCGCTGACCGTCAACCATCCGGTGCTCGCGAATGGCGGCCTGGGCAACATCACGCTGACGACGACGGGCGCGGGTTCCGACCTGGTGCTGGACACGCAGATCCAGGGTACCGACGTCACCCTCGGCGCCGGCGGGGAGATCAGCCAGACCAGCAACGGCACGATCCAGGCCAGCACGCTGACCGGCACCTCCACCGGCGACACCACGCTGACCGGTCCCAACGATGTCGGCACGCTGCTCGCATTCACCAGCGGCGGCGACTTCAGCTTCACCAACGCCGCGGACCTGACGGTGGTCGGCCCGCTTGCCGCGAGCACCGGCAACATCACGCTGAGCACGAACTGGACCGGAACAGGCGGCCCGCTGGGCGGTGACCTGACGTTGAACACGGGCATCACCGCGACCAACGTCGAGCTCGATGCGCTTGGCGCGATCACGCAACAGGCGGGCACGGTCATCACCGCGACGACGCTCACCGGTGCGGCCAGTGGCGATGTGGCGATGGATGGCGACAACCTGGTCACCACGCTGGGCAATTTCAGCGCGGCGAACTTCAGCCTGGTCAACAACCAGGACCTCGCCGTGACCGGCGCACTCACCACCACCGGTGGCACGGGCAACATCAGCCTCAAGACCAAGATCGGCACGCTCGACGTGGGCAGCGATCTTGCCGCGGCCGGAGTTGCGCTGGATTCGGCCGGCGACCTGACGCTCGCGAAGAATGTCACGGGCACGACGGCGGTCACCTTGAACTCGGGCGGCGTCATCGACCAGACCAACGGCATCATCACCACCGCGACGCTGGGCGGCAGCTCGGTCGGCGCGACCAGCCTGGGCTTGGCGAACCAGGTCACGGCACTCGGCGACTTCAGCGCGAACGGCTTCAGCCTGACCAACGACCAGGCGCTGGCCATCAACGGCGCGCTGGATGGCGGCAGCACCGGCGTCACGCTGACCGTCACCGCCGGCGACCTGACCGAGGGCACGGGCGGCGCGATCACCGCGGGTACGTTCACCGGCAGCTCGGCCGGCGACACGACCCTGGGCGGCGCCAACCTGATCGACACACTGGACAACTTCAGCGCCGCGAACTTCAGTCTCACCAATGCCAAGGACCTGGCCGTCAACGGCACGCTGGCGACCACGGGCGGCACCGGCGACATCAGCCTCGAGACCACAGCTGGCACCCTGGGCGTCAACAGCAACCTGAGCGGCGGCGCGATCTCGCTGATCTCGGCGACCGACCTGGCGCTCGGCCAGACCATCGACGGCAGCACGAGCGTCAACCTCGGTGCGGGTGGCGCGATCACCCAGAACGCGGGTGGCGTGATCCAGACCGCGCTGTTGACTGGCACGTCCGGCGGCAGCACGACCCTGGACCAGGGCAATATCGTCGCGGTGCTGGGCAATTTCACCACGGGCGCCAACTTCACGTTCAACAGCGCGCAGTCGCTGACGGTCAGCAACCCGGTGTCGGCGAACAATGGCAACGGCAACATCACGCTGACCACCACGGGCGCCGGTTCCGACCTGGAACTCAACACCGGGATCAAGGGCACCATCGTCACGCTCGGCGCCGCGGGCGAGATCACCCAGACCGCGGCGGGCAACATCCAGGCGACGACCCTGACCGGCAGCTCGGGCGGCGACACCACGCTGACTGGCCCGAACCAGGTCGGCACGCTGGGCCAGTTCTCCACCGGCGGCAATTTCAGTTTTGCCAACGCGAAGACACTGACGGTGACCGGGCCGTTGTCCGCACCTGGCGGCACGATCAACCTGTCCGCAGCGGCGGGCGGCAGCGGCGACCTGCTGCTGAACACGAGTATCCATGCCGCCAACGTGACGCTGGCCGCGAAGGGTGCGATCACCCAGCAAGCCGGCACGGCAATCCAGGCGAGCACGCTCACGGGCAGCGCGAGCGGCCAGGTCGCGCTGGGTGGGGCAAACCTGATCGACACCCTGGGCAGCTTCAGCGCAGCCGGTTTCAGCCTGAGCAATGCGCAGGCCTTGACCGTCAATGGCCCGCTGACGACGTCGGGCGATGTCAGCCTGACCACGACCAGCGGCGTGCTCAACGTCGATACCGATCTTTCCGGTGCCGCGATCAGCCTGACCTCGGCCGGCGACCTGACGTTGGCGCATGCGGTCAGCGGCACCTCGATCAATCTCGAGTCCGGCGGCGCCATCAGCCAGGCGCCGACCGGCAGCCTCACCGCGGCCACGCTGACCGGCAAATCCGTGGGCAGCACGGTCCTGGGCGGCGGTGGCGGTGGCATCGGCGCGCTCGGTGATTTCACCGCGAACGGTTTCAGCCTGACCAACGGCCAGGCGCTGACCGTGACCGGCGTGGTCGACGGCGGCCCAGGCGTCGTGCTGAAGACGACTGCCGGCGACCTCACGATCAATGGCACGGTCAAGGGCACGGCGACCACGCTGACCTCGGCTGGCGCGATCGGCGAAGGCGATGCCGGCGTGCTCAGCGCAGCCACCTTGACCGGCAGTTCGGCCGGCGCGACCACGCTGGCCAGTACGCACAATGCCGTCGGCACGTTGAACGGTTTCAGCGCCAAGGGCTTCAGCCTCACCAGCAACCAGGCGCTGACGGTCAACGGCGTGCTGGACGGCGGCGACAGCGTCGCGCTGACGACCACCGCCGGTGATCTGACGCTGGCCGGCGAGGTCGACGGCGCCACCACCACGCTCACCGCGGCAGGTGCGTTGAGGGAAGGCCCGAACGGAACCCTCGCTGCGACGACGCTGAGCGGCAGCTCCGGGGGCGACACCACGCTCGATGGGGTGAACCAGATTGCCACGCTGGGCCAGTTCGCAGCGCAAAACCTCGACCTGACCAACACCCAGGCACTGGACGTTGCCGGCCCGGTGACGATTGCCGACGGTGGCAACCTGCACCTGACCACGACCACCGGCGGGCTGACCATCAATGGCGCGCTGAGCGGCGGCGCCGTGGTCTTGACCGCGGCCGGCGACATCGCTTTTAACCAGACCGTCAAGGGCACCACGGTGGCCCTGGTGTCGGGCGGCAAGATCAGCCAGACCGACAGCGGCATTCTCACCGCAGGCACGCTGACCGGAAGCTCCGTGGGTGCCACCGACCTCGATCCGGTGAACCACGTCGACACGCTGGGCAGTTTCAGCGCGAATGGCTTCAGCCTGGCGAACGATCACGCCTTGACCGTGATCGGCCCTGTGACCGGCGGTCCGCTTCTGTTTCTGAAGACGACCAACGGCGACCTCGCGATCAACGGCGCGGTGAGCGGCAAGGCCATGACCTTGATCTCCGCTGGCGCGATCACCGAGGGCAGCGGCGGCAGCCTGGTGGCGGATACCCTGACCGGCAGTTCGGTTGGCGCCACGACACTGGATGCCGCCGCCAACCTCATTGGCACACTGAAGGCGTTCAGCGCCAGCAGCTTCAGCCTGACGACCGGGCAGGCATTGACGATCGCCGAAGCGCTGAACGGCGGCTCGGCGCTGACCCTGACCACGACCAAGGGCGACCTGCTGCTCAACGCGGGCCTGACCAGCACGGGATTGACCACGCTGAACTCGGCCGGCGCGATCACCGCGGGTGTCGGCGGCAGCATCACCGCCGGCACGCTCACCGGCAACGCCGTTGGCCCGACCCTGCTCGGCAGCGCCGCGACGCCGGTGGACAATTACATCGGCACGCTGGGCGGCTTTGTGTCGCCGGCCGGCTTCAGCCTGACCAACAACCAGACGCTGACCCTGGCTTCCGTGGGGGGCAGCACCTATACCGTCGACGCCGGCACCAGTACGAGCTATCTCGCGGTGTTGACCGGCGACCTGCTGCAATCGGGCAGCAACTGGCTGCGCAACGGCACGGGCACCTGGTCGTCCTCGGGGGCGATGGGTACCGCGCATGCGCCGATCTACGTGCTGGGTGTGGGCGCCCAACAGCTTGATGCGGTGGGTTTACCGCCCGGCTATTTCTACGCGCTGGATGCGCAAGGCAACCTGCTACCGCTGACCGGTGCGGCCAGTTTCAACGTGCCGACATCCGCGCTCACCAGCCACGCGCAAAACTCCAACAACCATACCGATGCGTATATCGATCCCAGCATCATCACCGCACGGTACCGCGCGTTTGGCATGGTACCGCCAGGACTCATGCTGCCAGCCGATCAGCAGCGCTGCGACCCGAACGTTGAGGATTGCCCTGGTGAGTGACCACCGACTTCTGCGCGTGGCGTTTGCGTTGGCTTGGGGTGCCAGCCGATGACCGCACGCGGACGTGTGCTTGGCGTGTTGCTGGCGTGGTTTGCCTGCGGCGCGACAGCTTCCGCGCAGCCGGCCACCGGTCTTGGGCTGCGGGTGACTGGAGACGCGGTCATCACCCAGCTCGAGACGGCGCAGCAAGGGCTGGCCAAACGCGGCGGCACGACCAACGATGCGCGGCTCGGCGCGCTCGCCGAGCGCCTGGGCCAACTGGCGCAAACGCTACACGGGGATTTGGGCGCGGATGCGGCCCAGCCGGTCGACCTGATCAGCAAGGGCCAGCAGGGCAGCGTGTGGCGTGCCTATGCGCTGGCCCAACGCGCCCAAGCCTATCTGCTGGCATGCACCGATTGCCTGGGCGATGACGCGCGGGCGATGGCCGACGCGCTGGTGGCCACGGCCGACCAGCTTGCCGCCGCCTCCGGTGGATCGAGTGCGACGCCGCCGGTGATCGATGCGGTCCAGACCATGGACAACCGGCCGCTGTTCGTCCTGCGCCAGAGCGTGGCACCGCTTGCCTTCGCGCTCGGCGGCAGCAATTTGCTGGACAGCCGCTGCCCTGATCCGAAAGTGACGGCCACGGATGCGCACGGCGTTGCGCTGGCCGTCCAGCCGATCGTCACCGGTGTCTCGCCGGCACGCATCGAAGTGAAACTGCCGGCCGGGGCCAAGCTCGATCCTGGCGCCTATGTGTTGCACGTCGTGACGACGCACAAGGAATTCCTGCGCGGCTGCGCGACGCAGCCCGAAGCATTGGCGGTGGTGCAGGTGGCGCAACCGATCAAGGTTTCCGTCAGCTACACGCTGGCGGCAAGTTGCGTCGCGCCGGACGGGCAGGGCGCGGGTGCCGTGCACGACGTGGCGCTCGATGCCGGCAAGCTGCCGGACATCACCGCACCCGGCGCGACTGTGCGCAAGCAGGTGGCGACGGATGCCTGCGCGGATCCGGTGAGTTACTCCGTGGCCGCCAAGGTGAGTTTTGCCGACGGCAGCAGCCAGTCGGTCGGGCCATTCGTGCAGGATGCCGCGGCCAGCATCACCGCGGGCTTGCCTGGCGGCCTGTCGCTGAACTGGAATCCGGCGGTGCGCACCATCGTCGTGCGCTCGGGGACGAACGCCTGCAAGGGCGTGTACTGAGCCGTCACCCGTCCGATGGGCGACGGCGCTGCCGGCTATTATTACTCGCCGGATGGACCGGAAATCACCTGCATTTCGCTGATGCCACCAGGTGCCAGGTCACCGAGCAGGTCCAGGAAGCTCTTGCCGACCAGGCGCTGTGCGCGGCGCAGCAGCAAGGGCACCGGGCTGGAAGGTTCGCTTTTCGCGTAGTACTCGCACAGCTCGTCGATGCGCCGGATCACGTCCTGGGGCCCGCTGATACGGCCGTTGCCGGCGGCCGCGGCCGTGGCTACGCCGCCAGTGGATTCCCCGTCTCCCGCCTCGGCATCGGCTTCGGCGGCTACCGGCATGCGCCGGGCAAGTTGGGGATCGACGAATTTCTTCAGCTCCTGCATATCACTGAGCAGGGGTTTCAGGTCGGGGCCTGCCGTGCCGACTTGCGCGGTGAACAGACTGTCGATGGCCTTGGTGTGTTCCAGCGCCATGTCGACCGCAGTGACCACCGCCTGCAGTTCCTCCTCGGCGCAATCCAGGCAGCACGCCTCGAGCTCGGTCAGCGACGGAGTCCCTTCCGGCGCACCTTCAGCCGCGGCCGTCTTCAACGTGCCGTTGGCAATGTACAGGTCGCGCAGGGAAAACTGGCCGAGTCGCGGCGACTGCACGAAGGTCGTGGTCCGCAGGTAGCCCAGCACGCCTTGCAGGTCGGCAATGGGGACGACGGCATTGACCCGCGACGTCGGGTCGTTGTCGTCTTCGGCATCCAATTGCGGATAGACGCCATCCCAGAAGTTCTCCAGCAGCCCGCGGATCAGGGCGAGCCCGTCGGCCCAGCCGGGCCAGCCGCTGGTGCGCATCCATGCGGTGGCCAGGTGCATCGCCACGCGCAAGTCCTTGGATCGGCCAAGCAGCACTTCACCTTGGGCGGCGACGCTGTCCCAGTCGGGCTCCTCGGCAGCCTTGACGCTGTCGCCAATGGCCCGTTCAGCCTTGGCTGTGGCGGCACGCTCGAACGCCAGGAAGGCCTGGTCGTATTCCAGGTCCTCGCCTGTGGGCGATTCATCGCCGAGCGGGGCAAGCAGGGGCTCCAAGACGTGCTGGGTCATGACGGGTTGCCGGGTGGGGTGACGAGCCTGAATGGTACTGCAATCGATATTGCCGAGGGCTCCGGCCAGCGTGCAGGGGCGCGCGCGGCAGGGACGACCGGTCTCGTGCGCGGGGCCGCGGGTACGCACCTTCCGCGGCACGCCGGCAGGGTGTCGGCATCCCGGAGGCCGATTCCGGCCGCAAGCGGCGTGCTTGTGCTATGCCGGGGGCCGATTCTAAAATAGCGGGTTGTTGCGCAAGGAGCCAGGCGCCGGCAGCGGCTCGCACGTTGCGGCGGCGATTCCCAGTTTGCAAGGATGGCGGCCGGAGCTCCGGTTGCCGGACGGCTTACTGGCGCGGGACGCGTACGAGCGAGAGTGGCGGAATTGGTAGACGCACCAGATTTAGGTTCTGGCAGTTTCGGCTGTGCGGGTTCGAGTCCCGCCTCTCGCACCAAACATTTTGCTGTATTCGATGAAGCGGTCGTTGTCGCCATGGCGCTGGCCGAAGGCACATAACACCCGGTGGTATCAGGAGAGGTCATGCAGGTTTCGGTAGAGAACATCGGCAAGCTCGAGCGCCGGCTCACGGTGAAATTCCCGGCCGAGCGCTACGAGTCGCAGGTCAAGACGCGAATCACGGAGATGGGACGCACGGTGCGCCTGAAGGGCTTTCGCCCGGGCAAGGTGCCGGCGGCGATTATCCAACAGCGCTTTGGCCCGCAGGTGCGCAACGAGGTGCTGTCGAGCCTGATCGACAGCACCTTCCGCGAGGCGGTGGCGCAGGAAAACCTGCGCCCCATCGCCAATCCCGCCATCGACACCGACGGCAAGCCGCTGGACGGCGAGATTGCCTATACGGCAACGTTCGAGATCATGCCGGAACTGCCCGACGTCGACGTCAGCGAGTTGGAGATCCACCGCGTCACGGCGTCGGTAAGTGATGAGGACATCGACAAGATGCTTGGCACCCTGCAACTGCAGCGGCGCCATTTCGATGACGTCGAGCGGGCCTCGGCGGCCGGCGACTTCGTGAGCTTCGAATACGCCGCGAGTGCCGGGGACTACCGCTTCCCGGCGGCCGGGCTCGAGCGCGCCGGCAGCGTGCTCGGCTCCGGCAACCTGTTCAAGGCCTTGGACGATGCGTTGTTGAACCGCACTGCAGGCGAAGAGTTTGACGCCACCGTCGATTTTCCCGCGGACTTCGGCAACCCGGAGCTGGCCGGCAAATCCGCCACGGTCAGCCTGCACATCGTCAAGGTGCAGGAGCCGAAGCTGCCCGAGGTGGACGCTGCGTTCGCCAAGGCCTTCGGCATCGAGGATGGCGACCTCGACACCTTCCGCCAGGAAGTCCGCGCCAACCTGGAGCGCGAGCTCAAGGGCACGCTCATGGCCCGGCTCAAGGGCGAGGTTGCCGAGAAGCTGGCCACTGCCCACGACAGCCTCGACGTGCCCAGGTTGATGGTGCAATCCGAGGCGCAGAGCCTGGCGGCGGCGAACACGCCAAAGGGCCAGCAGCCTTCCCGCGAGCTGGTCGATGCCGCCATGCCGATTGCCCGCAAGCGCATCATCGCCGGGCTGCTGATGGGCGAACTTGCCCGCCGGCATGAGATCAAGGCCGACAGCAAGCGCGTGGCCGAGCAACTGGCGGTGATCGCCTCGACTTACGAGGAGCCGGAGAAGGTCGTTGAACTTTACAATGGCGACCCCCAGATGATGTCCGGGTTGCGCACGCGCGTCATGGAAGATCAGGTTGCCGAGTGGGTGGCGGATCACGCCCGCACGACGCAACAGGAGCTGAGTTTCGACGAGGTGATGCATCCCAACGTATCCTGAGCCCTTCCACCCTAGCCACCGCGGGACGCAAACACATGGATCCGATCCGTAACCTCAATCTGGTGCCCATGGTCGTCGAGCAGACTGCCCGCGGCGAGCGCTCCTATGACATCTACTCACGGCTGCTGAAGGAGCGCGTGGTGTTCCTGGTCGGCGAGGTCAACGACAGCGTGGCCAACCTGATCGTGGCCCAGCTGCTGTTCCTGGAATCCGAGAACCCGGACAAGGACATCCAGTTCTATATCAACAGCCCGGGTGGCGCGGTGACCGCGGGGCTGGCCATCTACGACACCATGCAGTTCGTCAAGCCGGACGTGAGCACCATGTGCATCGGCCAGGCGTGCAGCGCCGCTTCGCTGCTGTTGATGGCTGGCGCCAAGGGCAAGCGCTACTCGCTGCCCAATTCGCGCATCATGATCCATCAGCCTTCCGGCGGTGCGCAGGGCCAGGCCACCGACATCGAGATCCAGGCGCGGGAGATCCTCTACATCCGCAAGCGCCTGAACCAGATCTACGTCGACCATTCCGGCCAGCCGTTGGAAAAGATCGAGCGCGACATGGAGCGCGACCGCTTCATGAACGCCACGGAAGCCAAGGCCTATGGCCTGATCGACGAGGTGCTGGAGCGCCGGCCAGTGGACACCGTCAAGTCGGCGTGAGACAAGAAATACTATTGGGCGCCGTCACTTGCCTGCAGCGGCAGTGGCGCCCAGGGCCTGTGCTATTCTCCAAACGCGTTCAAACTTACCGGTGGTGGGTTCAAGGCTATGAGTGACAACCGGCAGGGCCGTTCCAGCGACAGCGGCAAGATCCTCTACTGTTCGTTCTGCGGCAAAAGCCAGCACGAGGTCCGCAAGCTGATCGCCGGCCCGTCCGTGTTCATCTGCGATGAATGCGTGGAGTTGTGCAACGACATCATCCGCGAGGAGCTGGAGGAAAAGGCCGCCTCCGGGCACACCCAACTGCCCAAGCCGCGCGAGATCTGCGATTCGCTCGACCAGTACGTGGTGGGGCAGACGCGGGCAAAGAAGGCGCTGTCGGTCGCCGTCTACAACCACTACAAGCGCATCGAGTCGCGGCAGAAAAGTGACGAGGTCGAACTGGCCAAGTCCAACATCCTGTTGATCGGTCCGACCGGTTCGGGCAAGACCCTGCTGGCCGAGACGCTTGCGCGCCTGCTCAATGTCCCGTTCACCATCGCCGATGCGACCACGCTCACCGAGGCAGGCTACGTCGGCGAGGATGTCGAGAACATCATCCAGAAGCTGCTGCAGAAGTGCGACTACGATGTGGAAAAGGCCCAGTCCGGCATCGTCTACATCGACGAAATCGACAAGATCTCGCGCAAGAGCGAGAACCCGTCGATCACCCGCGACGTGTCCGGCGAGGGCGTGCAGCAGGCACTGCTGAAGCTGATCGAGGGCACCCTGGCGTCGGTGCCGCCGCAGGGCGGGCGCAAGCATCCGCAGCAGGAATTCCTGCAGGTGGACACGAAGAACATCCTGTTCATCTGTGGTGGGGCGTTCTCCGGGCTGGAAAAGATCATCCAGCAGCGTTCCGAGCACACCGGCATTGGCTTCTCGGCCGAAGTGCGCAGCAAGGAACGTACGCAGAATCTGGGTAAGGTCCTGGCTGATGTCGAGCCGGACGACCTGGTGCGCTTCGGGCTGATTCCCGAGTTCGTCGGTCGCCTGCCGGTGGTTGCCACCCTGGATGAACTGGATGCGCCGGCGCTGGTGAAGATCCTCACCGAGCCGAAGAACGCGGTGACCAAGCAGTTCAAGAAGTTGTTCGAGATGGAAGAGGTGGAGCTGGAGTTCCGCCCCGAGGCATTGCAGGCCATCGCCAAGAAGGCGCTCAAGCGCAAGACTGGCGCGCGCGGGCTGCGTACCATCCTGGAGCAGGTGCTGCTCGATACCATGTATGAGCTGCCCTCGCTTGAGCACGTGAGCAAGGTGGTGGTGGACGATGCCGTCATCGACGGCAAGGCCGAGCCGTACCTGATCTACCGCGGCAACCTGCAGCAGCGGGTTGCCAACGAAGGCAGCGGCGCTGCCTGACCACCCCCGCGGGGCGCTGACGGCCGGGCCAGCCAGGCCCGGGCCGTCGCGGATACTGCCTGTGTTCTCCCGTACCCGGCCTCCAGCAGGCCGCGGGTTGAGTGCGTGCAGCCGTGTCTCCATGTGGTAGGCATTGGCCGGCTGCGCGCCGGCATGGCATCCTGACCCCTATTCCCGCGAGGAAACCTTCCCCCATGGCCAAGAGCCCAACTTCGCCCGCCTTGTCCGACGTGCTGCCGGTGTTGCCGTTGCGTGATGTCGTGGTCTATCCGCACATGGTCATCCCGCTGTTCGTCGGGCGGGACAAATCCATGCGCGCGCTGGAACGCGCGATGGAAAGCGAGCGCCAGATCCTGCTCGTGGCGCAGCAGGCACCGGACACGGACGATCCCCAGGCCGCCGACCTCCATGCGATAGGTACGCTCGCCAGCGTCCTGCAGTTGCTCAAGTTGCCTGATGGCACGGTCAAGGTCCTGGTCGAGGGCCAGTCGCGGGTGACGCTGGAAAAGGTGCATGAAGCTGACGGCATGCTGATGGCCCAGTCGCGCGTCGTCGAGCCGGTGTACGCGGCCGAGGATCGCGAGCTCGACGTGGTTTCGCGCACCTTGATCTCGCTGTTCGAACAGTTAGTCAAACAGAGCCGCAAACTGCCGCCGGAAGTGCTGGCCACACTGGCCGGCATCGAGGATCCCTCGCGCGTGGCCGATTCGATCGCGGCCCATCTGTCGGTGCGCATGGCCGACAAGCAGAAGGTTCTGGAAACGGCCGACGTGGGCAAGCGCCTGGAACTCCTGATCGGCCTGGTCGACGGCGAGATGGATCTGCAGCAGGTGGAGAAGCGCATCCGCGGCCGGGTCAAGTCGCAGATGGAAAAAAGCCAGCGCGAGTACTACCTCAACGAACAGCTGAAGGCGATCCAGAAGGAGTTGGGCGACGGCGAGGAAGCGCCGAACGAAGTTGAGGAATTGCAGCGCAAGATCGACACGGCAGGCATGCCCAAGGCGGTGCTGGCCAAGGCACGCCAGGAGTTCAACAAGCTCAAGCAGATGGCGCCGATGTCGGCCGAGGCCACCGTGGTGCGCAATTACCTCGACTGGCTGGTTGGCGTGCCCTGGAAGAAGCGCAGCAAGGTGCGCAAGGACTTACGTGTGGCCCAGCAGGTGCTGGACGCTGACCACTACGGCCTGGAGAAGGTCAAGGACCGCATCGTCGAGTACCTGGCCGTGCAGCAGCGGGTGAAGGTGATGAAGGGGCCGATCCTGTGCCTGGTCGGGCCGCCCGGCGTCGGCAAGACTTCGCTGGGGCAGTCGATTGCGCGCGCCACCAACCGCAAATTCGTGCGCATGAGCCTGGGCGGGGTGCGCGACGAGGCCGAGATCCGCGGCCACCGCCGCACCTACATCGGCTCAATGCCGGGGCGCATCGTGCAGAACCTCAACCGCGTCGGCAGCCACAATCCGCTGTTCATGCTCGACGAGATCGACAAGATGTCGATGGACTTCCGCGGCGACCCGTCGTCGGCCCTGCTGGAGGTACTGGATCCGGAGCAGAACCATGCGTTCAACGACCACTACCTGGAAGTCGACCTCGACCTGTCCGAAGTCATGTGGGTCGCGACCGCCAACACCTTGAACATCCCGGGTCCCTTGCTCGATCGCATGGAAGTCATCCGCATCCCGGGCTACACGGAGGACGAGAAGCTCAGCATCGCCAAGAAATACCTGCTGCCCAAGCAGCTCAAGGCCAATGGCCTGCGGCCTGACGAGGTGTCGATCGGCGAGGGCGCGCTGCGCAACATCGTGCGTTATTACACGCGCGAGTCGGGAGTGCGCAACCTCGAGCGCGAGATTTCCAAGATCTGTCGCAAGGTGGTGAAGGAGCTGACCCTCGGCGAGGTGCGCAAGGCGAAGACCGGGAAGGGCGCGGCGAAGAAGGCCACCAAGGCCAAGGCGTCCGCCGTGGTCAAGGTCGATGCCGCCAAGCTGGAAAATTACCTGGGCGTACGGCGTTTCGATTTCGGCCGCAAGGAGCAGCAAAACGAAATCGGCCTGGTTACCGGCCTGGCCTGGACCCAGGTGGGCGGCGAGTTGCTCAGCATCGAGTGTTCGGTGATGCCTGGCAAGGGCCGACTGCTGCACACCGGACACCTGGGCGACGTCATGAAGGAGTCGGTTCAGGCTGCGCTGTCGGTGGTGCGCGCGCGGGTCGACCAGTTGGGCATCGACCCGGAGTTCCACCAGAAGCTGGACGTGCATTTCCATGTCCCCGAAGGCGCCACGCCCAAGGACGGTCCGAGCGCCGGCGTGGCCATGTGCGTCGCGCTGGTGTCGGTGCTGACCCAGGTGCCGGTGCGCTCGGAGGTGGCCATGACCGGCGAGATCACCTTGCGCGGCCGCGTGCTGCCGATCGGCGGACTCAAGGAGAAATTGCTGGCAGCGCATCGCGGCGGCATCACCACAGTGATCATTCCGGAAGGCAACAAGAAGGACCTGGCCGAGATGCCGGCCAACATCACAACTTCGATGGACATCCATCCGGTGCGCTGGATCGAGGAAGCCTTGGGCATCGCCCTGGAGCGGGCCTTGCAACCTAACCCGCCGCACGAGAAGGCGGACGCACCCGCGGTCGCCGGCAAGGAGGCGGTTGACCATTCGGTGACCCACTGACGCGGCATGGGGCGCGCGGTCCGGGGCGGCTCTGGCCGCCCTCCGGGATGGGCTCGCCGCGCTGGCTGGCGACAAACCGCGCGTAGTGGTTTCGGGGCCGCATTGCAAGCACTTTTTTCGTTTCCTGTGATTCGTGGAAGCGTTGGCGCAGCTTGTGTTGCGCATCGTAGTAACGCACTGGTATAAAGGTGCACCGCAGTCCCGGCGCGGATCGAAAGCGCAGCGACGCGGCGTCGCGTCAAGCATCTGGCACGAGCCCACACTTCACCTTAGCAACGCCTCGTCGTGCGGCGAGGCACTGGGTCGAAAATCAACAATGGAGTCTTTCAATGAATAAAACCGATCTGATCCAAGCCGTGGCCGAGGCTGCAGAGTTGACCAAGGCAGACGCGAGTCGCGCGCTTGAAGCCTTCTTCAACACGGTGCAGAAGTCCCTGAAGAAGGGAGATGACGTTTCGGTGGTGGGCTTCGGCACGTTCACCGTGCGCAAGCGCGCTGCCCGCGTCGGCCGCAACCCGCGCACCAACGAAGCCATCAAGATCAAGGCGTCGAAGGTACCGGCGTTCAAGGCTGGCAAGACGCTGAAAGATGCCCTAAACTGAGCGGCTGATCGCCCATGTTTGGGTGCTTAGCTCAGCGGTAGAGCGTCGCCCTTACAAGGCGGTGGTCGTAGGTTCGATCCCTACAGCACCCACCAGTAGGAATTTGGAGCGGTAGTTCAGCTGGTTAGAATGCTGGCCTGTCACGCCGGAGGTCGCGGGTTCGAGTCCCGTCCGCTCCGCCACAGTTCGCAAGGGCGCCCGTGTGGCGCCCTTGTTGTTTTCGATCCGGTGAGCGGTACCGCCAACGCGCGAACGTCACCGGAGACAAGGTAAGAGAGAAGCCCATGCTGCAGGCAATGCGTAACAAGATGCACGGTTGGCCATCGATCATCCTGCTGGGTGTCGCCGTGTTTGCGATGTCGTTTTTCGGCATGCAGGGTTATCTGACGACGCAGGATTCGAACTATGTAGCCAAGGTAGGCAAGCAGGAGATTACCCAGACCGAATTCCAGGATCGCATGAACCAGTTGCGCCAGCAGGCCGCAGCCGAGCAGGGCGACCAGTTCGATTCCAGCATGCTGGAAAAACCCGAATTCAAGGAGCAGGTACTGGACGCCATGGTCGACCAGCGCCTGCTGCTGGCTGCCACCAGCGATTGGGGCCTGCGCGTCACCGACAACACCATCCGCCAATACATTGCCGCGATCCCCGAATTCCAGTTGAACGGCAAGTTCGATCCCACCGCCTACAGCACGTTCCTGACCAGCCAGCGCAAGACCCCGGAAGCATTCGAGAACGACGTGCGCAGCTCGCTTGCCGCGCAGCTCGTGCCGGACGCGATCAACGGCAGCGCGCTCATCACCAAGGACCAGGTCGACCAGTTCCTGGCTCTGGCCACGCAACGACGTGATTTGCGCTACATGGTGCTGCCGAAGCCGAAGACGATCGACGAGACGGTGAGCGACGCCGAGGCCGATGCGTACTACAAGGCCCACCTCAATGAGTACATGAATCCCGAGCAGGTTTCGGTCAAGTACATCGAGGTCAACGGCGCCGACCTCAAGCTCAACGAGGCACCGAGCGAAGAGGACCTGCGCAAGCGCTACGAGGACGAGAAGCAGCGCTTCGTGCAACCCGAGCAGCGGCTCGCCTCGCATATCCTGATCGACGTGCCGGCAAACGCCACGCCGGAGCAGCAAAAGGCTGCATTGGAGAAGGCGGACAAGATTGCCGCGCAGGCCACGCCGCAGGATTTCGCCGCCTTGGCGCGGAAGGATTCGCAGGATGCCGGTTCGAGCCGCCAGGGCGGCGACCTGGGCTGGCTGGAGAAGGGCGTCACCACCGCGGCGTTCGACAATGCCTTGTTTGCCCTGAAGAAGGACGAGATTTCGAAGCCTGTGCTGTCTTCCGATGGCTACCACATCATCTGGCTGCGCGACGTCCGTGCCGGGGCCTCGAAGCCTTTTGCCGAGGTGCGCGACCAGTTGGCCAAGGAGGCCACCACGGCCGACCGCGACCGCAAGTACAATGAAGTGGCCGGCAAGATGACCGACGAGACCTACCAGAACCCCACTTCGCTGGATGCGGCGGCGGCGGCGCTGGACCTGCCGATCAAGAGCACGGGCCTGTTCTCGCGCCAGGGCGGCACCGGTATTGCCAGCAACCCCAAGCTGGTCGCGGCCGCGTTCAGCGACGACGTGCTGGCGCAGGGCAACAACTCTGGCCTGATCAACCTGGGTGACGACCATTCGGCGGTGATCCACGTCGACCAGCACGTTCCGGCTGCGGCGCGACCGTTGACCGAGGTGCGCACGGACGTGGACAAGCGCATCGTCGAGGAGCGCACGGTGCAGGCGAGCCGGAAGGCCGCCGACGCCCTGCTGGCGCGGCTGCACCAAGGCAACTCCATGCAGGACATCGCCACCGAAACGGGGGCTACCCTGCAGACCACGGTGGAAGCCCAGCGCTCGATGCCGTCGGCGCCTGCGGCACTGCTGGCCCAGGCCTTCCTGCTACCGCATCCGGTCGACGGCAAGCCGGTGTACACCGTGGTGGACATGACCGACGGCAGCGCCGCGCTGCTCGCCCTGGACAAGGTCCAGCCCGGCGACGTCACCAAGATCCCTGCCGAGCAGCGCACGGCGCTACGCCAGCAGATGGCACAGGCCTATGCCTCCGAGGCCACCCGCGAGTTGATCGCAGTGCTGCGCGCCAAGGTCAAGATCAAGTACAACAAATCGCTGATGTAGGGTGGCCGCCGGCGGCTTTCGCTGCCTGGCGGCCGCGTCAATTGCCGGCTTTGGCCCGCGGGTTGTCGGCAATGGCCGCTTCGGACGCGGCATTGGCGCTGGCCGCGCGAAATTGCCTGGCATGCGCCATCGGCAGGAGCAGTTCGGCGCCGGTACTGGCGTCGATCACGCCATCCAGGAAGCCGGCATTGAACCGCTTGAGTGTCTCGACCGGCACCCCGGCATAGCGGGCCGCGGTATCGAGCGCGAGCATCCCTTCGACCGGTATCGCCGTAAGCTGCTGGGCCTCGCGCAGGCCAGGAAGAGTGACCCCGAAGCGCCCGGGGGCCCGTACCACGCAGGCGATGGCCAGCAATTGGCTGAGGTGCCGTTGCGTCCCCGCGTGCCCTGGCCATGTTGGAATCGCTGTCTGGCTGATCGCGGCGCCTTGCTTGTCGACGAAGCGGGCCGTGGCAAATTCGCCGGCGTTGTAGGCGTAGTTCACCATGCGCCAGTCGTCGAAACGCTGGTGATAGCGCTGCAACAGTTGCATCACGGCGGTGGACGAAGCCTGCAGATCCAGGCGCGCGTCGTAGCGTTCATCCATGCGCAAACCCATGGCCGTGGCGGTGCGTGAGGTGATCTGCCAGGCGCCGGTCGAGCCGCTGCCGTTGCCTGGCACCGCCCGGTACCGGCTTTCCACCCATGGCAGCAGGGCGAATTCGCCTGGTATTCCGTATTTGGCCGCGGTCTGCTGGATGTAGGCGATCTTCGGCAAGGCTGTGCGCAAGCGGTTCTCGAAACCATGGCGATTGCGCGTGTAACGCCGGGCCCAGCGCATGATCGACGGGTCGGCATGGCAATCGTCCATGGCGAAGCTCGCGCGCAGCTGCTTCCACAGTTGGTTGGGGTTCGAGTGCGCTTGGGTCGACCAGGCGTCGTCGATGCGGGCCTGGACCTGGCCGGGGTCGAACGTCGCCGGTGGTGGCAAGGTGACGCGGTGTGGGACGGCGGCCGTCTTCGGCCTTGGCGTCGGCACGCTGGCGCAGGCCGCCAGCAACAGCAGCGGCGTCAGCCGCAGCGCGCGATGGAACCGCGCCATCAGCCGAAGCTGTCCTTGGCGGCGCGCAGGCGCGCAAAACGCTCGCTGCGCACCTGCGTGCTGGCGTCGATCCCACGCACGCACGCCCTCGCTGTCCACGCGCAGGAACGGGTTGTTGCGCAGTTCCTCCGCCAGGGTGGCAGGCAGGGTGGGCAGTTGCCGTGCCCGCAGGTTTGCCACTTGCGTGCAGCGCTCGACAAGGCTCTGGTTGCTGGGCTCGATCATGCGGGCAAAGCGGCCATTGGCTTCGGTGTACTCGTGGGCAGGGCAAATCCGTGTCGTGGCAGGCAGCGCGGCAATGCGATCGAGCGAGTCGAGCATCTGCGCCGGTGTGCCTTCGAACAGGCGACCACAGCCGAGGCTGAACAAGGTGTCCCCGCACAATAGCAGCCCTTCGCCGAAAAAGGCCACATGGGTAAGCGTGTGCCCTGGCACGGCCATAACCGTGAAGCGCAGCCCTGGCGTATCGAGGGCGATCACATCCCCTTCGCCTACGGTACGCGTCGTGCCTCGGATGCGCGGGTCACGCGGTGCAAACACCGCCGCCGGCCGCGTGGCCAGCAGCTGTGCGACGCCGCCGGTATGGTCGTGGTGGTGATGGGTCAGCAGGATTGCCCGCAGCTGCAATCGGCGTGCCTGGAGTTCGCGCTCCACGACCTCAGCGTCACCGGGGTCGACCACCACGGCGTTGCCGTCATGGTCATGCAGCAGCCAGATGTAGTTGTCTGCCAGCGCGGGCAGGGGAACGATGTTCACGGCGTCTCCAGCAAGCAGTGGCACCGGCCCACCATGCCGGACCTGGTACCTGGATATCGACATCGGCCGGCGCGCAGCCGTTCCTGCCCCGGGCGCCGCCCGTTTATCCTGGGCATTGTGCATGAAGCCTGGTGTGGCGCATGTGGGACATGTCGATTGAATTGCACAATGGGTACACTGCTGCGAGCGATGGATTCGGGACTGGCAGGCATGCGTGAGCCTCGCGGGAGCGGCATCTACACCGGTACGGCATTGAGCGCATTGCAAGCCGCCCAAGCGCAGGCCTTGCTGCCCGCCTTGCAGCGCTGCGCCGGGCGCCACGGCCTGCTGATCTCGGCCGGCAACGGGCAGCTGCCACCAGCCTTGCCCCTGCTTTCGCACTGGACCCAACTGTGGGTCAGCGAACCGCGCTATGCCGGGGACATCATTGCCGCCACCGACGAGCCGCTTGCCTTCGTCGATGACGCCTTCGACCTGGTCTGGTTGCGCCACGTGCTGGAGGTGGTCGATGACTTCTCTGCCATGTTGCACGAAGCCGTGCGCGTGCTTGCCGCCGGCGGCATCCTGGTGATCACCGGCATCCATCCCATCAGTGCCTGGGCACCCTGGTATTACTGGCAGGAGCGCGGCGCGGGGCATGGGTTGCACACGCCATCGCGGCTCGCCCGGGAGCTGGGTCGCTCGGGCCTGCGGGTGACCGGCATGCAGCGGGTGGGCAGTGCCTGGCCCCGGCGCCGCGCGCCCATGCCTGTGGTGCCCTATCCGGTGGGCGGCGGCTATGTGCTGGTGGCGCAGAAGCAGCGCAGCCTGGTGACGCCGTTGCGCTTGCGGACCGAACCCCTGCATCTGCCCGCCAACGGACGCTTGTCGCCCAGCGCCCAACGCAAGCTCACCGCATGAAGGCGGCCGGAGCGGCTGGCATGCCGAGGCGAATTCGGCCATGCTTGTGCGATGAGTGAAGTCGAAGCGTTTACCGACGGTGCCTGTCTCGGCAATCCGGGACCGGGCGGTTGGGCGGCCTTGCTGCGGACACGCGGAAAGGAGCGCCTTTTGGCCGGCGGCACGGCCGCCACCACCAACAACCGCATGGAGTTGATGGCGGCAATCAGCGCGCTGGAGGCGCTTACCCGCCCGTGCAGCGTGACCCTGACCACCGATTCCCAATACGTCATGCAGGGCATCGAGCGCTGGGTATCGCGCTGGCAGGCTCGCGGCTGGCGCACCGCGGACAACAAGCCGGTGAAGAATCAGGACCTGTGGGAGCGCCTGGTGGCCGCAAGCGCGGCGCATACCGTGCGTTGGCAATGGGTGCGGGGCCACTGCGGCCATGTGGAAAACGAGCGCGTCGACCAGGCTGCACGCGCGCAGGCCGAGCAATGGCGGAACGTGGCATGAGACAGGTGGTGCTGGATACGGAGACAACCGGCCTTGAGGTCAGCCAAGGCCACCGCCTGATCGAGATTGCCTGCGTCGAGCTGGAGGAGCGCCGGATCACCGGGCGCGAGTACCACACCTATCTCAACCCGGACCGCGCGATCGACGAAGGCGCCCGCGCGGTGACCGGCATCGCCGATGAGTTCTTGCTGGACAAGCCGCGCTTTGGCGAGGTGGCGGACCCGTTCCTTGCTTTCGTCAGTGGCGCCGAGCTGGTCATCCACAACGCCGCGTTCGACGTCGGCTTTCTTGATGCCGAGCTTGCACTGTTGCCGGTGTCCCGTGGCAGCATCGGCGACCACTGCCGCGTGCTCGATACGCTGGCGATGGCGCGCGAGCAGTATCCGGGGCAGCGCAACAGCCTGGACGCGTTGTGCCGCCGGTTCGGCATCGACAACTCCGGGCGCGGCCTGCATGGCGGCCTGATCGACGCCCAGCTGCTAGCCGAAGTGTACCTGGCGATGACCTCGGGCCAGACCGCGTTCAACCTGGCCTTCGAGCCGCCGCAGGCCGGGCGCAAGGTAGCCACTGACGACATCCATGTGCTGGCCAGGCGGCCCCTGGTCCGGCGTGCCACGAACGCCGAACTGGCGTTGCACGAGGCGCGGCTCGACGCCATGGACAAGGCGCGGGGAACGTCCAGCGTGTGGCGCTTGGCCGGGCAGCCTGCGGAGCCGGAGGCTCAGCTCGAGCGCACCAGCACGGCCGTGACATTGTCCTGACCGCCGGCGTCCAGCGCGCCCAGCAGCAATTGATCCACGCATTCCTGCGGCGCCAGGGCAGCGCAACCGACGACGCGCGCGATCGCCGCGTCCTGCACGCCGTCGGTCAGGCCATCGGTGCACAACAAGAAGCCCATGCCACGGGCCAGCTCGCCTTGGGCGATACCGATGCGCAGGCGGTCGCCGGGGGTGATGCCCAAGGCCTGGGTCAGGACCCCGCGCCGTGGATGCCGCGCGGCCGAGGCGGGATCCAGCTTTCCGGCGTCGAGCAGCGCCTGCAACGCCGAGTCGTCGTGACTGATCTGGCGCAGGGAACCGTGCCAGACATAGATGCGGCTGTCGCCCACCCATGCCGCCTGGTAGCCGGTGGCCGACAGCTGCAAGGCGGCGATGGTCGAGCCCATGGGCAGGACGTCGTCGTCGGCAGGCCGGGGGCAGCTCAGCAGTTGCTCGGCCGCGGCTTGCACCGCCTCGACCAGGCTGCGGCCCTGCGTCACCAGGTCGACCATGGTGTCGCGTACCAGCGCAGCCGCCACCTCGCCGTGGCGATGACCGCCCATGCCGTCGGCCACCAGGAACAGGCCCAGTGCCGCGTCGGCGTAATAGGTGTCTTCGTTGCGCACGCGGCGCAGGCCGACGTGCGTGCCGTGTCCGAATTCAATCATGGTGGGAGAGCAGGGCGGAATGGCAGAGCATGGTGGATGTTGTGGGTGAGTGCAAAGCGGCGGCACTGGCCGGTCCCACCCAGCCGTGCCCGGTACAGCGCCGTGCGGGCTTGTCTCGCCATGGCACGCCGCGTAGACTTGCCGGCTCGGCACGGCAGGACCACGATTACGGAGAGGTGGCAGAGTGGTCGAATGTACCTGACTCGAAATCAGGCGTAGGTGAAAGCCTACCGTGGGTTCGAATCCCACCCTCTCCGCCAGTAACGCGAAACGCCCCCATGTGGGGCGTTTCGCGTTATTGATGGTGACGGCTGGGTGAGGAACCCACTGGGGTTCGACGAATTCGTCAGGAATGAATTCGGACGACCGAAGGTCGGCCCCGAGCGCAGTGAGGGGTGAGCGTCAGGGCAATGCGAACACAAATTCGTCTGGAACGAATTTGGACAGCTGCAGGCTGGCCCCGAGCGCAGTGAGGGGTGAGGCTCATGGATGAGCCGAACACAATTTCGTTCGGAACGAATTTGGACAGCCGCAGGCTGGCCCCGCAGCGCGTTAGCGCGGAGGGGTGAGGCTCATGGATGAGCCGAACAATCCCACCCTCTCCCTGGTCAGGCCGCCTTCTTCCTGGCCAGACGCAGCCAGGTGTCGACCACGGTGTCGGGGTTCAGCGACAGCGATTCGATGCCTTGCTCCATGAGCCATTCCGCCAGGTCCGGATGGTCGCTCGGCCCCTGGCCGCAAATGCCGATGTACTTGTGCTTCGCCCGCGCGGACTGGATGGCCATGGCCAGCAGCTTCTTGACCGCGGCATTGCGCTCGTCGAAGGCGCCGGCGACGATGCTTGAATCACGGTCCAGCCCCAGGGTGAGCTGGGTCAGGTCGTTGGAGCCGATGGAGAAACCGTCGAACAGCTCGAGGAACTCGTCGGCGAGCAGGGCGTTGGACGGGATTTCGCACATCATGATGACCTGCAACCCATGCTCGCCGCGCTTCAAGCCGTTCTTTTCCAGCGTGGCGATCACCTTGCGGCCTTCCTCTACGGTGCGCACGAACGGGATCATCACCTTGACGTTGTCCAGGCCCATGGTCTCGCGCACATGCTTGACGGCGCGGCATTCCAGCGCGAAGGCAGCGGCAAACGCCGGGTCCACGTAGCGGCTGGCGCCACGGAAGCCCAGCATGGGATTCTCCTCGTGCGGCTCATAGCGCGCGCCGCCGAGCAGGTTGGCATATTCGTTCGATTTGAAATCGGACAGGCGCACGATGACCGGCTTGGGGTAGACCGAGGCGGCAATGGTGGCGATGCCCTCGGCCAAGCGGTCCACGTAGAAGCTGACCGGATCCTTGTAGCCTGCGATGCGCTCGTCAATCTTCGCCTGCAGCTCGGCGTCCTGTGCCGCGTATTGCAGCAGCGCATTGGGATGCACGCCGATGTGGCTGGCGATGATCATTTCCAGCCGCGCCAGGCCGATGCCGGCATTGGGCAGCATGCCGAAATCGAAGGCGCGATCCGGGTTGCCCACATTCATCATGATCTTCAGCGGGGCCTCGGGCATCGCGCCCAGGTCGGCGGTGATGCGCTCGAACTCGAGGATGCCCTGGTAGATCGTCCCGGTATCGCCTTCGGCGCAGGACACGGTGACTTCCGCGCCATCGGGGATGGCGCTCATGCCGTCGCCGGTGCCGACCACGGCCGGCACGCCCAGCTCGCGGGCGATGATGGCCGCGTGGCAGGTGCGGCCGCCACGGTTGGTGACGATGGCCGAGGCGCGCTTCATGACCGGCTCCCAATCCGGATCGGTCATGTCGGCAACCAGTACGTCGCCCGGCTGTACCTTGTTCATTTCCTGCAGCGAGCGGACCACCCGGGCCTTGCCGGCGCCGATCTTTTGCCCAATGGAGCGGCCCTGGGCCAGTACCTTGCCCTTGGCACCGAGCTGGAAGCGCTCAAGCTGGGTGGCGCGATCGCGCGACTTCACCGTCTCTGGGCGCGCCTGCACAATGTACAGCTTGCCGGTGCGCCCGTCCTTGGCCCACTCGATGTCCATCGGCCGGCCATAGTGTTTCTCGATCACCAGCGCCTGCGTGGCCAGGCTTTCCACTTCGGCGTCGGTCAGGCAGAAGCGGTGGCGCTGTTCGGATGGCGTGGGTTCGGTCTTCACCCGCTCGCCGGCGGCGCTGGAATACACCATGCGCAGTTCCTTGGTGCCGAGGTTGCGCCGCAGCACCGCCGGTTTGCCGGCCTGCAAGGTAGGCTTGAACACGTAGAACTCGTCCGGGTTGACGGCGCCCTGCACGACCATCTCGCCCAGGCCATAGCTGCCGGTGACGAAGACCACGTCGCGGAAGCCGGACTCGGTGTCCAGGGTAAACAGCACTCCGGCGGCGCCAAGGTCCGAGCGCACCATCAACTGCACCCCGGCGGAGAGGAACACGTCTTCGTGTTTATAGCCCTGATGCACGCGATAGGCGATGGCGCGGTCGTTGTACAGAGAGGCAAACACCTCCTTGACCTTGAGCAGCACGTCGTCGATGCCTACCACGTTGAGGAAGGTTTCCTGTTGCCCGGCAAAGGAGGCATCCGGCAAATCCTCGGCCGTCGCCGACGAACGCACGGCGACGGCGATATCCGCGCTACCCGCATCGGTGCACAACTTGGCGTAGGCCTCGCGTATGGCGGATTCGAGTGCCGGGGGCAGGGGCGTGTCGATGATCCATTGGCGGATCTCGGTGCCCGCGACATGCAGCCGGTCGACGTCGTCGACCTCCAGCGTCGCCAGGCGTTGCTGGATACGCGCGGCCAGGCCGCTCTGCTCGAGGTATTGCTGGAACGCGTCAGCCGTGGTGGCGAACCCTCCCGGCACCATCACGCCGAGATTGGCCAGGTTGCCGATCATTTCGCCCAGCGAGGCATTCTTGCCGCCGACCCGACCCAGGTCGGACATGCGCAGCTGATCGAGCCAAAGCACCAGATCGTTCAAGGGGATCTCCTGCAGGACCTTACCAAGTGGAATGTGGCTTGCGCGCCGGGTGTCGGGCCGCCGGGTGGCGGGCATGTCGGACTGCGCCGGCAGACGCTATGGCCAGCGCCTATTGTCCGCTGTAGGTGGCGCAGGGCACAAGGCGCCGCCGCTGCACCCTTGCCGCCAAAGGTGCGGGCAGCACGACAATGTCCGGACGTTGCACTATCGTTCACTGCAGCCATTCAATTCGAGGTGAACGCCCCGCATGCGCCGCACCGTCTTCTATATTTCCGACTCGACCGGCATCACCGCGGAAACCATCGGCAACAGCATCCTGGCGCAGTTCGAGGGCGTGCAATTCGATACGCACCGCCTGCCTTTCACCGACACCCCGGCCAAGGCGGAAGCCGCCGCGCTGCGCATCAAGACCCGCTACGCGCAGACCGGCCAGCGTCCGATCGTGGTCAACACCTTGGCCGATCCCAGCCTGTGCGACGTGGTCGCGCAAAGCGGCGCCTTGATGATCGACGTCTTCGCGCCGTTCATGGGCCGGCTGGAGGCCGAGCTGGGCACGCGCCGCTCCGGGGCAGTCAACCGCTCCCACGGCGTGGTCGACTATGCCAAGTACGAGGCGCGCATCAACGCCACCAACTACGCGCTGTCGCACGATGACGGCATGGACCTCGACTACAGCGACGCCGATCTGGTCCTGGTCGGCGTCTCGCGCTCGGGGAAAACCCCGACCTGCCTGTACATGGCCTTGCATTACGGGGTCAGTGCCGCCAACTATCCGCTCACCGAGGAGGATCTGGACAAACTCGAACTGCCGGTCGGCTTGCGCCCATACCGCGAGCGCTTGTATGGCTTGATGATCGAACCCGAACGCCTGGCCCAGATTCGCGAGCAGCGCCGCTCCGGCAGCCGCTATGCGACGCTCGAGCAATGCCGCTGGGAGCTGCAGCAGGCCGATCGCCTGTTGCGCAAGGCCGGCATCCCCAGCTTGAATACCACCCATGTCTCGATCGAGGAGATCGCCAGCAAGATCTTCGACCGCTTCGGCATCGAACGCACGATGTTTTAGGTGGCGGGGTTGCAGCACCTGGCCGAACCGGCCAAGGTCATACGGAGGATTGCAGTACCGATGAACGTGGTTGTCGCCAGTCCATTGATGTCATCGCCGGGGCGCTTCGGCTTCCTGATGGGGCTGTATGCGGAAAACCACGAGCGCCTGGCCCGGCTGTTCGAGCCGCAACGGCTGCAGGTCGGCGGTTACGTGTCTTGCGTGGGCGATGGGCTGGACGTCCATTTGCATATCCAGGAACGCCATCCGTACACCCTGGAGCTGGAGTTGACCTATGGCTTCGTCGACGCGCACACCGGCCAGCGCGCGCCGTCGGCGCAGTTGCGGGTGTACACGGATGCACGTCAGGCCGAGGTGCTGCATTGCCATCCCGGCCGCCACTTGTGGCAGGTATTGGGTCCGTTCCCACCGGCGCGCAGCGTCTTGCAGTACCGGCTGCGCATGAACAGTTTCCTGTCGCGCTGGCTCGAATACCTGCGCGAGCAGGGACACGGCATCGATACGCTGGCCGACGCGGACGGATTGCGCAGGTCACGACAACGTTGAATGCCTTGGCCGCCTGGCGGCGGCACTCGGCTTGGCGTGGCGTCCCCACGGGGATTCGAACCCCGGTCGCCACCGTGAAAGGGTGGTGTCCTAGGCCTCTAGACGATGGGGACGGGTTTTTGGTGGAGCCAGGCGGGATCGAACCGCCGACCTCCTGCATGCCATGCAGGCGCTCTCCCAGCTGAGCTATGGCCCCGCAGCCGGAAACGGCGAAGGATAGGGGTCTGGGCACAGATGCGTCAAGTTTTTTTTATGCCACGGCGCTCCGGTCGGACGCGTGCACTCAGGCGCGGACCGGTCGACACATGTCCAGCGCGTGCGCACGGAGCAGGCGTGCTGGATCGAGCTGGCCATTCTTCGTTTAAGCTGAGGGCCATGCGCAAGCCGGATGTCGCCCTCGGCGGCGGCATGTCCCTTGCGCACCGGTACGAATGCAGCCCACGCCGTGGCAGGCCAGGTGCACGCAGCCGCATGGCGCGAATCTGCGCCGTACTGGATTCGGACAGTGCTCGGGATTGGGCAATAGTGACGTGAACGAAATCAGCTTCATCCGCGATCTGGCCATCGTCATGATCGTCGCCGGCGCCACCACGGTCGTGTTCCAGCGGCTGCGGCAACCGGTCCTGCTCGGCTACATCCTGGCCGGCGTGCTGATCGGCCCGCACATGCCGAGCATGCTGGTGGCCGATCCACGCACCATCGAGGACATCTCCGACCTGGGCGTGGTGCTGTTGTTGTTCACCCTGGGACTCGAGTTCAGCGTGCGCAAGCTGCGCGAAGTCGGCGTGGGCATGCTCGCTGTGGCGATGGCCGAAGTCACGGCCATGATGTGGCTGGGCATGAGCATCGGCCGTCTGTTCGGCTGGGACGGCACCGACGCGCTGTTCATCGGCGCGATCGTCTCGCTGTCCTCCACCATGGTCGCCACCCGCATGCTGGCCGAGCGCAACCAGCAGCATCAGCGTTTCGCCTACCTGGTGGTCGGCCTGCTGGTGGCCGAGGACATCCTCGCCGTGGTGATCCTCACCTTGCTGACCGCGGTGGCCATCAGCGGCTCGGTGAAACCGGGCGAGGCGCTGACCCTGGTCGGGCACCTCGGCCTGTTCATCCTGGTCGGATTGATCCTCGGCTTGCTGCTGCTGCCCCGGCTGGTGGACTACGTGGCCGGATTCGGCCGCGACGAAACCCTGCTGATCTGCGTATTGGGCATTTGCTTCGGGGCGAGCCTGTTTGCCGCGTGGATGGGCTTCAGCGTCGCCCTGGGCGCCTTCCTGGCCGGTGCCGTGGTGGCTTCGTCGCATTGCGTCGGTCGCGTGCTGCACCTGGTCGAGCCGCTGCGGGACATGTTTGCCGCGCTGTTCTTCGTTGCCATCGGACTGCAGATCGATCCGCAGTTGCTGCTGCAGTACGCCCTGCCGGCCGCGCTGGTGGCGCTGGTGGTGATCGTCGGCAAGACCACGATTTGCAGCCTCGGCATCTACCTGGTGGGGCACGATGCGCGCACCGCGCTGCGCTCCGGCCTGAGCATGGCGCAAATCGGCGAATTCTCCTTCGTCATTGCGGCCCTGGGCATGTCGCTGCACGCCACCAGCGACTTCGTGTATCCGATCGCCGTGGCGGTGTCGGTCATCTGCATGTTCGGCTCGCCCTACCTGGTGCGCTCGTCCGGCGCCTTGATCGGTGCCTTGCGCCGGGTGGTGCCACAGCCGGTAAGGATGCTGGCCGCCAACTACACCGGCTGGCTGCAAAACCTGCGGCCGGTCAGCGACAACGCCGCCATTGCCGCTATGTTCCGCCGGTTGTTGTGGCACATCTCGGTCAACATCCTGCTGGTGGTGACCTTGTTCATGCTCGGCGCCTATGTCAACCAGCACAACTGGACCTGGTTTTCCATGCTCGGCATCAACCGGCAATGGCGGCACACGCTGATCTGGGCCGGCGCCTTGTTCCTGTCCCTGCCGATGCTGATTGCCGTCTACCGCAAGGCCGAGGCGCTGGGCATGCTGTTGGCCGAGCTGGGCATTCGCGAGCATTTTGCAGGTGCCTACACGCGCCCGATCCGCCAGGTTCTGGCCCATCTCATTCCCCTGGCGGCCTTGCTGGCGCTGGCCATGCTCGTAGGCGCGCTGGGGGCAACCATCCTGCCACCACGCGGGGTGGTGCTGTCCCTGCTGGTGGTCGGGGTGGTCTTCGCCATCGTGCTGTGGCGCACCCTGGTGCACGTCCACGCGCGCCTGCAAGCCGCCTTGCGGGACACCCTGGCGGGCCTCCCCGAGGCCAGTGGGACGACTCCCGGCAAGCCTGATTGAGGCGGCAACGCCGGCGCGGGAACCTATGCCGGCCTGGGCGGTCACACCCCTGCACCGTTGCGAAGTCGACGCCGGCAACGCACAATGCGTGGCCATGCCCATTACGGGCCGGTCGCAGTGCCGGGAATAATCCACACACGAGGAAGTTTCAGATGAGACATTTTTTGCGTCCCACGTTGCAGGCAGCGGCTCTGGCCGTGGCGTTGGGCATGACCGCAGGTGTTTGCGCCCAGACCACGGCGGCCAGTGGGACGGCTACGGTCGACAAGGCCAAGGTGAGTTACGTCGTGGGCTACCAGATGGCTTCGCAGATCCAGCCGATCATGCGTGAGGAGCTCGACCCCACCATCGTCGCCAATGCGGTGAAGGCGGCGCTGTCCGGGCAGAAACCGACCATGAGCGACGACGAGGCCAAGCAGGTCATGGAACCGTTCATGGCCAAGATGCAGGCCAAGTACAAGGCTGAAGTCGCCAAGCTGGCGGCCAAGAACAAGACCGAGGGCGATGCCTTCCTGGCCAAGAACAAGACCCAGCCGGGTGTGAAGACCACGGCCTCGGGCCTGCAGTACCAGGTCATCAAGGCCGGTACCGGCGCACGTCCGGGTCCGAGCGACACGGTGGAAATCGATTACACCGGTACCTTCGTGGATGGCCAGGTGTTCGACGCTTCGTCCAAGCACAACCCGCCGGGCCCGGCTTCGATTCCCATCGCCAACGTCATCCCCGGCTTTCGCGAGGGCCTGCAGCTCATGCAGGTAGGTGGCCACTACAAGCTGTTCATCCCGGCGTCGCTGGCGTATGGCGCTGAGCCGCAGCCACCCATGCCGCCGAACGCGACCTTGATCTTCGACGTCCAGTTGATCAAGACCGGTCCGACGCCTGCAGGCGGTTCGGGCAGCACGGGCAAGTAAGCGCAAGCAGCATCTGGAAGTGATGGCGAAGGGCGCGGCGCAAGTCGCGCCCTTCGTGTTTCATAACCAGGGCCGAGGGTCTGGATGGAGCGCCGCACCGAGGTGCTTGCAGGTGTCCGCTAGAATGTGCGCGTAGGTCGAGGAATCCTTGGGAAGATGATGAAGGTCAGCATTTTCGGTATCGGTTATGTGGGGTTGGTGACCGGCGCATGCCTGGCCGAGATGGGCAACCATGTGCTGTGCGCAGACGTCGACCAGCACAAGTTGGAGCGGCTCGCGCGGGGCGAAATGCCGATTTACGAGCCTGGACTGGAATCCATCGTGCTGCGCAACCAGGCAGCGGGCAGGCTCGAGTTCACGGGCCAGGCGCAAGCCGCCGTAAATCACGGCGAGGTCATCTTCATCGCCGTCGGTACCCCGCCGGACGAGGACGGCAGCGCCGATCTCGGCTACGTGCTTGCCGTGGCCCGGACGATCGGCGAACACCTCGAGCGGCCGGCCGTAGTGGTCAACAAATCCACCGTGCCGGTGGGCACCGCCGACCGGGTGCACGCCGAGATCGCGGCCCGCTTGCAAGCCCGTGGCTTGGCCATGACGGTCGACGTGGTATCCAACCCCGAGTTCCTCAAGGAAGGGGCCGCGGTGGATGATTGCCTGCGCCCCGACCGCATCATCGTCGGCTCTTCCAGCGAGCGGGCGATCGCCGTGCTGCGCCGACTGTATGCGCCGTTCAACCGCAACCACGAACGTCTGGTGGTGATGGACGAACGTTCTGCCGAACTGACCAAGTACGCCGCCAATGCCATGTTGGCGACCAAGATCAGTTTCATGAACGAAATGGCGAACATTGCCGAGCACGTCGGTGCCGATGTGGAACTGGTCCGCCGCGGTATAGGTGCCGACCCGCGCATCGGCTACGACTTCATCTACCCGGGCGCGGGTTATGGAGGCTCGTGTTTCCCCAAGGACGTCAAGGCGCTCGAATACACGGCGCGCAGCCATGGCTATGCGGCGCAACTGCTGCAGGCGGTGGAGGCGGTGAACCGGCGGCAGAAGGACCGCTTGTTCGAGCTCATTGCGCAGCATTTCAAGGGCGAGTTGCGCGGACGCGCGATTGCCTTGTGGGGCCTCGCGTTCAAGCCGAATACCGATGACATGCGCGAGGCGCCCAGCCGGCAGTTGATGGAGGCCTTGTGGGCTGCCGGCGCGAGGGTGCGGGCATTCGACCCGCAGGCGGCTGGCGAGGCGCAGCGCATCTATGGCGAGCGCGACGACCTGGTGTTGTGCAAGGATGCCGAAGACGCGCTGCGCGGTGCCGACGCGCTGGCGGTGGTCACCGAGTGGAAGGCGTTCCGCAGTCCGGATTTCGCCCTGGTGCGGAAGCTGCTGACCGAGCCGGTGGTGTTCGACGGCCGCAACCTGTATGTGCCGGCCCTGGTGGAGCAGGCCGGCCTGGCCTATTACGGGATCGGCCGCGGCCGCAGCCTGCGGGACCAGGCATGAACGATGCGCTCGAACAGCGCCTCACGGAGCTCGAGATCAAACTGACCTTCATGGACGAGACGGTGCGCGCGCTGGCCGATGCCGACGCCGACCAGTCGCGACGCATCGTGGCTCTGGAAGGCCTGTTGCGAGCCGCCCGCAACGAACTGGCAGCCTTGCGCCAGTCGCAGGCGGATGATCCACGGCTGGAACCGCCGCCACCGCATTACTGAACTCAAGTCTCTGCCTCTATTCGCAGTCGGGATCCGGCATGGTTGAATCGTTGCGTGACCAGCTACTGAAGAGCGGCCTCGTCAAGCCGGATTTTCGCGAGCGCGTATCCAAACAGCCGGCGACACCCAAGTCGACGGGGTCCGGCGGCCGCCACACGCGCAAGTCCCCAGCGCCAAAAGCGGCTGCGGGCAAGGACGACATTGGGCTGGCCAAGGCGTATGCGCTACGCTCGGAGCTGCAGGCGCGCGAGCGCCAGCAACGCGAACAGACTGCAGCCGAGGAGGCCCGACTGCGCCGTGAGCGCAAGGCGCGCATGCAGGCCTTGTTGGCAGGCAGCTCACTCAACAAGGCCGGTGCCGAACATCCCCGGCATTTCGAGTACGCCGGGAAGATCCGCCGTATCTACGTGGATGCCGAACAATTGCGTGCACTCAACCTGGGCGAACTTGGCATTGTCCAGCATGACGGCCGCTACCTGCTGGTATCCGGCGCGGTCGCCCGGCAGGTCCAGGCCCTGGACGCGCGCCACGTGGCGTTGCTGGTCGACCCCGAGGCGCCAAACGCGGGCGACGACGACGGCGTGCCCGACGACCTCACCTGGTGAGGTCGCGCTGGCTCAGCTGACCAGCTCCTCGCTCGGCACCGACAGCGCCGGATTGTCCCAGCCGGGTTTCGGCTTGAAGCGCTCGCCGTACAGCTGCTCCAGGCGCTGCAGCCGCTGCCTGGCTTGCTCTACGCCCACGCTGCGTACATGGCTGATGGGACCACCGCGGAACGGGGCGAAACCGGTGCCGAAGATCACCCCGGCATCGAGCAGGTCGGCATCCGCCACGACCCCTTCCGCCAGGCAGGCCACGGCCTCGTTGAGCAGGGGCAGGATCAGCCGCTCCTGGAGATCGGGCGGCGCCACGTAGTCGTTGGGCACGACCGGTTTTTGCGCCTTGCCCTCGGTCCATGTGTACAGGCCCTGGCCATCCTTCTTGCCGCGCTTGCCCGGCTCGAATGTCACGTCCAGCTGCGGCGGCAGCACCAGGCCAAGGAAGGGTGCCAGTTCGCGCCCCACCGAGGCGCACACGTCCAGGCCGATGGTGTCGGCCAATTCGATGGGCCCCATCGGCATGCCGAAGGCTTCGGCGGCACGGTCGATGACGCTGCCGGGCACGCCTTCCACGTGCAATTGCAGCGCCTCGAGCAGGTAGGGCATGAGGATGCGGTTGACTAGGAAGCCGGGGCTGCCCTCGACCACCACTGGCAGTTTGCCGAGCGCCTTGCACAGCGCCAGCGCGCGCAACTGCACGCGGCCGTCGAGCCGGTCATGGCGCACCACCTCGACCAGTGGCATGCGCGCCACCGGGTTGAAGAAGTGCAGGCCGAGGAAATTCTGTGGTCGCAGCAAGCCCGCGTACAGCTCGTCAAGCGGGATGCTCGAGGTATTGCTGGCCAGGATGCCGTCCGCATGCAGTTGCGGTTCCAGCAGTGCGTACAGTTCGCGCTTGGCGCTGCCGTCCTCGTAGATGGCCTCGAGGGCCAGGTCGGCATCCCTGGCCCCGGCGCCGTCCGGGTCGGCATGCAGCCGCTGCATTGCCGCCTCCACGGCGGCTGGAGCCTTCAGCGTCTTCTCATAAGTCTGGCGCGCGCGTTCCAGCGCCGGCTGGATGTATTGCATGCCGCGGTCGTTCAAGGTGACGTCGAAGCCCCGCGCCGCGCACCAGGCGGCAATGTCGCCGCCCATCACCCCGGCGCCGACCACGTGGATGCGGGCGATGCCCGGGTCGGTGTCCTTGCCCTGGTTCTTCAGCCGTTCGCGCAGGAAAAACACCCGGATCAGGTTGTGTGCCGTCGGGGTCTCGGCCAGACGGGCCACCGAGCGGGCTTCGAGTTCCAGCCGCCTGGCGACATCGCTGCCACCGTCCTGCCAGACATCGATCAGCGCAAACGGCGCCGGATAGTGCTCCTTGCGCACCTTGACCGCGGTCTTGCGGCGCACCACCGGCCCCAGGATCTGCCGGGCCAGCCAGGTGTTGCCGAGCCAGATCCTGGCTCGTGCACCGACAGGCCGCCGCCGGGGCTGGGCCAGCAACTGCCGGGCCGCCTCGGACAGGCGTTCGGCAGGCGCCAGCCGGTCGACCAGGCCGACGCCCAAGGCCTGCTGTGCCGACAGCGTCTTGCCAGTGAGCAGCAGTGGCAGCGCGGCCTGCGGCCCGATCAACTGCGGCAAGCGAGCGGTGCCGCCCCAGCCGGGGTGGATGCCGAGGTTCACTTCGGGCAAGGCGATACGTGTGGCCGGGTCGTCGGCTGCCACACGCTGGCGGCAAGCCAGCGCCAGCTCGGTGCCCCCGCCCATACAGGCGCCGTGGATGGCCGCCACGGTGGGACAGGCGAGGGTGGCCAGGGACTGATACACCTGCTGGCCGTAGCGCACGTGGTCCAGCACGCTGCCGTCCCGTGCATAGGCGGCGAATTCCTTGATGTCTGCGCCGACCGCAAAACCGGACGGTTTTGCCGAGCGGACGATCACCCCGGCCGGCTCCTCGATGGCCAGCCGCTCGACGATCTGCGCCAGCTCCTCGAGCACTGCGTGCGAGATGGCGTTGACGCCGTGGTCGGCGCGATCCATGGTCACGGTGACGATGCGGCCCTCGTCCACCTCGCACTTCCAATGATTGAAACGCAGTCCTTCAAACATGGCAGGCGCACGTCTTGAAAGGGGAAGTCCGAACGATACCGTCCCGCTGCGGCGATTGCGAGACGCCGCCCGGTGGCTGATGCGGTGATTGGTGATGAGGTGTCACAATCCTCCGCTGGCGGCCTGGTCGACGAACTGCCGTGATGGCCCGTCGGCGAGCCAATTATCTGTTCAACTTGTGCTTGCCTGCACGGAGCCCCATGACGGTACTTCGCGCAAGGAGAAAGCAGCGTTAAGCAGCATGCAGCCAGACACCGGTAGCCTGGATCCGCGCGAAATCGCGATCGGCACCGGGAGTCTGGACAATTCCAGTATCAAGCAGGATGGCAGTACTGACGATGGACACGGCCCGCGTGGGTGAAAACGAACTCGACCAGATCCTGGTCGAGCGTGTGCAGCAGGGGGATAGACGCGCGTTTGACCTCCTAGTGCGCAAATACCAGCACAAGGTGATCGGGCTGATTTCGCGCTATGTCAGGAACCGCGCCGAGTGCGAGGACATTGCCCAGGAATCGTTCATGCGCGCCTGGCGCGCCATTGCCACCTTCCGCGGGGACAGCGCGTTCTATACCTGGTTGTACAAGATCGCGGTAAACACGGCAAAGAACCATTTGGTGGCGATGAAACGTCGTCCGCCAGCGGACGACGTGGATGTCGACGAGGCCAGCTTCATGATGGGTGCCGAGCGCATGCAGGACAACGCCACGCCCGAGCACGAAATGATGCGCCAGGAAATTGAACAAACCGTATTTTCCACTGTCCAAGAGCTGCCCGAAGAATTGCGCACCGCTATTACCCTGCGGGAAGTGGATGGCCTCAGTTACGAGGAAATCGCCCAGGCAATGGATTGCCCCATTGGTACCGTACGTTCGCGCATCTTTCGGGCACGCGAGGCAATTGACCAGAAATTGCGGCCCCTGCTGTCGAATCGTGAGGAACAAGCATGAATCAGGTGCATGTGAATCAGGAAGCACGTGAAGCCTTGTCGGCCGGGGTCGACGGCGAGCTGGCGGCCCCCGAATGGCGCTTCCTGCTGCGACGTGTCGACCACGACGAGGAGCTGCAGCGCGCCTGGTCACGTTATCACCTGATGCGCGAAGGCCTGCGCGGGCGCATGCCGGCATTGGCCAGCGCCGGGTTTGCGGCGCGGGTGGAGGCGGCGATTGTGCGTGAAGCCGCCCCCGCAGGCGGGCGCCGCCGGCACTGGCTGCGCTGGTCGGCAGGCGGTGCCATTGCCGCGAGCGTGGCCGTGGCGACCTTGATGGTCGGCCACCCATCCAACGACCCCGAGCCGGTGATCGCGGCGCAGAGCACGAGCCAGGATGCCGGAGCGCCAGTCGAGGACACCTACGCCAGCCGCGTCACCACCATGCCGTCCGCGGTGCCGCCGTGGTTGAGCGGTGGCGCTGCCGGTGCGCTGAGCCAGCCTGCATCGGCCACCCTGGGCGCGCCATTCACCGAGGTTTCCGCCCGGCCGGCGATGTCCTCGTCAGGATATGCGGTACCGCTGTTCCGCCAGCGTACGCTGGACAATGGCAACGGTTCCTATCTGTTGCTGATCGATGCTGCACGTAGTGCGGGTCCGCACGACGCGTCGGTTCCCCAATGAGATTTGTTCCGCGCTGGTACTGAGCTGTCGGGTTCCGACAGCTGCAGCTTGCCATTGCCCACGGGTGCTCGCTGGCCCCAGGCAAGTGTTGCCTGCGGCTTGCGCTTGGCCGCGGACAGCGGACTATGGCTTTGCGTTGAATGTGCAATTGCCTGTGGCTGATTCACGCTATGTCGCCACGAACTGACAACCCAATGGAGGTCTTATGCACTCACTCATCTTGCGCTATGCCGCGTGTGCGGCATTGCTGGTATCGGCCACCGCATGCGGTGTGCAGGCGCCGCCGGCAAACGCGGCGGCGACCACCGCCGGGACTTCGTCCTTGCCTGATTTCACCGGCATCGTCGAGCGCAATGCGCCTGCCGTAGTCCAGGTGGAGGCCAAATACACTGGTGGCAAGCAGGCCACCCAGCGGCCCATGGGCGGCCCGATGGGCCCGCGCCAAGGCATGCCCAGTGGTCCCCAGGCCGATATTCTGCGCCAGCTGTTTGGCTTGCCGGTGATGCCTTCGCCCGAGGAGCAGAAACACACCTCACTGGGCTCGGGCTTCATCATCTCCAAGGACGGCTACATCCTCACCAACAACCATGTGGTGACCGGCGCGGACAAGGTCACCGTGCGCTTGCAGGACCGCCGCACCTTGACCGCGAAAGTGGTCGGCACCGACCCGACCTACGACATCGCGCTGCTCAAGATCGACGCCGGCAACGGCCTGCCGACGGTGAGCATCGGTGACTCCGGCACCCTGAAGCCCGGGCAGTGGGTACTGGCCATCGGCTCGCCGTTTGGCTTCGACTACACGGTCACCCAAGGCATCGTGAGTGCCGTGGGCCGCAGCCTGGGTGAGCGCAGCCAGGAATACACCTCGTTCATCCAGACCGACGTGCCGATCAACCGCGGCAATTCCGGTGGCCCGCTGTTCAACCTGCAGGGCAAGGTAGTCGGCATCAATTCGCAGATCTACTCGAATACCGGTGACTATCTCGGCGTGTCGTTCTCGATCCCGATCAACGTGGCGATGAATGCCGTGGAGCAGATCAAGACCAAGGGCTACGTGTCACGCGGCATGCTCGGCGTGCTGGTGCAGCCGGTCAGCGACGACATGGTGAAGGCGCTGGGCCTCGACAACGGCACCGGCGCGGCGGTGACCCAGGTCACCCCGAACAGCGCGGCCAGCAAGGCCGGCATCCAGGCCGGCGACATCATCTTGTCCTTTGACGGACACGTGGTGGAGCAGACCGCAGACCTGCCGCCGATGGTGGGCATGACCAAGCCCGGCAGCAAGGTGCCGGTGGAGATCATGCGCGACGGCAAGAAGCAGACGCTGCAAGTCACCGTGGGCGAGTCGCCGCGCGACCAGGGCGCGGTGGCCAACGGTAGTGCCACAGGTGCCGCCGGCAGTACCGGTGCGGCAGCGCTGGGCCTTACCGTGCAGGCGCTGGACAACGACACCCGCCAGCAGCTCGGGCTGAAATCCGGCGAAGGCGTGGTCATCAGCGACATCACCGGTCCGGTGGCTGCCGAAGGCGGGCTGCAGGCCGGCGACGTGGTGCTGATGGTCAACCAGAAGAAGATCGGCAGCGTCGCCGAGTTCGAGGCCGCGACCAAGGACGTCAAGGCCGGCAGCACGGTTCTCCTGCTGGTGCGGCGCGGCGACCAGAGCCGCTTCATCGGGCTGACGGTGCCGGACGCCAAGAAGTAGCTGCCGCGAGCGCCGCATGCTGGCCGCCGGCGTGGCGGTCGGCATGCGACGCGAGGCGTGGCAAGCGCGCGTTCCGTGCGACAATGGGAAGTTGACGCCGCCGCAAGGGCGGCGCGTTGTCGTGGTGTCCACACCCGGCTGCACCTCCGCGTCCCAGCTTGCACGTGCTCCATGGAATCGATCCGCAACTTCTCCATCATTGCCCACATTGATCATGGCAAGTCCACCTTGGCGGACCGCATCATCCAGATTTGCGGAGGCTTGAGCCTGCGCGAGATGGCGACCCAGGTGCTGGACGACAACCCGATCGAGCGCGAGCGCGGTATCACCATCAAAGCCCGCTCGGTGTCGCTGCCGTACCTGGCGCGCGATGGCAAGACCTATCAGCTGAATTTCATCGACACCCCGGGTCACGTGGATTTTTCCTACGAGGTGAGCCGCTCGCTCGCCGCCTGCGAGGGCGCGCTCTTGGTGGTGGATGCCGCCCAAGGCGTCGAGGCGCAATCGGTCGCCAACTGCTACACCGCGGTGGAGCAGGGGCTCGAAGTGGTGCCGGTGCTGAACAAGATCGACCTGCCCAACGCCGACGTGGACAAGGTCAAGGCCGAGATCGAGGCTGTCATCGGCGTCGATGCCAGCCACGCGATCGCGATCAGCGCCAAGACCGGGCAGAACGTCGTCGAGGTGCTGGAGGCCATCATCGCGCGCATCCCGCCGCCCAAGGTGGGCGACACCGACCGGCTGCAGGCGCTGATCATCGACTCCTGGTTCGACAACTACCTGGGCGTGGTTTCGCTCGTGCGCATCGTGCAGGGCGAGATCCGCCCCGGCGACAAGCTGCTGGTGATGTCCACCGGGCGCACCCACGAGGTCGCCGAGGTCGGCGTGTTCACGCCCCGGCGCAAGAAGCTGGACCGCCTCGGCCCGGGCGAGGTGGGCTGGATCAATGCCGCGATCAAGGACGTGCATGGCGCGCCAGTCGGGGACACCTTGACCCAGGCCGGCAAGCCGGCCGCGCAGCCCTTGCCCGGCTTCCGCGCCGTGCAGCCGCGCGTGTTCTCCGGGCTGTTTCCGGTTGCCTCGGAAGACTACCCGGCCTTGCGCGAGGCGCTGGACAAGTTGCACCTGAACGATGCGGCGTTGTTCTTCGAGCCCGAATCCTCCGAGGCCATGGGCTTTGGCTTCCGTTGCGGCTTCCTCGGCATGCTGCACATGGAGATCGTCCAGGAGCGGCTGGAGCGCGAGTACGACCTGAACCTGATCAGCACTGCCCCGACGGTCAGCTACGAGCTGCTCAAGGCCGACGGTTCCACGGAAATGCTGGACAACCCGGCCAAGCTGCCACCGGGCTCGCAGGTCCAGGAGATCCGCGAGCCGATGATCATTGCCAGTATCCTTACGCCCGCCGAATATATTGGCGGAATCATTACCTTGTGCGAGGAGAAGCGGGGCATCCAGCGTTCGATCCAGTACCTTGCCACGCAAGTGCAGATCAGCTACGAGCTGCCGCTGGCCGAAGTGGTGATGGATTTCTTCGACCGGCTGAAGTCCGTGTCGCGTGGCTATGCGTCGATGGATTACCAGTTCGACCGCTTCGTCGCCGGCCCGTTCGTGCGCGTCGATGTGCTGATCAATGGCGAGCGGGTGGACGCGCTCAGCCTGATCATGCACCGCAGCTATGCCGACCGCCGTGGCCGCGACCTGGTGGAACGGATGAAGGAGCTGATTCCACGCCAGCAGTTCGACGTGGCCATCCAGGCGGCGGTCGGGGCGCAGATCATCGCCCGTTCGACGGTCAAGGCCTTGCGCAAGAACGTGTTGGCCAAATGCTACGGCGGCGACGTCAGCCGCAAGAAGAAGTTGTTGGAAAAACAAAAGGCCGGCAAGAAACGCATGAAACAGGTCGGTCGGGTGGAGATCCCGCAGGAGGCGTTCATGGCCGTCCTGCGTATGGATAAATAGCTGGGAGCAGGGAATCGGGAATAGGGAATCGGAATAGGAAGGCAGAAGCACGCACCTCGTGGTTCATCCGTTCCGATTCCCTATTTCCCATTCCCGATTCCCCGCTCCGAAGGAGCGATACATGGAATTCGATTTTTCGGCGATCCTGCTGGCCCTCACCGTCCTGTTCGGAGTGGTGTGGGCGTTTGACCGTCTCGTCCTGTACCGGCGCCGCAAGGCCCGGTTGGAGGCCGCCGGCGCCGACTACCGCGACCCGATCCCGGTGGACTGGGCACGTTCGCTGTTCCCGGTGGTGCTGGTGGTACTGCTACTGCGCTCGTTCATTGCCGAGCCGTTCCGCATCCCCTCGGGCTCGATGATGCCGACGCTGGACATCGGCGATTTCATCCTGGTCAACAAGTTTGCCTATGGCCTGCGGCTGCCGGCGTTCAACGACAAGTTTGTCAGCATCGGCGAACCCAAGCGCGGCGACGTGGTGGTGTTCCGCTTCCCGGGTTACCTGTGCGCGGTGGATGGACACCTGGTGCGCAGCGGCGACATGACTTGCAGCAATCCGGCCACGCCGGTGCCGCGGCAAAACTGGATCAAGCGCGTCATCGGCCTGCCCGGCGACGAGGTCGAGGTGCATGGCTCCGACCTGGTGATCAACGGCGTGCCGGTACGGGACGACGAAATCGGACCATTCACCGGCAACCCGCAACGGCCGGTCGACCGCACCATGCTGGACATGGGGGCGACGCTGTGGACCGAGCATCTGGGCACGGTCAACCACGCCATCGCGCGCATGCCGGCCTATACCCGGCCCAAATCCATTCCCAACGAATTCGTGCCGTCTAAGGTGCCGCCAAACTGCTATCTGGTCATGGGCGACAACCGCAACGACAGCCTGGACAGCCGCTGGTGGGGTTGTGTGCCCGAGCAGGACCTGGCGGGCAAGGCCTTCCTGATCTGGATGAGCTGGAAGGGCTTGCATACTGGAGGCATCGATTTCTCGCGCATCGGCAAGGTCATCCGCTGACCACCAGGGTGGTGGGAACCGGTGTGTGATCCGAGCGACGTGCGCGATGCCGGCAAACAATGCGAGAATCCACAGCCAACAGGGGTCGACCGGCGCTGCGACGCCACGCGGGACATCGATCCACGGCGAGAACGCCACGTTGGCGGCATAGCGAGGGGACTATGAAATCCAGGCAGAACGGCATCACCTTGATCGGCTTCCTCGTGATCTTGGCCGTGGTCGGCTTCTTTGGCTACATGGCCATGAAGCTGGTGCCGGCCTACGCGGAATACATGGGTGTGGTAAAGAGCATGAAGGAGGTGGCTTCGGCGGGCACCAGCGGCAAGACCTTGACCGAAATGCGCCGCGACCTGATGTTCAAGATGAACTTCCAGTACGTGGACGACGCCACGATCAAGCCGGGCGACGTGCGCATCGTGCGCAACGCCAGTGGCAACGCGCTGGAAGTCGCGTACGCCAAGGTCGTCCCGTTCATGTACAACATCGATTTTCTGCTGCACTTCAAGAAGGACGTGGCCCTGGTCGGCAACGTCGCGCAGTAGGCTGGAGGCGGCTGGGCATTGCAATCCATTTACCACTTCAGCGACCCCAGCCTGGCCGTCCTGGCCTTCACCCACCGCAGCGCCGGGCAACCGAACAACGAGCGGCTGGAGTTCCTCGGCGACGCCTTGCTCGGGGTGCTGGTGGGAGAGATGCTGTTCGTGGCGCATCCCAAGGCCAACGAAGGCGAGCTTTCGCGCCTGCGCGCCCAACTGGTGAGCGGCAACGCCCTGGCCGCCCTGGCCAGGGAGCTGGAACTGGGCGACCAGTTGCAACTTGGTCCCGGCGAGCTCAAGAGCGGCGGCTTCAGGCGCGACTCGATCCTGGCCGACGCGCTGGAGGCACTGATTGCCGCGGTCTACCTGGATGGTGGTTTCGACACCTGCCGCCAGGTCGTGCACAAGTTGTTTGCGCCGCGCGTGACGGCATTGCGGCGCTCGTCGAAGGATGCCAAGACCCGATTGCAGGAATGGCTGCAAGCCGCCGGCCTGCCGTTGCCGCGCTATGAGCTGACCGGGAGCCACGGCGAGGCCCATGCCAGGATCTTCGACGTGGCCTGCGCGATCGACGAGCCGGTGGCGATCCGCGTCGAGGCCAGTGCCGGCAGCCGCCGGGCCGCGGAGCAGGATGCCGCCGAGAGCGTGCTGGAGCAGCTCGCCATCGAACGTGAGGCGCCGCCCCCGGACTGAGTCCCTCGGCGGCATCATCCGGAGTGGGGCGGGCCGGCACAACCGGCATGGACCGCCGGGCGGCTGCATTACACTGGACATTCTTTCCGTACCGTCCATGCCATGACCCACGATCTAGGCGCCAGCAGGATTCCCAACGCCGACCACCTTGCCACAGGGCCAGCGGTCGCCGGATTCCGTTGCGGGCTGGCAGCGCTCGTGGGCCGCCCGAATGTGGGCAAGTCCACCTTGCTCAATGCCTTGGTCGGGGTGCGTCTGTCCATCGTCAGCCCGCGGCCGCAGACCACCCGGCACCGTATCCTCGGCATTGCCACCAGTGCCGCCGGGCAGATCCTGTACGTGGACACGCCGGGCCTGCAGCAGGGCGCGCGCCGGGCCATGAACCGTAGCCTCAACCGCGCCGTACGCACCGCCGTGAGCGATGTCGACGTGTTGGTGCAGGTGGTCGAAGCCGGCCGCTGGGCCGCGGAAGACGACGCGATCTACACCATCATTGCCGAGCGTGACGTGCCCCGCCTGCTGGTCGTCAACAAGATCGACCTGGACCAGGACAAGTCCCGGATGTTGCCGTTCGTTGCCGGCATCGTGGCCCAGCACGCCTACGCGGAAGTCCTCTACGTCAGCGCGCTCAAGCGGCTTGCCCTGGAGCCTTTGGAACACGCCATCCTGCAGCGGCTGCCGGTACGCCCGGCAGCGTTTGCCGACGACGAAGTCACCGATCGCAGCGAACGCTTCCTCGCCGCGGAAATGGTGCGCGAGCAGCTCATGCTGCGCCTGGATCAGGAACTGCCGTATGCGACGACGGTGCAGATTGAGCAGTTCCAGGATCGCCCGGATGGCCTGGCCGAGATCCACGCCGTGATCTGGGTGGAGAGGGCAGGGCAGAAGGCGATCGTCATCGGCGCCGGCGGCAAGCAGCTCAAGGCCATCGGCACCGCGGCACGCCGGCATATCGAGCGGCTTCTCGGGCGAAAGGTGTTCCTCAAGCTGTGGGTGAAGGCGCGCGCGGGTTGGGTCGACGACGAGGCCAGCCTGAAGCAGTTTGGCTATACCGATTGAACCCGGAATGCCGCCCGGCGGCCGGGCGAACTCCTGCATCGGCCCGGACCGGCCAGTGCAAGGGCCCAAGGCGCGACAGGGTCGCAGCGGCCCATCGCCTGGCGAGCACGCATGCGCATTGAACAGCAGCCAGCCTTCGTCCTGCATTCGCGGCCCTATCGCGAGACCTCCCTGCTGCTGGAATTGCTGACCCGCGAGCATGGCCGGGTCGGCGTAGTGGCACGTGGGGTGCGCGGCGAGCGAGCGCGCCTGCGCCGGGCCTTGCTGGAGCCGTTCGCAGGCATCGTGGTCGGCCTGTCGCGGCGGGGCGAACTGGCCACGCTGACCGCGATCGAACGCACCGCCGTATCGACCCCGCTCGCCGGCCAGGCGGTGCTGGCCGGGTTGTACCTCAACGAACTGGTGGTGCGCCTGACCGGGCGCGACGATCCGTTGCCGGCGCTGTACGAGGCCTATGCCCGCACCGTGGGCCGGCTCTCGGCCGGGGAACCCATGGCCTGGACGCTGCGGCGTTTCGAACGCGACTTGCTGCAGGCGATTGGTTATGCCTTGCCACTGCAGAACGAAGTGCAAAGTGGCGAGGCGCTCGACCCGGATGGGTACTACCACTATGGGCTGGGCGAAGGCCTGCTGCCGTGTGCACCGTCCGACCCCGAGGCCCTGCGTGGCCGCGATCTGCTGGCGCTGGCTGCCGACCGCATGCCCGATGCCGAGGCGGCACCGGCATTGCGCAAGCTGATGCGTCGGGTCATCCGCTTCCACCTGGGTGGCGCGGAGTTGCGTTCATGGCATGTGCTGGCCATGGCCGGTTCACGGCGCTGAGGCGCGCAGGTGGACCTCCAGGGCATGGCGCGTATCGGCCAGGGCAGCCTGGAATTCGTCGATGGCGACGCTCTGGTCGGCGCCCGGTTCCCGTTCCAGCTTGAGCTTCAGCTCTTGCGTCGCGCGGGCCAGTCGAGTGGTCCCGCAAAACCCGCATGCGGCACGCAACCGATGCAGCCGGGCGATCAGCGCCGCCGGATCGGTGGTCAGGGTTTCGAGCTGCAGTTGCAACAGCTCGAGTTCCTCGTCCAGCAACTGGCGCAGCGCCGCCAAGGTCACGTAGTCCCCGCTGCTGCGCAAGCCGGTGGCGTCATCCAGGATGAGGGCGCTATCGCCCACGGTGGGAATCAAGGCCAGCGTGTACCGCAACTCGGCCAGGGTGCACGGCTTGTCGAGGATGCCGTTGCAGCCGGCGCTCAGCAGGGCCTGCCGTTCCTCGGCCGCGAATTCTGCGCTCGTGGCCACCAGGGCGGCGGCATGCGATGCGGCGTGCGGGTCGGCGCGCAGCGCGTGCACGATGGCCAGGGCGCCGGCCCCCGGCATGCGGCAATCCACCAGCAACAGGTCAAACCGCTCTCTGCGGGCCCATTGCAGGGCGCTGGCACCGTCACCGCAGGTCGCCACATCGCGCGCCAGCGCCTGCAGGCCGTCGGCCAGGAAGCGGCAACTGGTGGCATCGTCGTCGGCCACCAGCACGCGAACTGCCGACTCATTGACCCTCGCATTGCTGTGGCTCGAGGACCGGCTGCGCATCATGAACCCGTCTGGTTCAGGTCGATTTGGCAAAATGGCGATGAATGAATAGCACACAACACCATTTCCTGCTCGGTTGGGGGGTCTTGCTGGCATTGCTTGGCGCGCCGTCCGTGCATGCCAAGGTGTTGGTCAAGGCCGACGTGCTGCAGGCCCCCGGGGTCAGCCTACGCAACGTGAGTGCGGAACTGGCCGACCGTGCAGACGGCGGCATCGCGCTGCGCCTGCATGTGGCGCGAGGGGATGTCGCGGCCGTGGGCTGGCGGCGGGTGAGTATCGACCTCGATGGTGTCCTCGAACACAACCCCCGGCAGCAGTGGGTCTACACCGGCAAGGTCAAGCTCGGCGGGACTCCCGGCGGTGAACTCAGCAACGCCAGTGCGAAACTGGTTGCCGACCAGCCTGCCAATACGCTGCGGCTCGAGTTGCTCCAGGGCCGCACCCAGGCCAGCGCCTGGCTGCCGCTGGACCAGCCGTCACACGCGCAGGTGGTGGTAAAGAACCTCCCAGCCACCTGGTTGCGCGGTCTGCTCGGCACACTCGGTGCGGCGCAGACCAGCGCTGGCGAAGTGGATGCCGACCTTGCCCTGGATCTGCTTGAACACGGCCTGCGCTCGTCGGGTCAGTTCGCCTTGCGTGGCGTGGGCCTCGACACTCCTGCCGGGACCCTGGCCACGCAAAATCTTGGAGCAACTGGGCGTTTCGACGTAAGCAGCAATGCAACGTCCTCGCGGGTCGACCTGGATGCCAGCCTGAAAGGCGGGGAAATCCTGCTGGCGCCGTTGTACGCACAATTGCCGGACCATCCGGTGCGCCTCAATTTACGCCTGGCCCTGCAGGATGGAGCCATGCAAATCAGCAAGTTGCACGTAAATGATGCCGATGCACTGCTGCTTGACGGCAGCCTGGCCATCGATGCGAAAGGCAGTTTGACCGCGCTCAAACTGACCGATTTCCATGCGAGTTTCCCTGCCGCCTATGCGCGTTACGGCCAGGCGTGGCTAGCCAGCCTGGGCTTGCGGGACGCCAATGTTTCCGGCGACTTGAATGGCAGCCTGGACTTGCGCGCCGACGGCCTGCACGGCTTTGTCTTCAGCACCCCTGGCCTGGATTTCCACGACGCCAGTGGGGCGCTGGGAATCAGCGGCCTGCGTGGCGGGGTGGACTGGACCGCGCAAGGTAATCGGCCGGCCACCACGCTGGCCTGGAGCGGCATGCAATTCCACCGCGTGCCCCTGGGGGGCGCCCAAGCGCATTGGCACAGCCGGGGCGGCACGCTGGCACTGGCCCAGCCCCTGCTCGTACCGGTACTGGACGGCCAGCTGCGTCTCGGCAGCCTGGACATCCAGCCGGCGGCGGCACGGGGCCAGCGCCTGAGCACCTCGATCGCGGTGCTCGGCGTGGATTTGGGCGCGTTATGCCACGCCTTCGGCTGGCCTGCGTTTCCTGGCACCCTGGCCGGAGCTATTCCGTCGCTGCGCCTGGTGGACGACCACATCGAGCTGGACGGTGGTCTGTCGGCCAACCTGTTCGATGGCTTCGTCGACATCACCCGATTGTCGCTGCAGGATCCGTTTGGCGCCGACCCGGTGCTGGCGGCGGACGTGGCCATTCGCCAGTTGGACCTGGCGGCAATCACCAGCGTGTTCGACTTCGGCAGCATCACTGGGCGCCTCGATGGCAACATCGACGGCCTGCGCCTGGTCAACTGGAACCCGGTGGCGTTCAAGGCGAGTCTGCTGGCAGACGGCGGCGGCCGGATCAGCCAGCGGGCGGTGAACAATCTCACCACGGTCGGCGGCGGTGGCGTGGCCGGGGGCCTGCAGGGCGCGGTGCTGAAGCTGTTCAAGACCTTTGGCTACAAGCGCATCGGGCTCAATTGCAGCTTGCACGGTAGTGTGTGCCAGATGAGCGGCTTGCAGCCGACGGGCGATGGCTACACTATCGTCGAAGGCAGCGGGCTGCCGCACCTGCAGGTCATTGGCCACCAGAGCAGGGTCGACTGGCCCACCCTGGTGCGCCGCCTGCGCGATGCCATCAATGGCGCGCCGCCGGAAGTGCGCTGAGCTGGCGCCACCATCCCCTCATCCCGAACCTGGAGCCACCGATGCGCAAGTTGATTTACGCGACCCTGACCACCTTGGCCGTGGCCCTGGTGGGGTGCGTCACCATCAATGTCTACTTTCCAGCGGCGGCGGCGCAAAAGGCGGCCGACCAGTTCATCGGCAATGTACTGGGTGAGCCGACGACCACGCCGCCGCCCAAACAACCGGAACAACCGCAAGGCAACGAGGCGCAGACGCAACCGTCCGCGATGCTGCTCGACCTCCTGATCCCTGCCGCCCACGCGGCCCAGCAACCGGACCTGCGCCTGGCCACGCCGGCGACCGAGGCCTTGCGCGCGCGCATGAGTACCCGCTTCAAGGATGTACTGCGGCCGCTGCTGGACAATGGGGCCATCGGCTTCACCCACGACGGCCTGGTCGCCCTGCATGACGCCGCCAAGCTGCCGCTCAGCCAGCGTACCCAGGCCAATGCCGCGATTGCCGAGGAAAACCGCGACCGCACATCGCTGTACCAGGAAATCGCCAAAGCCAACGGCCACCCCGAGTGGACAGCGCAGATTCGTTCGACGTTTGCCGCCACCTGGATCGAAAAAGCCCACCCGGGCTGGTATTACCAGGACGCCAGCGGCGCGTGGAAGCAGCGCTAGCCCGGGGCGGGGAGCGGCCTGCGCACTGATCGCGAGGTCGGGCAACGGGCCGGGCTGGCATAATGGATGGCCTCTCCTTAGCCTGTTGATCCAGATGTCCCGAGCCCATGGCCTGCCGGCCGCCGCGATTGAAGCCTTGGTCGACGAGTTGGGCACCGACGGGCGTGGCGTGGCGCGCATCGACGGCAAGACCGTGTTCGTCGCGGGCGCGTTGCCGGGGGAAAAGGTTTCCCTGCGGGTGCGCAAGCGCCACCGCAACTATGACGAGGCCGATCTGGTCGAGGTGCTTACCGCCTCGCCCCACCGGGTCGAGCCGCCCTGTGCGCATTACGCCGAGTGCAGCGGCTGTCCCCTGCAACATCTTTCCACCGACATGCAGGTGGCCGGCAAGCAGCGTTGGCTGGCGGAGAATTTCACCCGCATCGGCAAGGTCGCGCCGACCACCTGGTTGCCGGCGCTGCGCAGCCAGCCCTGGGCGTACCGCCGCCGCGGCCGCCTGTCGGTGCGCCACGTACAGAAAAAGGGCAGGGTGCTGGCCGGCTTCCGCGAACGCCAAAACCCGCGTTACGTGGCCGAGATCCGGCAGTGCCTGGTGATGCATCCGGCGCTCGGCCCCAAGGTCGGCCTGCTGGCCGACATGCTCGGCACGCTGCACGCGGTGGATTCGATTCCCCAGGTTGAATTTGCCGCTGGCGACGATACCGTGGCCCTGGTATTCCGGCATCTGCAACCGCTCGACGCACATGACCTCGATGCACTGGCCGCCTTTGGCCAGCAACATGACCTGGCCATCTACCTGCAGCCGAGCGGCATCACCAGCGTGCATCCCTTGTGGCCTGAAGCGCCGCGCCTGGCCTATCGTATCCATGTAGACGATGGCGCCTGCGCGGACGTGGAGCTGGAATTCCAGCCGCTGGATTTCGTGCAGGTCAACGGCAAGCTCAACCAGCAGATGGTGGGCCTGGCCCTGCGCCTGCTGGACCTGCAGCCGGAAGACCGCGTACTCGACCTGTTTTGTGGCCTGGGCAACTTCAGCCTGCCGCTGGCGCAGCGGGCCGCCACGGTGACCGGGGTGGAGGGCGAGGCTGCGTTGGTCGAGCGGGCGCGGGCGAACGCGGCGCGCAACAGTATCGACAACGCGCATTTCCAGGTAGCCAACTTGTTCGATCCGCAACAGGCCGCCGAATGGGCGCGCCAGCCCTGGGACAAGCTGCTGCTCGACCCGCCTCGCGCCGGCGCCGACCAGGTGCTGGCCTATCTCCCCGGTGCGCAGACCCGGCGCATCGTCTACGTCTCCTGCCACGCGGCCTCGCTGGCGCGCGATGCCGGCATCCTGGTGCACCAGCATGGCTTCACCTTGCAGGCCGCCGGGGTCATGGACATGTTCCCGCATACTGCGCATGTCGAATCCATTGCGGTATTTCAGCGGTCTTCATGACCGCGAAAATAAAAAAGTGGCCGTCCTTGGCCGCACTTTTCAATAGAACCGGCTTCGTTCGGACATGGGGTGGATTGAGGGCTTGATGGGCATCGAGATCGAACGCAAATTCCTGCTGTGCGATGAGGGCTGGCGTGGCGCGGTCGAGCGCAGCGAGCGCCTGCGGCAGGGCTACCTGCTGGGTGCCGGGGTTACGGCAGATGCCGTCGCGCCGGGCGAGGGCAGGGCCACGGTGCGCGTGCGCGTTGCCGGTGCCAGGGCCTGGCTCAACATCAAGCAGGCCGTGGCAGGCGTGTCCCGGGCCGAGTTCGAATATCCGGTGCCGCTGTCTGACGCCGAGGCCATGCTGGCCACGCTGTGCGGTGGCATCGTCGAGAAGACACGGCACCAGGTGCGCGTCGAAGACACGTTGTTCGAAGTGGACGAGTTTTCCGGCGACAACGTCGGGCTGGTCGTCGCCGAGGTCGAGTTGCCTGCTGAGGACGCGGCGTTTGCGCGGCCGCCCTGGCTGGGTGCCGAGGTCAGTGCCTTGCGCCGCTACTACAACGCCGCGCTCGCGGTTCGCCCTTACTCGCGCTGGTCGGCGCTGGAGCGCGCGGCAGGAGACACCCCATGTTGATGATAGGCGTGGCGGGCACGGACTTGACCCCTCAGGAAGCCGAATGGCTGGCCCAGCCCTGCGTGGCCGGCGTGCTGCTGTTTGCGCGCAACTACACCTCACGTGGGCAACTCTCGGCACTGTGCGCGGCCATCCATGCGGCAGGCGGCGAGCAGTTGCTGATTGCCGTGGACCAGGAGGGTGGGCCGGTGCAGCGTTTCCGCACCGGCTTCACGCGCCTGCCGGCGTTGGCCGCGATTGGCGCCGCTTACGATCGCGACCCGGTCGAGGCGGTGCGCCTGGCCGAGGACCACGCCTGGGTCATGGCCAGCGAGCTGCGCGCCAGCGGGGTGGATTTCAGCTTTGCGCCGGTGGTCGACCTGGCGCGTGGCAACGCAGCCATTGGCAGGCGGGCCTTCCATGCCAATCCTGGGCCGACCGGCGAGCTGGCCCAGGCTTATGTGCGCGGCATGCACCTGGCGGGCATGGCGGCGGTACTCAAGCACTTTCCAGGTCACGGCTCGACGCCTGCCGACACGCACGCGGCGCAGGCCGTCGATCCGCGTCCGCCGCACGCGATCCGCAACGCCGACCTGCTGCCGTTCCAGGATTGCATCGCCGCGCACGTCGAAGCGGTGATGATGGCGCACGTCATCTATCCCGAAGTCGACGCACGTCCGGCCGGCTATTCGCCGATCTGGATCAAGCAAATCCTGCGCGACGAGCTCGGCTTCGGTGGCGCCGTGGTCAGCGATGACATCGGCATGTCGGCCGCCGCGACCGCCGGGAGCATCGGCCAGCGCGTACAGGCCCACCTGGAGGCGGGCTGTGACCTGGTCTTGGCCTGTGCGCCGGACGTGGTGCCCGAAGCGATTGCCGCCATGCCCGACGCGCCCGTGCTCAGCCCGCCTGCGCTGCCTGTCGCCCTGGCCGCGCTGCGCGGCGAGTTGGGTGCTACCTGGGCAGAACTCACCGACAACCCGCAGCGCGACCGCCTGGTGGCGCGGGTCAGCGCGCTCGATCCCGCGCCAGGACAGGCATGAACGCGAAGCCACCGCTGTTGGCCGAGGCCTTGACCCATGCCGAGCTGTTGTTTTCCCGCCGCGAACTCGAGGCGGCGATTGCCGTCATGGGCGAGCGCATCGACCAAGCTTTGGGTGGTGAGCGCGCGGTGTTCCTCCCGGTGATGAATGGCGCGTTGGTATTTGCCGGGCACCTGGCCTTGGCTATCCGCACCGATCTCGAGTTCGACTACGTGCACGCCACCCGCTATCGCGGCAACACTTCTGGCAGCGAGTTGCACTGGCTGCGCGAACCCGCGACGCCCCTGCAGGGCCGGACCGTGCTGCTCGTCGACGACATCCTCGACGAAGGCGCGACGCTCAAGGCGATCCGCGAGGATTGCCTGCGCCGCGGCGCGCGCCGGGTGCTCATCGCCTGCCTGTGCCGCAAGACGCATGACCGGGTGGTCGCCGGCATCGAGGCCGACTTCAACGGCGTCGTGCTACCGGATCGCTACGTCTTCGGCTTCGGCATGGACTATCACGAGCAGGGCCGCAACCTGCCGGGCATCTACGCGCTGCGTGACGACCCGGGTGCCGCGACGCCCAGCGCTTGAATATCCGCCGCGGGCTGCTGGGGTGCGGAAATAATAAATACAATGAATCAACAACCTGAGATATATATTTCATCTAGTTTGACGTGATGACGCCCGGCGACTGCGGGACACCGCTCTACCCGCGGTGCCGATTGACCCAGAAGCTGTGCTAACGGATCGCGCGCTCATTCGGCAAACAGCTGCCCGAGTGGTTGCGTGTTGTCTGCCAGCGCGCCTTGCTGTATGCGCTGCAAGGCTCGCGGCAGGTGTTGCCCGATGAACTGGAGGAAACGGTCCAGCGCCGGCGTATGGCCATGGCGTGAGGGATAGACCGCGTGAACGTTGCCCGGGGGAGGTGACCAGGCAGGCAGCAGCGGCACCAGGCGGCCGGCGTCGATGGCTGCGCGACAGACGAATCGCGGCAATTGGGCGACACCGATACCGCCCACCACTGCCTGGTACAGCACCTGCAGGTCATCGCTGACCAGGCTGGGATGGTGCTCGACCTGCTGGGCGCGGCGGTCCTCGGCCTGCAGATGCCAGAAGTGCCGGCCCTCGGGACTGATCACGCCGACGCTCGACATGCGCTTGAGGTCCTGCGGTTGCAGTGGCCGGCCCTGGCGCAGCAGCAAGTCGGGGCTGGCCACCAACAGGTGCGGGTCCAGGCCGTAGCTGCGCATGACCAGGCTGGAATCCTCGACCGAGTCGCGCACCCGGAAAGCGATGTCGAAGCCACTGGCGATCACGTCCACCTGGGGTCCGGCCGAGATACGTGTAAAAATAGGACACTCGGGCTGAAAAACAATTTCAGTCCAACGAGTTAGCGCAAGATTTCTCGCGCCGATCCTGGTCTGCTAAAGCGACCAGTCGAACGCCAAAGG